>Ga0172366_10000079_pt1 | contig 52560 bp, 53 predicted proteins | sample LakKivSesite69cm_FD_114533 | JGI IMG/M metagenome (GOLD analysis project Ga0172366, IMG submission 114533) | Sediment microbial communities from Lake Kivu, Rwanda - Sediment site 69cm | ecosystem: Environmental > Aquatic > Freshwater > Lake > Sediment | place: Rwanda: Western Province, Lake...
AACGGGGTATGCGATGCCCAAGGAATCAACTTGACGTTTCAGTTCCATAAGTGCCTCTCGCATCATCGCTGCTGGCGCTATGGACACTTCATGGGGATCACCTCCGTACTTGGCTTCGCCGATATTGCCAGTGCAATGGACGGTGAGACAAGGGATCCCGGTCTCGCTCTTGTGCGTTGACAAGAACGTAGCGGAACTGGGTCTCATGGTGGTCAGCTGTCTCTGAGCATAGAGAGGGCTCTCCTCTAGGTACACGAGCATGAACTCGCTTTCGTTCCACCTCAACGGGATTGCCTCCAGCCCTGAAACCGCCCTGTTTGGTCCAGACCTCTCGCCGAGCTGCAGTACCTTTTCTGCAATGTTCATCGCGGCGGGATCTTGCTTCCAGGCGAAGAGGAGTTGACCCAGTTTGTCAGGATTCAAGGGAGATCCTTCGGACATCCAACTCCGTGGTTCGCGATGTCCATCATCAGAGAAGCACCATTCCTATGGCGGCGCCGACCAAGAACGCAACGACGAAAGGAGACAATAGAATCAGCGCGGAAATCAGCTTCCCCAACGCGTCTCCCAAGAGTGACTGAACCTCTGACAGCACATTTTCCGGCAAGGTGAGCGCTCCGATCAGATAGGCTGAGAGCAACACCAGAAAGATCCCAGCCGCAGGGAGGATCAGGCGCTTTATGAAAAGGCCAAGTATCAATCCCAGCCCGATTTGGATGAGAGTCATCGTCAAGCTTGGGCCTGGCGTCAGGAAATAGTTCACGAGCCAACTCAGATCCATTGTCAAGTTCGATCTTGGATAAGCATTAATAAGCGTCAGTCCGGTCGAAGGTCTCATCTTGTCGCTTGTCAAAGTTGTCTCGATAACCTCGTTTGAGATTGAGGGAAAGCCCGGAGTGAGGCTTGACATGACAACGATTGAGCCTCCTGTGATCAGAGGACAATCTCCTTCCTCAGATGAGGAATATGTCTCCGATATGGCCTTCAAGGTCATGAGCGGCCTCCAACAGACGGGGATATTCCCCAAGTCCCACAATCCTCGACTGTCACTGTATCTCACAATGGAGGAGTACTCTTCGTTGGGAAAGCCGATAATCAACGATGTCATGGAGATGACGGTATCCAAGAACAAGATCGAACTCGTACCGGTGGGGCAGCAGTGACCGAACTGAATTCAGAGGAGAAGACAGAACTCAAGAAGATCTTCAGGGACCTGCTCCAGATTGATACGTCCAATCCCCCTGGCAACGAAGTCGTTGCCGCCCACTACATATCGAATGTCCTGAGCGAGCACGGGATCTCCTCGAAGTTGGTTGAGAGTGAACCGGGAAGAGGGAATATCATAGCGGAAATCCGCGGCACAGGTAGCAGGTCTCTTTCCTTTCTCGGGCACTTGGATGTCGTGCCACCAGGGCCGCTTGAAGCTTGGGAGACGCCTCCTTTCGCAGCGACTGAGCGTGAAGGCAACATATTTGGCAGGGGGGCGGCCGACATGAAGAACTTGGTCGCGGCCCAAGTCTTCGCTATCCTCAAGCTGAAGAGAGAGGGGTTCAAGCCCCGTGGAAGATTGGTGCTGGTTGAGACAGCCGATGAGGAGAACGGAGGGAGCAAGGGCATCGGTCACATTGTGAACGCCATGCCAGAATTGGTGAGGACCGAGTACTGCGTCACTGAAGGAGGTGGACTTGTGATAAATGGGAAGGGAGGTAGGATCATAGGATACGAAACAGCCGAGAAGGGAATCCTTTGGGTGCGCATAACCTGCGAAGGTGATGGTGGACACGCATCAGTGCCGTATCTTCTTGACAATGCTGTTCTGAAAGTGATGGAGGCTACCCGCGCCATAGGGAAAGCGCAGGACAAACCCAAGCTTTCTGCCGAGGCTCTTGGGCACCTCCGTGCCCTGCTCAAAGCGCACGGACTGAGTCAGGAAGTCACAGAGTCCAACTTCCTCAGGGTCCTGGAGGGAGTGAGGACGATCGACAGAGTGAACTGGTCCAAAATCAGGGCAGAGGCCGCAATAACGGCAACTCCGACCATGTTATCGGCGGGTGTCAGGCCTAACGTGGTCCCCCCAAGCGCACAGGTGACCGTTGACTGTAGACTTCCGCCAGGCACCAATCCACAAGAGGCAATCGATTGGCTCAGGGGGCTAGTGGGCGACGAAAGGACAAGAATCGAGATCGTGGCGCAGTCGGAAGGAACTGGTTCCGAGTTGGACCCTGATTTCGAAAGTATGGTCTCGAGATCACTCGCTGCGGCTAGCAACGCTGACGGAACCTTCCGATACATGCTGCCGGCTGGAACCGACAGCAGATACATGAGGGGAATAGGAACCAAAGCTCTAGGAGTAGAAGTGTACTCAAGAAAGGCCGATTTTGACCTGATCGATTCCAGAGTTCACGCGCCGAACGAATTCATAGACTTCGAAAGCCTCGTAGGAGGGGCCGAATTCTGCCTGTCGTTGGCAGAAGCCTACTTGGGATGATCTTCACTCGCCCTTCTCTACCCTTTTCATGGCCCTGTCGATGAGATATTGGTTCGGCTCAGGAGCCTCCTTGTAGAGCTCAGTAAGAGCACTTGACACGCTTTCCATCTCCCTTATCGTCTCCTCAAGCCCGTACTTCAAGGCGGTCGATATCTTGACGTAGTGATCCTCAGAGACAGCTGAGGACGCAAGCTTGGCTTCAAGGGACAAGATCAGGTTCTCAAACAGCTTCGCCTGTTCGGATAGTTCCTTGTGAGATTTCGAGAGGCTTTCGATGAGTGCCCTTCTCTTTTTCTCAGCACTGGAGGCGTCCGCCTCGAACTTGATGATTAGGCTCTCGTACGTTTCTTTTGATATCTTGCCCGCTAGCATAAGCGATTTTAGTCGTGTGAGTTTCTCTCCTGACCTCTTCAGCTCCTCTAGTACTTCGTTGAGCTCATCTTCCCAGGCGAGCAACTGACCATTGGGAAGCACCCGGGGGATAAAAATGATAGTCTTTCAAAAAACATGATGTATTTGGTTCAGTCCAGGCGAACTGGGGCGTACCCAAGCAGCTTCAGGCGCGAACGTAGTAATGTTAAAAGAGGCAACGGGAAGTGAGCAGGAGTGACCGAGGAGCAAGGTGGTACGTGAGATGGACATAGTGGGCGAAATCATGGATAGAGCCAGAGAGAGCCCCAGAAAGATTGTCCTTCCTGAGGGAGAGGATGAAAGGACTCTGAGGGCAGCGGAAATCTCGTCACAGAAGAGAATCGCTGACATAACACTGTTGGGAAATGAGGATTCAATCAGAGAGAAAGCTTCAGGCCTGAACGTTGATCTTGCGAAGATGAGGATTCTGGACCCGGAGAAGTCCGCTGATCTCGACAGGTACGTGAACCTGTACTGTGAACTGAGGAAAGAGAAAAATGTCAATGAAGGAATGGCAAGGAGGATCCTCAGGAAGAGTCTCTATTTCGGGGCCATGATGGTTAGGGTCGGAGAGGCTGACGGCATGGTCGCCGGGGCTGTGAACCTCACCGCCAGTGTGGTCAGAGCCGCCAACCTGATCATAGGCCTTCAGGGCGACATATCGACCCCCTCAAGCTTCTTCCTGATGAACAAGCCGGACTTCGAAGGAGGGGAGAAGGGTGCGATTCTTTTCGCTGATGTTGCAGTAAATCCCGATCCCACGCCCGCTCAACTGGCGGACATTGCTATATCATCGGCTCGCAGCGCGAAGCTCCTGTTTGATTGGGTCCCAAGAGTGGCGATGCTTTCGTTCTCAACAAAGGGCAGTGCTTACGATGCTCTGACGAGGAAGGTCATCGAGGCAACCGAGATTGCAAAGAAGAAGGCCCCTGACCTGTTGATCGACGGAGAGTTCCAAGCCGATGCTGCAATCGTCCCAGCCGTAGCGAAGAAGAAGATCAAGGGTGAGAATCCGGTCGCCGGAAAGGCTAACGTCCTTATCTTCCCCGATTTGAACGCAGCTAACATCGCCTACAAGCTCGTCCAGTACATGGGAAAGGCCGAGGCCTATGGGCCCATTCTCCAAGGTTTCTCCAAGCCTATCAGCGACCTTTCCAGGGGAGCGAATCCGGAGGACATCGCCGGTACCATAGCTATCATCTGCGTGGAAGCTCAGGGTGCCTTAGCCTGACATGAAGATCCTCGTCATAAACTGCGGTAGCTCTTCCATCAAGTATCAACTTCTCGACATGGAAAGGGAGCAGGTGCTGGCCGAGGGTCTCTTGGAGAAAATAGGGGAGCCGGGCTCACTTCTGTCACACCGGGTTGGAAAAGAGGTGATAAAAGAAGAAGTGATCGCACACAGTCACCGTGAGGGCCTTCGCCTAGTCATCGATCACCTGTTGGAGAAATCGGGAGGTGTGATCAAGGATCCTTCAGAGATATCTGCAGTAGGTCACAGGGTGGTTCACGGAGGGGATGCCTTCATCGAATCAACTCTGATTGACGAAAAAGTCATGCAGACGATCAGGAAGTTTGCAGCACTGGCGCCCCTGCACAATCCTCCAAACCTCGCAGGCATAGAAGCCGCAATGGACCTTCTGCCTGATGCCCCCCAAGTGGCCGTGTTTGACACATCCTTCCACCAGACGATGCCCAGGGAGGCGTACATATACGCCCTACCATATGAATTCTATGAGAAATACGGGGTCAGGAGGTACGGATTCCACGGAACCTCGCACAGGTACGTTGCGCTAAGAGCAGCGCAGATAATGGGAAGAAATCTTGAGAGCTTGAAGATAATCACGTGCCACCTTGGGAATGGCTGCAGTATCACCGCCGTCGATCGGGGTAAATCCGTGGATACCAGCATGGGATTCACACCCCTTGAGGGTCTGCCGATGGGGACTCGGTGTGGCGACATTGATCCATCCATCATCTTCTTCGTAGCGGAGAAGGCGCGACTGGATCTCACTGAGATAAACGAGATACTGAACAGGAAGAGTGGGCTGCTTGGCATATCCGGAGTAAGCAATGACGTCAGGGAGGTCAAGAGCGAGGCCGAGAGAGGGAATAACAGGGCGCAGCTGGCGCTGAGAATTCTCGCATACAAGGTCAGAAAGTACATCGGAGCCTACGCTGCTGTTCTGGGCGGAGTGGATGCGATTGTCTTCACAGCTGGAATAGGAGAGAACGCAGAATACATCCGCTCGGAGGCCTGCCGAGGATTGGAGTTCCTCGGGGTACGTCTCGATGTGAGCAAGAACAGAGATCCCGCCAAATGGCAGGGAATGATCAGTTCGGATGACTCCAAGGTTAAAGTTCTGGTAGTTCCTACGAGAGAGGAACTCATGATCGCCAGGGACACAGTCGAGATACTCCGGAGAAGAAGAAGTGGTTGAGGAAGACAGGACTCGACGACTATCCAAGCAAGACTGGTTCAGTAAAAGGAGTGGGAGTGGATATAGTGAGAATTGAAAGGATGCGGATTGCATGTAGCAGGAGAACCCAACGCTTTCTGGGGAGGATCTTCACGCCGCAGGAAATAGGATACTGCTATGAACAGAAGGAGCCCTACTCGCATCTCTCCGCGCGATTCGCTGCCAAAGAAGCTACGCTGAAGGCACTCGGCATCGGTTGGGGACGAGGCGCGAAATGGACTGACATAGAAATCTCTCGGGATGAAAGAGGAGCTCCCGTGTTGAACATATCCGGGGCGTTGGAGGAGAGGATGAGAGAGAGGGGGGTGAAGGAATCTATGACAAGCCTGTCCCACACGGGCGACTACGCCATCGCGATCGTCGTGCTCACTGGGTAGACGAGCTAGTTCGGCTCCTTCATCATGGAGTTTTCTTCTGCTTCAGCTTGTCTTCGATGTAATCGATTGCCTGACCGACGGTCACGTTCTTCTCGGCATCTTCGTCCGGAATATCTATGTCGAATTCCTCCTCCAGAGCGGCCACGATCTCGACCGTGTCAAGGGACTCGACGCCGAGATCTTCCACAAACTTCGAGTCACGTTTTACTTCTGATTCATCAATCCCGAGTGTCTCAGCCAGAACTTTCTTCACCTTGCTTTCCACTGACAACCTCAATCCCTCCTGTTTAGGCTTGGTCTGTCCTTTCTCTTCGCCTGACCCTTGACCTTTTTATCAGTTTCTCTCTCTCTTCCTCAGTCATATCATAGATCCGCTGGTACATGGTCACATCTTCATCCGTCAGCGTCACATCTCTCCGCTTCATGACCTCCCTTGCCGTTTCGATGGTCCTCCTGAACCCCCATCCTTTGCTGAACCTTCCCCGGAAGTACCAACAGAAGGATGGAATGAACTTGGGGGAAGGGTCACCCCCTGAGATGATGTTACACATGGCACCTACTACCGTCCCTGTGTTCAGGAAGCAAGCAACGCTGGTCTTTGTGTGATCGCCTATGAAGGATCCGAGCTTCTGAGTCCCAGAGTCTACAAGCCGACCTCCTACGTGAATCTCCACGGTGCTGTAGTCATTCTTCAGGTCGCTGTTGGTCGTCAACGCGCCGAGGTTGACCCATTCGCCCACATACGCGTGGCCGAGAAATCCCGCGTGTTGCTTGTTCGAGTAGGCGTGCACTATGGATTCCTCGACCTCTCCCCCAACTTTGCAGACATCTCCTATGTTTGAGCCTTCCCTTATCACTGAACCTGGATGGATGATTGAGCCTGACCCTATGTAGACCGGGCCCTTTATCCAGCTGCTAGCGTAGATCTTCGACTTCTCACCTATGTATATGGGCCCTTCCGTCACATCCAGCACGACGTAAGGGTCGACCTCGGAATCCTTGGCCATGACGAGATTCTTTCTGTTCCCCACGACCACGGCCTTCGTCGAAATCCTCCCTCGGGATCCCTTTGGCACGATGGCGATGTCCTTAGAGATCTGATGTGTGTTCTTCTCAATGAGCTCCCATAGGTTCGTGATCAGGGCGTCACCCTCATATTCCCTCCGCTCAAGGGCCATGGACTCAAGAGATGCCATGGGTTGATGCCCCGGGGCCCCGATGAGCAACTTGGCAGCTTCTCTTGCTGGAGACTGGCCGAACTTCGCCATCACTAGCCTATCTGACTTGAAGACGACCGTCCCCGGTTTGATATTCTTGGCAATAATCCTGAGGTCATGGTCAAAGACCAGCATCCCATTTACGAAGAGAGCCTCGTCATCTATTGCATCGGGTTCGTTTGCCTTGACCCTCTTCTTCGCCCTAATATGCTCAGCGATGTAATCCCTCGACAGAAAGTCCACGCGCTCCGCTTTCAAGTAGCACTTGATGCGTTCGGTGAAAGAGAGTGGACCGAGCCTGATGTCGAAAGCACCGCGGGTGAGAGTCAAAGGCTCGAGGTTATGAGCAGCTTCATCCTCGAAGATGACAACTTGCAAGCCCAATCAACCTCAACTGCCAGAACCGGCCATCCGCTGGACTCACTTCACAACTTTCGTCAGGTTCCTCGGACTGTCTGGATTAACCTTTCGGACCAAAGCTAGGTTGTATGACAGAAGTTGAATCGGGACTATTTGCAGGATCGGACTCACGACGGGGTCTGATGCCGGTATGTGTATGACGAAGTCCGAAGAACTACCAGCAAAAGCCCTTTCCTGCTCGACGATCGATACCACTGTGGCCTTCTTCTCCTTCAACTCACGTGCAAGCTTCTCGGAGGACTCCAGGCTCTTTCCGGGCTCGGGAGCTATCATGATGACGGCTACGCCCTTCGTCACTAGGGACTGAGGACCGTGCCTGAATTCAGCCACGGAGAACGCCTCGGAGTGAGTCAGTGATGCTTCCTTCAGTTTCAATCCAGTCTCCAAGGCAACGCCATATTCCATCCCCGTTCCCAAAGCGAACGCGTCATGCATCCCCCTGATCTTCTTGGCGATTTCCTTGGTTGCTTTCTTCCACTTGTCCAATTCCTTCTCTATCTGCCCTGGTGCTTGGTCGATCGACTGCAGGATGGCGTCCGCCTTTTCTCTCGTTATATATCCGCCCGACTCCGCTATCAGACAAGCCAAGGATATCGTGACTGCCAGTTGAGCTAAGAAGGTCTTCGTTGCAACTACGCTTTCCTCAACGCCAGCTTGTGTCACGATGCTCTGATTCGACTCGTGTGTGAGGCTGCTACCCATCGTGTTAGTAATCCCGACTATGTAAGCTCCTTTGGACTTGGCTGATCTCAACGCCTCCAGGGTGTCCGTTGACTCTCCCGACTGCGAGTAGACCACCAAGACATCATCAGGTCTGATCGAGTTGCCGGCGAACTGCGAGAATTCCGAGGCCAAGACGGGGATTCCTAGTACGCCGGTGAATCTATTCAGCGTGTACGCCCCGACCACGCCAGCGTGATAGGACGTTCCGCTTCCCATGAAGAACAGCCTGCTGGGATGGCGAACCGCCACCGCTCTAGCTATGGACCTGATCGTTTCCATCTGCGATGCCATGGTCCTATTGACTGCCTCAGGCTCTTCGTAGACCTCTCTAATCATCTTCTCGCCGGGCTCTGGCTTCTTCGTCTTCTTCAAGCTGCTTCGCGACAACCATCGCGGTCAAGGATTTATTTACATTTGTGCTGTCGCATCGCGACGTTCATGGCAATCCATGACAAGGAGGGCAGTTGACAATGGGAGAGGTCAAGTACGTGTTCGTGACGGGCGGCGTCCTCAGCTCAGACTCGTCGTAGACGAGGAGCAATTGGAAAGGGGTCCGTGGCCGCCTCGATCGGCAAGTGCTTGCAGGTCCGAGGCCTCAAGGTCACCGCCATCAAGATAGACCCGTATCTCAACTACGACAGCGGGCTCATGAACCCGTACGTGCACGGAGAGGTCTTCGTCACTGAGGATGGCGGCGAAACCGACCTCGACCTAGGTAGGTACGAACGGTTCTTGAACAACACCATCGGAAAGAAGTGTAACATCACTACAGGCCAAGTCTACCTAGAGGTGATACAGAGGGAAAGGAAGGGCGACTATCTCGGGAAATGTGTGCAGATAATCCCCCATGTCACTGACGAGATAAAGCAACGGATAAGCGAGGCCACGAAGCTTGCAGAGGCCGATGTTGGAATAGTTGAGATAGGAGGTACTGTTGGGGACATAGAGGGGATGCCCTTCTTTGAGGCCGTGAGGCAGATGAGATTGGAAGTGGGCGAGGGCAACACTGTCATCGCCCATGTTGCGCTCGTGCCATTTCTGGAAACCGTCAGTGAGTACAAGACGAAACCTCTTCAGCACAGCGTCCAAGAGTTGAGAAGGATAGGCCTCCAGCCTGACTTGATCTTCGTAAGGTCAAAGGGAGCACCACCAGAGGATGTAATGCAGAAGGTCGCGTTGTTCTCCTCTGTAGAAAGGAGGTACGCGTTTGCGGCCGTGAACTTGGAGTCGATATACGCACTGCCGGAATACTTGGACCAACAGGGGCTTGGAGACGCAGTCTGTGACGAATTGAACCTCAAGGGCCAGAAACCCAACTGGAGCGCTTGGAGCAGATCCATTGAGGGGATCCTGAAACCCAAGGACGAGGTCAAGATAGCGCTGATAGGCAAGTACGTTAGCGTTCCTGACAGCTACATCAGCGTGATGGACGCCCTGCACCACGCAGGAGGCAAGCTGGCGATCAAGGTGAATGTCGAGATGATTGAGGCGGAGGAACTGGAGAAGAAAGGGGCGACAGATGATCTGCTCGGTGGGGCCGATGGCATTCTGGTTCCGGGAGGGTTCGGAAGCAGGGGGGCAGAGGGAAAGATGCTTTCAATGAAGTACGCCAGAGAGAACCTAGTCCCGTTTCTGGGTTTGTGCTTTGGATTTCAGTTGTCGGCCGTGGAATTCGCCAGAAATGTGCTAGGTATGGACGGCGCAAATTCAACAGAGGTCGACCCGAACACTCCTTATCCAGTCGTGCACATATCCAAGGAGCAATTGAAGATAGGCCAGATGGGAGGAACTCAGAGACTTGGAGTGAGCCGGGTCAACCTGAGATCAGGAAGTCTAGCTCACAAGATTTACGGAAGGGAGGAGGTGTTCGAGAGGCACAGGCACAGATATGAAATCAACAGCGACTATATCAGCAAGCTCAACGAATCTGGGCTGGAGATCGTGGGCAACTCAGATGACGGAAGGGCCGAAATACTTGCCCTGTCAGGTCATCCGTTCTTCCTTGCCACGCAATTCCACCCTGAGTTCAAGAGCTGGCCCGGATCCCCGAACCCATGTTTCTATGGTTTCATCTCAGCTTCCTATAGGAAAAGGAGAGGAGAACCAGTGAAACCAGAGCCTGCAGACTTCAGTTACCCTTCGCGGAAGCCATGGCCCTAGCCAAGGCGGTGCCACCGACCTGATCGTGGGCCCTTCTGTGAAGGGCCAGATCCCTTTGTTTCCAAGCTTGAAATTCGGGGCCGGGTCCGCTGGGAAATCTGGAGTACAGATTTTCTGCTTCGTTCAACAGTCCTGGCAGCCTTAGCAATTTGGCCAACAGCTGAGCCTTGCCAGCGCCGGTCAGCAATCTGTGAATCCCCTCGGTCAGACCTAGGTTTAGCGGTCTGCCCGAACTCATGTCTTTGACATCCTGCTCCGTGATTATTCCGTTTGCCATGCCAAGGTCTGCCTCTTCGTTGTACAGTCCTTGGAGGAAGATCCTCAGCACGTCATGGGATGCATGAACACAGCCTACAGTTGTGTTGAAGTCGCGACAGGATCGCCAGAGCGCTTTGACCGAATGATCTCCTTTGCTGATGGCTTCCACGAGAGTCTCAGCGACTATCTTTCCCGCCTGCATTGAGGAAGCTATTCCTCCACCATGCAGAGGGTCAACGGTGAAGCCTGCGTCCCCTGTGAAGATGACTCCATCGTACACCGATGGAGACATGGGCCTTCTGGTAGGCACTACAGCTGAACCAGCATGGACCAAAGTTGATTCCGCCAATCCAGGGACTCTCTTCGCGTACGCTTCGAAGGCTGGCTCTGGACTTGTCGTACCCTTTGCCACGCCAAGCCCGGTGTTCACCATTCCGTCGCCCATGGGAAAGTACCAGAAGTATCCGCCGGGAGCCGTTTTCTGATCCAAGTATATCCGTGAGTACCTCGTTATGGGTTCGGATACTTTCCTGATTTGTCTGTGGCAAACCATTGTCTCGTCATCTTCGGTCGAGTTGTCGACGAGATCCCCCAAGTTTCTCCTTATCACTGCTCCTACTCCAGAGGCATCCACTACGACTCTGGCCCTGTGCTCTTCCTTGGCTTTCGTCTTCTGATTGAGCCCACGCACGCCGATCACACCTCCATCAAGCACGGGTCCTGTGACTGCGAAGCTGTCTTGCAGTTCTGCGCCGGCGTCGAGCGCCAGCTGCAACAGGTACTGGCCGAATCCCAGCCTGTCTAGGATCATCCCTTTCTCTCCTTCCTGCTCAAGTCGGTAGACCATCTTCCAGTCTGGAGAGACTATCTCTATGCCTTCCACCAGCCCGTGGTACGCTGACTTCGGCGGGTCGATGCCGACCTTCTCGAACACATCCATTCCTATCGCATTTCCACAGACCTTGTCACCGATCTGCTTACTCGAGCTCTGATCCAGAAGAAGGACTGAGAGGCCAGCCTCAGCGGCGAACCTAGCGGCGGTTGCGCCTGCTGGTCCAGCACCGACTACCAAGACATCTTCCATGTCGAACGACGCGGATTTGCACGGATAAATGTGTAACTATTCGCTATCAGCAGGGATCGCGTTGGAGCTTCAACTAGTGAAAGAGGGCGCTGCTCAGATATACGTTTCGAGACTGGACAGGTACAAGACAAGCGAAAGAGAGTACGTGCCCTCCAAGGCACTTGTGTTCTTCAATCCATTGATGAAGACGAACAGGGACCTGGCTGTCGCCTTCATCAGAACAGTGGAAGCGGTTAATGGTGTCAAGTTGACTGTTGGCGATCCTCTAGCGGGTGTGGGCATACGCTCGATTAGGTTCCTGAAGGAGACCGAATGTGTGACTGAGGCGTTTGCGAACGACCTCAGTGAGCAGGCTGTCGATTTGATCGTGAAGAACTCGGCGTTGAATGGAGTTCGAGACAATGTCACGGTCAGTTCGTCAGACGCAAATGTGTTTTTGGCCGAACACTCGAAACCTGGCAGCAGGTTCGGATACGTGGACCTTGATCCGTTCGGGAGCCCTGGGCCGTTCCTTGACACTGCAGTCACATCCGTGATCCATAGGGGATTCTTGGCTGTGACAGCTACGGACACGCCAGTCTTGTGCGGCATCTATCCCGAGAAGATGAGGATCACGTACGACTCATTCTGCACTAGGCTTCCCTTTCTGAAGGAGGTTGGGATTAGGGTATTGATAGCGGCAGTCATACAAGCTGCGGCTAGGCACGGGATGGGCGCCAAACCTTTGGTCTGCTATGGTGAGAGGAACTACTTCAGGGCATACTTCCAGATCTTGCGGGGCAGGCCAAAAGCACTGCGCGCCATGCAGGAGGTCGGCTATCTTGGCCTATGCGAGGATCCCCTAGACTGGCAAGTCTTGACTCATCGAGATCTGGCCAACGCTGAATACACTCGGAGACCAGCTGAGTCAGTCTGTGGACCTATCTGGACGGGGGCATATGAAGACACGGATTTCACGGGCAAGCTGAGGGACTTTGGACTAGGAGTATCTCCTCCTTGTGACGAGTTGATATACAAGATATCTGAGGAGAGAAGCGAGATTCTCGGATACTACCCACACTACCTGCTCGCGAGAGCCTGTGGAGGTGAGGCCCTGCGAATCGAAGATATGCTGACCAAGCTTCGTGACAGTGGAGTGACCGCAAGCCGAACTCTGTTTGACCCGAGCGCGATAAAAGCAAGCGTGCGATTCAAGGAGCTATCTGAGATTCTTCAGGAATAGGACTTGAGCCCTTGAACCCCAGGCAGATGAGATAGCACTCAGAACTCCTCTTTCTGGACGCTGCTGGCCTGAACTTCTTGATCTTTCCGAACAAGCCCGCAGCACGCCTCTCGAAAAGGAGTGAACGCCTCCCCTCAAACACCTTCACTACGAGGTTGCCCTCGATCTTCAGAAAGACCGTTGCGATATCAAGCGCTCGTTCAGCCAGCGCGATCTGCCTTTCGTGATCCACCTCGTACCTGCCTGTCATGTCGGGCGCCAAATCAGACATCACCAAATCTACGCTTCCGGGTGAGAGAGTTCTGCTCATGGAGGATTCAAGGTCTGGGCTCATCACGTCGGCTCTGATGAACTTGACCTGTTTCATGCCCAGATCCTTCAAATCCGCGGCATCGACCGCTATTATGAGGCCCTCGGGTCCTGTGATCTCGGCAGCGTACTGAGTCCATCCACCCGGGCTGCTACCGAGGTCTATTACGCGAGAGCCCTGCTTCAGCAATCTGAAGGCCTTGTCGATCTGCATCAGTTTGAACGCAGCTCGGCTTCTGTACCCGAGTTCCTTGGCCTTTCTGTGGTAGACGTCCCTCTTGCGCTCTTCTATCCAACGCCGCTTGACATCAGGCATTGCGAGGCGTGTAGACGACCTCCGATGTCAGCACCCACTCTTCCAGCCAAATGCACCTCTCCGGCGATACCTCAGAGCCGGGCGCACATTGTGAGAAGTAGGGACATGTTATGCATGGCGCTCCCATTATTGAATCCAGTTTCAACGGTGGCTTTGTCGAGAATATCTTGTATGTCCATCTTCCGTCACTGAGGAACTTCTCCCTGCCTATGAGTCCCCATCTTTCAAGCCTCACGCATATCCTTGACCCTTCCCTGCTGCTCACTCCGATCTTTTTCCAGAGTTCGGTCTGCAGAATACCCTCTGGCCCAGCCTTCATGACTATGTCTAGGGCTTTTCTTTCGAGGGTGCTCCTCTTTGTGACGAACCTTGACGACAAGGACTACGTGATCATGAACTGACGGAATTATTAAGCGATTGTGTCAGACAGGCACTTTGAGGCCAAGGACCTCTATCATCTCCTTGTACCTATTTCGGAGGGTGACTTCTGTAACGTTGGCCACTGATGCAACCGTCTTCTGAGTTATGGGAGACTCGACCATCATTGATGACAGATAGACGCAGGCCGCTGCCAGACTCGTGGGAGATCTGCCACAGCTCAATTTCTTTTCTTTGGCCCGCTCCAACAACTCCAATGCGAGTTTCAGTCCGGGTCCTCTCAAGTTCAACTTGTCTGAAAGCCTTGTGAGCACGAGAGTGGATTCGTCCTTGTTCTTCGGCGACCCCATGCTCCAGACCATTTCCCTGTAGGACTTCGCTATTGAGGACTTCTTCACGCCGGAGACCCTTGATATCTCCTCAAGGGTTCTCGGATTGTCAAACCTCTTGCATGACATATAGAGAGCAGCCATTGCCTCTGCTTCCATGGCCCTTCCCTTGACCAAGCCCTTGACGTGTGCTTCCCTGTATATCTCAGCTGCTCTCTCCGCCACTGGTCTCGGACACCTCAGTTTAAGGCTCGAACTGCTTATCAACCATTGAGCTTTCGGTAGAGATCTGACCTCCGAAGACGAGGAGGCTGATCTGTCCTGCCACTTAGCGAGCCTAAGATATCGATTCGGGTCCTGAGAGTCTCCCTCCGTCTTTTTCGTCGGGACTATTTTCGTGGAAAGCCCCCCGTTGTCAAATAGCGAGGACCTAGGAGGGCCGATCCTTTCCATCTGGTCCCTCTCCTCCTCCGTGAAGGCTCTCCACTCAGGGGAGAAATCGTACTCGTTCTTGTGCACAACTAGTCCACAGTCCGCGCACGCGAGTTCTCCGTTCTCCGAATCATAGAGCAACCTCTTTGATCCACAATGGGGACAGAAGCCTTCCTTCGACATCATCTTGCACCCCTGCTTTTCTGAACAAACAACCGCATCGTTCCCTTCAGGACATAGTCGCTTCGTGCGGCTTCGACGATTGCCACGGGTCGCTTGACGTTTCCTATCACGTCCCTCACGACCGCCACCTGATTGGCTGCAGAATCATACAGCCTATCGCCTATTCTAGGTACTTTGATGAGTTTGACCAAGTACTTCCTTTGGGCTGTTGGGCCATCGACCTCTCCGATGTCCACGAGTTTCGCCCCCCCAGGCAACGCAAGTCTCGAAACTCATACGTGTATATAATCATTCAAGTTTGCTTCGATTGCCCTCTCATCTCGCTCAGCTTCTTTGCCAACTGCATGATGATCTTGGACTTGGGCTCAGCCGTGAACACGATGAGTCTGCAAGGAGCTCTGGTGGTGTCCTTCGGATACGATTTGTCGGTCTGCATCTCGAACTTGAGTTTCAGGCTCTCGGCAGCGGCTCTCAGCTCGACCTCCTTCGGAAGCGGAACCGCCGCGGATCTCTTCACCCTTCTCCCACTCTGTCGTGATCTCTTTGAGTCAAAGTATTGAGGGTATACTATCCTGTAAGGATCTTTACTGAATCTCTTCATGCGGCTCCTGCTTCCTCAAGGAGCACCCCACTCAATGTTCCGTCCCTACCTGGCTTGGAGGTGACCTTGACTAGCCCAGCAGTCGACTTCACGACGGCACCCTTGGTGATGATACCTCTTCTGGAGTACAGCGGGTTAGAGGAGTTCTCGGTGAGTCCCAGTATCTTCACCCTTACGGTCTTTCCATCCTTGGAGCTCACGTTGATCAGGCTGGTGGCCTTGACCCTCAGTTTCGTGTTGGCCCCGAAAACCCTCAGTTCTTGGACAACCTCTTCTCCCTCGGAGATCTTGGTCTCCGTAGGACCGCGCCCGATCTCGTATTCCCGCCTTCTCCTCTGCGGAGTGCGGGCTCCGCCGGTCCTCTTTTTCTTCTTGAGGTTGACGTGATATATCGTCATGGCTTGGCGAACGACCGTGCCCTAGATAAGACTTTGGAGGCCAAATGTGCATGGGATGCGCAAGAAAGGACTCCCTCCACGGTCAAAGCTCAAAAAAAACTTAATCAGCAGGGAGCTGTCCATCTCCACCTCATGAGATTGGGCGTCAGCATGTGGAGTTTCCACAGGATCTCAGAGCAAGGTAAGATGAATGTCGCCGAATTTGCGCACACTTCCCATGCCCTCGGCATCGGCGACATCGAGTTGCTCAATGTGTTCTGGAAGGAAAGTGACGAGGACATCAGAGGCATCACCAGCCTCGTCCGTGACCTAGGGTTGTCCGTCTCGGCCTATGATGTCGGAAATGACTTTGGCGCGACGAACCGTCCAGATTTTCAGAAGGCATTGGACGAAGTGCGGAGGGGGGTTGATGTCGCCGGCAGGTTGAACACCCGTATCGTCAGGGTCTTCGGCGCAGAACCAAGGAAAGGAATGTCGAATGCCGATACCATGAACCGGATGTTAGAAGGGCTCTCAGTTGGGGCAGACTACGCAGGAGAACACGGCATCAAGCTAGCCCTTGAGAATCACGGTGAGTTATACGGCACTGCGTCACAGTTGATGGACATACTGGGCAGGGTCGCCTCGCCCCATCTGGGGTTGAATTTCGATGTCGGCAATTTCGTGCCCGCTGGAGATGACGCCAATTCAGCCATTGACAAGGTTTTCGAGCACGTCCTTCACGTCCACATGAAGGATTTCCGACTTGCCAAGCCGGATGACGAAGAGACTTTCGTCGGAAGAGATTCCAAAAAGTATGCCATAGTGGGTCCAGGCGAGGGAAAGACAGATGTGCCTAGGTTCATGAGGAAGCTGGCGAACTTGGGGTACGAAGGGGTGGTATCACTGGAGAACGAAAGCCCAGGGGATGAGCTTGATAACACCCGCAAGTATCTTAAGGCGTTGAGAGGCATGATGCCATAGCTCGTGGAAAAGTAGTCGGAAATGTACATATCAAGGCTGGAACTGAAGGGCTTCAAATCATTCTCGGACAAGACTGTCATCCGACTCTCACCTGGCCTGAGTGTGATCACTGGGCCCAACGGATCTGGGAAAAGCAACCTGATAGATGCGGTCAGGTTCGTGATGGGCGAGAACTCCACGAGAGCCCTTAGAGCGGACAAGTTGGCCAGCCTGATATCGGACAACGCAAGGGGGAAGGGACAGAAGTATTATGTCAGAATGGTGATAGACAATCACGACAGAAGGATCCCCGCACAGGAGGACGAGATAGTCATAACCAGATACATAGACGACAAGGGTGAGAGCAAGTACTTCCTGAATAGAAGGAGAGCGCAGAGAGGAATCGTGATGAACACGCTGAGCATGGCTGGTCTGAGTTCGCGAGGCTACAACATCGTCGTCCAAGGAGAGATCTCGCGGATATCCGAGAAGAGCCCAGAGGAGGTCAGAGCAATGATAGAGGAGGCCGTGGGCATCTCGAGCTTCGACGAAAGAAGGAAGCAAGCGGAGGAAGAGCTGAAGGAAGCTGACGTGAATCTCAAGGTTGCCATGAGCAGGCTCGACGAAGTCAGGAATAGGATCGAGCAACTCGAGCACGAGTTCAACCGAGCCACTGCGTTCAACACCTTGAGGGAGGTCGCGGATGAATTGAAGAGACACATACTTCTAGAGAACCTCAGACGCAGAGAGTCGAGATTCGGGGAAATAACAGCCGAGACAGATGTGTTATCGTCAGATCTTGAAAGAATAGCCGAAGAAAGGAAGAGAGTGACGGAACAACGCAAGATCTTGCTTGATGGCATTCTTGAAATCGATAAGACCAGACAGGCTCCATCTGAGATCACGTCGGCAGAACTCACCGGAATGCTAACGAACAAGATGGGAGAGCTCGGGCGATCTGAATGGACTCTTCAGCAGGCCAAAGGCAACAAGAAGGATCTGGCAGCCAAGATAGCAGAGGACAGAATGCATAGGAAAAAGGCATCACTCACGATAAGAAGCCTCCGCAGAAGGACTGAGATCACCAAAGCCCGCGCGAGGATCTTGGATAACAGACAACTGAGGCTGTTGCCTCAGAGAGATAGACTCAGGCGGACCATCGAGTCGAGAAGAAGGGAGGCCGACTCTCTCCAGAGGAGGCTGGCGGACGTGGAAAGCGTGCTCCCTCATCTGCAGTCTGAATCATCGCAAGCGGATTTCGAGATGCAGAAAACCAGCGAACAAATAGGCGAACTCGAACGCGAAGAGCGATCGGCATCGGGGGCCAGAAGGTTGCATGCGAGGAGGTATCTTAGGTGGAAGGCAAGAGCGGACAGGCTGACTTCCAGATTGAAGATGATAGCGAGCGAAGCTCAGACTTTCGGATCAGATCTGGCGAACAGCTTGGCGAAGGCCGAGAAGCTCGAAAGAGGAGAGATTATGATCAGGGATCTCATGGCCAAACTAGAGGTCGCAGCGGAGAGGGTCAGAGGCAGACTTGACGAATCATTTGAACTCGGAACATCAGATCCGCACGTGGTCGAGCTTGTCCTCAGAGAAGCAGGAATCCCAGTCGTGGGTCTGCTGAAAAACCTCGTGCGATGCAGGCCCGACGTTGAGCCCGCACTGGCAGCTGCTCTGGGAGAATGGTCTGATGCGATAGTCATCGGAAAGGATGAGGATCCCTCATCTATTTCGATATCGCTTCTAAATGTGGGCGTCTCCTCGGCTTGGCTGGTGAAAGAGGGTGAGCCCAAGGAGATACACAAAGAGGGAGATAACCGGCTGATAGACATGGTGGAATTCCCTCCGGAGCTGGGGGAATTCTTGGACTCGAGGATAGGAGATTTCATACTGGCGTCCGACTCGACCGACGCCGCCCTGGCTTCGGGAAAGGGATTCAGCGTAGTCACGAAGGATGGCCTCGTCCTTGGCGGGAGGAACTCTGCCAGATTGCGAGCAACACGTGCCGCGAAACCATCGTCACTCCTTGAGACACTCCGAAATCTCGAGGCAGACCTCTACGAAGCAAGAAGACTGAGAGAAGAGATACTCTCGAAGAACATTGTCGACTTGAAACAGGGCATCACAGAGGCCAGCTCTTGGCTTGAGAGGGTGATGGAGGTCAGAAATGCGGCATCCAGGGTGCTGAACGAGATCACGGACAAAATGAAGGCTGAGGAAGGTCAGATGCTGACAGAAGAGAAGAGGCTCAATGGACTGAGGGCGCGGATTCTTTCCCTCAGGAAGAACCGAAGAGACATCGATCTGAGGGTCAAGAGCCTCAACAAGAAGCTCACAGACACTCTCGCGGTCAGGAAGGATCTCTCGTTAAGAAGGTCCCAGATGACTAACCTGACGAACTCATCGGAGAGGAGGGCCTCCAAGCTCGATGCGGAGATACGGGCCATTGAAGCTGAGCTCGGAGACATGAAGAAGAGGATCATCGAGACGGAGAAGGAGAAGAATGAGCTCATCCAGAATAGAAAGAGGATCACCGACAGGATTTCGGGCACTGCAGATCTTCTGAGAGAGGCAGATGTCAAGATCAGGCAACTTTCCGACGCAAGAAGCAATCTCGACAGAGAAATATCCCAGCTGCAGAACAAGCTCAAGGAATCGACAGAAGCCGCACCATCGGCAGACGAACGCAGAGATCGTTTGGCAGGTGAGCTCAGGAAAGCTGAGGATCAGATGGAAGAAATCGACGCGAAGTTCAGAGAACTTCAATCGAAGTCAGGCGACTCTCAACGAAGAAAATACGAGATTGAGACCGAGATGGCTTCTATCAAGGAGAAACTCAGCTCTCTAGGGGAGCCAAAGCTGTTGAGCCTAGAAAGCCTAGACTCAGAGCATTGCGACACTCTGGTGAAGGAGTTGGAGTCCGACCTGGTTGGCATGGGCTTGGTCAATCAGCTGGCGCGAGAGCAGTACGACCAACAGGCTCAGAACTACATCTTGATCTCTCAGAGGCTGAACACTCTCGAAGAGGAGAAGAAGGCCATCTTGGATCTGATTGCCGAGATAGAGCGTAACAAGAGAGAGGCGTTCCTTCAGGCATTGCAGACCGTCAACAAGGGTTTTGGTGAGTACTTCAACGAAGTCACCAGCGGATCTGCCAGATTGGAGTGCGAAAGGCCCGAAGACCCATTCCAAGGTGGATTGAGCATCATGGTTCAGTTCCCGGGAAAGGAGACGAGGTTGGTATACGGGTCGAGCGGCGGAGAGAAGTCCGTGACTGCCCTCTGCCTCATATTCGCCCTCCAACAGTTGAGACCGGCTCCGTTCTACTTCTTCGACGAAATAGACGCACACCTCGATGCCAGGAATGTACAGAACTACCTGAAGCTGGTCTCTATGCGTGCATCGGGATCTCAACTGCTCGTCATCTCCCTAAAGGACGTTGTGGCCATCGGGGCTGACAAGTTGATAGGTACCTACATCAAGGGTGGTAGATCAAAGGCCATGGAGATGCCGATCGTCGCGAGCCAGAGGGTGAGAAAGTGAGTTCTGTCACCACCGCTTTCAACGTGCTTTTCGACATTCTCAGCGTCTACAAGGCCAGGGTATGGGATCTGGACATAGCAGCCGCGATAAGGGGTCTGCTGAGCCAGATAAGGACCGGAGGCTATGTCGATTTCGAGCGATCGGGCGTAGCTCTCTTGTCATCGGCGATAATATTCAGGAGGAAGACTGAGGAATTGCTGAAGCTCGAAGAACCACCCAGATCACCCGAGGACAAAGGGGAGCCCGTAGTGTACGATCGACTTGTTCTGCCCATCGACCTGCCCGTGAGGACAGCACATCCGGTGGTCGACTCGACTGAACTGTTCTCGGATCTCGTGGAGCTGCTGACTAGGGCGTTGAGGGAAAGGAAACTGTTCGTGGGCAGCACCGAGGTCGCGGAGGACCTGATCGTTCCTGACCTGTTTCTGGAGGATGTTGAGAACAGGGTGAAAGCCCTAGGAGACAGAATTGCCTCCGCTACGAGGAGCACCGGGAGGATCGATGTACTGGAACTGTTTGAAGGCCTAGATTACATCGAGATGGTTAGGACATTCATCATACTCTTGTTCGTGCTCAGCTCAATGGACTACGAAATAGAGAAGAAGGGGGAACAGTTTTGGATAGTGAGCACAAACCAGCCAGCGAGGGCATGAAGGCATCGGTCGAGGCTCTGCTGTTTGCGGCAGGGAGACCGCTATCAACCGAAGAAATGGCGAAGGCTCTGAGATCCAAGGGAGAAATCGTTGATGCCTGCGTTCAGAGCCTTGTCGGGGAGTATGCGCACAGGAAGGGGGGAGTCGAGATAGTGCAACTCGGTGCTGAGCGATACATCATGCAGGTGAGGCCCAAGTACTTTGAGCATGCTAAGAAAGTCTCCGCTGGCCTCCCGATATCAAAGGGAGCCTCCAAGACGCTCTCCGTCATAGCGGTAGAACAACCAATTGTGCAGTCAATGGTGGTCCAAATCAGGGGCAGACACTCGTATGGGCACGTGAAAGAGCTTGTGAGGGCAGGCTATGTCGAAGCCGCCAAGGTCGGCAGGACTTCGATGCTGACGACGACGGACAGATTCAACAAGCTTCTGGGGTGCCGCGACACCAAATCAGTTAAAAGGGAGATGGAAGAGCTGCTGAAGCGAAGAGAAGATGCAACTGGTTCGAGTTCAACCGAACAAGGAAAGGTTGGGAAAGCTCACACACCTGCTACAGCAGACCTCGGTTGACAGACTCCTGCTATCTGAGACCTCCAACGTATTCTATCTCATCGGCGTCTGGCCGATGGGTCGAACCGTCCTCTCTGTCTCCAGGTCTGGTGATCTGTCCGTCTTCGGATCCAAGTTGGACTTCTTCCTCGCGGAATCTGACGAGGTTGAAGTGTTCACCGGACGAAGCGAAGCGGAGATCTTCGAAGAACTGAAAAGGAGGATCACGACGGCCCGAGACGCGTACGTGGAGGCCGATGATGTCTTGCCTCTGGAGGGCAGATCCGGAGTGGGGTGCCCTGCCTTGGTGAAGTCAGGAAATAACATGGTCCAAAGGATCAGAGCAATCAAGGATGAGGAGGAGATCCGCCTTATGAGAAGGAGCGGTGAACTGGCTAGGGAGGGAATGCGGGCGGCGCTGGAGCGGACAAAAGCTGGCGTATCGGAGAAGGACATCGCCATGTCAGCCGAGTGCGCAATGTTGGAGAAAGGGGCGGATGAGTTTGCATTCAGAACATCGATTGGCTCCGGTTGGAGGGCTTCACTGCCGCATGCTCTGCCGACAGGGAAGAAAGTTGTGGACGGGGAACTAGTCGTCATAGACCTCGGTGCTGACGTGGAGCACTACAAGTCCGACACAACGAGGACTGCGCTGGTGGGGTCTTCAGATGGCCAAAACCGAAAGGTGTTTGATTCCGTGAAGAGCGCCTACGATGCCTGCGCGGAAGCTGTGGCACCTGGAATCAAGATAGACGAATTGGGGCAGAAGGCTGATCGCATGCTCTCATCGGCGGGATTCTCTGAAGGCATCTTGCACGGGCTGGGCCACGGCGTGGGCCTTGACATACATGAAGAGCCTTCCGTCTCGAGCAAGAATCCGGAGAAGTTGGTCTCAGGTAATGTCATTACCGTTGAACCAGGCCTATACATAAGAGGAGTAACCGGAGCGAGATGGGAGAACACAATCTTGGTCACGGGAACAGGCCACGATGTCATGACCTAGGCTATTTTCCCATCCGTCTGTCTCTTCTCTGATAGGAGCGTATCGCCCTAAGCAGGTCAATCTTCCTGAAGTCCGGCCAATAGATGTCCAAGAAGAAGAGTTCACTGTACGCGCTCTGCCACAGAAGGAAGTTGCTGACCCTGACCTCTCCGGAGGTCCTTATTATCAGGTCGGGGTCTGGGTTTGGCAAGTGGGCGGTATAGAGGAAACTACCGACCAGATCCTCTGTCACCTCAGCTGGGGTGAGCAGCCCATTGGCGGCCAAGGTCACCATTTTTTTGGCAGCGTTCACTATCTCCGTCCGTCCGCCGTACCCCATGGCGATGTTCAGGAACGACTCACTGTTCTGCATCGTGCTCTTCTCAAGATCTTCCATGAGCTTTGTTATCTCGAGCGGTAGCAATCCCCTCTCGCCCAAGAATCTCACTCTGACCCTCTCCCTCTGGAACACTCCATCCTCGATTGCCTTCGTCAAGTATTGTTCAACGACAGACAGAATCCCTTTCACCTCATCCGGGGGTCGCGCCAAGTTCTCCGTTGACAAGGCATAGAGCGTGACGGTCACGATCTTCAGTTGCCTGAACCAAGACAAAACCTGCTCAAGTTTCTTAGCCCCCTCCTTGTGCCCCTCTACACTCGAGAGGTTGTGTTCTCGAGCCCACCTTCTGTTGCCATCAAGTATGAGACCAACATGAGAGGGCATGGGCCCGGAAGAAATCTGATTCTGAAGGACCGCCTCGTAGAGGCTTCGGACCGGCAGGACGTCAGCTACTGACCTTATCAGCCTGAGCGCCCGAGATTTCAACTGCCCGCTTCACGCCGGCGTCGGATTCTCCTGTCTATCAAGACGTAGATCCCAGTGAGTACCGCGAAGGAGACGAGAGACAGAGCGGTGCTCGTAAGGGCAGCCGTAACGACCGACTGGAGATAGCGGTTGGGGTCTATTAGAAAATCTCCTAGCACGAGGGCAAGCGGGTAGAGCGATGCCATCACGGCCAAGGATATTGTCAGACCTCTGGACTCGGCCCAATCGCCGACGAAGAAAGCAGTGGCTCTGCCGAGCTGCAGTGCAATGCCTCCAGTCAGGAAATACAGCGAAGAGCTCTTGAGGAACTCGCCAGCGAGTATGTTGAGTTTCAACAGAGCTGACAGGGGATCCGCTATCCCGAGTTGGACCATCGCGTTGAATGCTGCATATATGCCCAAGGATCCTCCGGTCACGAAGAGCCCATATCCCGCTATGAAGGCCAATATCCTGATGGCCAGCAGATAGGCAGGCATTTGAAGCCCAAGAATCGATCTCACCCTGTCCACCAGCCAATTGTCCAAGGACATTCCCTTCACAAAAGCAGTCACTCCCAATAGCATGGCTATTATCAGCAATGCATAGTTGAGATAGCCTATGAATGCCAACAGGGACAGCAGCATCAAGGAGAAACCCGTGAAACCCAAGCTGTACCTCTTGAACCGCTCATCTGTGAAGAGCATCTTCAGGTATCTGCCGATCACCACGTAGGACTCCTCAACCGCCTTGCTGTGCTTAACTACTACCCTCACTATTCCGGAGAGGGGCAATTTCAACTTCAGGACAGGTACGATGTCTTCGTCGCCATACCCGTCTGTGACAACGTATACGTCCGTGGGTCTGATCTTTTCCGAGATTTTTGCGACCTTGTCCAACACCGTCGATGAGGAAAGCGGTTCTCCGTCTTTCGAACCCGTGACTATGGCAACTTCAGCAGAGTCTCCCTTTGCTCTGATCAGATCGAAGGTCCTGACCGAGGCGAATATGGCGTTTGAGTCTGATTCCTCCGGATCGACGAGACCCAGTCTTATTCCAGCGGAGAGCACTTGCTCTCTTCCTACGACTGGAGAGACTATCCCAGTCTTCTGACCTAGATCGTCATCTAGGTCGACACATAGGACTAGGATCCGCTTTTCCTCGTTTGACGCCAAATTCCTCTCCGGTAGTGTGTTAGGTTGGGACATGGTAAGAAAAGCTTTTCCTGTTTCTGATGCTTGGAACTTAGACAGCGAGTAACTTTCAGCTGGAACTCTTCATTTCATAGTATATGCGCAGCTCATCCAACGATAGCGACTTCCCATCCTTGATCTTCTGGTCGACCTCCTCAGCCACCTGAGCCTTCGCGTCTGTGAGTTCATGTTGCCTTCTGACCTTTGCGGTGTCGCGTGCTGTCTTCAGTGAGGACGCTATCAGATGAGCCTTCGCATCGCACTCAACGAGTTTCATGAACAGATCGTTCTTCTTGGAGGCGAAAGCCTGAATGTCTGCTCGGAGGGATTCCAGCTCCCTGATAGTTGCCCTCCTGGATTCCATCGCTTCTATGTACTGCTTGTGATACTCGTCGGATTGTTGAACCAGCAGACTCCTTCTGTTCCTGCCGGAGTTAAGTGATTCCTTCAACTCGGACATCCTGTCCCTGTATTTCTCCGCAGATTGGTCGATGGTCTTGGCTCTCTCGTAAGCGGATAGTATCGCTCTTAGATGCTCGATCTCCTCTACCATCGAGGATTCTCTCTTCGGATTGTGAGTTTCAGTGACAAGCCGCCACTCAAGGTCGTTCAACCGCTTCCTCGCTTCATCCTCGCTCATCCTGTACCTGCGGCGATACTGATCCACCAGTGATTCCCTTGATCGGATCTCGTTCCTAAGTCCGTCAACATCTGCGAGCGTCTTCTCGTCCTGTAACTTGGTCTCCTTGACTTGGATGTTCAGCTCATCCCTCCTCTTTCGGCTCTCAGATATTGTAGAATTGAGCTTCTTCATCTGGTCCAGAAGTTGGTTCTTCCTCTCCACAGCCGTCCGGAGGCTCTGTTTTGTGGTTTCAAGCTCTTCCTCGAGTCCACGTGCTTCTTTTCTCAGCTGGCTTAGCTGTACGAGGAGACTCAAGCTGACGGGGGTCGGTCGGATACCGGGGATTAAATGCTTTTCTCTCTGATGAGGCGCTCAATCCATCGATCCTTCGGGCGTCTCTTCCCCGCGGAAGAACATCCTTGACAGAACTGCGTTCAGTTCAACAAAACCGCTGAAATCCACAGCAGAAACCACGAAAAGCCTGGAAAGGAAGTCCAACCTCGGAAGCGAGCGCAGGATTGAATCGACATACATGTATCTCTCAGAGCTGGAGTTCTCTCTAGCATAGAGGAGTATGGACTCTGGATCCTTGGCCCATTCTACCAACTGACGCACGACCGTGACTGGTACGAGATCCCGTTTTGTCACAATTGAGATGAGGGGCAGTAACAATCTGGAGTAGACAGCAGATTCGAGGAACATATTTGAGACGAAATTCATCGGATCAACTGAGAAAGGAGCGTCGACCAAGAAGGCGACCGACTTGTCCCCCTCGAAGAGTTCCCTGCAGAGCAGGAGTCCACTGGCTCTGAAAGCGAAGAGTTCTATCTGACCGGGAGTGTCAGCTATGAACAGATCAGGAGACGACTCCGAGAGGACATCACGCATCTCGCCTATGTGATCGGCCAGCATGTCCGTGGCTAGAACGAGCGACGAGTTTGGACCCAGCCCTTTTGTTCTCATCAGTTCGCGCACATCTACGTATTCCCTGACATCTACTATGGGGTCATAGGGCAAATACTCCACCCCGGGATCCAAGTTGAGCACTTCCGCTTCGATTCCCTTGCGGCTCATCCACTCAGCAAGCGAGAATGCCAAGGTGGTCTTCCCGCTACCGGCTGTTCCCACCAAGAACAGTGCTGGCGGCTCCTCAGACCTCGAGGACATCCGTCCAAGGAGATGATACGCGCTTTTATCCCTTCGAGCGGGCGCTTGTCGTGACTTGGCCGCGGACATTGTCGCCGTCGGGATCGGAAATGAATTGCTCGATGGTAGAGTTGTGAACACGAATCTCACCTGGCTGGGCGAGCATTTGGAGCAGGAAGGATTCTCGATATCCAGGGCTGTCATCCTGCGGGATGACGTGCAAGAGGCGTGCAAGCACCTCACACAAATCATCAGGGAACGGCCGGACATGATCTTGGTGACGGGAGGTCTGGGCCCGACATGGGATGACGTCACGCTCCAGAGCATAGCCTGTGCCCTTGGAGTGCAACTGAAGGTCAACGAGGTAGCCCTAGCTATGATCAGAGCACGCATCAGAGGTAGACTTACTCCTGAGAGGAAGAAGATGGCATTCCTCCCCGAGGGATCGAAGCCTCTTACGAATACGAGAGGTACAGCACCCGGTGTTTACTATGCAAAAGGAGACACAAGGATCGTGGCATTGCCGGGCGTGCCTGAAGAGATGAAAGGATTGTTCGATAGGGAAGTATTGAAGATCATCAAGCGGAATTTCAAGGGTGAAAAACGGGCAACAGGAAGAATCGTTGTCAAAGACATCCCTGAAGCTGACCTTGCTCCCATGGTGGATAGAGTCAGAGCGAGCGTTGCTGGAATCTACATCAAGTCCCATGTGAAATACTCCGAGAAAGGGCTCTCACCCATCGAGGTCTTTCTGAGTTGCAGGGGCAGAAGATCGAAGTCGAAAATTAGGGATGCGACGCGGATGTTGAGAACACTTGTAGTCAAGGCCGGAGGGCTAGTCACGAGAGGAACGGCAGCTCCCGTTCTCTAATCCGAACTCCCTGAACCTCTCCGAAACCATCCTCTCTTTGTCTCGGAAGTCTCTGCCAAGATGCAACTTCTCAAGGCCATGCCCCTCTGCTGCCAGAGTGGCGGCGGCAGTGGCCGAAAAGGCTGATTCAATCGGGTCTTTTCCTCCGAGCAAGGACAGTAGCATGGTCATCGCATATACGTCTCCACAACCGACGTCATCTACGACGTCGGCGGAAAGGGAAGGCACGAAGTGTACTCCACTCCTGGTCAGAATGAAAGAACCCTCCGATGATCTCGTGAGTGCCACGGTAGCTGGTCCCTCCGGCGCAAGAATTCCGTTGAGGCTTCTGCTACACGAGTAGAGAATTTCTTCATCAGATAGGTGAAGCAGTAGCTTGTTTGCTGTCCACCTGTCGCGATCCTTCCACTGTTTCATCATCAGGTTCCCAGTCTTTCTCTCGCGCACAAACCCTTGGGCTTCAATGCCCGTAGCGCGTGGAAAGTTGATGCTGACCGTCGCAGGATCGATTTCACCCAAGACGGGGGTCACCTGAACCGCATCGAACCCACTCACCGTATCGGCGTCCACTGCCATAGGTGGCCCTCCGATTGACACGACCTGTTGTATTCTCCTTCCGTCTCCCATCAGCTCATTGACAAACCCTATGGAGCTTTTGGATTTCTGAGCAGTGATGCCCACCCCTTCAGATTCAATTTCGCTCAGGTATGACTTCGGCATGTCGGATCCAATGACAGTCTTCAGTTCCACATTAGCCCCCAGCCTGGCCCCGGTTATCGAGCAGTAGTACGCTCCACCACCAACGCGAGATTCTCTCCTCTCTTTGGCCCTGACGATGTCAAGCGTCAGTCCTCCGATTACTAACACTCGCGGCATTTCACTGCGCTCCCTTGAACCAGCAGCCGATGTCTTTCTTCACGAGCCATGCATCCGCAGCTCCAGCCTCTCTCGCTTCCTTTATCACCCTCTCACCGGCTCCACCATCTTTGGTTAGCGCGACCAAACTCCCGCCCATGCCAGCACCGCTTATCTTCACACCGATTGCTCCCCCTAGGTATAGGACCGAATCTCTGATCCTCTCAATCAGAGGAGTGGAGACTCCGTAGAGATCCCTGAGCAACTCATGCTGCACGTTCATAATCTCTCCCAATGTCTCCTTGACCGGCCATTGGCTATTCGACAATGCCAGGGCCCTGTCCTTTCCCAAGATGTTGCTCGCCAATGTTGAGTCGATCTTCTGCCTGTTGATGACAGACAGGGCCAGACTCGTGGAGCTGTTCATCTGAAAAGTGAATAGCATCCTATCGGCAGACTTCTTCGGCACAAGAAACAGATACCTGCTGACTTCCTCCCACTTCACGGATTCCCAATCCGTCTCCTGACAGTTCCGGCCGAGCCTAGACTTTAGCCCCTTTGGGACTGCTGACGAGTCCGAAAGGATCCTTAATCCTTGATCTATCTCGGACTGTCTCGCGGTGTGAATGGACTCGGTCTTGTGTCTTTCACCTGAATCTATAACCACGAAATCTAGGTCGGGCAGATTTAGGTAGTCCACGCTCACCGTGGGTCTTTGTCTGAGAACGATCACCCCGCCGTAAGCTGAAGAGTACTGATCCAGCCTTCCGCATGGGATTCCCATGATGACATTCTCTGAGAAGTAGGCATACTCTGCAATATCCCTCGTGTTTAGGCCAAGTGAGAAGGCGCCGTTCAGGAGAGCCAAGAACGCCACCTCCACCGCACCGCTGCTCCCCATGCCTGATGCTATCGGGATTTCGCTTCTCAAGTAGACATTGAGCCCACTGATGTTATCCGACTTGACGAACTTCCGCAGCGTACTGACGACGGAAGAGAAGTAACCACTCGTCCCTTCGTGTGTCGTTGGCAGGTTCGAGGTGTCAAATTCAATGTCCCCTTCTCCAGCGGAATGGGCTAGCTCCTCAGACCTGATATGTATCTTCGATCCAGAAAGAGGAACCGCAAAAGCGTACAGTCTCCGGTTCAAAGCCAACGGCACTACAGGCAACTGCTTGTAGTCTTGGTGAGTGTTCAGAAGATCTGCCCTTCCTGGAGAAGAGGAGATGAATTCGGGTGGTCTACCGAAGAATTTAGTGGCGGATTCAAGGAAAGATTCGGGGACATGTTGACTCGTTTCACCTCACCTCACGCAGCTCGGCTGCTTTCTCCTCTGGAAGATAGTCGTAGGTCACCGTTCCTGCGCCCAGCTCGACGCCAGCTAGGAATTTCAACTTATCCCGCTCACGGTACTTCGGGAAGAACTCTATGTGGAAGTGGTAGAAGGCTGACGATGCGCGGCCCTTGGGTTGTTGATGCAGGACCATCGAGTAAGCCATTTCCCTGTTGAACAGACCATCAAGTCTTGCAACCACTTGCTTGATCGAATCAGATAAGCCATGTCTCTCATCAGCATTCAGACCAAGAAGATCAGCCACGTGACGTTTCGGATAGATCGAAACTCCATATGGCATCTTGGGTGCAAACGGTATGAAGGAGATGAAGTTTCTGTTCTGGTAGACCAAGCGACTGCGCGCGGACATCTCGGCTTTGACTACATCGCAGAAGAGGCAATGCTTCCGTTTGATGAAGTATCGTCTTGACACGTCCATCTCTCTTCTCACGATCGGCGGAACGAAAGGAAACGCATAGACTTGACCGTGAGGGTGTTCTATCGTTACTCCCATCTCTTTTCCTCTGTTCTCAAAGATCAGAACATACTTCACCTTCGCATCCGAGGAGAATCTCTCCATCAACCCGGACCAAACATCTACTATCTTCTCAATGTGAGATATTGCCATTCGACCCAGTTGAAGTGAATGGTCGGGACTGTAGATTACGACGAGGCACGCTCCGTAGGATGGCTTTACCCTATATGGCGGTATTGTTCCTTGGTCTGGCTCGGGAGGTTCCATTGTAAGCGAAGGGAACTTGTTCTCAAGAACGAGGACGTCCCAACCTCCGCTCGGAACCTCGGTGGAGCCGGGACAGAAGGGACAGCTCTCCCGCTTCAGTATAGGCCTCTCCTTTCTCTTTGCTGAGACCACAACCCATTCTGCAGTCACCGGATTCCAACGCAGTTCCATGTACGGATAAACGCATAGATAGATTGGATATATCACTTCTGGGCCACGTATTGTCCTCTTGTGAAGGCATGGGAGATGTTTAGCGAGGCCACCGACATCTCGCCGAGATGCGTGACCGCGAGGGGCCACAGGCTAGTAGGGTCGGTGCGCCGCATCAAGTTAAATAGCTCGGGTCGGTCTCACGACACAACAATGCCTCGGTGTGGAAAGAAGAAGACCAAGAAGAAGAAATAGTATGTCAACTTGCGTAGTCTTGTGAATCGCTAGGTACAGACTTCTTTTCACGGTCAGAGCAAGGAGGCCAAGATGAAGCCGATCACGCAACTCACGAAGATCGATGCGAAGTTGACCATGTTGTTGTCTATGATGTCATAACCCCTTATTCTCCTAGCTGGCTTCCCGCAATGTATCCTCTTCTCCGTCATCTTGCCACATGAGTCGCACACGTAGATCCCCTGGATGGTTGCACCCATGAGGCTGTCCACCATGGCTCCGCTGAATCCCCCGATCGTGGATGCTACGAGCATCGTTGATATCGGGACGGCTCGAAGCATTCCGCTCAAACCGAGCCAGTTCGTTCCGATGACTGACAATATCCCAATGGTCAATGATGCCAATAGAGCGACCGAAGTGCCCAGTAGGGTCACGCCTCCGGACGCTCCTCTCTCCACGACCTTCCTAGGATCCGTTATCAGCCTAGGTTCTTGTTTGCTGAGTAGTCCTATCTCTGTCGCGAGCGTGTCCGCAAGACCTGTTGATACTGACGCTAGGTATGCCCCGACAAAGCCCTTGCCTCCAATGAGCCCTTCACATGTCGCGGCGAGGGATGCCCACAGCCCATTCGCGACCACGTTCCCCCATTCTCTCGCACCACCCTTTTCTTGCGCAACACCCATCTTCCTCTTCTTCTCGTACTTGAACCTCGTGAATAGAGCTGCCACGACATGGAAGAAGGCGACAACCAAGAATGCATTCCAGTCACCATAGGCCAAGACCAGCACACCTAATGCCATCCCTGCGATGAAACCCGAAAGTGAGACCGTTCTGAGTAGAAGGGAAGCAACGCCAAGTATAATCAGGACCGCCGCTTTCAGGATGATGTCCGCAGACAACACTGGTAGCTGCGACAAGGTCGGTGCCCCGGTTCCGGGCGCGTCACTTTTAACCCTTATCGGCTGTTGGCTTGAGTTCAGGACTTGCTCTCTCAACTATCTCAAGGTCGCTCAGAGTCTTGAGGAGATCCTCTGAACTGGGCATTCTTGACAGTCCTAGTGGTATGTTCTCTCGTTGTGCTATCTCCAGTGCGATTGGATCAAGTTCGGTCGGTCCATGTATGATCACTGCACTTGGCTTGAACGGGAACACTCTGATCGCAACGAGCGGAGATCTTCCGTGCGTCACGTTCGTGAAGATCAAGGCGCGCTTGGCGGTTGCTCCGAAGAGCCTGATGAACTCGTCACCCTTGAAGTATAATATCGCTTTGACGCTGTCGACCGCTGTATATCCGAAGATGGAGTCCTCCGGGTTTGGTGGTGTTATCAACTGCAGGGAGTTCGTCACTTGGAATAGTGTGCCTATTTTCACTGGAATGGACAGCTCTCTCATGGACAAGATGACCCCAGGCGGCGGGAGCTCCATTCTTGAGAGTTCTGCCAGTTTTGCCCCTCCTCTCTCTATGTCGATGTTCAATAGCGACTCCACGAAAGTTCTCATGAATTTGGTGCCAGGGTTCTTTCTACGGCCCCTCTCATAGTCGCTCAAGACAGACGGCGAAACGCCCATTCTCTCAGAGAGATCTTTCTGGGCGACTTGGAAGATCATCCTCCATTTCTTGAATGCCTTGCCGGATTCCTCGCTGAGTATGACATCCCCTATGATCTTCCTCGCAGCTATGTCTCTGATGTAGTGTGTCAGTTCGTCAAGCTGGTAACTCTCCTGCAAAATCCTTCGGCAATTCGTGAACTGAGTCGGTTATATCTCTTGTCCGACGTTCTTTCCGAGCAAGTACAAATTGGGCGTTGGGTACCCTTAAATACTCTAGAGGGCAAGTTCCCAACAAGAGGTAGTTAATGCCAAAGGGCCTAGGAAGAGAAGGAGCGGACATCTTCGGGACTGACGAGGCTCTTGAAGAGGCTTTCAGAGAAGAACAGAAGGTAACCGCAAGGCTTGAGATAAGGAAATTCAACAAACCCATGACCATACTGGAAGGAATTGACGTCAAAAACAATGAACTGAACGCGCTTGCAAAGAGCCTGAAAACATACTGCGCGTGCGGGGGGACCGCGAAAGACGGCAAGATCTTCCTCCAAGGAGACCAGCGTCAGAAGTCAATCGATTTCCTGAAGAAAAACGGCTTCTCCAAGAGCATCTTCACGATAGTGTAGAAGGTTCCGCTGCCAATCCTTAAAATCGAATTGGCCAGCACCCTATCTGAGCGAGATGGAGATCAGAGAGGCGGTGGAGCGAAGGAGAAGTGTTAGGTCGTACACCCCGAAGGAGGTGTCCGCTGACGCAGTAGAAGCTCTGGTGAAGACGTCGTACAAGGCGCCCTCAGCTGGGGACATCCATCCCTACAGGGTAGTAGTGGTTAGAAACAGCTCAAAGAGAAAGGCCCTTGCAAAGGCGTCACAGGAGCAGGAATTCGTCGCTGAGGCGCCGGTTTCCCTGGTCTTTTTCGTCGACCTTGATTCTGCCCAACGGCATTACGGCGAGAGGGGAGCCAAGCTGTATTCGCTTCTGGATGTTGGGGCTGCAGTCGAAAACCTCATGCTCTCTGCTGTTGATATGGGTCTGGGGACCTGTTGGGTTGGCGCTTTTGACGAACAGGCAGTGGGTAGGTTACTGAAGGCACCTCCTGGTTGGAGGGCCGTTAGCATCATCACACTTGGTTGGCCATCAGGAGGAGACAAGCACAAACCTCCTCCTCCGTTCGCTGAGATGCTGCGATCTGAGAACTGCGGGAGAGGGTGGTCCAGATGAAGTTTGCTAAACTTGCTGATTTCATGGAGCGAATAGAGGCAACCTCGAAGAGGCTGGAGATGATCGACATACTCAGAGAACTGTTCTTGGATGCCAGTGAAGAAGAGATAGGCCCGATTTGCTTCATGCTGTTGGGCGGTCTTGCCCCGGACTATGAGGGCGTGGAGATAGGCATGGCCGATAAACTAGTGATGAGAAGCATAGCAAAAGTCGCAGGGATAGGGGAACTTGAAGTGGAGAGGAGACTGAAGAAGACAGGCGACATAGGAGAGGCAGCCGCTCAGCTGCTCTCATCCAAGAAGATGCGCAAGCTCGTGACCACCGAATTGACTGTGCTGGAGACCTACAAAGGAGCGCTCACTCTATCTAGGTTGAGCGGAAAAGGATCGATATCCAATAGAGTGGCCAGCCTCGCAAGGTTGCTGATAGATTCCTCACCAAAGGAAAGCAAGTATCTCATCAGGTACGTCACGGGCAATTTGAGACTGGGCATTGCTGACATGACGCTTTTGGACGCTCTGTCCGAGGCGTTCCTAGGCGGAAAGAAGAACCGCGAACCAGTGGAGAGGGCGTACAACATAAGGCCTGACATAGGCTACATCGCGACACAGCTCAAGAAGGAAGGGCTGAGAGGGCTACGAGATGTTAGGGTGCAAATCGGGATACCCATCAGGATGGAGCTCGCTGAGAGGCTAGGTTCTTCGTCCGAGATCCTCGAGAAGGTTGGTTCTCCGTGCGCTGCGGAGTACAAGTACGACGGAGAGAGGATACAGGCTCACAAGAAGGGAGAAGAGGTTCAACTGTTTTCACGCAGACTGGAGAACATAACATACCAGTACCCAGATGTTGTGAATGTGATGCGGGGTAGGGTGAGATCTAAAGAGGCGATACTCGAGATGGAGTGCGTCGCCGCAGATCTTGACACTGGTGAACTCAGGCCATTTCAAGAGTTGATGAGAAGGAGACGAAAGCACGAGATAGAGGAGATCAGCGAGGAGATTCCCGTGGTCCTGAAGGCCTTCGATGTCCTACTAGTGGGCGGGACAGACTATACGAGAAAGCCCTACTCCGAGAGAAGAAAAGCTCTGCGGGATTTGATTGATGAGAATCAACAGATACAGCTCTCGGAGATGCGAAAGATAAAGACTAGTGATGAGATGGATCGCTTCTTTCAAGAATCTGTCTCAGAGGGGATGGAGGGCATCATGGTCAAGGCGTTGAATGCCGAATACGAGGCAGGGGCAAGATCGTTCAAGTGGGTCAAGCTGAAGCGTGAGTATCGTAGTGAACTCAGGGACACGATAGATCTAGTTGTGGTCGGAGCCTATGCCGGAATGGGCAAGAGATCCCAATTCAGGTACGGATCCTTCCTCATGTCCGTGTATGATCCAGACAATGACACATTCCCGACTGTGTGCAAGGTTGGGACTGGCTTCACGGACAAGAACCTACAAGAACTTGGTGCAACTCTCGACAAGTACAAGGTCAAGGACAAGCCTCCGAGGGTAGACTCCAAGATGGACGCTGATGTCTGGTTCATCCCTGGACTTGTCCTGGAGATAATTGGGGCGGAGATAACGCTCAGCCCAATTCACACGGCCGCGTGGAACAAGGTGAAGGAAGGAGCGGGTCTCGCTATCAGGTTCCCGAGGTTCACTGGAAAGTATAGGACTGACAAGAGCCCAGAAGACGCTACCACCACCGCGGAACTGATCGAGATTCAGAGTACGAGGCTTCAGAAAGTGACCTAGCTGTCTCTTACTACGCTGGAGGAGGCGGAGGTGCTGCCCCGGCCCCACCTGTTATCGACGTGAGCTTCTGGTTGCCGAGGATGAGCAGTATTCCTGGAATGATGCCCGTTATGAATGCCACTATCAGAGTCATCCCTGAGGACGACACTGCATAGGCCTCCTGGTACTTGCCCTGATCAATCTTGTCCAGTATCTTTGGCTTGACTGTGTAGAGGGCTGTATAGATCCCGAAGGCGCCTACTGCTCCCAAGACCAGACCCTCGATCAAATATCCCATAGCGAAGCCGATGAGAAATCCCCAGCTGAGAACAGTGAGAAGGCTAGATAGTGCTCCCAGAACCATGAGCGCGCCACAGACTATCATTGCGATGTATGTGTAGTTCATGAAGTCCCTTGCTTCCTTTGCCACCTGAGGGTTGTACATCCTAAAACTCGCTTTTCTGCGGAAGTGAATATAAGCCTTCGCAACCGTGCGGCGGCAGACGCAAGTACCTTTTCTCTTTGGACGCGTGAAGTGAGGGATGTGCGGTCTGATCAACTCGAAGGTCGCAGAGACATCGTCTAGCAAGCTGGGGGGTCGGCGCACTCGGACGATTCTAGAGTTATCAATAAACTAATCTTCCAGTTGAACCACATATACAACATACCTGCGGGAATTCACAGGCCACGTAGGTTTGTCTGATTCCATGTGCTTACAGGAAGAAGAGTTGGACAAGGGTGAAGGGAACAACTCTGCGATGATCAACCTGGCCGAGGAAATAGAGACGAAGGGCAAGGAGCTCCTAGAGTTGACGATGAGAGGAGACTATGAGTCGATCTCCAAAGTCATAGAAGAGCTTCAGGAAACGCTTTCGAAGATAGAGGACATAATCAGTTCAAGGGAGCCACTCTTGGGGTAGACATAAAGCGGCTGTCGCTGCAACTCAAGGGAGGTGGCGTAGACCTTGGCGGAAATCGTTGAAGCGCTCGTGTTGGCCGGAGGCCTAGGGGAGAGGCTTAGACCACTGACCCTGGACACTCCTAAGATCTTGATCAGTGTAGGGGGAGCTCCCATACTGGTCCACCAGATTATTTGGCTCAGGAAACATGGCGTAGAGAAGGTCGTGATTTCATGTGGGCATCTGAGTTCGAAGATAGAGGAGTACGTGAGATCAAGGAACCTAGGAGTTGATGTGCAATTGAGCGTGGAGTCAAAGAAGCTTGGAACCGGGGGTGCGTTGAACTTGGCCCTCAAGAAGCTTCATGATGATGCATTCTACGTTCTGAACGGCGACATCATCACGGATATTGACCTGAAAGGACTGGCGCGACAGCACCACAAGATGGGCAAGGAGGCCACCATAACAGTCGTTCCATTTACTTCTCCGTACGGCGTGGTCAACGCTACGAATGGCCTGCTTGAAGAGTTTAGAGAGAAGCCAAAGCTACCATACTGGATAAACGCAGGCATATACGCCATCGACAGACGGATCCAAGCGCGTTTGCCAGAACAGGGTTCGCTCGAAGTTGACGTGTTATCAGGCATGACCAATGAAGCAGCTGTATACGAAAGTGAAGAGCCGTGGATTCCGATAGATACGATTAAGGACCTCAGAGAGGCCGAGGTCTATCTTTCCAAGAGGTGAAGAGAACTATAGGTATTTCTTGTCGTTGTAGCAGTACCATCTCTGATACTGTGGGATCCAAGTCGCCGGCTTGCCGCAAATCGGGCAGTTGGGCGTCGCAGTGGCGCCGGCAGCGGTAGTAGGCTTTACTTCCACCTTCGGCACTTCTTTCGTCTTGCTGAGAATGACCACGTCTCCCACGGCGCTTATCTCTTCCCATTTGACATCCATGATGGCTCCTGCGGCGGTCCTGACCTGCAGCGTGATTTCCTTCTGTCCCGGAATGAGACCGATGTCAGCCACTGACCCAACGAGCGTGCCATCTGGATTGTAGACTTGCTTGCCGATCATCTTGGATTGACCTATGCTTGCGGACATCGTTTCAGAACCTTCGCTAGGCATTTTAAGGCTTTATGGGTCATTCATTCTCGTCCGCGGACCGATTCGATGATTTGTTCTGCAAATGAAGCTTCCGACCCACGAGGTATCACTCCAGAGGCGGCGTAAGCATGCCCGTCTGCGAAACCGCCAACTGCACTCGAAGCATTTCGAAGCAGCTCGGAGAGAGGAGGCATCTTCCCGGAGACTATCTTGTTGTTCAGAAGAGGCGGTGCACGAGCCGATACCTTCGTCCAGTCTCCAGTCAGCGAACCGAGTCCTGGTATCTTGGGCTCAAGCCACATGAAACCCAGCAAGTACTTCTTTGGATCGATAATTCTCTTGAACCGTAGGACCGAAAGGAAAGTGCCAACCACCTTTGTGCCCATTCCAGCTAGTCTGTTCTCTAGATCAATCCATTGGACTGACTCCGCGCTCTTCAGACCGTGCCTCCTAATATCCGAGAAGAGTTCGTCGAACTTTGACCTTCTCTCCCCCTCAAGCTGCTCTGCAAGCTTCCTTGTTCTTTCCCCTATTCCACTCGCAATCGCATCTATCGCTATCTCCGGTCCTCCTCTGTAGTACCCTACAGAACCCAAGGCAGTTATCAAGGAGGAAGCCTTTTGCCTGTTCCACCACTCATCGCCTATCCTGACCTTCACCGTCTCGCTCTTGCCAGTGCGAGTCACTTGTGCGACACCGTTCCTTAGACCCGTATCAAGAGGCATCCTATTGAGTCCGACGATCTTCCCCGGGAGCTCTGACGACCCAACCATTGCCATCGGTGCCGAGTCTTCATTTAGTTTGTCCAGATTAGCCGCCAACAAGTATGCCACCGTAGAGCTTGACGCGTCGGACTCCCCGCTCACCCCCCAGAATTCAGGATTGAGGTTCATTATCGAAGGGTCTTGGGTTGCTATCGGGTCATGGTGGTCTAGTATGACCACGAGTTTCTTTCCGTGATTAGCCTTTGATATCTCGTCGACGTGAGGACTACCTAGGTCGACATAGATGATCACTTCCACTTCCTTTGAATGGATCTTGCCGAGGACTTCGGGAAACAGCTTCTCCAAGCAGACCTTTCCCACCTTCCATCCTTGTCTTTCTAGGGCAAGTCTCACAATAGCTGCAGCGCACACACCGTCTGCATCGCCGTGATGGACTAGCAACGCAGTCCTCTTGGGCAAGCCCATCAGAGAATCTCGAGTACTCGTGACGAAGCTCAGAAACCCAGCTTCATCACTACGTTGGTCAGCTTTCAATCCCAACCACCTCAAGGACTCTATTGCAGGCCGGCAGGATCTGCTCTTCGATGTAGTATTCCTTGTCGATTTGTTCAACGGAGGTGAACCTGTAAGGAGAAACCCTCGAGCCGCTGGCCTTCGACGCCTTGGTCACTAGATATCCCACTCTATCGCCGGGCTTGATGATCCATCCCTTTTCCTCCAGCATTCTGGCCGCCTCGACGTGAGGGACACGAACTGTGTACTCCGAGAGAGGTTTTGTTATCGTCTTCCAGAGTACGAAGTCCTCAAGTGGAACTCTTCCAGAACGAACATCTGATACAATTTCGTTGAGCGCATCTTGGGCTGCCTTCTTGCTCTCGCCAGACAGAAGCACACCCAAGACCTTCCTCTGCGCGCGTCTTGCCACTTCGCTCCAATCGCTCCTCACTGCTTCAAGGCCGACTATGTCGAGTTTGCCTTCCTCGGTCATCCCAGCGTATCTCTTCTTCGCCTCAGTGAACACTACCATGGAGTAGATGCTCTCAACTCTGACCTCGAAACCGAGTTCTTTCTTGATCCTCTGTAGCAACTCCTTCGTCCTCTTTTCATCATGAGATACGAATAGACTGTCCGTATCGCCGTAAATGATCGGCAACCCCATCTTCTTGGCGATTTCAGACGCCCTCGTTATCAGCGATCTACCCCAAGCCGTAGTGGACTCCGCCACTTCCTTGGAGTACCATCTGGCGCCGAGCCATCCTGTGTATCCGTATGTTGCGTTGGAGATTACCTTCAGGGCCTTGTCCCTAGCCTGTAGGAACTTGATCTCAGGTTCCGACCGGGCCTTGCCGGCCAGTCTTTCGACCTCTTTTCTCTCCGCTATGATGTCCAGTAGCGCTGACGGTAGGAATCCTCTGGGTCTCTTGACGAACTTGTGCCCCCCTTCTGGAGATACATTGATGTCGCCGCTAGGACCTGTCCGGACAAGGGTTTCAGGCGAGACATTGTACGTTATCATGATGTTTGGGTACATGGATCGGAAGTCCACAACTGCGATCTGCCTGTGGATCCCAGGTGTGGGGTTCATCACAAGCCCACCTGCGTACGGCAGATAGGGCCTGTCTTCTCTTGGAGGAATCAGCTCTCCCCTTATCTTCGCTCCAGACATCAGGTAAGTGTCCACTCTAAAGCCGACCGCAGCGGTGAGCACGTGATCTCCAGGCAACCTGGTCAGGGAAGACAGCTGCAGGATGAAGTCCATGGCGTTCAAACATACATCATACAAGGCATGCGCGCGCTGTTCCGCTGCCTTGATTGCCTCCGCCCTTCGTTGTTCACTTGTCCAGGAGCTGGAAACGGTGAATTCATCCAGAGGGAGGAACCCCTTCTCCGGCGATGCACCGAAATAGGTGGCCAGAGCCTCCAATGTGTCAGATTCGATTTCGGGCAGATCGTGCATCAAATCACCTAGATCAACGTCAAGCCGCCCCGTTATCGAGAAATGTCCGAAGATGCTTGGGTGTGGTTTGGTCATCGCCCTGCTGATGTTCAGGTTTAGCCCGTGAAAAGTGGCTCGACTTGCCAAGTACGACCAGTCCCTTGAGTTGGAGCGGAACCCCACGACAATGTCAGGATCTTCTCTCCTGATCGCACTTGTGAACGCGGCCAATAGATCAGAATCATTTCCCCTGTCGGCTACGAAGGACTGAACGCCCTTCTCTGTCTTGATCGAGATCGCCAACACTGAGTCGCGTCTTGGGTCTGGCGTCCCCTTTGACGCTGCGCACACAATGTAGAACGCCAGTACTCTGAGCTTGGGGTAGGTGATGCTATCCTGACGCTTGGGCCTACCTTCTAGGCGGTATACTTGGGACACCGCATACCCGTGGCTGCTTGTGACTTCCGAGACTTCAGCTTCATGCCAAGAGCAGGGAACTGCCTCGTCTCCTAGGAGATAGAGTTGGGATGGCCTTATGTCCAGCTCATATACAGACTCAAGACCCTTCAGCCTCAGGGCCCTGGCGGCTAGCCTCTGGGCCTTTGAAGTGTCGGAGTACTTGACCCGGATCGCACTGCGCTCTCTCCCGAGTAACTTCTTCGTTTCCACGGAGAGGTCTGCGACAATACCCATCTCGGCCGAGATGTCCGCAAGTTGTCTCAGGATCGACTCGCTCTTGGCTTGGTCTGCCAGGAGCAGGTAGAACGAGGGTCTGAAGTCCTTGTCCAGAAGGAGGATTCGGCGTCCATCCCTGTCTACCCCCCACAAGAAGATAGACCGCTGGCCATCAAACTCGCCGTCATTCACATCGATGAGCCAGAACTGAATCTTCCTGACCAAAACCTGAAGACAAGGTCTCCCGACCTCTTTAAAGGTTAGAGTTGGTTCTTCACTTAGAGTTCGAGGTCAAAATGGGCCTTGCACTTCCTGCATGAAATTATGTGTTTGGTGATCCCGTCAGAATATTCCTCAGTCTTCTCCAAGGCAGGCTCGTGATTCCCTCCAGCTGGGCAAGGTTCAGACGATATTTTCTTCAGCTTCTTCTCCACAGCAGGTAGCAAGCTCACCACCTCAGAACTCCACCTTCACCCATTCACCGCTCTTCATCGACGCGTAGCCTGAGTCGAGGATGGAATTGACGATATAGCCGTCCCTCAGCGTCTCGCTGGGTTGCTCGCCTCTCTTGAAACAATCAACGAAGTGCTGCATCTCCCCAAGGTACCCGAAAGTCTGGTGTTCTCTCCATGTTGGGAACATCCAACCCTTCTTTGCCTCCGCCTTCTCGACCACATACCCGATCTTCTCTTCTGGTGCTACTGTGAAGATCTTGACTCCTGTTTCCCGAGTGATGTCAATGAAGATAGTCCCGTCCGAACCGTACACCTCATACCTAATGTCAAGACCTCCGTGCGCGGTCCAGCTGTTCTCGGACTGCCCAATCTCTCCTCCGCCGTACTTCACAACGATCAAGCTGCTGTCCTCAGCGTTGGTTTGGTGAAGCAATGTCGCACCCCAACAGAATACCTCGACTGGATCCTTGTTCATTATCTTCCTGGCGACCTCGACGCTGTGGCAACCCATGTCCATCAGGGCGCCACCGCCTGCCAGAGCCGGATCCCAGAACCATGCAGAGTGAGGACCTATGTGAGCCTCTCTACTTCTTACCCATAGTATCTTCCCCACGGCCCCCTTCTGGATCATGCCCATGGATCTCTCCATGTGCGGAGAGAACAACTGATCCTCGGCATATGCATGAAGGACAGCGTGTCTCTCGACAGAGTCGAGCATGTCTTTGGCTTCTTTTCCGCTTCTGGCCAGAGGCTTCTCCACTATCACTTGCTTGCCGTTCTCGGCAGCTGCGACGACGGCCTCCTTGTGAAGGAAGTTCGGGAGCACAATGTCAACTACATCTACTTCCGGATCGCTTGATACCCTCTGGATCGCCTGATCTCCATAGAACACCTTTGGTATGTTCCATCTCTTCGCGAACCTTTCCGCATGGGACTGAGTCTTGGAGCCCACTGCTACGATGTCTGCATCGCAGATCTCCCTGAGCGCCATCGCGTGGAAAGTCGCTGCGAAGCCTGAGCCGAGTAACCCAGCCTCAACTTGACCATTGTTGTCAGACCCGAAATCTCCTAAGGAGATTTAACTCTTGGTTGAATCGAGGTAAGCAAGAAGAGATGAAATAGAAAAAAAGATCCTACGAACCCGTCACAAGGACGGGTGACTTCAGAAGAGCAATCAGTTCCAACGGCGCAGAGTCGCCTGTGCTGGGGTTGGTCATGTTGGCGGCTCGCCGAGGAAAGGACTACTTCTTCTTCTTCTTCTTTGCCTTCTTCTTCGGCATTTGGTGTATGAGGTTAACTGAACGCTCTTAAATCTATCGGGTCGCAACCACGAATTAGCTGATACTTGAAATCAGCGAGTCATCGTGAAGAACATCGGCTAAGATCCTTGCGTCAATATCTGTATGGATAGATATGAGTCTGATCATCTCTGATCAGAGCAATTCTATTCCATCATTCTTCTCTTTCGAGGTTCAATACATCAATTACCTGCGGGCGCCACGTGGATTGCGGCCCCACACGACAGCAGGTCGAACTCAACTCTTGACCCTTGATAGGAGGGAGTCTCTCGCGCTTTCGACCTTCTTGCGGAAGCCTTCATACTCCAAGCCAACGATCTTCCCTCCCTCAACAAGTTGTTTGCCGTCCACAAAGACGTCTCTGACATCACCAGACCTCGCTGAGTAGACCAAGTGATCGTATTCGTCATACATCGGGATGGAATGCATCCTTTCATTGTCCAGCACTACGACATCTGCTTTGTATCCCTTCTCCAAAGCTCCTATTTCCTCCCCCCAGCCGATGGCTCTTGCGCTGCCCATCGTAGCGAGGTAGAACGCTTCATGCGATCCGACTACGCTGGGGTCGCCTATCGTCTGTTTCTCTACTAGCGAGAAGACCTTCGCCGACTCGAACATATCTAGGCTGTTGTTAGATGCAGCACCGTCTGTTCCGAGACCAACTCTCAGATTCGCCGCCTTGAACTTCTCGTATGGTGCAACACCCATCGCCAGCTTCAGATTCGAGACCGGGCAAAGAGCGACCGCTACTCCCCTCGCACCGAGAATCCCCACCTCCTCGTCGCTCAGGTGGATGACGTGAGCGGCAACCATGAGATCGGAAAGAACGCCAAGGCCATCCAAGTACTTGACGATCCCTTGCGAGACATCCACGTTGAAGTTGTTATGGACCTGTTTGACTTCATCTGGTGCTTCGGCGACATGAGTGTGCACTATGACTTTGCCTTTGGCGCCCAGGTCTTCGTTGAGCTTCTTCGCCAATTGAACTGCCTCAATGTATGCATCCGGTCCAGTCGAATATGGAGCATGAGGGTCGACACTGATTCTTATCCTCCCTCCATTGGCACCGTGCCACTTTCTTGCCATTCTTTCAGTGAGCTTTAGCCCCGTGGCCCTCGTCCTCTCGAAGAATCCGTGTCCTACCACGGCCCTTATGCCTGTCCTGACGAACGCGTGTACTTCGCTCGCCTCATCCGAGTAGAAGTACTGCGAGTTGAGAGTCGTCGTTCCAGAGAGGAGTGCTTCGTAAGCGCCCAACTGGGCCCCGAGTTCAATGTCCTGGGGTGTGAGCTTTGCCTCCACCTTCCATATGCTGTTCAGCCAGTTCATGAGAGACATGCCCTCAGCATAGCCTCTCATCAGAGTCATGGCACAATGGGTGTGCGAGTTTACCAGACCTGGGACTACGAGACAACCTCTCGCATCTAATTTGTCCAAGTGGCTGAAGCTCCGCCTAACATCCTCCGCTCGTCCCACGCCTTCGATCCTGTTGCCGTCTATCGCAACGGCACCGCTTCTAATCGGACCACGCGGGGTAAGGACCGTCCCTCCTTCTATTAGGGCTCCCATGTTCATGACTCCCCATAAATCTGCTCAGCTGCGGACTTGATTACGTCTCTGGCCACTGGGCCTGATTTCTTCATCACATCCAGCACCTCTCCGTGCGACACCTCAGGAGCGATCCCAGCTGCCCAGTTAGTCACGATACACAGGGTCGCGTACTCTATGCCCGCCTCTCTCGCAAGAAAGGCCTCGGGGGCTCCAGTCATGCCCACTATGTCACCACCCAGCCTTGAGAACATCCGTATCTCAGCTGCAGTCTCAAATCTCGGGCCTTCTGTGCACACGTAGACGCCTTTCCTTTGAACCTTGATGCGTAGCCTCTTCGCAACGTCGCACAGCGCGCCACGCACTCTGGTCGAGTAAGGGTTAGTGACATCAGTGAAGACGACCTCACCGTCGCCCTCATAGAAAGTCTGGATCCGCCCCCTTGTGAAGTCGAGCATCTGATCGGGTACGACGAACCCCCCAGGCTTCATCTTCCTGTTCACTGAGCCAACGGCGTTCGTGGCGATCACGATTGATGCACCAGCGTCTTTGATCGACCGGATGATGGCCCTGTAGTTCACCTTGTGTGGAGGCACGGAATACTCGGGTCCATGTCTAGGCACGACCAGCACTTCTTTTCCTGATACCTCACACGTTCCCATGAATGTCTCGCCGTACTTTGTCGACAATATGCGGGACTTCTGCAGATCGAACAGTTTCGACATTCCAGTGCCTACGATCAAAGCAACATGCGGATCCGCCATCATTGCCACACCAAGGGCTTCGGTACTTCCATAAAAAGGGTTTTCTCGCGGCAGGTCGATCTGATCCGAAGCACTGGACGAATGGTCTGAGCTAGAGAGAGATCCCGTGACATCTTTATTCTCTCAGAGCGGGCACATGGTCAAGATCATGGACCGAGAAGAGGCCAAGGAAAGGAGCTTGGCGTTGCTGAAGCGAATGGGAATTCTACTGAGGCCAGATGAGGTCGCCAACCTTGAGGTGGCAGACCTCGGGCTAGGGGACCTCGAACACTTCGGCGTGCAGATAGTGGTCTATGTGAACACTGAGCGTTGCTGTGCCAAGGAACTGATTCTGCTACCAGGTCAAATCTGCCCGGAGCATAGGCATCCGCCTATTCGAGACTATCCCGGCAAAGAAGAGACCTTCCGCTGTCGCTACGGCAGAGTGTATCTCTATGTTCCAGGGCCGAAGACGGCAAGCCCTCATGCTATGATCCCCGAATCTAGAAGAGCTTACTACACAGCATGGCACGAAGTTGAACTGAAGCCGGGTGACCAGTGTACGCTGTGGCCTAATACCCTCCATTGGTTCCAAGCTGGACCGGATGGCGCCATCGTGTCGGAATTCTCCACCAAGAGCATTGACGAAGCTGATCTGTTCACTGACCCAGGAATCAAGAGATAGCAGTCCGACCCGAGAAGAACAGCACCTAGTGATCGCCGACCGAACGGCTACCCGTTCAGTGAATTCCTGAAGCCGGTACTATGGAAGGTCGATGTTCGGATCCGGAGCCAAGCCCTTGCCAGTCGAACGATCGAGCAGGATCCTTTGTTCCACCGATGCAACGCGCTTCCTCACGGATACGACGGCATCAGGACTCACGCTTATCGAGTCAATACCCACGCCCACTAGGAAGTCATTGAATTCCGGATAGACGCTCGGCGACTGACCGCATATACTTACTGTCTTGCCATCCCTGTGTGCTATCTTGATCAGGTGGGCAATCGCCCTCTTGACTGCTAAGTCTCTTTCATCGAAAATGTGAGCGACTGTCTCGTTGTCCCTGTCCGCACCCAGGATCAACATCGTGAGATCGTTGGATCCAATCGAATACCCGTCTACGTACTGATTGAACTTGTCTGCCAAGAATATGTTGCTCGGTATCTCGGCCATAACCCAGAGTTTGAAGTCTGGTCCCCTTTCGAGGCCTTCTTCTTTCATGATCTCGGTGACTTTCCTGATCTCAGTGATGGTCCTGCAGAATGGCACCATTACCCACAGGTTCCTTAGGCTGTACTCTTGCCTGACCTTCTTCACGGCTGCGAGTTCTAGCTTGAACGCCGGCAAGTACTTGGGGTCATAGTATCTTGAAGCTCCTCTCCATCCCAGAAGCGAACTCGGTTCAGTAGGCTCATACTTGTCTCCGCCCTTGAGATCCTTGTACTCGTTGCTCTTGAAGTCTGTCAGCCTGAGCACCACAGGCCTTGGATAGAAAGCTCTGCAGATTTTGGCTATCCCGTCCGCCAGCTTGTCTATTACCTTCTGGGGTTGTCCTGTCTCAAGGAGGTAAAGGGGATGCTCTCCGATGTCTGCTGCCCAGATGAACTCTTCTCTCATGAGTCCAACACCATCCGCTGGGAGAGCCGCGGTTTTCTCAGCTAGCTCTGGTTCACCAAGGTTGACGTAGATCTTAGTGCCCGTGACTGGATAGGATTCAGCAGCGACAGCCACTGGACCCGCTGGGCCGGTGGCACTCTTCCTCACGACGGCCTCCTCTATGGCTCCCTTGTACACTACCCCTAGCTTGGAATCGACTGTTATGACCTCGCCGTTGGGAATCGAGTCAGTCGCGGACTTCCCTTTGCTGGCGGTCCCCACTATGCAAGGTATGGCAAGTTCCCTGCTCACTATCGCAGCGTGAGAGGTCATACCACCACTGTTCGTCACGATGGCCGCGGCCTTCCTCATGGCAGGCACCCACTCCGGGGCCGTCATCTCTGTGATCAACACCTCGCCGCTTTGGAAGTCGCTCAGCTTCTCCACATCCAGAATTATGTGTGCCTTGCCCACCGCCAATCCCGGGGAAGCAGGAAGGCCCTGAACCAGAACTGTCCTGTCTGTCGCGGTCGCAATCTCCTTCTGCTCTGGTCTCTCCACTGTCTTTGTGGACCAGACGGTTTCTGGTCTGGCTTGGAGGATGTATATCTTGTCATCTCTCTCGTCGAGAGCCCACTCTATATCCATCGGTTTCTTGTAGTGCTCCTCTATGGCTACACAATACCTGGCCAACTCCTTCACTTGGTTGTCATTGGCAACTGGAGACTTCTGTTTCTCCAAGGGTACCTGTTCCTCGACCGTACCACCCTTCTTGGATCGAACCAGCATTATCTTCTTCACCGGTATTTCCTTCTTCACGATGGCAAGGTCTGATTTTCTGACGACGAACTCGTCCGGGGTCACTTTGCCTTGAACGACATATTCGCCTAGACCCCAGCTCCCTTCTATCAGAATGACGGATCTATCTCCCGTGGAGACATCCAACGTGAAAGCAACGCCCGAGGCCTTTGAATAAACCATAAGTTGAACAGCAGCTGAGAGTGCTACGGCCATGTGATCAAAGCCTTTCTGAACTCTGTAGAAGATCGCTCTGTCCGTGAAGAGGCTCGCGTAGCACATCTTGACGCTGTCCACGACTCCGTCAGGTCCGTTGACATTGAGGTAGGTCTCCTGCTGACCAGCAAAGCTCGCATCAGGCAAGTCCTCTGCTGTCGCAGATGACCTGATCGCAACTGAAGGATTCTGCCCGACGCCTTTCATGAGTTCGAGCTGGTGATAGGCCGCAACTATCGCAGACTTGAGTTCATCCGGAACCTTCGCCTGGATGAACATCTCACGGATGTCGTGCCCTACCTTGCTCAAAGTCTGTGTGTCATTCGGGTCCTTGAGGACCGAAAGGGCCTTTTCCACTCTAGCCTTCAGGTTGTTCCTGTCGACGAACAGTCGGAACGCCTTGGCAGTTGTGGCAAACCCGTTCGGTACTGGAGCCTTCGTCCTTCTCGTCATCTCACCCAGACTTGCGGACTTTCCACCCACAAGCGGGACGTCCTCTATTCCTATCTGATCAAACCAAAGCACCAGGACGTCTTCCTTTTTCTCTGACATGGTCTGACGACTACGCGGCTTTTTCTAAGGTATAAAAGGAATTCCCTCAGTTGAGAGACACCCATTTCCACTGAGTAGGCCGTTAGAAAGTCTTTTTACCCCATGAATCATCTCTTGGGCGGTCAGCTTGAGCGAACCCAAACCCAAGGACAGCCAGAACAGGAAGCCGTTGCAGATCTTGCGCTGGATGGTCGGCAAGCAGATCCTCGTCAAGCTGAAGAACGATCTTGGTTACACTGGGCAACTTGACAAGATGGATCTGCAGATGAACCTCATCCTAACCGGTGCCGTTGAACACGACAGAAGCAAGGAAGTGAGCAATCTCGGAAGAGTCATCATCAGGGGGAACAACATACTCTACGTTTCGCTGGCTCCCGGGACTGAGGTCTAGTCGCGACAATCGCCTGATCGAGTGAAGTGGAGCAAGGAAGTCATTCTGAAGCAGATGTGAGATTGGCCCAAGCCAACAATTCATGCGGGTCAATGTCCACATGCCTTCTCTTGAAGAACTCCAGTATGTTCCGTATATCCCTATCCAAGTACTCTCGGGCGTTCCTGTGGGAACTCAACACCCATTGTGGGAAGTCAATGAGATAGACTAGACCGTCATCTCCGATCAAGACATTGAAAGGACTCATGTCAACGTGCACCATCCCCGCGTCTTCGTACATTTTTCTCAGTTGTTCGAACACCTTCCTGGCCAGCTCAATGTCGGCATGTTGAACGTATTGCAGTAGAACCCCAGGTACTGTCTTGAACACGAGCACATGCCTGTTGATCGCGACCAAGTGCGGGACCAATACGCCTGTTTCCTCCAAGCGCCTGTATGCATCTGCTTCCAGCGAAGCGGCTCTCGCCGACATCAACACCCAAGGCAGTCTATGTAAGGACATCTCTCTCTTGGACATGACGGATCTGAAACTGACTCTCCCGAACCTGTAGAACTTCATCACGAGATCTTCGCCCGAAGAAGTTGTCCCTACGTGGATGTCAGACTCCTTGCCCTTGGACGCCGATGGACTGAACTGAACCAGCCCAAGCTTGTCCTTCAGCTCGTTCAGAGCGAGCACGTCATAGCCCGAGAACGTCAGGGCCAGAGAGCGTTTTGATGGGCTGGAATAGCGAAGAAGACCTTTGCTGAATAGTCTCGCGAAGATGTTCCTTAGCCTGTCGGCTGTCATCTGGGAGCCCCTCTCCAGAGCCCGAATGGTTGGCGTCCTTCGTCTCAACAGTGTTCTCTCGACAATTTCCAGAAGCTTCAGCTCCGTTGCAGTGAGAGAAGGCAACCCATCCCATGCTCTCACCGCATCGTCCAATTGACGGAAGGCATCGAGACAGCAAGCAATATAATCTTTGGACTGGTCGACAGACATGTGAAGACACCTAGCCCCGGCAAAGTCCCCATTGAGTTTTTGAGACGGTTCGTGTTCGACAAGCTCGGAGCACCCAGACGTGACGCTGTTCAGGGACCAGGTGTAGGACGGGATTTCGCGGCCACGAAGTGTGACAACGTGTGGGTGATATCATCGACAGACCCGGTCACTGGATCACGGAAGTTTCTCGGAAGGATAGTCGTTAACGTTGCAACGAATGATGTGGCGATGTCTGGCATTGAGCCTGATTGGCTGTCGATTGCGGTGTTGATGCCCATGGATATGGAGGCCCGAGAGGCCAAGGGATTGTTCTCGGACATTCATCAGCAAGCTAGAAACTTGGGGGTCGCAGTCATTGGAGGACACACTGAATACGTGAGCTACATCCCCCAGCCGATAGTAATCGCTACGGCTATCGGAGCGTCGAGAAGGAGGCCCAAGTTTCCTTCAGATGCTAGGCCTGGAGACTTCGTACTGATGGGAGGAGAGGTTGCGATCGAAGGGACAGCAATCCTCGCATCCGAGAACAGGAAGGAACTGATGGAGAAGGGAGTTGCCACCGCTCTCTTGGCACGAGCTGAGAGACTCGTGGTCAGGACGAGCGTTTCGAAGTTGGCGACACAGCTCGGAAGATACGCCTGCGTCAAGTCTATGCACGATCCCACTGAGGGAGGACTCGTGGGCGGGCTCTATGAGATGTCGGTCGCAGCCGACCTAGGATTCAGGGCGAATCTTGATGAAGTCCCCGTCAGACGAGAGACGAAAGCTATAGTGGATGCGCTTGAGCTTGATCCATACAAGTTGATCTCGTCTGGATCCATACTCGTCTCGTGCTCGCCACATGGGGTTGACGGGGTTCTGACGAAGTGCAAGCTAGGAGCCGCGCGTCTGAGGGTCATAGGTAGATTCACTGAGCGAGCAAGTGGTCGTGTGATAACCAGTGAAGGTAGGAGCCGCGTCATCACTGACGCACCCTCGGATGAACTGTGGCGGGCTATCGGTTGACGGAATCTATCCGGTCTCTCAGCCCCTTGTAGCCGTACACCATTCCAGCTATTCCCGAACCCAACATGCCTTGGAGGCAGTTTGGCACGACTTCCAAGATAGCAGGGACGCCCATCAGGAACTGTTCGTACAGGAAGTATGTGCCTACCATAAGAGTCGCCCCTATGGCGCCGGCCAGTATGGCAGCAGTAGTGTCTGACCATTGTCCCCGCAAGGTCGTCATCAGTATGACGAACGAGAACGCGATGAACACAACAGCCCAAGTGCCGGACATCAGGAGAGTCTCTGACGTTTGGCTCGTGAGCATCAGATAGACGAGGATGCCGACACCGGCGAGTCCATACAGTCCCGTCGTCATCAGCGATACTCTCCTCGCCGTCCTACTATCCATCTTGGTTAGTCTTCCCACGATCAGACCTGATAGTGCCCCCTCGAGTGCTTTTGCGACCAAGGTGGCGGGTGCGAATACGTAGTAACCAGCAATGATATCCGCCACGGTTGGCCCGATTGCGCCAACGGCACCGCCCAAGGCAGGCCCGAAGAGTAGACCGGACAATATGACGGCAGCATCGCCGAGGTTGAAGTATCCTCCAGTCCACGGTAGCGGTACTATGATGAGCGAAGTCGCAATGAATGCGAGTGCGGACATCAGGGCGATGACCACTAGGGCAACCAGCCGTCTCAACTTAGATACGCCAGCTTTCTCATGGGAGCGGAGACACTAAAGGCTTGTGCTTCGAGCGTCATCTCGGCCAAGCTTACGAGACTAGCTTTTGTAGCGCACCGATCTCAGTCCTTGCAGATCTCGAGAACCGGTCCATGACCTGCTCGTGAATGACACGCTCCTCTTTTGACGGAACCCTTGCCTTGTTTATGGCCTCAAGTAGATGTCTTCGGGATATCTTTAGCTTTGGAGTAATACTGCTCGGCTGTTCTCCTTCTCCCATCGAGTGAATCGCCTCCTTCAGCGCGAGCAGCGCTGCTTCATTGACGCAGAAAGCAATGTCGGCACCAGTGAAACCTTCGGACGCGTTGACGAGTTCCGAGATGTTCACGTCATCATCCAGTGGCTTGCCCCTGAGGTGAACCTCGAAGATCGCCATTCTGCTTTCGGCATCGGGCCAAGAGAGTCGAATCAGTTTGTCGAACCTGCCAGCTCTCAGCAAAGCAGCGTCCAGCATGTCCGGCCTGTTCGTCGCCGCGACGACCACCACATTCTTGAGCTCTTCTAGGCCGTCCAGTTCAGTGAGCAATTGGCTGATGACACGTTCGGTCACCATGGCGTCGCCGGCCCCCTCGTTCCTTGTGGGCGCGATCGCATCGACCTCGTCGAAGAATACTATGCATGGCGCAGCCTGTCTGGCCTTCCTGAAAACCTCCCTGATTCCTTTCTCACTCTCACCCACCCATTTGGACAGGAGTTCAGGTCCCTTTATCGAGATGAAGTTGGCCTCCGATTCAGTTGCAAGCGCCTTTGCGAGAAGAGTCTTCCCCGTTCCAGGCGGCCCGTAGAGTAGTATTCCCTTCGAAGGCGTTATCCCTAGGTGTTCGAAAAGCTCGGGATACTTCAGGGGCCACTCGATGCTCATGTTCAGTTCCCTCTTGACCTCCTCCAATCCTCCGATGTCTTCCCAGTGAACGTTGGGGGTCTCTATCATGACTTCTCTCATCGCAGAAGGCTCTATCTCCTTCAGGGCGTCGCTGAAGTCTTGCATCGTGACCTTGAGGTTGGCGAGGACTTCTGATGGAACTTCATCCGCCTCTAGGTCAATGTGAGGGAGTATCCTGCGGAGTGATCTTAGCGCCGCCTCTTTTGACAGAGCGGAGAGATCCGCTCCCACGAATCCGTGGGTCACATCAGACAGAGACTTCAGATCTACATCTTCAGACAAAGGCATCCCGCGAGTGTGTATTTGCAGGATCTCTAGCCTCGCGCGCTTGTCTGGAACGCCGATCTCTATTTCCCTGTCGAACCTTCCTGGTCTCCTGAGAGCAGGATCAATAGCATTCACTCTGTTAGTTGCGCCAATGACCACGACCTTTCCTCTGGATTTCAGCCCATCCATCAAAGACAGCAGTTGGGCAACGACCCGCTTCTCGACTTCCCCTGTGACCTCTTCCCTCTTCGGAGCGATGGAGTCTATTTCATCGATGAAGATTATGCTCGGGGCATTCTCCTGCGCATCTTTGAATATCTCCCTGAGCCTTTGTTCACTCTCACCGTAGTACTTGCTCATTATTTCGGGACCACTGATGCTGACGAAGTTCGCGCTTGTCTCGCTGGCAACCGCCTTCGCCAGTAGCGTTTTGCCGGTCCCTGGAGGCCCGTGCAGCAGAACACCACGAGGCGCCTCTATGCCGAGTCGCTCAAATAGCTCAGGGTGTCTCAGCGGCAGTTCTATCATTTCCCTGACTTTCTGGATGGCATATTCCAGCCCGCCTATGTCCTCGTAGGTGATCCTCTCAATGTCCCTAGGTGGTGGTTGCGGTTTCTCGCTGATTGAAACCTGAGTGTAGTCGTTCACTATGACGGCATCGGCACCCGGAGAGAAGCTAGTGACGATCAGGTTTATCGTCCTGCCCATTATCCTAACCGGAAGTACGTCTCTCTTCGATATTATCCGTCCGATGAGTTGACTCTTTATGAACTCTTCTCCTCCCATGATCTTGAGTGGCTCTGTTGGTGCAAGTTTCACCACCTCTGCATATTTCGCTGTGACCTTTCTAACCTT
>Ga0172366_10000083_pt1 | contig 51641 bp, 46 predicted proteins | sample LakKivSesite69cm_FD_114533 | JGI IMG/M metagenome (GOLD analysis project Ga0172366, IMG submission 114533) | Sediment microbial communities from Lake Kivu, Rwanda - Sediment site 69cm | ecosystem: Environmental > Aquatic > Freshwater > Lake > Sediment | place: Rwanda: Western Province, Lake...
CTTCGGCTTTGCTCGGGAATTGCCTCTAGCTCCCCGGCCCCCCGGGGAACCAGTTACGCACGGTTCCCCCCCGCTCCGCGGGTCCCCTCCTCCAGCAACGGGGATCGTCGAGGCAAATTCCCTCGCCGCCGCGAGAGGGACCAATAAAGTTAGGGGATGCTACTTCTTGGGGAGGAGCGGCGAGGAGATGTTCATCTTGGGCGGGTCGTCGCCCATGACCCTGGCCGCCCAGAGCAGGCCGCGCTGGACGAGGGCGCGGGCCTCGGGGACGTTGAAATCCGCGGCCACGTGCCCGAGCGAGGTGTAGAACACCCGCCCTTCGCCGTAGAGCTTCTTCCAGACGACGGGCATGACGACACCGTCGATCCAAGGCGCGTGCGCGCCGGTGAAGGTCGTCGTGGCCAGGACCTCGACCGCCGGATCGACGTGCATGTAGTACTGCTCCGACTTCATGTGGAAGCGGGTCTTGAGGCCCTTGGTGATGGGGTCTTTCGAGTTGGTGACGTCGACGTCATAGTCGATGACCCCGCCCGGGTGGGCCACCCACTGGCCGCCGACCATGAACTGGTACTCGACGGCCGACCGGTGGGCGTCGCCGAGCCCGCCGTGCCAGCCGGCCAGGCCGACGCCGCTCTTGACCGCCTCCTCGAGGTTCCGCTCCTGCTCGGGCTTGATGTCGGACATGGTGAAGATGTGGACGATGAGGTCGAGCGTCTTAAGCTTCCCGAGATCGAGGTAGGCGTCGAGCGTGTGGGAGATCTCGACCTTGAAGCCCTGCGATTCGAGCCAGGGCGCGAAGATGTCGACGCACTGTTTGGGCTCGTGGCCCTCCCACCCCCCCCAGACGACGAGGGCGGTCTTTTGGGCCCGGGGCGGAGGGGCCGCGCAGGCCAGGGCCGCGGCGAGAGCGAAGACGGCGCAGGCGAGGACGGTCCGGCTTTTCATCGGGGCCTCCTACTCGAGCTCGCGGATCCAGATCGCCCGGTAGCGGACCGGGTGGCCGTGGTCCTGGAGCGAGATCGGCAGCCGGTCGGCGTGCATCTGGTAGGGCGGCCGGGCCTTGTGGGCCGTCGGCCCGGTCAGGACGGCGCATTCATGGACGAGGAGGCCGTTGTGGAACACGGTCATCCGGGCCGGGGCGAGGACCCGGCCGTCCTTGTCGAAGCGGGGCCGGTGGAAGACGATGTCGTAGGTCTGCCATTCGCCCGGCGGCCGGCAGGCGTTGACGAGCGGCGGGTATTGCCCGTAGATGGCCGCGGCCTGGCCGTCGGCGTAGGTCGTGTTGCCGTAGCAGTCCAGGACCTGGACCTCATAAAGGCCCATGAGGAAGACCCCGCTGTTGCCGCGGTCCTGGCCTTCGCCCCTGGCCGGCGAAGGGGCCGTCCACTCGACATGGAGCTGACAGTCGCCGAAGCCCTTGACCGTGCGGATGTCGCCGGTCTTGGGGACGGCCTCGAAGTAGCCGTTCTCGACCTTCCACCGGGCCGGCTGGCCCTTGGCGTCGGTCCAGCCGGCGAGGTCCTGGCCGGCGAAAAGGACGACCGCGTCGGCCGGCGCCGCGACGGGCGGCCCGGCCGGTCCGGGGGCGACGACCCGGGCCATCGGCCGGGTCAGATCGTGGACGGGCCACTCGGTCTGAGCGGCCGTCCGCGCGGCCAGGAGAACGACGGTCGCGGCCAAGACGACAAGGAGCTTCCGGTATTCCTTGGGCGTCATGGATGTCTCCTCTGAATAAAGAGAGGGACGGCCCCCGCTCGGGGACAGTCCCTCCCTGCTCATTTCAGGCTAGAGGCTCCAACCGGGCCGGTAGAGGAAGTGGAGAAGCTCGTTGGCTTCGGGAAGGTTGGTGAACTCCATCTTCTCGGCGTCCCAGAGGAGCTTCATGTTCTTGTCGGCCAGCCGGACGGCCACGTTGGCCAGCAGCATGGTCTCGGTCAGCGGGCCGGAGTAGGAGAAGTCGGTCGTCGATTTGGTCCCCTTCTTGATGGCCTCGAACCATTCCTCGCGGATGCCCGGCGAGCGCGGGATCGTCTTGGCCGGGCGCACGAACTCCTGCATCCGCGTCTCCGGGACGAGCCGGGGGTTCTCGCCGTAGGTCCCGCACATGAGCAGGCCCTTGTCGCCCCGGAAGAAGACGCCGCCGCCGTCGTCCCCGACCTTCCGGCCCTGTTCGAGCTCGGGCGGGCGCGGCGGGTTGAGGCCGCCGTCCCACCAGGTCATGGTCACGGGCGGCATCGAGCCGCGGGCCGGGAACTCGTAGGTCACGACCTCGGCCGCCGGGGCGTAGTCCTTCGAATAGACCGTGGACGACGCCTGGACGCTGACCGGGGCCTTGAGGTCGAGGGCCCAGAAGGGCTGGTCCATGATGTGGGCGCCCATGTCGCCGAGGGCCCCGGTGCCGAAGTCCCACAGGCCGCGCCACTTGAATGGATGGTAAGCGGGGTGGTAGGGCCGGAAGGGGGCCGGGCCGAGCCAGACGTCCCAATCGAGGGTGGACGGCACCGAGGGGATCTCCGCCGGGGCGTCGATGCCGCCCTGCGGCCAGATCGGCCGGTTCGTCCAGCAGTGGACCTCGGTGACGTTGCCGATGGCCCCGGCCTTGATCCATTCGCAGACGAGCCGGGCGCCCTCGCCGGCGTGGCCCTGGTTGCCCATCTGGGTGACGACGTTCTTCTCTTTGGCTGCCTGGGCCAGGAGCCGGGCCTCTTTGATGGTGTGGGTCAGCGGCTTCTGCACATAGACATGCTTGCCCAGCTTGATCGCGGCCATGGCGATGACGGCGTGGTTGTGGTCGGGCGTCGTCACGGTGATCGCGTCGATCCCCTTCTCCTTCTCCAGCAGGCGCCGCCAGTCGCGGTACTTGGCCGCTTTCTCGTACATGGCCTTCTCTTTCGGCTCGAGCTGGTCCGAGTTGAGGAGGGCGGCCATTTTCTCGTCGTCGACGTCGCAGAGGGCGACGACGTTCTGCGACCGGCAGCCGCGGGTGTCGGCGAAGCCCATGCCGCCGACGCCGACGCAGGCGATGTTGACGGTGTCGCTCGGCGGCGTCTTGGCGCCCTTCTTCTGGGTCGCCCCGACGACGTGGCGGGGCACGACCATGAGACCGGCGGCGGCCGTCGAGGCCGCGCCGAGGAATCTCCGCCGGCTCCAGCTGGGCTCGGCGGGTCCGGGGGTTGTTTTCGTCTCGTCCATGCTCGCACCTTCCTTATCGGCGGATTCTCGAGGGGGTCTCTTCCGGCTTATAGCACAAAGCCGCGGCCAGGGCAAATTCCCTCGCCGCCGTGAGCGGGCCGGAAACCGGGGATGGACCCGGGCAAAAAAAAGAGGAGGGCGCGGGCCCTCCTCCGGACGATCGGAACTTCGCGCGGCTTAGAACGAATAGCTCAGGCCGAGCACGGGGACGAGGATGTTCATCGTGTAGGCGCCCGGCATGGCGCCGGCCGCGACGGTCCTGTCCTTGCCCATGAGGTACTCGACGGCGAAGTCGAGGCTCAAGCCGCCGGTCTTGTAGCCGAAGCCGCCGGCGATGCTGTTGTAATTGAAGCTGGGAACGAGGATGTTCAAGGTGGCGTCGGGAGCGGGGGCGGGGTCGTGATAGAACCCGCCGCGGAGGGCGAACTTGCCCAGGGTGTACTCGATGCCGGCCCGGATCTGCATCTTGTCGGCCCACTGGAGGTCCAGCTCGTTCTCCGTGAGGCCGATGGCGTTCCAGCCCTCATCGAGGAGATCGACGGTCAGGACGTCCAGCTTCTTCCAGTTGGTCCACTGGAGGTCGAAGGCGAGCGTCAGGTTGTCGACGGGCTTGATCGACACGCCGCCGGCCAGCCACATGGGGCTGGTGGCGGTGAGCTCGGCATCGGAGTCTTCGGAGAGGACCGGTTTTCCCGGCAGGAAGGTGCCGAAGGCCGGCATGTTCTCGAGGGAGGTCGTGCCCTTCATCTTGATCTTCGACTGGAGCCTGTAGGTCACGCCGAAGCTGATCATGTCGCTCGGCTTGACCAGGAGGCCAAACGTTGCCCCGTAGCCCCAGCCCTTGACGTCCATCGAGGCCTGGCCGAAATTGAAGATGTACGGCGGCGGGCCGGCGATGAGCGTCTGGGTCTCGCCCCACTGGTCGGTCTGGAAGAAGCCGTAATTGATGTTGACCGAGGCCCCGAGGTAGATCATGTCGGTGACCTTGACGGCGATCGAGGGGGCCAGGGTGATCGAGCCGATGAAGCTCCGCCAGTCATAGGGTTCGACCGCGGGCGTCACGGTCGAGCCGGCGGGAAGGCCGGACAGCATGAGCGATTCGAGCCCGGGATTGTCCCAATCCGCGCCGAGGCCGGACAAGGTGTAGGCGCCGACGCCGACGACGATGTTCTCGCCGAGCGGCTGGAAGTACCCCAGGAGCCCGGCGGGGTATTTCTTGCTCTTGGTCTCCATGCTGAGCGGACCGATGCCGTAGGTGCTCTTCGGGATGAGCAGGTCGCCGGCCAGGCCGAACGTCCCGCTCTTCAGCTGGGCCAGCCCGGCGGGGTTCCAAAAGACCGCCGTGACATCGTTGGCCAAGCTGACGTAGGCGCCGCCCATGGCCGTGGCCCGGGCGCCGAAGCCGTTCAGGTTGAGGCCGTTGGCGAAGAGGCCCGTCGCGAGGACGGCCGCCAGGGCCAGCGCGAGAGAGAGTCTGACAGCTGTTTTCATTCTTCCTCCTATTCTGTGATTCGCGGCATTTTACCCTATCCCGGGCGGAAAATCCATAGGCAAGTCAAGGTCCTCGGTATTTTTTTTATTTTGAAATATTTAAGAGCTCAAGTCCGGCGGAGGGCGCCTGGTCCCGGCGGCGAAGTCGGCTCACCGGGACGAGCCCCGAATCGGGTCTTTACTGTTCCCCGCAGGGAGGCTATTATTCCACACAGGCCATGGATAGACAGGATCCCTCCGAGATCACGCCGATAGGCCGTATCCTCGTCAAAGGCCCCCGCCAGGCCTGGCTCGACCGGGAGAGCGTCGGCCGGCAATGGCGGGCGCTGGGCTACACGGACGAGCCCGATCTCGGCCGGGCCGCCGCCGAGCACGACGCTCTCCTAGAGATCCTGGGCCGGTTCGTCCCGGAGATCCATGTCCTCCCGGCCGATGACGGCACGGGCCTCGACTCGATCTATGTCCGCGACGCCGCCTGTGTCGCTCCGGGCGGGACGATCCTTTGCCGGATGGGCAAGGCGCTCCGTCGGGGGGAGCCCCGGGCGGTCGAAGCGTACTGCCGCCGGGCCGGCTGGCCGGTCCTCGGGGAGATCCGGGAGCCCGGCACCCTCGAGGGCGGGGACGTCGTCTGGCTCGACGGCCGGACGGCGGCGATCGGCCACGGCTACCGGACCAACGCCGAGGGCATCCGGCAGTTCCGGGAGCTCGTCCGCGGCGGCGGCTGCGAGGCGATCGAGGTCCCCCTGCCTCATTGGGCCGGTCCCGACGACGTCTTCCATCTGATGTCCATCGTCAGCCCCGTGGGCGACGCGAAGATCCTTGTCTACTCGCGCCTTCTCCCCGTGCCTTTCCGCCGGGGCTTGCTCGAGCGGGGCTTCACGCTCCTCGAGGTCCCGGAAGCGGAGTTCGCGACCATGGGCGGGAACGTCCTGGCCCTCGGCGACGGCCGGTGCCTGGCCCTGGCCGGGAATCCGCGGACGGCCGAGGTCCTCGGCCGGGCCGGCCTGGAGGTCCTGACCTACGAAGGCCGCGAGATCTCGGTCAAGGGCGCCGGCGGCCCCACCTGCCTGACCCGGCCCTACCGATAGATCCGGGGGCGAGGGGCGTCGTCGAGGGAGGAGGGGGCCTGAGTCTCCGGGACCGCGGGAAGATCCTCGAACCCGAAATTGACATAGGGGGCGGAGGAACATATACTGAGGGGCTGAACTCCGCACGGAGGATGTGAAAATGGACCTTTTCGAGAAGTGCAGGGACTTCTACTCCAATCCCATGGGCGGCAAGAGGTACGGCTATCCGGTGACGCCCCGATCCGCCCAAGCTATGGGCCTCTTCCCCTATTTCATCCCCATCGAGCACGCCGAGGGGACCGAGGTCTTCATCCAGGGCAAGAAATACATCATGATCGGCTCGAACAATTACGTCGGGCTGACCCAGCATCCCAAGGTCAAGGAAGCCGCCGTGGAAGCGGTCCGGAAGTACGGCACGAGCTGCACCGGCTCGCGCTTCCTCAACGGCACACTGGACCTCCATCTCGAGCTCGAGGACCGGCTGGCCAAGTACACCGGCATGGAGGCGGCGCTGGTCTTCAGCACCGGCTTCCAGGTCAACCTGGGCACCATCCCGGCCATCGTGGACAAGGACGACGTCGTCATCACCGACCGGGAGGTCCACGCCAGCATCATCGACGGCGTCCGCATGGCCAAGGTCCTCAAGAGCGTCCATGTCCGGACCTACAAGCACAACAACCCGGCCGACCTCGAGAACGTCCTGAAGGCGCTGCCCCCCGACCCGGCCAAGCTGGTCATCGTCGACGGCGTCTTCAGCATGGGCGGCGACATCGCCAAGCTGCCCGAGATCATCCCCATCTGCAAGAAGTACGGCGCCCGGTTCATGTCCGACGACGCCCACGCCCTGGGCGTCCTCGGCGGCGGGCGGGGCACGGGCTGGCACTTCAAGATCCAGAAGGACGTCGATCTGGTCATGGGCACGTTCAGCAAGTCCTTCGCGTCCGTCGGCGGGTTCATCGCCGGCCCCAAGGAGGCCGTCCACTTCATCCAGATGTTCGCCCGGCCGTTCATGTTCAGCGCCAGCCTGCCGCCGTCCAACGTGGCCACGGTCCTGGCCTGCCTCAACGTCCTCGAGGCCGAGCCCGAGCGGGTCGAACGGGTCAACACCATCGCCAAGCGCGTCCGGACCGAGCTCCGGGGCATGGGCTACAACATCGGCGACTCCGAGACGCCGATCATCCCCATCGTCATCGGCGACATGATGAAAGCCCTGGAGGCCTGGAGGGTCTTCTTCGACGCCGGCATCTATACCAACGTCGCCCTGCCGCCCTCGGTCCCGCCCGAGTTCTCGTGCCTGCGGACGAGCTACATGGCGACCCACACCGACGAGCAGGTCGACCGGGTGCTCGAGGTTTTCCGCAAGGTCAAGGACCTCGTCCACATCGGCGGCTGAGCCGGGGGACGGCGCGATGCCCGACAAGCACTTCTGGCACATCCGGGCCAAGAACTACGACAAGCTCTACTGGACCAAGGACGCCGGGTACATCGCCAGGATCATCGAGATCGCCAAGTTCACCCGCAACGACCTCGTCCTCGACGTCGGCACCGGGACCGGGGCCATGGCCCGGTCGATCCAGCCCCACGTCCGCCATGTCGTCGGCATGGACTTCACCGACTCCATGCTCAAGCAGGGCCGCTGGGACGGTATCTCCATGGTCAAGTGGGACAGCAACGACAGCCTGTTCCACAACCACCTGTTCGACAAGATCGTCGGCCGGATGGTCTTCCACCACATCCTCGACAACCTCGACCGGGTCTTCCTGCGCTGTTTCGACCTCCTGAAGTGCCGGGGCAAGCTCATCATCGCCGAGGGCGTGCCGCCCGGCGAGGACCCCGAGGTCGTCGACTGGTACACCGAGATGTTCAAGCACAAGGAGACGCGGCGGACCTTCACCGAAACCTCCCTCGTCGGCTATTATGTCAAGAACGGCTTCCAGGACGTCCAAGCCACCCGTTACAAGATGAAGCGCTTCAACATCAACAACTGGCTGGTCAACTCCGGCCTCCGCAAGGCCGAGCAGACCCTAATCCTGAACCTGCACCGGAACGCGCCGGACAAGGTCAAGGCCGCCTACAACATGACCTTCGAGAACGGCACGTGCTTCGTCGACACCGAGAACCTGATCATCGTCGGCGCCAAGCCCTGAGCCGACGCGCCGCCTTAACATTTCCCCCGCCGCCGGGGTAGAGCCAAACGGATGAACGAGACGGAACAGGAGCTCATCCGTATGGTCCTAGCCGGCCGCGCCGAAGCCTTCGCACCCCTGGTCACCCCTTACCGGGGACCGGTCCTGGCCCTGGCCTTCCGGCTGACCCGCGACCGGGAAGTGGCCCGCGAGGTCGCCCAGGAGGCCTTCCTCAAGGCCTACCGCTCCCTCCGCAGATTCGACGTCCGGCGCCCGTTCCGCAACTGGCTCTTTCAGATCGCCGCCAACGAGGCCCGGGACCGGCTCCGGGAACGAGGGCGCGAACAGGCGGCCCTCCGGGACGCGGCCGACCGGGCGCCCGCGGCGGCCGATCCCGAGGCCGGCCAGGACCGAAAGGAGCTCAGGGCCGGCCTCCTGGGCCTGCTCGAGGCCCTCAGCCCGCGGGAACGGGAGGTCGTCGTCCTCCGCGACCTCGAGGAGCTCGACATCCGGGAGACGTCCCGGGTGCTGGGCTGCTCGGCCGTCGCCGTCCGGGTCCACCTGTCCAGGGCCCGGCGGAAGCTCGGCGACCTCATCCAGAGGGACTTCCCCCATCTCGAGGAGGGACGATGACCTGCCGAAAAGCCCGCAAGCTCATGCCTCTCGCCGCCGGCGAAGATCTCGGACCGCGCCGGGCCCGGGCCTTCCGGGCCCATGTCGGGGCCTGCCCCGGCTGCCGGAAGGAATTCGAGGCGCTGCGCGCGGCGCTCGGCGCGTTCCGGACGGCGGCCAAGAAAGAGAGGGTCCCCGACTGGACCGAAGGCGAATGGAAAGCCCTGATGGTCCGGGCGACGGCCGGAGGGCGGACGGAGCGGGACGCGGAAGAAAGAGCCGGCGGGCCGGCGCCGTGGCCGCGCTGGGCGGTGGCGTCCGCGCTGGGCGCCCTTCTCGGCGTCGTCGTGCTCTCCGTCCTTTTCAAGGGTCCGGTCACCGGCCCCGGACGGACGACAGCGAACACGGGCCCGGGCCTCGAAGCCGCCGCTCCCAGGGAGCAGGACGTCGTCTCGGTGACCATGGTCTCGCGGGAGACCGGGCTCCAGGTCGTCTGGTTCTTCGACAAGACATTCGATTACGAAGGAGTGAAACAATGAAAAAGGCAACCATCGGACTTCTCGCCCTGGCCTTCACTCTGGCGGTCGTCCTGCCGGCCCCGGCCGAAGACCCGGCGCCGGGCCAGCAGGCTCCGAACACCGAAGCCAAGGCCCTGCGCAAGGAGATCGTCAAGCTCAAGTACGTCCGGGCCCAGGACATCCAGAACCTGCTCTTCGCCTACACGAGCCGCCAAGGCAACATCCAGTTCAACACCAACCTGCCCTCGCTCCTCACCATCAGCGACACGCCCGAGAACGTCGAGAGGATCCTGGCCGCCATCCGGGAGATCGACGTCAAGCCGGCCGACGTCCTCTACACCGTCCAGCTCGTGCTCGGCTCCGAGGCCGACGCGGCGACCGACGCCGAGCTCAGGAACGACCCCATCGTCAAGGAGCTGGGCAAGTTCCTCCGCTACAAGGGCTACACGCTCCTCGACGCGACGTTCGTGCGCACGGTCAATATGGACAACGCCTCGGTCAAGTTCGGTCCCAAAGCGGAGTTCCAGCTCGAGCTGCGGCCCGAGGTCGCCGGGGACGCCAAGACACCCATGATCAAGACGGGGGTTCGATTGAATCGGATCGAACAGCTAGGCTTCGCCGAAGACAAACCCATCACCAACTATAGCCGGCTCATCGACAGCACCCTCAACATCAAGTCCGGCGACCGGACCGTCGTCGGCGTCTCCAAGCTCGACGGCGGAGACAAGGGGCTCATCCTCATCATCTCGGGCAAGATCGTCGACTAGCGGCGGAAGGGGGACACGTACCGGGTACGTGTCCCCGTTTTCTATTTCCCGATCCCCGGTTTGGCATTTCCCATATCAAATTGATATTAAATCAATTACGCATCCTTCCTGGGCGCATTGACGGGTCCGGCTTTTCTGCTAAAATAGGCCCCGCCCGGAGATTCGCCGGAAAGGAGGCCCGCGTGAGACGATCCATCCTGCCCGTCGTTCTCGCTTTCGCCCTCGTCGCCTTCCTCGCCCTGGCCGCGGCCCAGGCGCCCAAGGCCGGCGAAGCGGCCCTCGGGTCGCGCAAGTACGCCGACTACCAGACGCCGCAGTTCTGCGGCACGTCCTGCCACACCGACATCTTCCGGCAGTGGCAGCAGGCCATGATGTCCCAGGCCTACACCCACCACTGGGACGAGATCGAGTACTTCAAGCTGGCCGTCCCCCAGGCCGAGAAGGACAGCGTCGTCGCCGGGGTCAAGGCCGGCTGCAACGGCTGCCACGCCCCCATCGCCTTCCTGGCCGGGGACGTTCCGCCGCCGCTCCCCTCCAAGGGCAGCCGGGCCAACGAATCCGTCTCCTGCGAGGTCTGCCACACCGCGACCGGCTTCCAGGGCGACACGCCCCACAACTTCAACTTCGTCTCCGAGCCGGGCAAGACCAAGTATGGGCCCCGGGAGAACAAGAACTCGCCCGAGCACAACCTGGCCAAGTCGGATTTCCTCGGCAGCGCCGATTTCTGCGGCACCTGCCACAACGAGATGAGCCCATACGGCGTCTGGGTCAAGTCGACCCACCTCGAGTGGAAGGACGGGCCCTACGCCAAGCAGGGCGTCAAGTGCCACGACTGCCACATGACCTATGCCCCGGGTAAGTCCGCGGCCATGGGCGCGAGCTACCCCGACGTCCGCCAGCACCTCTTCCACGGCGCCCACGACGACGGAAAGGTCCGGGGCACGATCGAGCTCCGGGTCCACCCCGACGTCCGCGAGGCCGCGCCCGGCGACCCGGTCAAGTTCACGATCGCCCTGTTCAACCAGAAGACCGGCCACAAGTTCCCCTCGGGCTCGGTCGAGGACCGCATCGTCTGGATGCACGTCGAGGCCGTCGACGCCAAGGGGGCCGTCTACCACCTGCCGGTCGACAAGAAGGGCTTCCCCGGCGAGGAGTACACGATCGGCGCCGATACGCTGGCCTACCAGGACATGGGCATCGCCCTCAACGATCCCGCCTTCAAGGGCGTCCAGCGCGACGGCGTCCCCATCGGCGACCGCATCTTCCGCATGGCCTATTTCGATCCTCAGGGCCGGATGACCCTGCAGCAGTGGAACACCAAATCGCTCGGGACCGACTACAGGATCGGGCCCCGCGAGACCAAGCTCGAGACCTGCACGTTCCGCCTGCCCGACGGCGTCGCCCTCGGCGACCTCACCGTCACGGCCGTCCTCAATTACCAGAAGCTGGTCAAGCCGGCCGCCGATTTCCTGGGCGTGCCGCCGGACGAGGCGGAGATCGTCGAGGTCAACCGTCACGCGACGACGGTCAAGATCGTCGACTGACGGGGCCAAAGAAAGGAGAGACGACCATGAAGACCATCCCGCGCGCCGCCGTCGCCGCCGTCCTGCTCTTGGCCGTCACGAGCGGCGGCCTCCTGGCCATGCCGGCCTTCGCCCGCAAGTACAGCATGTCCTGCAAGACCTGCCACGCGCCCTTCCCCAAGCTCAAGCCCTACGGCGAGGAGTTCGCCGCGAACGGCTTCGTCATCAAGGACAAGGACACGCCCCGCTACACCATCGACACGGGGGACCCGGCGCTGTCGCTCCTGCGCGAGCTGCCCATCGCTCTCCGCCTCGAGGGCTTCCTGGCCTGGAACAACGCCAACGAGCGGCAGGTCGACTTCCTCGCGCCCTACATCCTGAAGTTCCTCTCCGGCGGGGCCATCACCAAGGACATCGCCTACTACTTCTATTTCTTTTTCAGCGAGCGGGGCTCGGTGGCCGGGATCGAGGACGCTTTCGTCATGTTCAACAACGTCTTCGGCTCCGACCTCGACCTTTTCGTCGGGCAGTTCCAGGTCTCCGACCCGCTCTTCAAGCGGGAGCTCCGGCTGCCCTTCGAGGATTACGCCATCTACGACACGGCCCCGGGCGGATCCCGGATCAACCTGACCTACGACCGGGGCGTCATGCTGACCTACGGCCTCCCGACCGGTACGGACGTGACCGTCGAGGTCCTCAACGGCACCGGCATCGGCGAGGCCAACATCTTCCGCAGCTTCGACGACGATCCCTACAAGAACCTTTTCCTGCGCGTCTCGCAGGAGGTCGCCCCGGCCGTCCGCATCGGCGGCTTCGGCTACTTCGGCAAGGAGCGCCCGGAGGACGTCGCCAATGCGGTGACCATGTTCGGCGGCGATGCCACCCTCTCGGCCAGGCCGTTCGAGCTCAACCTCCAGTACGTCGAGCGGCGCGATACGAATCCCTTTTTCGCCGCCCTCCCGCCCCCCGGGAAACTGGCGACGCGGGGAGCCTTCGCCGAGCTGATCTATCTGCCCAAGGGCGACGACAGCCGCTGGTACGCGACGGGGCTGTTCAACTGGGTGGATTCCGACCAGGCCGAGCTCCGTTACACCGCCGCCACGGCCCACGTCGGCTATCTCCTGCGGCGGAACATGCGGCTGACCGCGGAGGCGATCTACGCCTTCCGCGGCCCCTACGCGGAGCACATCCGGTTCGGAACGGGACTCATCCTGGGCTTTTGATAGCGGGAACGTCCCGGTCAGCCGGCCGAGGAGCTTTCGAGGCTCGCCAGACGGGCCGTGACGTTCCGATAACCCGCGTTCCAGGCGCGGATCTCCCGGAACAACGCGAGGGCCCGTTCTCTGTTGTCGGCCGCCGCCATGACCTCGGCCAGCTCGTAGGTGAGGGCGTAATACGGTTCCGAGCCCGGCTTGGCCTCGGCCTTGGCCTTCTCGAGCCACTTCGCCGCCTCGTCGAAGTTCCTTCTCTGCCGGTAGCCCTGGCCGATCAGGCTGTAACTCGCGACGGCCTGGGCCTTGTCGTTCGCGGCCTGGGTGAGCTCCTCGACGGCCTCGGAGGTGAGCCCCTGGCTCATGAAGGCCAGGCCGAGCTGGTAATGCGCCTCGGGAGTCGCCGGCCCGCCCTTGTCGACGAGGTCCTTGCGGAACTCGGTCACGATGGCCGAGAGGGCCCGCTCGAGGGGCGAGGACTCCCCGGCCAGCTGGCGGGACCGCGCCGCGGCCAGCCAGACGAGCTCGTCGGCGGCCAGCCCCCGCAGATCGGGGTAGCGCCGCTCGACCGGCTCGGTGCTGACGAAGGGGATAATGTCGGTTTCGGCGAAGATGTCGGCCGTGCTGATCTTCTCGCCCTCCAGGACCTCCTCTTTGAAGAGCGGCCGCGTCCGTCTCGGGGCCTCGGCGGGCGGGGCCTCGGGCGCCCGCTCCTCGGCCCGCGGCGCTTCGGCCGGCTTTTCTTCGGGCCTCTTGTCTTGCCGCGGCTTCTCTTCCGCCGCCGTCTCTTCAGCCTTGGCCTCGACCGGCCTTTGATCCTCCGCCCGCCTCTCCCCGGCCCTCTTATCGGCCAGCTTTTCTTTGAACTGGGCCTCGAGGAGGGTCGTCTTCTCGACCCGGCGGCGGATCTCGTCCTCGTCCATGTGCGTCCGGACCTCGTCGAGGACGGCGATCTTGCGGAGGATCTGCGGGTCCTCGGGGTAGCGGAAGCGGAGGTTCTCGAGCAGGCGCCGGGCGATGCGGACGAGGCCCTGCTGGAGATAGAGGTCGGCCTGGTCCATGACCTCGCGGATGGCCTGACGGTCCTGCTCCGAGAGCCCCGGCGTCTCGTCCTTGATCTCCTCGGCGTCGAGGCCCAGCTCCTGGCGGAGCTCCCGGGCCTCGCGGGCCAGGTCGGCGTCGTCGGGCCGGATGTCGAGCAGCTCGCCGTAGACCGTGACCATGCGGTCTTTGAGGCCCTGCTTGCGCAGCTCGTCGAGGAGGGCCCGGTCGACGACCTCGAGCTTCTTGACCTCTTTGTTCGAGCGGTAGATCAGGGCCAGCCTCTCCAGGGCCGGCAGGTGGGGCTTCTGGCTGTCCAGGATGAGGCCCAGCAGGCCGATGGCCTTCTCGTCGCGGTGCTTCTTGACCAAATTGTTGATCAGGGGCTCGAAGAGCTCGTAGGCCTGGTCGAGCTTGTCCTTGAGGATCTGGATGCGGCCGAGCTTGACCCGGGCGTTGACGTTGAGCGGGTGGCCGGTGACGATCCGGGTGAAGATCTCCTCGGCCCTCTTGGTCTCGCCGGCCTCGAAGTGGATGTTGCCGAGGATGTTGAGGAGCTGCACGTTGTCCGGCGCGGCGGCAAGCTCGTTCTCCAGGACCTCGATGGCCCGTTCGGTCCGGCCCTGGCGCTTGTACACGTTGACCAGGGTGACGACGCTGCGGGGGTCGCCGGGCTTGAGGGCCAGGGCCTCGTGCAGGGCGTTCACGGCGTCGTCGAACCGGTCTTTCTCGCCGAGGACCGAGGCGAGCTCGTTGAGCTGGTCGAGCGCCGCCTCGGTGTTGCCGAGGCCGCCGAACAGCCCGGCCAGGGCCCGGTGCGCTTCGACGTCCTCGCGGTCGAGCTTGACGATCTTCTCGAAGACGGCCACCGCGTCGGCGGTCCGGCGGGCCTCGGCCAGCCGCGAGGCGACGGCGGCATAGACGTTCTTGGCGTCGGCGACGAAGCCCTGCTGGGCGTAGAGATCGCCGAGCTTCAGGGCATTCTCGATGTTGTCGGGGACGAGCCGGTTGATCTTCTTGGCGATGGCCAGGGCCTGCGAATAAAGGCCGCGCCTCTCGTACTCCTCGGCGACCTTCTCGAAGGAGACGACGGCCCGGTCGGTGTGGCCGAGCCGGACATAGAGGTCGCCGATGATGTTGAGGGTGCCGACGTCCTGGGGGTCGGCCAGGGCGAGCTTCTCGTACTCGGCGATGGCTTCCCGGACCCGTCCGCCGCGGACGTACTTCTCGGCCTGCTCGATGACCTTGACCCGGTCGCTCCGCGCGCTCATCGCCTTCTCGCCGCCGCTATCCCAGCTTGAATGACGTCCTGTGGAGGCCCGAAGGGCCCTTCTCCCTCAAAGAACGGAGATGATCCTCCGTTCCGTAGCCCTTGTTCCGGGCCAGGCCGTAGCCTTCGTAAAGGCCGTCGAAGGTCTGCATCAGCCCGTCCCGGAAGACCTTGGCCACGATGGAGGCCGCGGCGATCGATCGGCACAACCGATCCCCCCGCGGGATCCCCATCTGGCGGTACTGTACATCTTTTATCGGCAGGCCGTCAACCAGGACGACGTCCGGCGTCTCGGCCAGGCTCCCGAGGGCCCGGACCATGGCCAGCTGGGTGGCCCGGTGGATGTTCAGGGCGTCGATCTCGCGGGCCGTGGCCAGGCCCACGCCGACCGCGGCGGCCTCGCGGAGGAGGGACGCGGCCAGCTCGGCCCGGCGGGGGGGAAGGACGAGCTTCGAGTCGGTGACCGCCGAGACCCAGGCGGGCGGACGGCGGACGAGCCAATCGAAGGGCAGGATGACGGCCGCGGCGACGACGGGGCCGAAGAGGGAGCCCCGACCGACCTCATCGACGCCGGCGATGGCGCGGGCGCCGCCCCGGGCGAGCTTTTTCTCGACCCTGAAGGAGGCCACGGCCCTGACGCGGATTAACCCTTGTCCTCTTTGAGCCGGGCCGCTTTGCCCTTGAGGTCCCGGAGGTAATAGAGCTTGGCCCGCCTGACGCTGGCCTTGCGCACGACCTCGATCGTCTTGATCATCGGGGAGTGACGCTGAAAGGTCCGCTCGACGCCGACGCCGAAGGAGACCTTGCGGACCGTGAAGGAGGCCTTGATCCCGCCGCCGCGCTTGCCGATGACGTCGCCGCGGAAGACCTGGATACGCTCCTTGTCGCCTTCCCGGATGATGACGTGGACCTTGACGGTGTCGCCGACGTTGAAAGCCGGGAGGTCTGTCCTGAGCTGTTTATCCTCGACCGAGTCAATGAGGTTCATGAGTGTGTCCTTTCGTCCGCTTTTTTATCCGGGAGCGCCCGGTCCGCCGCGGACCGGGCGGCGCGCCCGACCAGGTCCGGCCGCAGCCGGGCCGTCTTTTCCATAGCTTTAGCCCGCCGCCAGCGCTCGATCTTCTCGTGGTCGCCGGAGAAGAGCACGGCCGGCACTTTGAGGCCGCGGAACTCGCGCGGCCGCGTGTACTGGGGATAGTCCAGGAGGCCCTCGCTGAAGGAATCGTTCCGGACGGAACCTTCCTTGCCGACGACGCCGGGCACGAACCGCGCCGCGGCGTCGACGACGACGGCCGCGGCCAGCTCGCCGCCCGAGAGGACGTAATCGCCGATCGAGATCTCGCCGTCGGCCAGATGCTCGGCGACGCGCTCGTCGACGCCTTCGTAGCGCCCGCAGATGAGGATGACCTGAGGCTCCGCGGCCAGCTCCCGCGCCAGGCCGGCGTCCAGGGTCCGGCCTTGGGGCGAGAGCAGATAGACCTTGGCCCCGGCGTCCTCGCGGACGGCCTCGACGGCGCGAAAGATCGGCTCGGGCTTCAAGACCATCCCTTCCAGGCCCCCAAAGGGCCGGTCGTCGACCTGCCGGTGCTTGTCCTGGGTGAAATCCCTCAAGTCGTGCACGACGATCCGGATCCTTTCCCGGTCCAGGGCCCGCTTGACGACCCCTCCCGAGAAGACGCCGGTGAACATCTCGGGAAAGATCGTGATTATATCAAATCTCATTCAGCTCCAAAAGGCCTTCCGGCGGGTCGATGACGATCTCGCGCGCTTCCGGATCGACCTTGACGCAGATCCCCTCCGTGAAGGGGATGTACACATCCCCGTCCCCCCGTCTCACGACGAGGAGGACCGGCCCGCCGGTCTCCAGGATCCCGGCGACCTCCCCGACCTCGGCGCCGTCCCGGGTGACGACCCGGCTGCCGAGGACCTCGAAATCGTAGAAGCGGTCCGGCTCCAGGCGCCGGAAGCCGCTTGCAGCCACGTAAACGTCGCGGCCGGCCAAGGCGTCCGCCTGGGCTAGCGTGTCGATCCCCTCGAGCTTGAGGAAGGGCGCGCTCCGGTCGCGCCGGAAGGCTTCGACGGCAAAGGCGGCCAGGCCGTCCTCCCGCTCGATGTACACCTTGTCCGGCTCGGGGCCGGGGAAGCCTTTCTCCCTGAGCTTCAGCTTGACCGTGCCGTCGCGCCCCTGGCTCCGGACGACCCGGCCGAGGACGACGAGATCAGCCTTTTTCAATGATCTCGAGGTTAAATCTCCTCTTGAGCTTCATCCCGGCCGCGCCGAGGATGATGCGGATCGCGCGGGCGGTCCGTCCCTGTTTCCCGATCACCTTGCCGAGGTCTTCCGGCGCCACCTTGAGCTCGAGGATGGTCGTCTGCTCTCCCTCGAGCTGGGACACCTGCACTCTGTCCGGCTGGTCCACCAACGCCTTGGCAATCAGCTCTACGAGTTCCTTCATGCGGACCTCCTTTACGGTTTCGTGCTCTGGGCGGGCTTCGCGGACTTGGCAACCCTATCCAGGAGGGACTTCACGGTGCTCGACGGGCGGACGCCCTTGGCCAGCCAGGCTTGGGCCTTGGCCAGGTCGATCTTGACGCCGGCCGGATCGTCGAGCGGGGTGTAGGTTCCGAGCGTGTCCAGGGCCTGGCTCTGGCGGGCCCGTTCCGAATCCATCACCACGATGCGGTAGGTCGGCTTCTTCTTGGTACCAAATCTCATCAGGCGCATGCTCATCATTGTGGTTTCACCTTGTAACGGACGAGGTCGTTGCCGAAAAATGATAGCCGAATTCGCCGGGCAAGTCAACTGCCGGCCGGGGCCTGTCCCCCGGAGAGGACACCCGGGAGATTCCCCTTTCTCGGCGCCGGCTTCTTTGCTATCCTAGCGGCGGGGAGGTTCGAAACATGGCCAAGATCTACTACGTGGGGGATTGGGCGGTCCTGACCGGACCGGTCTTCGCCGAAACGCCTTTTTATCACTCGCCCAAGGGCCTGGACATCTTCAACTACGGCAAGTGGCTGAAGGACGCGCTCGAATCGGGCGGCAAGCACACGGTCGAGTCCGTCCCGGCCTGGGATTTCTACAACCGGCTCGGCCCCGGCGACTACGAGCGCATCCTGGCCGACTACGACATCTTCATCTTCAGCGATATCGACGCCAAGCTCTTCCAGCTCGCCCCGGGCTTCTTCGACCGGGAGAAGTTCGGCAAGGCGGTCCTGACCTACCCGGACCGGATCCGGCTGACGGTCGAGGCCGTCAAAGAGGGCAAGGCGGCCTTCTTCCTCGGCGGCTGGTACTCGTTCACCGGCGAGATGGGCAAGGGCGGCTGGGGCCGGACGCGGCTCCGCGAGATCCTGCCCGTCCGCTGCCTCGACCACGAGGACCTTGTCGAGAGCACCGAGGGCTTCGACGCCGAGCTGACGGCCGCCGGCGAGCGCTTCTTCAAGGCCGTCAATTTCAGGACCATGCCGCCGCTTCTCGGCTACAACAAGACCCTGTCCATCCCCGAGGGCCGGGTCCTGCTCGAGGTCCGCGACACCGGCGATCCTCTCCTGGCGATCCGCAGCTGCGGGCGCGGGCGGGTGCTGGCCTACATGTCCGACCCGGCGCCGCACTGGGGCTGCAACTTCGTCTTCTGGGAGGACTACGCCGCCTTCTGGCTCGAGTGCGTCGACCACGTCCTCGAAGGCCATTGAGCGTTTCAACAAGGACGATCTCCCCTCCCCGGGATCTCCTCTCGAGGCTGCGATGGGTATTGCCTCGAAGATCCCCGTAGCGGAGGGGGTCCCGCCGAGCGGGGGAACCGTCGGGACTGGTTCCCAGGGGGTCCGGGGAGCAAGAGGCAATACCCTGAGCTAAGCCGTAGAGAGGGATGCCCCGGATCGGGGAGAACCCTATTTAAGGCCGCCGAGGAGCTTCTGGACCTGGGAGCTCTTCATCATCTTCCGGAGCTCCTGGAACTGCTTGACCAGCTGATTGATCTCGTGGACCGGCCGGCCCGAGCCCCTGGCGATCCGGGTCCGGCGGCTGCCGTTGAGGATCCGGGGATCGGCCCGCTCGGCCGGGGTCATCGAGTCGATGATGGCCTCGAAATGGGCGATCTTCATCTCGTCGACCTGGGCCTTGGCCAGGTTCTTGAACGGCCCGACCTGGGGCAGGTGGCCGAGGAGGTCGGCGAACGAGCCCATCTTCTTCATCTGGCGGATCTGTTTCTTGAAGTCCTCGAGCGTGAACTCCTGCTTGCGGAGCTTCCGGGCGGTCTCCTCGGCCTCGGCCAGGTCGGCCTCGTCCTGGGCCTTCTCGATGAGCGACAGGATGTCGCCCAGGCCCAGGATGCGTGAGGCCATGCGCTCGGGATGGAAGACCTCGAGCTTGTCCGGCTTCTCGCCGACGCCGATGAACTTGATCGGCCGGCCCGTCGCCGAGACGATGGACAGGGCCGCGCCGCCCCGGGCGTCGCCGTCGAGCTTGGTCAGGATGACCGCCGTGAGCCCGATCTTCTCCTCGAAAGCCCGGGCGCTGCGGACCGCGTCCTGCCCGGTCATGGCGTCCCCGACGCAGATCGTCTCGACCGGCGCCAGGATGTCGCGGACGAGCCGGAGCTCGTCCATGAGCTCGTCGTCGATGTGGAGGCGGCCGGCGGTGTCGACGATGAGGGGGTCGTAGCCCCGGTTCCCCGTGAAGGCCAGGAGCTCCTTCAGGGCCTCCAGGGGGGCGGCCATGCGGGCCGCTGTCATCTCGTAGAACGGGACCTTCAGCGAGGCGGCGATCGTCCGGAGCTGATCCTGGGCGGCCGGCCGTTTCAGGTCGAAAGACACGAGGAGCGGGGACTTGCCGGCGCCGGCCACCCAGCGGGCCAGCTTGCCGCAGGTCGTCGTCTTGCCGCTCCCCTGGAGCCCGACCAGCATGAGGATCGAGGGCGGACGGCTCGAGAACTGCAGGGGCTTGGCCGCGCCGCCGAGGATCGCGGTGAGCTCGTCGTGGACGATCTTGATGACCTGCTGGGCCGGGTTCAGACGCCGGAGGACCTCCTCGCCCAGGGCCTTCTCCCGGATCCGGGCCTCGAAGTCCTTGACCACCTTGTAGTTGACGTCGGCCTCGAGGAGGGCCAGGCGCATCATCTTCAGGGCCTCGGCCATGTTCTTCTCGGTGACCGCGACCTCGCCCCGGAGGAACTTGACCATCTTCTCGAGGCGCCCGGAGAGCTGTTCGAACATCGCGTCGCTTCCCTCGGGCCATCATAAGTGAACCCTCCGGGGCCGTCAAATGTGGGACTCGGATCGCGGTTCCTCCCTCGGCGTCACCCCCATCCGTCCTCGCCGCAAGGAAGCCACCAAGGCACTGCGGCTCCGGTCGGGTGGGGGGCCCCCACGCCGTTGCGTCACCGCATCCTCATCCCCCATAGAACGTGCCAAACGGGGGTTCATATGGGCAAAAGGGCCGGGGGCCGGGGGCGCTCCCGGTGTCCGGCTTGACAAAGCCAAATCTTGCCGTTAACGTAGGGGGCACCCGAAACGAGGTGGAAAAGGGCATGAGCGAAAAAAAGACGAACGGCGTCGGACCGCTGGAAACCCCTCTCGGCGGCAAGATCGACTACGACGAGATCCGCAAGCTCGTCGCCCTCCTCGAGGAGAAGAACCTGGCGGTCTTCGAGCTCGAGATCGAGGGCCTCAAGGTCAAGATCGGCCGGAACGCCCCCGCCCCGCCGGCCCCCGTCGTCGTCCAGGCCGCCGCCGTCCCGACGCTAGCGGCGAACGGCAATCCGCCGGCCGCGACCGAGGCCCAGGTCCAGGCCGCCGAGGCGGCCAAGGGCTACCGCCTCATCTTTTCGCCGATGGTCGGCACCTTCTACCGGGCGCCCGACCCGACCTCGGCCCCCTTCGTCGACATCGGGGACACCGTCAAGAAGGGCCAGACCCTCTGCATCATCGAGGCCATGAAGCTGATGAACGAGATCGAGGCCGACGTCGACGGGACGATCGTCGAGATCTACGTCGACAACGCCAGGCCCGTCGAGTTCGGGCAGAAGCTCTTCGCCATCCTGCCCGCGAGCTGAGGCCGATGATCCAGAAGATCCTGATCGCCAACCGCGGGGAGATCGCCCTCCGCATCATCCGCTCCTGCCGCGAGCTCGGCATCAAGAGCGTGGCCGTCTACTCGGAGGCCGACCGCCAGTCGCTCCACACCCTCCTCGCCGACGAGAGGATCTGCATCGGCCCGGCCAAGGCGTCCGAGAGCTACCTCAACGTCGCCAACATCCTCAGCGCGGTCGAGATCAGCGGGGCGGACGCCGTCCACCCCGGCTACGGCTTCCTGGCCGAGAACGCCAAGTTCGCCGAGATCTGCAAGACCCACGGCCTGACCTTCATCGGACCGCCGCCGGACATCATCCGGCTCATGGGCGACAAGAACAAGGCCCGCCAGACCATGAAGAAGGCCGGGCTGCCGGTCCTGCCGGGCAGCGACACGGTCATCGAGGACCTCGGCGTGGCCAAGAAGATCGCTTCGAAGATCGGCTACCCGGTCATCATCAAGGCCGCGGCCGGCGGCGGCGGCAAGGGCATGCGCATCTGCCGGTCCGCCTCCCAGCTCGAGGACCAGTTCCCGATCGCCCAGGGCGAGGCCAAGGCCGCGTTCGGCGATCCCTCGCTCTACATCGAGAAGTACGTCAGCGGGGCCCGGCACATCGAGATCCAGGTCATCGGCGACCGGCTGGGCAAAGTCACGGCGTTCGGCGAGCGCGAGTGCTCGGTCCAGCGGCGCTACCAGAAGGTCATCGAGGAGACGCCGTCGCCGTTCATCGACTGGAAGACGCGGCGGCGGATGATCAAGGAGGTCGAGGACGCGGCCTCCGAGGTGGGCTACCAGAGCCTGGGCACGTTCGAGTTCCTGGTCGACGAGAGCCACAAGTTCTACTTCATGGAGGCCAATGCCCGGGTCCAGGTCGAGCACCCCATCACGGAGATGGTCTACGGCATCAACCTGATCAAGGCCCAGATCCGGATCGCCGCGGGCGAGAAGTATGCCCCGCCTTACGCCCTGGAGATGCGCGGCCACGCTATCGAGTGCCGCATCAACGCCGAGGACCCCCGGACCTTCGCCCCCTCGCCGGGCAAGATCGACTTCCTCGTCCTGCCGGGCGGCGAGGGCATCCGGGTCGACTCCGCCGCTTACGGCGGCTGGGTCGTGCCGCCGGACTACGATTCGCTACTGGCCAAGATCATCGCCCACGCCCCGAGCCGGGAGCTGGCCATCAGCAAGATGCGGGCCGCCCTGGAGACGACGACGGTCGTCGGCATCAAGACCAACATCCCGCTCCACCTCGAGGTGCTCTCCGACACCGACTTCATGGCCGGGCGGTACACGACCCAGTTCATGGAAGAGCACCTGGCCGCGAGAGCCAACGGCGAAGCGGCCTGAGGGCCGCGGCGCTCAGAGCGGGCGCCGGGTGATGACGACAGCGAACTCCCCCGCGTTGTCCTTGACCCCGTTCTCGTTGATCCCGAGGAAGAGGCGCCCCTTGAAAGGGACCATGATCGAGCCGTCGGGGCCGATGACGAAGAGGATGAAGATCTCGTCACGGACCTCCTGGCCCGAGTCCTTGTCGATCCGGCCGGCGACGCGCTGGGTGATCCGGCCGATGAGGGCGCCGAGGTTGGCGTTGGGGACGGGCTGCTCGACGGTGACGAGGTCGATGCCCTCGGGCCCGCAGACGGCGGCCGGATTGCCGCGCTGAAGGTCGATCTCGCCGGTCGCGGCGAACCGCAGCTCCTCGCCGCCGACGACATCGATGCCGGTGTCGAACCAGCCCGCGGCGGCGGGGACGGTGACCTTGATCTCGGCCGGGGCGGCGCCGACGATCTGGCCCGCGGCCTGGCACGCCGGCCGGCCGGGAACGGCGGCGGCCAGAACCAGGGCCGTCCAGCCGGCGGCGGCGAGAAGACTGCCCGACCTGCGCTCAGCCATGGCCCTCCCCCTTCGTGCCGTCCGATCCCAGAACACTCCTCATGGCCTCGTGGATGAGGCCGTTGGTGGCCACGATCCCCGGCGCGTCGAGGACGAACGCTTCGCCCTCGAGTCCGGTCACCCGCCCGCCGGCCTCGGCGACGATCAAGGCGCCTGCGGCCATGTCCCAGGGCTTGAGCTTGAGCTCCCAGAAGCCGTCGAAGCGGCCGCAGGCGACGTAGGCGAGGTCGAGCGCCGCCGAGCCGCAGCGGCGGATGGCCTGGGCCCGGACGATGAACCGGCCCCAAGGCCCGAGGTTGTTGACGCGGCTGGTCCTGACGTCGTAGGGGAAGCCGGTGGCGAGAAGGCTCCGGCCGAGCTCGGCCGTCCGGGAAACGCGGATCGGGCCGCCGTTGAGAGACGCCCCCAGGCCCGCCTCGGCCCGGAACATCTCGTCCCGCGTCGGGTCGAAGACCCAGCCCAGGACGAGCCGGCCTTCGCACTCGAGGGCGGCCGAGACGCTGAAGACAGGGAAGCCGTGGGTATAGTTCGTCGTGCCGTCGAGGGGGTCGATGATCCAGCGGCAATCGGACGTCCCGGGCCGGGCCACCCCCTCCTCGGCCAGGAAGCCGTGCCCGGGGAAGGCGGCGGCCAGCCGGCCGACCAGGATCTCCTGGGCGCCCAGGTCGAAGGGGGTCACCAGGTCGACGTCCCCCTTATAAGAGGCCTCGACGACCTGGCCCAGATTGGCCCGGAGATAGAGCCCGGCCTCCCGGACCACGGCCTCGGCCACCTTGGAGAATTCGTCGTAGGGGCCCATCGGCCTCTATCTTACCAGAAGATGGGGCCAGGTCTACTTTTTACTCAAAACCGAGCGAAAAGCAGACCTGACCCCATCTCGGCTCTCCGGCCCGGCGCCCCAGAACCGAAGCCGGGGATTTCCGTAGTATAATAGAACGCTGTCGTCCGACCCTGTCTGAAAGGCACGGCATCCATGACCGAAAAAACGAGCTTCTTCAAGCTGCGGAAAAAGCCGCTGATCATCCTCGGCGTCCTCGTCGTCCTCGGCGTCGTCGTCATCGCGAACCTGCAGTCCAAGCGCGAGAAGACGGTCAAGGTGACGATCGAGAAGGCCAAGCGTCAGGACCTGACCTCGATCATCTCGGCCTCGGGCGAGATCAAGCCCAAGAAGAACATCAACATCTCCGCCCAGGTCCCGGGCCGGATCATCAAGATCGGCGTCGTCGAGGGCCAGGAGGTCAAGGCCGGCGACTTCCTCCTCAAGCTCGACTCGACCCAGTACGAGGCCAACGCCGACCGCGACCAGAACTTCATCCGGGCCGCCAACGCCGACCTGATCCAGGCCGAGGCCCGGCTGCAGCGGGACAGGGGCTCCTTCGACCGCCAGCAGAAGCTCTTCGCCGATGATCTCATCTCCAAGGACCAGCTCGAGGCGGCCCAGGCCCAGCACGACGTCTCGAACGCCCAGGTCAACGCCATCCGCTTCCAGATCAAGCAGGCCGAGGCCTCGCTGAAGAGCACCCTCGACAGCCTGGCCAAGACGACCTACAGCTCCCCGATCGACGGCGTCATCACCAGCCTGCGCGTCGAGGAGGGCGAGGTGGCCATTATCGGGACGATGAACAACCCGGGCACGGTGCTGCTGACCATCGCCGACCTCTCGGTCATGGAGGTCGAGGTCGAGGTCGACGAGACCGACGTCGTCGGCGTGGCCATGGGCCAGACGGCCCGGGTCCGCGTCGACGCCTTCCCCGACAAGATCTTCGAAGGCAAGGTCACCGAGATCGGCAGCTCAGCCCTGCAGCAGACGACGGCCGGCGTCTCGACCCAGGAGTCCAAGGACTTCAAGGTCGTGGTCACGCTGGAGAACGCCGCCGAGCGGCTGAAGCCGGGCCTGTCGGCTTCGGCCGACATCGTCGTCGCCGAGAAGGAACAGGCCCTGGCCGTGCCCATCTCCTCGCTCGTCCTGCGGGACAAGCCCGGCGCGGCGGCGAACGATCCGGTCAAGGAACAGGAAGGCGTCTTCGCCGTCGAGGCGGGCCGGGCCAAGTTCGTCCCGGTCGCCAAGGGCATCACCGGCGGCATGATGATCGAGATCGTTTCCGGCCTCACGGCGGGCCAGGAGCTCGTTACCGGGCCCTACGCGTCGCTGCGGGAGCTCAAGGACGGCGTCCTGGTCAAGGCCGAAGAGAAGAAGGAACCCTCGACCAAATGAGCGGCTCAGATCCGGCGGTCATCGCGGTCGAGGACCTGACCAAGGTCTACAGGCTCGACGAGCAGGAGGTCGCCGCCCTCTGCGGCGTCTCCCTGGCCGTCGAGCGCGACGAGTTCGTGGCCATCATGGGCCCCTCGGGGTCGGGCAAGTCGACGCTGATGAACCTCATCGGCTGCCTCGACACGCCGACCTCGGGCACCTACCGGCTCAACGGCAAGCTCGTCAGCGCCATGTCCGAGGACGAGCTGGCCTTCATCCGCAACCGCGAGATCGGCTTCGTCTTCCAGGTCTTCAACCTTCTGCCGCGGGCCACGGCCTTCCACAACGTCGAGCTGCCCCTCGTCTATGCCGGAACGAGGAAGGCCGAGCGCCAGGAGAAGGCCCGGCGGGCCCTGGAGCGCGTCGAGATGAAGGCCCGGATGAACCACAAGCCGTCCGAGCTGTCCGGCGGCGAGCGCCAGCGCGTGGCCATCGCCCGGGCCCTGGTCAACGAGCCGTCGCTCCTGCTCGCCGACGAGCCGACGGGGAACCTCGACTCGCGGACGGGCCGGGAGATCCTCGGCCTCTTCCACCGCCTCCACGACCAGGGCCACACGATCATCATGGTCACCCACGACCGCGAGGTCGCCGGCCAAGCCCAGCGCATCATCCACATCCGCGACGGCCGGATCGAGCGCGACGAACGAAAAGGAGCCTAGCCCATGAGCCTCCCCCGACGCTTCCAGGGCGTCTTCTTCGAACCGAAGCCCACGTTCGCGGCCCTGGCCGAGAAGCCCGTCTGGGTCGACGCGATCGTCCTCGTCCTTGTCGCCCTCCTCGGTTTCAGCCTCGTCGTCGCTCCCTATATGCAGCAGGACAACCTCAAGCTGATGAAGGACAGCACGACCCTCAAGGACAGCATGGGCGAAGAAGCCTATAACAAGCTGATCGCCCAGACGGAGCACCCCTCCCGGATGTCCCAGATCGGCCGGACCTTCGTCCAGACGCCCCTCTTCTACCTCGCCGCCCTGCTCGTCCAGAGCCTCCTCCTGCTCATCCTCGGCCGGCTTTCGTCGACCCAGGGGGTCTACGTCCAGGTCCTCGCCGCCCTCATCCACGCCAGCTTCATCGACAAGGTCCTCGGCAACGTCGTCCGGGTGGCCCTGGCGCTGGCGCGGAAGTCGGTCCTGCAGACGTCGACCGGACTGGCCCTGCTCTTCCCCAACCTCGAAGTCACCTCGACCGCGTACATCATCCTGGCCCAGGTCGATCTCTTTCAGCTCTGGATGTTCGGCGTTCTCGCCTTCGGGCTCGCGGCGATCTTCAAGATCACGCTGAAGAAGGCCCTCTTTCTCTCGTACGGGATGTTCCTCCTCAAGGCCGTGGCCAACGCCCTCATCGGCGTGATCATGATGAGCTTCCTGCGCTGACGCGAGTTTGACTTCGCCCCTCCCGCCTTATAAATTAGGGGCATGGATGATTGGTTCGCCTCGGAGGAATTCTCGCGGGTCCCGTTCGTCCGGGTCCTCGCCGAGATCTGGAGGCAGGGGTTGAGCGGGTCGCTCTATGTCAAAGCCGGCGGCGGGCCCAAATGCCTCTCCTTCGAGCGGGGGACGCTCGTTCTCGACTCCGTCTCGTTCGAGGAGAAAGCCTTCCTCCGCTACCTTCTGACCTCCGGCGCGGTGGACCTCATCGCCCTGGACCGGGTCGAGGAGCACGCCCAAAAGACGGACGGCTCGTCCCTCCGGGCCCTGGTCGAGACTTCGCTCCTCGAGCCCGAGCGCCTCTTCGCCCTGCTCGAGGCTTACACCCGCGAGGAGGCCCTGGCCCTCGTCTCCGCGGGCGGGGCCGAGCGCGAGTTCCACACCCGCAGCGGCCCGCCGGCCCGGATCTATGTCGACGCCATCGACATCCCGGGCCTGATCCTCGAGGGCGTCCGGACGAGGGCCGGCGAAGACGCTGTCACATCGGCTCTCCCGTCCGGAGGCGAGCTTCTCCGGCGCCTCTCGACCTCGTCGGCCGACGCCTTCGGCCTCACCCGGGCCGAGCGCTACGTCCTCGGTCTTCTCGATCCGCCGAAGGGGCTGGCCGACGTCTGTGCCGGAAGCGACATCGGCGAGGCGGCGACGCGACGGGCCGTTCTCGCCCTCCTGCTCCTCGGCCTGGCCGGCTCGGCCGGCCCCAAGCCCAAGACGGCCAAGTTCGGGGCCGACCTCTCGCTCGCCGGCATGGACCGGCTGCTCGGCCTGTTCAACGCGAAATGCGCCTTCGTCTTCAAGTACGTCGCCAAGGAAGTCGGGCCGATCGCCTTCCCCCTCGTCGGCAAAGCCATCGACGAGATCCGCCCCCGCCTCGACCCGGCCTTCCAGGCCGCCGAGTTCAAGCCGGACGGGCGCTTCGAGGTCAAGACGCTGCTCAAGGTCAACGCCAACATCGTCGGCGACGAGTGCCGGCGGCGCATGCTCCGGAGCATGGACGAGATCCTGGCCGCCGAGGTCCTGGTCGTCAAGAAGACGCTCGGCGCGGAGCACGAGGCCACTCTCGTCCGCGGCCTGGAGAAAGCCGGGGAGGCCCCATGAGCCGCCGCCGCCAGCTCCTCGCGCTCCTCATCTTCGTCTCCCTCCTCGTCATCGGGATCCTGATCCGAATTGGAACCTGAAGCCCCCGTCCTCATCGTCGTCCTCGGCCCGACCGCCGTCGGCAAGAGCCGGGTCGCCGTCGACCTGGCCCTCCGCTTCGGCGGCGAGGTCGTGAGCGGCGATTCGATCCAGGTCTACCGCGGCTTCGACATCGGGACGGACAAGCCGACCGAGGAGACCCGCCGCGGCGTCCCGCATCACCTCATCGATGTCGTCGGGCCGGAGATCCAGTTCACGGCCGCCGATTTCGTGCGGCAAGCGCTCGCTGCGGCCCGCGGCATCGCCGCCCGCGGGCGTCTTCCCGTCATCGCCGGCGGCACCGGGCTCTATCTCAAAGCCCTGCTCGACGGCCTCTTCCCGGGGCCCGGCCGCGACGAAGCGGTCCGCGCCGCGCTCGAGGCTGAAGCGAAGGAGAAAGGACTCGACGCCCTCTTCCGGCGGCTCGAGGCCGTCGACCCCGAGTACGCCCGGAAGATCCGCGGCCGGGACCGGGTCCGGATCATCCGGGCCCTCGAGGTCCAGGCGACGACAGGGCGGCCGATCAGCGAGCACTTCCGCTCGACCGAGTCGCCGGTCAAAGGCCGCACCGTCATTCGGATCGGGCTTCGCCTGGAAAGGGAGGCGCTCGTCAAGCGCATCGAGGCCCGGGTCGACCGGATGTTCGCCCGGGGCCTCATCGAGGAGGTCCGCGGCCTCCTCGACCGGGGCGTCCCCGAGACGGCCCCGCCGTTCCGGGCCCTGGGCTACAGCCATGTCTTGAGGCACCTCAAGGGGGAGATCGGCCGCAACGAGGCCGTCGCCCTGACCAAGACCGACACCCGCCAGTACGCCAAACGCCAGATGATCTGGTTCCGCAAAATGGCCGGGATCGTCTGGTTCCCCCCTGATGACGGCCTCGCCCTTGAGGAATTCGTCCAAAACCTATTAAAATAGCATCCGGGAACATGGAACGCGCCATTCTCGTCAACGTCGCCACGACCAAGGCGGAAAAAGAAGGGGCTGAGGAGTCCCTGGCCGAGCTGGCCGGCCTGGCCGCGGCCGCCGGGGCCGAAGTCGCCGGGAAGGTCTTCCAGGTCCGGCCGCGCCTCAATCCCCGCTGGCTCGTCGGGGAGGGCAAGGTCAAAGAGACCGCGCAGGAGGCCCGAGCGGCCAAGGCCGATATGGTCATCTTCGACCGCAACCTCAACGCCTCCCAGCAGCAGAACCTCGAGGATGAGACCAAAGTCAAGGTCCTTGACCGGACCCAGCTCATCCTCGATATCTTCGCCCAGCGCGCCCGGACGAACGAAGGCAAGCTCCAAGTGGAGCTGGCCCAGCTCGTCTACCAGCTGCCGCGCCTCCGGGGCAAGGGCCTCAGCCTGACCCAGCAGGGCGCCGGGATCGGGACCCGCGGCCCGGGCGAGAAGAAGCTCGAGGTCGACCGCCGCCGCATCATGGACCGGATCACCAAGCTCAAGCGGGCGATCGACGGCCTGGAGAAGCGGCGCTCGAGCCAGCGCGAAAGCCGGCGCAAGAGTCCCGTGCCCGCGGTCTCGCTTGTCGGCTATACGAGCGCCGGCAAGTCGACGCTCTTCAACCTCCTCGCCGAAGAGCGGCGCTACACCTCGCCCAACCTCTTCTCCACCCTGGACCCGCTCCTCCGGCGCGTCTCCTGGCCCGACGGCGCCTACTTTTTCCTGACCGACACGGTCGGTTTCATCCGCAAGCTCCCTGTCGAACTCGTCACGTCCTTCCGGGCGACGCTCGAGGAGGTCGGCGAGGCGGACGCGATCCTGCACATCGTCGACGTTTCGTCGCCGTCCTCGGAGCAGCAGCTGGCCGCAGTCGAGACCGTTCTCGCCGATCTCGGCATCGCCGATATCCCGATCATCAAGGTCCTGAACAAGATCGACCTTCTCGCGGAGGACGAGCGGGCGCTCCTCCTCTCACGCAACGCCGACCCGCGAAGCCTGACGGTCGCCCTTTCGGCCAAGACGGGCGAGGGGGTCTCTGACCTCATGCGCCGCCTCCGGGAGGTCCTGTTCGCCGGCCACAAGATCTACACGATCCGGGTGCCGCGGGAGACCCGCGAGATCTCCGATTCTCTGGCCCGCCGCTCGCTCGTTCTGAAACGGCGGGAGAACGACGGCTTCGTCGAGCTCAAGGTCCTGGCCGATCCGGCGGGGATGGCCCACTTTCTGCCCTACGTCGAGCACGGAGATGCCCCATGGTGAGAAGGATCGTCCTCGTCGGCCTGGCCCTCGTCGCGGCTTGGTCCTGCGCCACGGTGCCGCCGGCCGCCCCGCCCGCCTTCTATGTCGAGGACATGCCCAACGAGCAAGCTTCCAAGCTGAAGCTCGACGACCGGATCGCGGCCGAAGACGCCTGGGACGCCCTGAAGACCGGACGGCCGGAAGTCGCCCGTAAGTACCTGCTCAAACTCGGCACGGCCAACCCCATCCGCGAGTCCGGCCTGGCTTATGCCGACCTGCTCCTCGGCAACCTGGCCGAAGCGGAGGCGCGGTTCAACTCGTCGATCGCCGGAACGCCCGGGATGATCCCTTCGCATGTCGGCCTGGCCCAGATCTACGAGTCGCGCCGCGACCGGGACAAGACCTTCAACGAGTACCGCGAGATCCTCAAGCTCACGCCGGGCCACCGCTGGGCCAAGCCCCGCTTCGAAGCGCTGCGCGACGACCTCGTCCGCGAATCGACGGCCGCCGCCCGCACGGCCCTCGCCGCCGGCAACCGCGAGACGGCCAAGCGCGAGTTCCTGAAGGTCCTGTTCTACGCCCCCGAGACGGCCTCGGCCCATCTCGAGCTGGCCCGGCTCTACCGCCAGGATAAGGACAACGAGCAGGCCCTCCTCCACTTCCGGGCGGCCATGTCCGCGGGGACCGCGGACAAGGCGGTCTTGCGGGAATACGCCGAGTTCCTGGCCGAGACGGGCGAGCTCGGCCTGAGCCTGGAGATCCTGGAGAAGCTGGCCGAGGCCCAGCCGAAGGACACAGCCACCGCCAAGCGGGTCGAGGAGCTGCGGTCGAAGCTGGGGGTCTACGAGATTCCGAGCCAGTACGACGCCATCCCGGCCCTGGACATCATGACCCGGGAGGATCTGGCCGCCCTGATCGGGGTCAAGTTCGAGAGCTCTCTCGACGCCCCGCCGACGCGGACCGAGATCCTGGTCGACATCTCGCTCTCCTGGGCCCAGCGATACATCGTCAAGGTCGCCTCGTTCGAGATCATGAGCGTTTACGACAACCACACGTTCCAGCCCCGGCGGATCATCAACCGGGCCGCGCTGGCCGAGGCGGCGGTGCGCCTGATCGGCGTCCTGGAGAAGCGGGGCGCGCGCTTCGTGCCGCTCGTCGAGACGCGGCGGATCGTCGTCGCCGACGTCCCGCCCGACAACCTCTATTACGACGCCGTCACCAAGGCCCTCGGTTATCAGATCATGACCGTGACGCCGGAGCGCCGGTTCGAGCCCGAGAGGACCGTCTCGGGCGAGGAGGCCATACGGGTCCTGGACCTCATCCTGGGGCTGTCGAAATGAGCGGGCCGGGGATCCTCGCGCTGCCCAATCTCTTCTCTCTCTCCCGCGTCCTCCTGACGCCCGTTTTTATCGTGCTGACAGTCCAGGGCAAGACCTGGCCGGCCTTCTGGGTCTTTCTCGCGGCCGGGGCGACCGACGCGCTCGACGGGCTGGCCGCCCGGGCGCTGAAGATGAGGTCCGAGCTCGGCCTCTGGCTGGACCCTATCGGCGACAAGGTCCTGCTGACGGCGGCCTTCGTCGTCCTGACCATCCCGGGCCTGGCCCAGCCGACGACTTTGCCGCTGTGGTTGACCTGCCTTTGTGTCGGGCGCGACGTGGCCATCGCCCTGGGCGCCTTCATCATCATAGCGCTGCGCGGCGTCCAGACCTTCAAGCCCGGCCTCGTCGGCAAGGCCAGCACGATCTGCCAGGTTTTCATGATCTATTTGGTGCTCTTCCTCAACGCGACTGGACAAACCCACGGCGCCCTGCGCTGGCTTTTCTACCTCGCGGCCGTTCTCGCCGCCGCGTCCTTCGTCCAGTACCTCGTCCGCGGCCTCGGGCTGCTCCGCCGCCGAAGCGCCGGCGCTTGAGGCCGCCCGACGGCTTCCCTCTGCGTCCTGAAAACGTGTTCTACATTTGGACGTCTAAAAGGAAAGCAGGCTCTCGCCCATAAGGATCCGATATATACGAACCGATCGTCGATATCCCCAATACGGAAGCTTTTTAATTGGATTGGAGGAGAGTCCGAATGGACTCCCATTTTTCGAGGAGTTGAATAATTTCGGCGCATTCCGATGTGTATTCAGGACTTTCGGACTGGATCTTTCGATAGATGTCGATCATTCTTAAATTCTTTTCCCCGTCCTGGTATCTCGTGGCATTCAGGATTCTTTCTCCGTGTTCCCGAATTTCGGGCCAGCTTCGCAACACTAATAACGGCATATTGGATAAGAACTCCAACAAGCGATACGATAGGCCTTCACGGATATACCCGTCCGATGTCGCATAGAAGCCGACCAGCAATACGAACGCCGACCTGCTTTCCTTTCCTGCTTGCCGAAGCACGAAATCAAGCCATTCGTTCACTTCATCGTCGTTGGCCAGCCACCAAGCCGGGACCGGCCTGCTGTCATATCGTCTACGGCAATCATATCTCGCGACCGTCTTCGACAATAATTGAATCAGCTGCTCGATATTCCCCGGATTCCCCGGATCATTTTTCATTTTCATGAACGATTCGCGAATATCCCTTTCTAAACGAGGCATCGGGCATTCTATTGAAGGAATCTCAGAAGGCAAGGTTGAGAACCCGACTTCTCGAATTTCTCTCCCCTCGGGGATTAGCAAATCCAACTCATAAAAAGCGACGCCTTCAGGAATCCTAGCATCTTGTCCGAGGAAAAAGCATTTAGGCGCTCCGTCGGCCTCCACCAAGAAGCTGCCGAAGTGATTCCCCCAATCCCCCATAAATGCACGATTATGTCTCAAATCCCCGATCCATCTGAATCTGATCTCTAGAGTCATATGATCGGGCGTTAGAATGGAAATGGATATCCGCCGTACGACCTCATTTCCGGAAAAGATGTAGCGAATAACCTGTCCCGACCTGATTACTTGTGGAAAGACATCCGAAGTCATTGGACCGGCCAGCTTGTCGGGACGCAGTTGGTTCTGGGCCTGGCTCAATGAAGCGGTGTTGCCGATAAAAAGCAACATGCAAATTAGGGCAAATGCCACAGCCTTCGTTTTCATATTATATAGCCTCCAGCTCAGGTCCCCACATGCGCCTGTTTCGGCCTATCATGATTCGAAGATGTTTAAAAAGCGAGTCCGATTGTCTTTCTAAAAAGAACTCCCTCTTTAGCCAGGCGGACGTATATCGATCTGCCTTGCCGCAGGAAGAGCCGCCGGAACGATAACAGTGACCGTAGATGATGGCAACGGGAGACCCGTCGTCATACACTCAGGCATAATTGGATCGCCTCGTGCAACATCAAGGTGAGTAAGCGGATCAGACGCATGTAGCTGCGTAATAGCTTCCATTGCTTCATGGGTTGTAGAGATGCAGCCCTCCGTTTTGTCTTTGTAGGTCAAACCTCCCTTTGCTTCATAATTTCCATCGGGGTAATGTATAACAATTGTGTTTTCTTCATGAGCGTGGACGCCCATGCCTGTGTGTCCCTCGACATCAAAAACAAAACTTCCTTTATTATCGATCCCAGGCCAATAGCTCAGCCAATTGTTGCTGTGATAAAGAAAATCGTGAGAGCCTTCGGGATATGGATTACTTGAACAATTATTTGCAGCTGGGAAGGTTCCGCGGAGCTCACCTGTACTGGAATAGAGCCTGATCTTCCCTTCAATATGATTGTATTCCAGATAGCTTAGACCATCTGGGTCAACGAAGCTGATGGGCTTATTTCCACAATATGCATAGAGATTCAGCCTCTGCAAATCATTCCAGGTTTCTTGGAAGTTAATCTTGGGGTCCACAGAAATAAACCTATACTGCCCACGGTCGTAATACCTAGCCCCAAGGTAATCGAGCTCGGATTCCACGTCGCGTTCCTTGCCTGAGAACTTGGCCAAGGGATCGAAACTATTGGCCCATGTCTCCTGGACTCCCCCATACGGATTATAGGCCTGAGAGTGCACAACGGTGCCCGAATCATCGGTGACAATCCGGGTCGAGTTGATTTGGTCCTGGGTGTAATAGAGATAACGATTTCCGACCGCGTCATATTCGGCGATGAGGCGGTTGCCTATATAGATGAAATCCTTCAAGGTCGCCCCATAGACATCATATTGCCGGAGCAGCCTGCCGTCAAAGGAATAAAGGTAGAAATTCCCTGCCCGGGGGCCGGATAGGGTCAGCGCCAAAGCCTTGCCCCCGGCAGCGATCTTGGAGGTTGCCAATGACGGCTGCCTCGGCTTGAATGAGCCCTCTTTTGCAGCCTGGCCCGGAGCCTTGCGCCTCGACCGCGGATTGCCTTCAACATCGTAGCCTCTCCGCGATCTCGAGTCCGACCGGCGATCACCGGCCCGAAATTCCTGCCCTGCGAGGACTTGATACCCAATATCTCCTGTGCTTAGCCCGATCTTGAAGTTCCCGTCGCTCACGCCAAAAGGAAGCCGGTCCGGCAAGCTGAATTTCTTGGATACCGAAACGCCGGCCTCGCCGGTCATCTCCAGCATAAAGGATTTCGAACCGGAGAATGAGTCTCCATCGTCGATACGGGCCGCGGTTGCGACGCTTGTTCCCAACCCAGTTCTATCGGCCAATGACGTAGTCTCGTTGGCCGGAAGCGTTGTCCCCTTCTCCTCCTCGGGCAGCCAGCCGCCTTCTTTCGGGAATTCCCCGACCTGGTATGCTTCAAAGGGGTCTATCAAGATCGACTGGGAAACCTCCTCGCCCTCGTTCTGAGGCTTCAGGAGCCGATCACAGTAGCTGAGTCGGATATCTTCGACCCTGAGGCTGGAGGCTGCGCTCGGACCGGCAGAAACTCTGATTTCCGGAGGGAGGAGAGTCCCGAACTCTTGACGAAGCGGGACCCGATCCAAGATGATCCGGCCGTTGAGCGATACTGAAGCCGTATAGGTCCCGAATTCCATCTGAATGCGAGCCTGATGCCAGCGGCCGAGGAACTCACTCAGCGGGCCGAAATCCCCCGTGGCCGAGTTGAGAGCCGCGCCTGCAGAATCCCGAAGGCTGTCAGCGGCCAGTACGAGCTCAGCCGTCCAATTCGACCGAGTCACAGGGTCAGGAATGGAGGCCAGTAGTTTAAAGACGGGGATTTGCCGATCATCATTATCGGACGGAATCTTGAGCTTCATCTCATAAACAAACGCCTTTGGAGCTCGGGGCGGCCCGTCCGCGTTTGAAATACGGACGAGGCAGAGGCCGGAAACCATGTCCGGAACGAGCCATGTGAATTCCCCGGTATTCGGTGTTCTTTCGGCGATTGCCAAATATGTGCTTCCGTTGTCCATCGAATATTCGATCTTGACGTTCTCGACGGCCTCCGCGCCGGTCCAAGAGACGAGATGCGCGCTCCCGGGAGCCAGAATCTCGTTCTCGAGGGGTGAAGTCACTTCGAAAGCGGTTTCCTCATCGATCTTCATGGGCCCGATGATGCCGGTCCCATAAAGCGTGATATCGTAGGGATTCTCGTCCCAATCGTTATTGCCGATCGAGATGGCCGCCATCTTCAAGCCTTCCGAGGTCGGCGAGAATCTGATGGCGAAGGGCGTATTCTGCCCTCCAAGGACGGGCGAAACCGGCTGCAGCGTGAACGAAAACTGGTCCGCGTCCGGGCCAGTGATGTTCAAAGGTAGCGGGTTGAGCACCAGCTCTTTATCCCCCCTGTTTTCAATCGCAAAAGCCATCGTGCTGCTGTATCCTGTGCCCACTTCCCCATAGTCGACACTCCCGCCGTCTGGAGATTCGAATATCTCGATTTCCGGCTCGTAGTTCCCATAAAGGTTCAAATGGTAGACGCCCTCATCGACGTCATTACTTGGGATCGTCAGCCCGGCGATCTTGTGCCCGGCGCTCTGGGGATGGAATTGAATGACGAAGTCCGTGGTAAGCAGGGGCAACACGGGGGACTGGGGATTTTGGACGACTTCGAAGTCTCCGACGTCCCCGGTGATGCTCAAGGCCCCGAGATTCAGGTTGGCGTCTCCCAGGTTCAGGATCGTTAGCGTCTCATTGACGGAGTTCCCCGGCGCGGCCCGGAGATAGACCTCGCTCTCATCGGGGAGGTCCAGATCATCATGCTTCAAGTGGATCTCGGGGAGCTGGGGAAGGGCGCTCAACCGCAGGCCTCGATCGTCATAGAGATACTTGCCGAGGACCTCACCGGCCGTGTTCTGGACATATCGCAACCTGTTCTGGGCATCCCAATAGTACAGCATCGTGGGCGTCGAGATCAGATTGCCGCGGGAGTCGTATTCGAAGTCCTCGATCTGGTTCTTGGCGTCATACGTCTTTTCGAATACGGTCGTACTGCCGTTGTGGATGACCCTGAGCATGTTCCCATGCGCGTCGTATTCATAAGAATACGCCCCGACGCCCGTTGAATAATTGGCGGAGGTCAGCCGGTTCAGCGGGTCGTAGCCGAAGCTCGCGGTCAGCGCAGGCGCCGTGCAGGCTATTTCGCGGATATTGCCTACATCATCATAATGATAGGACGCGTGATAGAGCGTCCCCGCTCCTCCGGTCAGCGTGGCCGAATCGAGCATGCCGGCATTGTTGTATCCGGCCGTATAGGACGTTCCATTCCGGGTGAACTGAACGCTCGTTGGCAGCTTATTGGGGCCATAGTCGACATCGCTCACCAGTTGGTCGTACCCCGTTCCCGCGTTCTTCCTGAACGAAAGCGTCTCCGGCATGTTGAGACCGTTGTTCACGATCTTCGTTTCGGTCCCGTTCAAGGGATACATAAAGCCTTCCCCGTCGAGGATCGTCCCGCTGAGATTCAGACGCTCATCATAGGTATAATTGATTCGCTTCTTGGGCAGGCCCGGGATCGTCACCCACTCTTCGGTCAAACGCCCGAACGGGTTGTATGTGATGCCCTCACGGCGCCAACCGGTCGTCAAATCCGAGGCGGATTGGAGCCTCCCGTTCAAGTCGCTGTATCCATATTCGACCCAGCTCCCCAGGCTCCTGGTCGTGCGCGGCCTGCCGGACGAATCATATATGAACTCGATCTCCGTTCCTGCCCAGATCTTTTTATAGAGCAGGTTCTCAAGATTATATTCGTAGGTGATGTTCCCTGTCTCGGGATGGGTCTCGGATTTCACGTTGTCCACGCCGTCATAGCTATAGGTATGATGACGAGTCCCGAGTTGCGCCTCCGTTAATCGCCCGACAGCATCATAAGTATAAAAAGCAGAGTTGCCCAAAGCGTCCGTCACCCTCGTCGGCAGGCCTGGGAGATCGCCATATTCATAGACAGTACTGTGCAGTTCGGCGTCGGTCACGGTCTTGGTCGGAGAGGTTGGCCCGTAGGTTATTGTTGTTGGCTTGCTCTCGGGGTCGGTTATGCTCACTAATTGCCCGGCGGCGTTGTATTCATACCGATAAGCGTGATCCTCGTCTGTGCTGCCTTTGTTTTCGGCAATCAGTCGCCCTTCGGCGTCAAGAGTTCTCAGAAAATACAGGGTTATGCCGTCTCCGCTTTCTGTGTATCCCATGTCGCGGCCCATGCCGTCCCAGAACTTAGTGACGACGTTAGGACCCTGGGTGATGACGGTCCTGTTCTCCCCGTACGGCCAGTCATAGGTTATGGGGTCCCAGCCGCCTTCAAGAGGAGCTTTCCTTATGATCCGGCCGCAGTTGTCATAATCATAGACGTAGATGCCTTCGTCTCGGAACTTTTCCGAGTTGATGCAGCTGTCGAAGGGATTAATAAGCCGCTCCAATCTCACATAATCCGGCTTCGTCTCGGAATCCTTGACGCCGTAAACATAGCTTTCGTATTGGACGCCCATCTGTCCGGGGGGATCTATGGAAATCGTCACAACCGTCGGCTCGGTGCAGCCGTATCCATAATCCCAGACATAATAGCCTGGGGTCTTATATCTCTGAACCTGTTTAAGCGCTCCCCACTTGCCGGTTTCCTCATAATACGAAATGAACGAAGACCTCATCACTTGGCTTTGCGGCGACATGACCCAATCTTGCCAAACGAACTCGAGCATATAACGGTTTTTAAAGCCGATGTGGTTCTCAAAGAAATAGTTGAGGTAGTTGGTGTTCTTCAGAGTCCCACCCCCGTTGATATAGGTCTTTACAGTCGAATGAAGCCCGTATTTCTTGGGCTCCGCCGTTTCATACAGGTATTCAAGCTTGCTGGAAGCATCTCCTTGCGGTTCTTTTGTGACCGTGGAAACCAGGGGACCCCTGGCGTCGCCCATGTCAACGCCAAGAATCCACCAGTTGGTGTAGGAAATCTGCTGACAAGTCCACTGATACTCCTCCGAGTAGCTCGAGTCTCCCATTTGAAGCCCCTCGATAAGGCCGATTTTCCAGGGACTGCCGGCGTCGTAAGCGTTGTATGTAACGTCTTCGTCATAAACGGGCCCATCCACATGAATCGTTCCCGTGGTCATCCCATTGTAGCTCGGGTAGGTGAAATTCCAGACAGCGGGCTCTGGATCGCCGGCATTGAACCAGATCCTCTTCTCGCTCGCAACTCTGGAGTCAAGACAGATGGTGTTGAAATAAAAATCATGGTTCTGATACGAATACTCAAGGACCCCGCCATAGCTCGTCGTCAGGCGGATCAATTCGTACTGGCTTGAGGATCCGTCGTTGTATGCGAACGTCGTTGCGGGGAGCATTGGCGGCGTGAAGCTATCGAGCCGGTAATAGCCGGTACTGTCCCAATTCCCGACCGAATAGTTGAATGTCCTGTCGTTCCCACCCCAGTCTGCCATCTTGATCTGGCTCAACTTCCGTGGGTTCCCGCTGGATATGAAGGTGATCCTTCGGCCCATGCTGTCATCGATGTAGTTGATGCAGGGGGTGCCGGCGAAGTAATGGATGTTGATCGAGTGGCCGAATGGGTTCTCGATCTTCGTCACCAGCCTGACCGGATCGGATGTCCCATCCGCCCGAGTGAGCGTCGCGGTCGCCTCGAAAGTCCAGATGACTCCGTTCTTGAAGTATAGCCTTGGATAGACAAGGGGCGGCAGGGTGGTCTTATCATATTTCAGAAAATCGCGGGTGAGGCAGACATTGCTGCCCAGATTGTACATGTTCGGAAAGGCCGTCTCGAGCCTGCCGTCGGGGAACTCGATAACAGGGGTGCTCGATGAGTAGTTGTGAACCATGCCCATGTGCATCGTCCATCCCAGGCCCACCCAAGACTTGTGATAAGCCTGGACGACAGGATTTCCCGACTGGCGGTCCTTGAGGATCTTGGAGTTATAGACCCGCCACACTTCGAGGTCCAATCCGTTAGGACCTGGCAGGTAGATGTCGCGATAGCGCAGTGTCACGTTGCCCGTAAAGAGGTCTATATTCTCCTCGGTCAGAGAGCCATATGAACTGTGGCCGGGGATGATCCCGGTTCGATCGAAGATCCCGCTCTGGCCATACAATCCGGCGCCAGTGCCCCAACTAAATAGACCCAGCATGACTGAAATCAGGAGCCATCGCTTATTTGACATCGTGCCTCCTCGCCTAGGGAAGTTACGTCAAAAGAAGCAGAAATCTCTTTGAATCCGGATGAGACCTCTTGACCTCGGAAAGAAGCCTGCTGTTTATGAGGTGCGGTAGGTAGGTAGGTAGGTAACTAAGAAATGTCTGCTCGGATGGGCCGACACGCCCATACTAAAGCCCCTTTTTATAATAATGAGAGCGCATGACCAAAATGTCAAGCATTGAACGAGACGGTCGACGACCTCGCCGCCGCGCGGGAAAAAGAGCGTGGGCCGGGGATCCTCGCCCTGCCCAATCTCTTCTCTCTCTCCCGCGTCCTCCTGACGCCCGTTTTTATCGTGCTGACAGTCCAGGGCAAATCCTGGCCGGCCTTCTGGGTCTTTCTCGCGGCCGGGGCGACCGACGCGCTCGACGGGCTGGCCGCCCGGGCGCTCAAGATGAGGTCCGAGCTCGGCCTCTGGCTCGACCCGATCGGCGACAAGGTCCTGCTGACGGCGGCCTTCGTCGTCCTGACCATCCCGGGCCTGGCCCAGCCGACGACGCTGCCGCTGTGGCTGACCTGCCTCTGCGTCGGCCGCGACGTGGCCATCGCCCTGGGCGCCTTCATCATCATGGCCGTGCGCGGCGTGCAGACCTTCAAGCCCGGCCTCGTCGGCAAGGCCAGCACGATCTGCCAGGTCTTTATGATCTATCTGGTGCTCTTCCTCAATGCGACCGGAAAGACCTACGGCGCGTTGCGTTGGCTTTTCTACCTCGCGGCCGTGCTCGCCGCCGCGTCCTTCATCCAGTACCTCGTCCGCGGCCTCAAGCTGCTCGGCCGCCGGAGCGCCTCCGCTTGAGGCCAGGCCAGAAGATTCTCGCAGGGCACGTTAATGAGTTGACTTATGGCGGCCAAACATGAAATGCGGCGCCCCCAATAAGCGCTCGCATAGGGGTTCGATCAACAGCCTGCTAAAGCGTTCGCTAAACTCGTTCACTTCTTAGGCGTCTAATTGAAGAACTTTTTATTATCGTCTACTTATCTCCGCCGAAGCTAATATCTAGTCTGTCGGTTCAATCGCCCTCCTGTTTGATGTATATCTTCCTTATCCGATAAACGAACATGCTGTGGGGATAATGCCGATTATCGAAAACCTCCTTTCCTCTAGGGAAATGATAGCGCCAAAGGTATTTGCTAATCAGACGATAATCCAATTTCAGGATCCGGCGACCATCTGATACAAGCAGATTATATTTGCTAAAATCGTTTTCCGGCAAATTGAATTTGTACCTGTTGCTGAAGCGAATCCCAGCCTCCTCGTTCGATATGACGATCCAAAACATACCAAGCGTTGTGCGCCCTGTGGGAACTTCCTGCTCATCTAGAAGCTTCACGCCGCGCGGTGCCAGAAAATAATATAGGGATGCCACAAACAACGTGAAGACGATAAACCATAATCTGCCGCGACCAGCTCCTTTCTCCATGAATTACCCTGCTAGGCTCTCTGGCGCAAATAATGCGATTCTCACGGGGCCCTTCTTAGATATACCCAGATAGTAAAGTAACTTGGCGAATATGAAGGCATATACATTTTGCCGCACGTCGCCATGAAGTGTTGTTCAAGCGGATCGACAAAATTTACGGCTCCCGGTGAAGCCATCACCGTTTTGACATCCTGAGTTTCAAAAAAAACTCTAGCCACATTATCCTCCACCCGAGGATTGGCGGCACGGCACACGTACAAATTTAGCTGATCAAACGACTTCCTATCAAGATCGCCAATATAAGTCGCCTCGAATCCCTTAGGAGTTCTCCCACTTGGGTTTGAAGTTAGGTATTCTGCTTTGCCATCCCTCGTGTCGATAGCGATTACAGTCATTCCATTAACGCCGCCGCCGCGCTCCCGTTTAGGACGCCAACTAGATCTTGAAGGCTTTAACGTTCACGACGAAAAAGAGCTTTGCGTCATTCCAGGAGAAATCCGCCAGCATCTCGGGTTCGGGGTCCTTATCGGCGTCCTCGAAGTAGACGAGGCTCTTGAGGATATGGTGCCGGTTGAAGCCACCGGGGCCGTATTTTCCCTCAAAACGAGGGAAGAATGTTAAGAGATCGAGTCCGAGCGCCTTGAGAACGAAGAAAAGGTCGACGAAATCCCGCTTGGTCCCCCGGGAGGAGATGGCGTCGATCTTCATGCATCCGATGTCCACGAGCGAAGCGACCCGGCCGCCCAGAAAACCCGCCGTTTCCTCGAGCAGCGGATAAGGATAGTGGAAGAAGCCCACCTTCGAACCGTCGAGCCGCCCGACCAGCGTCCCCGCGTCCGAGTAATCGGCGACAAAACGCCCCAGGTTCCGGAGCACGTTTTGGACGGGGAAGATCTCGAACGCCTCTGAAGAAAAGAGATCGAAGTCCTGTGACCGCCGGTGCCCGATGTGCAGGGCGCAACCGGTGCCTCCGGCGAGATAGAACGGCCTCAGGGAATCCTGCCTGGAAAGAGCCGCGAAGGTCGCGGCGGCATCGGGGCTCAGGACATGTTCGAACATCGGCTACGGGTTTAGGATCAACGACCAGTACCGGGAGCTCTTCCGGGAGATCTTCGGGTCCCCGGCCAGGACCTCTTTGATCTCACTCCGGGAGTACTTCGAGAAGAGCCATCTCACGGCCCGGTCGTCTCCCAGTTCCAGGACCCTGGCGACGATGTAATCCTTGTTCTTTTGAAAATCGAGGCGGTCGGGCTCGGTGTCCCAAAAAAGATCCCGGCCGATGTCCTCTTCCTCACCCATTGACGTAATTATATCATACTCAGGCCCGTCGCGGAACCTGCGCCGGAGGCACTATGCGATCAAGCCCGGCACAGGCATTTCATTTTTCCGGGGGGCGTGATAGAATCCCGTACTCATGTCCTCGGTAGGAGCGCCGTATGAACCCCATCGGAACCTTTGACAAGCTTTTCCGCCGGATCGAGCAGTTCCGCGACGAGATGGTCGATCTTCAGATGAAGCTCTGCGCCATCCCGGCCATCGCGCCGTCGAGCGGCGGCGAAGGCGAGGCCAAGAAGGCCGCATTCCTCATCGACTGGCTCGGAGCCAACGGGTTCGTGGACATCTCGCTCATCAAGGCCCCCGACCTCGACGCCCCGGACGGCTATCGCCCCAACATCCTGGCCTACTTCCGGGGCAAGAGCTCGGCCCGGACCGTCTGGGTCATGACCCACACCGATGTCGTCCCGCCCGGCGAGCTGTCGCTCTGGCAAGGGAACCCGTTCAAGGCCTGGGTCGAGAAGGGCCGCATCATCGGCCGCGGCGTCGAGGACAACCAGCAGGACATGGTTGCCTCCCTCTTCGCCGTCAAGGCCCTCCGGGCCAAGGGCATCGTCCCGAACTGCGACATCGGCATCGCCCTGGTCGCCGACGAGGAGACGGGCAGCCGCAAGGGCATCGATTACGTCCTCCAGAACCACAGGGTCTTCCGGCGCCAGGACCTCATCCTCGTCCCCGACGCCGGCAACGAGCACGGGACGATGATCGAAGTCGCGGAGAAGAGCTTGCTCTGGCTCAAGTTCACGACGCTCGGCAAGCAGGCCCACGGCTCGACCCCCGAGAGGGGCATCAACAGCTTCAAGGCCGCCAGCTTCTTCATCGCCGCCCTGAACGACCTCTACAAGATCTGCCCGGCCAAGGACAAGCTCTTCGACCCGCCGATCTCGACCTTCGAGCCGACCAAGAAAGAAGCGAACGTTCCGAACGTCAACACCATCCCCGGCGAGGATATCTTCTACCTCGATTCACGGATCCTCCCCGATTACAAGGTCCAGGACGTCGAGAAGACGATCCGGACGATCGCCAACAAGATCGAGCGCAAGTTCAAGGTCAAGATCCACTGCGAGGTCCAGCAGAAGGCCCCGGCCGCTCCGCCCACCTCGCCCCAGGCCCCGGTCGTTCAGGCCCTCAAGAAGGGCATCAAGGCCGTCTACGGCAAGGACGCGAAGGCCATGGGCATCGGCGGCGGGACGGTGGCGGCCGTGTTCCGCCGGGCCGGCTTCCCGGCGGCCTGCTGGTCCAAGCTCGACGAGACCGCCCACCAGCCGAACGAGTACTGCATCATCGACAACATGGTCGGAGACGCCAAGGTCTACGGCCACATTTTTCTGCAGGACTGAGGCCCTGGCGGCGCGCGCCGACGCGGGCGCCGGTCGCCTGGACTATTCACGAATCGAAGCGGCCGTCGGTTTCTAGACCGGATGGCGGGCGGCCGCCGGGCTCGGCGGCGGCTCGGGGTAGATCCTCTGGACGCGCTGGGCGATCCGGACCGTGTTGAGGTGGATGTCCACCGTGTCCTTGATATCGAGCGCGTAACCCCCGGCGAGGACGACGGCCACGCCGATGCCCATCCGCCGGGCGCTCTCGATGACCAGCCTGTCCCGGTCCTTGAGGCCGGCCTTGGTCAGGGCCAGGCCGCCGAGCTGGTCTTTCTCGTAGGGATCCGCGCCGGCCAGGTAGATGACGAGGTTCGGCCGGAACTCCCTGTAGATCTTGGGGATGCGGGCCCGGAGCTCATCGAGGTACTTGGCGTCGCCGTCGCCGGCCCAGAGCTCGATATCGACCGTGCTGCGGGGCTTCTCGTTCGGGTAGATGTCCATCTGGTGGATGGACAGGGTGAAGATCTCCTTGTGGCCGGAGAGCGCCGCCGCCGTTCCGTTCCCCTGGTGAAGGTCGCAATCGACGATCATGACCCGGTCGGCGAGGTTGTCCTGGACGACCTTGCGCGCGGCCACGGCCACGTCGTTGAGGAGGCAGAAGCCCTCGCCGTGGTCGGGAAAGGCGTGGTGGAAGCCGCCGCCGATGTGGATCGCCAGCCCTTGCTCCAGGGCCTTGCGGGCCGCGAGGACGGTGCCCCCGACCGAGAGCAGGGCGAAGCGGACGAGCTCGGGCGAATAGCGGATCTCGAGGGCCTTAAGCTCCGCAGGACTGAGGCCGCCGGTCTTGACCCGCTTGAGGTAGCGGTGGGAGTGGACAAGCTCGATGTCCTCGTCCGGGGCCGGGCGGGGCCGGAGGAGATTCTCCTTCTTGGCGCCCATGGCCAGGAGGTTCTCGTAGACCAGGCGGTATTTCTGGAGGGGGAAGACGTGTTTGCCCGACTCGACCATCCAGTACTCGTTGCTGTAGATGAGCTGGAAGGGGAAGCGCTTGCCGACGAGCACCTTGAAGAGATCGAGAAGGTCGCCCATGCGGACCTCACCATATCAGAAATCCCGGCCGGATAACAGGTCTAATCCCGATGAGAGGGCAAGTCCGTCCTCGGCTGCGCAACGGATATTGCCCCTACCCCCCCGGCCCCCCGGGAACCCGTCCCGGCGGTTCCCCCGCCTGCGGCGGGTCCCCCTCCGCTAGGGGGGTCGTCGGGGTAACATCCGTCGCCGCCTCGTGACGGACTTCTCTCCAGACCGGAGGAACGCCACTCCTTCCGGCGAGTTCAGCGCTTGCGGCTCTTCTTTGAGGCGGCCTTGGGGGCGTTGAAAATGGCCGCGCGGGCCGCCGCCAGCCGGGCGATGGGCACCCGGAAGGGCGAGCAGCTGACGTAGTTCAGCCCGATGAGGTGGCAGAACTCGACCGACGACGGCTCGCCGCCGTGCTCGCCGCAGATGCCGATCTTGAGCGTCGGCCGCGTTTTCCGGCCCCTCTCGACGCCCATGCGCATGAGCTGGCCAACGCCGTCCCGGTCGATGACCTCGAACGGGTCCTTGGCGTAGATCTCCTTCTCGACGTAGGGGATGAGGAAGCGGCCGGCGTCGTCGCGGCTGACCCCCAGGCAGGTTTGGGTCAGGTCGTTCGTGCCGAAGCTGAAGAACTCGGCCACGGCCGCGATCTCGTCCGCGGTGATGGCCCCCCGCGGGATCTCGATCATCGTCCCGACGAGGTAATCGAACTTGACACCCTGCTCCTTCATGACCGCCTCGGCCGTGGCCCGGACGATCGTCTCCTGGTCCCGGAGCTCCTTGACGTGGCCGACGAGCGGGATCATGACCTCGGGCAGGACGGGGATCTTTTTCTTCTTCGTGGCCGCGGCGGCCTCGAAGATGGCCCGGGCTTGCATCTCGGTGATCTCGGGGTAGATGATGCCCAGGCGGCAGCCGCGGAAGCCGAGCATGGGGTTGAACTCGTGGAGCGAATCGACCCGAGCCTTGACCTTCTCGTAGGGGACGCCCATCTCGCCGGCGATCTCGCGCTGGCCCTTCTCCTCGTGGGGCAGGAACTCGTGGAGCGGCGGGTCGATCGTCCGGATCGTCACGGGCCGCCCGGCCATGACCTCGAAGATGCCCTCGAAGTCCTTGCGCTGGAGCGGCAGGAGCTTGGCCAGGGCCGTTCTCCGCTGCTCGAGGGTGTCGGCCAGGATCATCTCGCGCATCGGGCCGATCTTGCCCTCGCCGAAGAACATGTGCTCGGTCCGGCAGAGGCCGATGCCTTCGGCCCCGAAGGCCACGGCGTTCGCGGACTGGTCGGGCTGGTCGGCGTTGGTCCGGATCTTGAGGGTCCGGAACTTGTCGGCCCAGCTCATGACCTTGGCGAAGGTCTGGTAAACGGGGGCCTTGGCCGGGTCGAGCGTCTTTTCGATCAGCACCTGGAGGACCTCCGAGGGCTTGGTGTTGATCCGGCCCTCGATGACCTCGCCGGTCGAGCCGTCGATCGAGACCCAGTCGCCTTCCTTGAGCGCGCGGCCCTTGACCGTCATGGTGTGGCTGCCGTAATCGATGAGGAGGTCGCCGCAGCCGGCGACACAGACGCGGCCCATCTGCCGGGCGACCAGGGCGGCGTGCGAGGTCATGCCGCCGCGGGCGGTCAGGATGCCCTCGGCCGCGCTCATGCCCTTGATGTCCTCGGGCGAGGTCTCGATGCGGGTCAGGATGACCTTTTCGCCTTCTTTCGCCCAGGCCTCGGCGTCGACGGAGTTGAAGACGATGCGGCCCGTCGCCGCGCCGGGGCCGGCGTTGAGGCCCTTGGCCAGGAGCCGGCCGGCCTTGATCAGGGCCTGCTTCTCGGCCGGGTCGAAGATCGGCCGGAGGAGCTGGTTGAGCTGGTCGGGCTCGATGCGGGAGAGGGCCTCCTTCTCGCTGATGAGCTTCTCGCCGACCATGTCGACGGCGATCTTGATCGCCGCGAAAGCCGTGCGCTTGCCCACCCGGCACTGGAGCATGTAGAGCTGGCCCTGCTGGATGGTGAACTCGATGTCCATCATGTCGGTGTAGTGCTTCTCGAGCGTGTGGCGGATCCGCTCGAGCTCGGCGTAGGCCTTGGCGTCATCGGTCTTGAGCTGAGCGATCGGCTTGGGGGTACGTATGCCGGCCACGACGTCCTCGCCCTGGGCGTTCATGAGGTACTCGCCGTAGAAGGTGTTCGCGCCGGTGGCCGCGTCGCGGGTGAAGGCGACGCCCGTGCCGGAGTCGTTGCCCATGTTGCCGAAGACCATGAGCTGGACGTTGACGGCCGTGCCCCAGGCCTCGGGGATGTCGTAGAGCTTGCGGTAGGCGATGGCCCGGTCGTTCATCCAGGAGCCGAAGACGGCGCCGATCGCGCCCCAGAGCTGTTTGCGCGCGTCGTCGGGGAAGTCGTGGCCCGTCTTCTCTTTGATGGCGGTCTTGAACCGGACGACCAGGTCCTTGAGGTCGGCGGCGGTGAGGTCGGCGTCAATCTTGACCCCGCGCTCGTGCTTTTTAGCCTCGATGATCTCCTCGAAGGGGTCGATCGCGTCCTTATGGACGGGCTTGAGGTCGAGGACGACATCGCCGTACATCTGGACGAAGCGGCGGTAGCAGTCGAAGACGAAGCGCTCGTTCCCCGTTTTGGCGACGAGGGCGGCCGCGGTCTTGTCGTTGAGGCCGAGGTTGAGGATGGTGTCCATCATGCCCGGCATGGAGGCCCGGGCGCCGGAGCGGACGGAGACGAGGAGCGGGTCCTTGGGGTCGCCGAAGGCCTGGCCGACGGCTTTTTCGAGCTTCTTGAGGTTCTTTTCGACCTCGAGCCGGACCGTCTCGGGGATCTTCTTCCGGCTCTTATAGTAGAGGGCGCAGACCTCGGTCGAGATGGTGAACCCGGGTGGCACGGGCAGCCCGATCCCGGCCATTTCGGCCAGGTTGGCGCCCTTGCCGCCGAGGATGTCCTTCATCTTCATGTTGCCTTCGGCGGCGCCGGCCCCGAAGAAATACACGTGCTTCTTGGCCATTCTGTCGTCTCCTGACGCGGGGAATATCCGGAGAAATATACACGGATTCCGGCGGGAATTCAAATTGGCCGGCAGGGACTGTCCGCGCGGGAGGTCGGATCCCATGGCCGGGCGGATCGTCCCACATTTCAGGATCCTCGAGGAGCTCGGCGTCGCGTTTACAGACCATCGAACCTGCTTGACAACGGAACGGCTGAAGGAATACGCTCACCGAGAGGGGAAAGTGTGACTATCGAGTTGGCGAGCGATCGCCTTCCTACGCCGCGGCAGCGCGTGAGGAGGAGGCCAGGGCCGGCGCCGGCTTGGATCGGATTGGTGCTCTTTTCTGTGCTCAGCATCGCCGGATGCAGCTCCGACTCGGGCGACGCCTCCGTGATCTTTGTGGAGGTGAGCAAGATCGTCGCGTCCGACGGCCAAGAAGAGGACCATTTCGGAATGAGCGTGGCCCTTGAAGGGGAGCACCTGATCGCGGGCGGCGTGCTCGGCGGGTCCTCTGAGCGGGGTTTCGTTTATATCTATCGCCGGACCGAACGCGACTCGAGTCGCTGGAGCCAGGTGAGAAAGGTCCGCGGTGCCGACACGACGAACATGGACTCCTTTGGCTGCTCCGTCGCGATCAGCGGCGATTACGTTGTGGTCGGGGCGATGAACGCGGACTCGGGCTTTCAGGACAGCGGGGCGGCGTACGTCTTCTTCCGGAACGAGGGCGGCACGGATCAGTGGGGCCAACAGAAGAGGCTCGCTGCCGAGGACCCGGACTGGTCGGACGGGTTCGGCCGGTCCGTCGCCATCGACGGGGACTACATCGTCGTCGGGGCCCCCTACAAGAGCGGGGATTATTATGAGTCGGGGGCTGTCTATGTGTTCTACCGCCATAAGGGTGGTGAGAACAACTGGGGTCAGGTCAAGAAAATAGAGCCCAGCGATCCCCGTTTGCTGCTTGATTTCGGGCGCGACGTGGCTATCGATGGCGATCTGGTGCTCGTGGGAGCGGCCAATGAGGCGCATCTGTTCGGACGGAACCAACCATCGGCGGATCAATGGGGAGAGGTTAAGAAGCTCGTCGGCTCGGACACCGTGAACGCTGACGACTTTGGGAATGCCGTCAGCATCAGCGGAGGCACCGCCGTGGTCGGGGCCCATTACCGGCCGGGTGGCGGCGAATACCGCGGAGCCGCGTACGTCTTTGCCCGCGACCAGGGCGGCGCTGGCGTTTGGGGAGAAGTCCGCAGGCTGACGGCCAGCGACGCCCACGATATGGATGAGTTCGGGTACGACGTGGCCATTCATGGGGATAGTCTGATCATCGGCGCCATGTACGCGGCCGATCTCTTCAACAGTCAGGGGGCCGTCTACTTCTATGCCCGGAATCGGGGAGGGGAAGACAATTGGGGCGAAGCGAACAAGGCCATGAGCAGCGATACAGAGGATGGGGACATCCTCGGCTCCTGTGTCGGGATCGGCGAGAACTGTGCCGTCGCAGGCGCCCCGGGCGAGGATGGTCCGGACGAGGACCGCGGGGCCGTCTACATCTTCAAGAAGACTCGGGAATTATGACCGGCCACCGGAGACGCCGGACGATCGAGGCGCGTGTTTCCGCCGTTTCCGTCCTGATCTGCTGCCTGGTTCTGCTGGCCGCCTGCGGCGGTAAGGAGGCCCCGGATCCTCAGGACCCAACCAACGTATGGACATGGATCGCCGGCAGTGAAACGACCTGGGAGGCTGGCGTCTACGGGACGAAGGGGATCGCGTCTCCTTCCAACGTCCCCGGGGCCAGGGCCGGGGCCGTATCCTGGATCGATGCGTCGGGGCGGCTCTGGCTATTCGGGGGGGATGGCCGGGATTCGAACGGGTGGCATGACATCCTGAACGACCTCTGGATGTTCGATCCCGAAACCTCGTTGTGGACCTGGATCTCGGGCAGCAACCTTATCGACGATCCTGGTTCCTATGGGATCAAGGGCGTGGCCGCGCCCTCCAACGCCCCGGGCGCCCGGTATCAGGCCACCAGCTGGATCGATGCCGCCGGCCGGCTTTGGCTCTTCGGGGGATTCGGATTCGTCTCTCCCGGGAATTTCGGCCGTTTGAACGACCTTTGGAGATACGATCCCGCAAGCGGTCAATGGACCTGGATGGCCGGCAGCGATGAACTGGCCGAGCCAGGAGTCTACGGCACGAAGGGGCTGGCCTCGCCGTCGAACATGCCTGGGGCCCGCGAGGGGGCCGTCTGTTGGCGGGATCCCGCCGGTCGCGTCTGGCTCTTTGGTGGTTCGGGGAACGGTCAAGAAGGCGAAGCCAGTGTCCTCAACGACCTCTGGATGCTCGACGAGTCGACGCTCGAATGGACATGGGTGTCGGGAGATTGCAGCACGGATCAGCTGGGCGTCTATGGAACGAAAGGGGTCGCCGACCCTGCCAACGTGCCCGGGGCCAGGGTCAACGCGGCGACATGGCGCGACATGACAGGACGCTTATGGCTCTTTGGAGGCGATGGCTGGGGCTCCAATATCGAGGGCAATGTCTACCTCCTTAACGATCTCTGGTCGTTCGATCCCGCGACCGGGCAATGGACTTGGGTCTGGGGCAGCGATGTGGTGGACGCCGATGGCGTCTATGGGACCAGGGGGGCGGCCTCGCCTCTCAACATCGTCGGCGCCAGACGGGGTCCCCTGACGTGGAACGCTTCCGACGGCACGCTCTGGCTCTTCGGCGGCGGGGGCAACGGAGAGGCCGGCATGGAGGGAGCGCTCAGCGACCTCTGGAGATACGACCCCGGATCGGGGCTCTGGACATGGATGAGCGGCGCAAATACCCCGAACGCTGGCGGGACCTATGGGGTCCGGGGTGCTCCCGCCGCGGCTAACATCCCCGGATCGAGAGGGGAGGCTGTCTCATGGGTGGATTCTCAAGGCCGTTTCTGGCTATTCGGGGGTTACGGTTACGGCACGGGCGTGGTCTATGACGGTCTCCTTAACGACCTTTGGCAGTATCTTAGATAGCTACTGCGCAGGGATCCGGGGAATCAAGGGAGCGCGCGCGGCTTCCTTGGTCCCATGAGGAGGCAGAGCCCCAAGGCCAGCATCGCCAGGTCCTCGAGGACGACGCCCCAGCCGGACTTGCGGCTCAAGGAGCCGAAGCAGCCGCAGTCGACGTCGAGGCCGCGGGCCATGGTCACGAGCGTCAGGACGATGAAGAAGACGAGGAGGCCCGTAATGACCAGGGCCGCGCCGCGCTTCCGGATGCCGGCGATGAGGAAGACACCGGCCAGGACCTCGAGCCAGGGCAGGACGACCGCGACGATGAACGACAGGGATTGGCCGACGAGCCGGTAGTTGCGGATGTCCTGGGCGAAGCCGAGGGGATCGACGATCTTGACGACACCAGCGTAAATGAAGAGCCCGCCGAGGACGACCCGGAAGAGGAGGAGGAGGGGCCTATTCCTGATCATCGCCCTTCTCCGCGGGCAGGCCGGCCCGCTCCCATTCCTCCCATCCCCCGCTGAAGATGCGGATGTCCGTGAAGCCCTTCTTTAGGAGGAGCTTGGCCAGGGCCAGGCTCGATTGGCAGTCCCCGCCTTCGCAATACACGACGAGGGTCCCTTCGAGCGGCAGGCGTTCGAAGAACAACGGAAGCCCGGTCTCGGCGTCCTTGGCCGGAGCGCTCAGGGCCCGCGGCACGTGGCCTTGGCGATAAAGGTCCTCCGTCCGGGCGTCGACGAAGGCCTCCCCCGCCCGCCAGAGGTCCTCGGCCTCGGCCGACGTGATCATCCGGAGGCCGGGGAAATCCGCCGCGACGAAAAAGGTCTCCCGGAACTCCCCGCGGGCGAACCTCTGGATGAGGGGAAAGCGGACGACGGCGGCCACGGCGACGCTCAGGGCCGCGATGGCCAGCGCCTGACGGAGGGTCCGCCCGGCCTCGCTCATTTCGGGCCCACCCCTCAGCCGTGGACGGCCAGGTACTTCGAGAGGCCCGCTTTGAAGACGCGGACGGCCTCGCTGAGCTCGTGCTCGTTGACGACGTAGGCGATGCGGGCCTCGTCCGTGCCCAGGCTCGGCGTCGAGTAGAAGCCGGGGGCCGGGGCGATCATGACCGTCTTGCCGTCGAGCGAGAAATCCTGGAGGAGCCAGACGGCGAAGTGCTCGA
>Ga0172366_10000085_pt1 | contig 51447 bp, 40 predicted proteins | sample LakKivSesite69cm_FD_114533 | JGI IMG/M metagenome (GOLD analysis project Ga0172366, IMG submission 114533) | Sediment microbial communities from Lake Kivu, Rwanda - Sediment site 69cm | ecosystem: Environmental > Aquatic > Freshwater > Lake > Sediment | place: Rwanda: Western Province, Lake...
CGGCCGTGGTGAGCTGGGAGGGTACCATGGCGCCCGGCTGGGTACGTTATTTTAAAACGGGTGATACAGTGTACCAGTACCGTTTCACACGTAACAACCATGCTTTCTTACGGTGGCTGGCCGACGACACCGAGTACCAGTGGCAGGTGAACCTGTTCTGCGACGGTGCCTGGACGGGTTATAACGCTGGTTCGTCCTTCATCACCCTCGTCGATACCATCGGCTGCGATCCTGTCAACCTGACCGCTTCCAACATCACGGCCCACTCGGCCGAGGTGAGCTGGGAAGGCACCATGAGTCCGGGATGGGTACGCTTTTTCAAGACCGGCGATACGGTCTACCAGTACCGGTTCGCCCGGCACAACCATGCCCTGCTGCGGTGGCTGGCCGACAGCACCGAGTACCAGTGGCAGGTGAACCTCTTCTGCAATGGCGCCTGGACGGGATATAACGCCGGTTCTTCTTTCATGACGCTGCCCGACACCACCTCCTCCGGGTGCATACCCACCGACCTGCAGGCCACCGACATCACGGATACCAGCGCCGTGGTGAGTTGGTCCGGCGGCGGCATGCCCACATGGGTCAAATATTACCCCGAGGGAACCACCGACTACCACTTTAAACGCACCTTAGGTCATTCCACCCGGCTGCGGGGACTCGAACCGTCTACCACCTACGTGTGGGAGCTGAACACCAACTGCGGCGGCTGGGGCTGGTGTAACTGGACAGGATATATCGTGTCGTCATCGTTCACCACCGGCGGCGATGACATCGGCAATCCCAACGGCAGCACAGGCATCCGGGATCAGAACAACAACGGTGATGTCACAGGGGTCAGGCTTTACCCTAACCCCGGCAACGGATATGTGAATGTCACCTTCAGTGCTTCGTCACCCGGCACCTGCGAATTGGTCATCATGGATCTGACCGGCAGGGAGATGATGAGAACAGAGAAAATGGTGTCAGCAGGAGTCAACATCACCACCATTGACTGTTCAACTCTCAGGGAAGGCACCTACCTCGTTCTGATCATTAAAGGGAACACACAGGAACACCTCAAATGGGTGAAGACACAATGATCTCAGAACAGCTTCCTGATGATCCAGAGTATCAGGCTTAGAAGGAGGCTCAGAAGGATCATGGTGGTGATGGGGAAATAAAACCTGAAATTTTCTTTTTCAACACGGATATCGCCGGGCAGGTGGCCCAGCCACAACAGCCTGTTGCCGAAGAAGTACAGGATCAGTCCGGCGATTATAACGATGATGCCGATGATGATTAAGTATTTGCCGAGATGTTGCATGGCGTCCAGGTAAAGCGATACACAAAATTAATCTTTTCTTTAACCACAGAGAAGGCGCAGAGGACGCAGAGTAAAGATCAAAAAAGAATAACTTTGCCTAAATTTCTGCGTATGCCAACCGAAAGGGAGAGGAAATTCCTTGAGCGTGTGAGAACGAAAACGGGTGAAGCCATACACCGTTACGGGCTGATTGAGGAGGGTGATAATATTCTTGTCGGATTGTCGGGAGGCAAGGATTCGCTGGCGTTGCTCGATATCCTTTCCTTCCGCCGCCGGCGTCTCACCGTCCACTTTAATCTGCAGGCTGCCTACATCCATATCAGGGGCATTCCGTATCAAAGCGATACCGTTTATTTGTCGGATTTCTGCAGCGAACGCGATATCGCTTTTCATTACAGGGAAGGCGAGGTGGACCTGAGCAGGAAACCTAAGAAACAACCCTGTTTCATCTGTTCGTGGACACGCCGTCGTGAGCTGTTCCACCTGGCCGGCGAGCTGGGATGCAATAAAGTGGCGCTGGGACATCACATGGATGATATGATAGAGACGCTGCTGCTGAACATGATCTATCATGGCGCTTTTTCGACGATGCCGCCGAAGCTGCCCATGTTCAAGGGTAAGATATGCATCATCCGCCCCTTTGCATTGGTAACGAACCGTGAACTTGAAAGATATGCGGCCATCCGGCATTACCGTCTTCAAAATATCAATTGCCCTTACGCCGACCAAACCAGGAGAACACAGGTACGGCAGATGATCGGTGAGATGATCAAAGTCAACAGGCTGGCGAAGAAAAACCTGTTCAAATCGATGACCAACATTGAACCCGGTTACCTGCCCGGATGGTCAGAGGCAGGGAAAGAAGAAAATTAAATAGTCATGATCTGAGAGATCAAGCCCAGGGTTATATCATAGTTGTTGTCAGTGGCTGCCGGTTATAAGCAGCTTATTCACATAGATCACCTGATGACCGGCCTCGACCGTCAGGAGATACATGCCTTTTCTCAGGGAAAGCCCCGACAGTGTGGCACCGTTGCCGGTCATTTTGGCCTGGTAGACCAGTTGTCCCGTAAAATCGTACAATCTGAGGATGCGGTCCCCCTTCTCCGGAAATCCTGTACAGGTTATCACTCCCGGCAACGACAAAGGATTTTGAAAGATGCATGTGCATGGATACCCATCCGGTTCATCAACAGAATAGGAGATGGTGATGTAAGTGTACCGGAATTTCGAACTGTTCATCCACGATTCCGATAACCTGTCCCAGACCTCCGTGAAGTAGGATGTCCTGTACCCGTCATCATCATAATCATAATGGGCATAGCTTTTATTGATCCACGACTGGCTGACGTCATCCCATGTTTTCTGGTAGAAATCTGAAAGAAGGCCACTGGGATAATATTGATAGAACTTAAACAGTGAACTGTCCCATTCCAAATGTTCTATATCCCATATCCTGTATAATGATTGAACCTGATGACCCGCCGAATCATAAGTGTAGTTTTCGATGCCCTTGTTGATCCAGCTTCCGGAAATGGTGTCCCACGACTGCAGGAGCGATTCTGCCTGTTGCTGAACCGTATCATAGCGAATGCTGTTCAGCGAAGAGTTACGCCATGATGATGCCGGTGCGTCCCACTGTTGCAAGAGAGTGGAGGTATCCTGTCCGTACTCATTATATGCTATGGTCGTCAGCGTTGAATTATCCCACATTGTGGTGAAAGTGTTCCACGACTCCAGAAGGTCACCGGTCAGGTTCCCTGACGTGTCATAGGTGAACGTGTGCCTGCCGCTGTTGACCCAACCCTGTGAAAAGGCATCCCAGGATTGACTCAGAGTGCTTGTTTTGTTTCCGGCGGAATCGTAGTCGGTTAAAAACAATGATTGATTGACCCAGTTATTGATGGATGCACTCCACGTCTGCGAAAGCTGTTCCGAGACCCTCGATCCGGTATAGGTGAGGATGACCTGGTAATCATTCATCCACATGTACTTGCTGTTATCCCATCGTTTCCCGACCCTCTTCCTGTTATTCCAGTCTTCATTGTAATAATAAAGAGTGAGATAATTATTATCCCAGATGTTGGCCGCCTTATTCCAGATATAGACTAAGCTGGTGTCCATGACCTTGACGACAGGATACGCTGTACCGGAAGGATAAATATTACTGGTATCAACCGGCGGTTGCGCTGAAAGATGATTAAAACAGCAAAAAAAAGCAAGCAGCGGAAGGATCTTTTTCATGATGTACCGATTTTGATAAAAGTACTAAAAGAATCATTTTAGGCGACACGGGATAAAAATTTTCATTGTGCGAAAAATCATGGAACCGCTTACGGATTGAGGTTTCAGATAAACAAGTGACCGTGAATGACGTTCAGGCTTTTATAAAGAATAACCGGAACAGGGATTACCTTTGCAGAAATTTCTGATTAAGACGATGTGTTATTCTAAATCTTTCGAATAGGAGGTTTTATTTACGAAGGATTTACATCTGAGGGCTTTCCGGTGAGGGAAGCCCTTTAACTTTCGATGAATCTGACTGCCGAGGCTTTAAATGATGCCCAGACGGTGTCGCCTTCCTTTATCTCAAGATCATTCAGCGATTGTTTGGTGATCACCGCGACAAGGTGAATGCCGGCGTCGATGTGCAATTCCATGCCATGGATGCCCGGATGGATATCGGTGACCGTTCCCTCGAAATTATTGACGGCGCTGGTGACGGCTTTCTTTCTTGAGATGACGATGTCTTCTCCTCTGATCATAATATTTCCCATGCGGGGGGGATGACCGGAAAGAAGTGTCACCCGGACGGTGTCGTTGACGACGGCCGTGGCGGTACCGTCAGTATGTCCGGGTACGGCGGTGAGGGCGGCAGGGAAAAAATTTCTTATGCCGATGAAATGGGCGACAAATTCCGACTGGGGCCGGTGGAACACCTCGTCGGCAGTGCCGCTTTGCACGATTTTACCCTCATGCAGTACGGCAACCCTGGTGGCCAGGGAGATGGCCTCTTCATAATCGTGGGTGACGTGGATGATGGTCTGACCATTCTGATGGATCTGGCGCAGCAGTCTCCTCAGTCCTGAGCGGATCTGGACGTCGAGTGATGCCAGGGGTTCGTCGAGCAGCAACAGCATGGGGTCGCTGGCGAGGGTGCGGGCCAGGGCCACGCGCTGCAGCTCACCGCCCGACAGTGTGGAAGGCCTGCGCTGCAAGAGCATGGCGATGTTCATCTGTTGGGCCAGCGTAGCCGTCCTTCTCCTGATCTCTTCTTTTGTGATTTTCCTGTTATGCAATCCATAGGCGATATTCTCCCTCACGGTGAGATGGGGGAAGATGGCATGATCCTGGAACACCAGCCCCACACGTCTGTTCTGTATCCGCTCACGGGTGATGTCTTTTCCGTTGATGATGATGGTGCCGTTGTCGGGTGTCACCAGTCCGGCGATCATTTCCAGCAGCAGCGACTTGCCGGCGCCCGACATGCCGAGGACGACATAATACTCCCCATGCTTCACCTCCAGTGAGATGCCGTCGAGTGAAAAGTCACCGAACTTTTTGGATATGTCATGCAGCTCAAGCATTCTTTTTTTCTTTCGACAGCAGGCGGAGGATGATGAAGAAAACGAGCGACACGAGGATGAAGATCACCGACACGGGCCGTGCGTATTTCAGGCCGAAGGCGCCGAAGCGCTCGTATATCAGAACGGGTGTGATCATGGGGTGGTAGGCGATGATGATGACGGCGCCGAATTCGCTCATACCGCGTGCGAACATCATGATCAATCCCGATACGATGTTGCGCCATGCCAGGGGCAGGGCGATGGTGAAGAAGACACGGCCGGGGGGTGTGCCGAGGTTCAGGGCGGCTTGTTCCAGGCGCAGCGGCACGCCGCTGAAGGCGTCGCGGGCGGCGTTCAGCAGGTAGGGCAGGCTGACGAAAGCCATGGCCACGGCAATGCCGGCGGGATGTCCGACGAAATTAAGCCCGATGAGGGAGGCGGCCTTGCCGACGACAGAGTTGCGTGATATGAAGCCCAGCACGGCGATGCCAGCGGCGGTATGGGGTATCACGATGGGCAGGTCGATAAGCCCGAGGACAAAGCGCTTCAGACGGAAGTCCCTGCGCGCCAGCAAATAGGCCAGGGGAATGGCGCCGATACCCGAGACAAGCGTCGCCATCATTGCCGTCCAGAGCGTTAGCCAGATGCTTAGTGTCACCTCCTTATCCTGAGCCGTGGTGAAGAATTCCTGAGGCGTGGTGGACAGAAACATGCCCAGCAGAGGGGCTATGATGAACAGCAGGAGAAGCCCTCCCAGAAAAGTTAAAAGGAGATGAAAGCGTCCGGTCTTAATCATTACGGGCATACTTTTTCAATGACATGGGCAGCGCATTGTACTGGCCACAGAAGGATGGAACCACCGACGGCTGACCGTTACGCTCCATGATCGCCATGCCTTTGCCGGGGTCCATGAGAAATTGCATGAAGGCCATCGCGGCCTCATGATCGGGGGCCTGTGTGAGGACGGTCACCCCATAGACCATCGCCTCACCATGGACGGTGACTCTCTCTCCCGGCCTCTCACCGAGGATCTCGGTGGAGACGCCTGCATAGAGATCATTGAAAGCGGGGTTTTTCAGGTTGATCTCATCGGGCAGCAGGAGGTACCTGACGTGATGCTGTTCGGCCACGGAACGGTATATGAAGATATAATCCACGGTGCCGGTCTCGAGTAATGGCATCAGGTCGACCTCTTTGGGCCGCATATAAGAGATATCTTTCTTGAGGAACCTGGCGGTGGGGGTGGTATCACCGGTGTATTTCTGTGCCAGTTTGATGGTGAAGATGGTCCGGTAGCCGCAGGGATCCTGGTTGGGATCGGCCCGCCCAAAGATGACATCGTTTTTCAGGAGGATCTGATACCAGCTCGACGAATCGATCAGATCGCGCGACCGAGACCGGTCGGTATAGGCGATGACCATCTCATTAGCGGCAAAACGAAGGTTCCAGGTGGCGTACCTGGGTATCAGCATATTGTCGATGACATGGTAGTCCGATGATGCCAGAATGTCGCAGGGCCGCCCAAGATCGGTGATCTTCCTCGCCGAAGCCACACTGCCCGCAGGCTCCAGCAGCACGTTGACACCGGGATTCTCGCGCATGAAAGCCCCGGCGATCTCCTTGAAAGGCACCGACAGGCTGCCGGCATGAAAAATGATCAAGTCACCTGTCATCGCTTCTTTTGAATTTTTGCTCTGGTTCCTGCATGCTGTCACAGGAAGGATCAAAGCCAGTGATAAGGCAAACAATTGCAGTTTCCGTAACGACATAACGTGCTCTTTCTGACCTTGCAATCATTCTTCCTCATCAGGTAAAGATACAAATGAGGATGTGCAATTTACGACCATTTAACGGATTGGTTACCGCTTTCGAATGACAAAGGTATGACATAGAAACCGAATTTCCCGTATTTTACAGGCAGAAGTCAGACCCATAACACGGATGAGATGTATTTTATTGATACCCCCTTTGCGTCCTCTGCGTTCCCTCTGTGTACTCTGTGGTTAAACAAAGCACCTGTTTTCAGCTGTAATAATCAGATATGTATCGTTAGCACTCTGTTTTTTTAACCACAGAGGACACAGAGGGAAATTAAAAGGTGAGACCATATTTAGCGGTTGACAGTCGGCAATATGACTGCCACCGACGACTGACGACTGACGACTGACGACTGACGACTGTTCTCCTATTCGTACAAAATTTCCACAACTACGTAACCATTCGACCCCTAACCACGTTCCAAAACAAAGCGCTGTTTTAATCCGTGATCAGGTATCTTACACAGGACGAGATTGACAAGACGAGGTGGGATGATTGCATCAAACATGCTTTCAACGGATTGGCTTACGGCTATTCGTGGTATCTCGACCTCGTCTCCCCTGGCTGGGAGGCCCTCGTGGAGGACGATTACAGCCGCATCTTCGCCCTGACGTGCCGTAGCAAATGGGGTATCCGTTACCTTTACCAGCCTTTCTTCACCCAGCAGCTTGGGGTCTTTTCAAGGGATATCCTTAACGGTGATGTCGTTGACAATTTCATACGTGCCATCCCGTCACATTACCGCTTTGCGGAGATCAACCTGAATGTCCATAACAAGATCGATCCCCGGAGATATGACACCGTGGCCATGCTCAACCATGAGCTCGACCTCATCAACTCATACGACGGCCTCTATAAGCATTATTCCCAGAACACCCGCCGGAATATCAAGAAAGCGATGACAGCCGGCGTAAGCATCTTTAAGAACCTGAAACCCGAAGAGGTTATCGATCTGTTCAGGAAAAACAAGGGAAAGGAGATCGCCACCCTGCGGAGTAAGGATTACGCCATGCTGAAGCGTGTTGTCTACACTTGCATCCACAAGGGTCTGGCACAGGTGTGGGGGGCCTATACCGAAGCCAACGATCTGTGTGCCGGAGCCATCTTCGTTTTCAGTCACCGGAAAGCCGTCTTTCTCTTCTCGGCCACCAACGCCATAGCCCGTGAGAACGGCGCCATGTCGCTGCTCATCAGCACTTTCATCAAAGAAAATGCAGGCTCACATCTTACCCTTGACTTTGAAGGCTCCAACGATCCCGACCTGGCACGCTTCTATAAAAGCTTCGGATCCACCGAGGTGCATTACCCCCATCTGCGATTCGACAGGCTGCCTGTTGTGGTTTCTGTTGGAGTCAGAGTCGTTAAAGGAATACGAAAGTTTATCAGAAAAAGGATATGAGTCATCAGTCATCAGTCGTCAGTCGTCAGTCGTCAGTCGTCAGTCGTCAGTCGTCAGTCGTCAACACCCCCACCCTCTCCCTCCTGCATCTCGTAACTCGTAGCTCGTAGCTCGTAACTTATTTCTTATCCCTCTCTCCCTTTCAATTACACAAAACGACAGGGCACCGTTCCGAAACCCCAACCTCATTAAACGCCTCTATGCTGAAATAATATTCCTGTCCGGTATTCAATGCCCTCAATTCCAGTTTATCTCCCTTATCTGCCCAGACCTGGTAGGTCTGATAAAGTTTGTCTGCGGCAATGCCCCACAAGATGTTGTATCCGACGGCACCTGGTACAGGGTCCCAGCGGACGGTGGCATTGCGCTGATCCTGATGACGCACAACGGACAGGTTAGCCGGGGTGACAGGCGGAGAGCCATTGCCGTGACCAAAAATACGGATATCGCTTATGGCCAGATAAGGTGTGGGGACATATACATTCTCAAACTTCACAAACCGGCTTCTCACCGGTGCAGGCAGTTCAATGTAAGCATCGGGGCGGTCGGTTTTATTTTCTGAAAGGTCGGCCAGCAATTCCCATGTCTGACCGTCGACAGAGCAGTACAGCCGGAATTGATTATATACATACGACGGATCGGAGTAATAAATGCCTGACCTGTAATCGGTATAGTTAATCTGCACGGCCCTTATCTCTTTGGTATCAAGGAGATCGACCGATACCCATTCCCCGGCATGCGGCGTACGGGCCACCCAGAATGTCCGTGGATTTTCATCCGCGACATAGCCGGCGGCCATGGTATCCAGTGTTGATGAGGCGGCACAGGGCTTTTTATAGGACAGGAGCATCCAGCCGGTGAACAGGGCGTTTCTGTCGGTCCAGGGACCATCCGGAAGATAATGGGGAAAGTCACCAAAGCGGGTATTGGAAAACATCTGTCCGTCCGGGTCAAAACCTGCCGGGAACATGGCAATGCGTCTTTCAAACTTCCAATTCACCCCGATCCATGGCGTTCCCGTATTCCAATAATTACCGTAGTTGTCCTGAAAGGTGTTGCCATGACCGGCCCCTGCCATAAAGCCACCGGGTTTATAGGAAACAGGATTATACGGCTCATAGGTAAAAGGCCCCAGTGGATCTTTCCCGGTATATACACCGTTGGCATAGACATTATATTCCGTGCCGGGAGCAGCATACTGAAGGTAATATGTCCCGTTGTATTCGGTCATCCAGGCCCCTTCAATATAAGGATGGATAGTTGTATCGGTATGATTGGGACCAAAACGCTCCCAGCCGTGGTGTTCGGGGTCGATGTAAAGCAGGGGGGTGGCTTGACCGATATACGTCAGATGTCTGTTGTGATCCAGTTCGATACCATAGATCGGATACAAATTGGAGGAGCCGAAATACATGAACCATTTATCGGTATCTCTGTCGTGGAACAGGTCGGGATCCCAGGGTCCCAGGGCGCCGGGCATGACAGGCAACCGGCGGTTGTAATAGTCCATTTGACCTGTCTCCGGATCGGTGAAATAGTATATGGGGCGACGCCCGAAGGTGGACTGGAACAGATACAGCGTGTCTCTCACAGAAACAGCCGCCGGGGCGCACATGTCCTCAGCAGGCCACAGGCTGGGCCTGATATATTTCCAATTCAGCAGGTCGTTTGAATGCCAGTAACCTCCTGAATTGGTCACAAAGAGATAATATTCACCTTCCTGATCGACGATCACCGGATCAGCTCCTGAACGGTAGGAGATATAGTCGTGCTTTTGCCCGGGATCGTACTGGTAATTGATGTCGACGGGATTGCACCAGGTTTTCCGGGCATTTGTTTTGGCACCGGAGCCGGATGGCTGCCCGGCGGCTATGACTACCGTACTAAGAAACAGGATCAGGAAGATGGTTTTCATGGTCATTAGTTTAATAGTTGGACAGAATGGAAAGCCGACTGCCTACTGCCAACTGCAGCATTCCTTCATACACCTCCCGCCAGCCGCTCCACCTCTTCATACCGCTCAGCGACTCGTTGTGCCACAGGCTGATGAAGGTGCCGCTGACCTGCCGGACCTCATTGATCAACTGCCTGATATTCACCAGTGCTTCATCCGGTGAGAGGTTTTTGTAATCCTTCAGCGTTCCATCCATCACTGCGAAGGGATGTATGTTTAATGTAGTGGTTGTTTCATTTTCCAGGTCATAAAACCTGTACGTGTCACAGATTGAAGCCCTGAATCCTGTTTCGGATGCGTATCCCATGGTATAATCATCGGTGATGCCCTGGCTGAGGAGATCCCTGTATGTACCGGGCAGGGTCAGCCTGAGAAAATGTTGCCTGCTCTTGGTGACCGGCCGTCCTGTGACAGCCGACAGGCGCTCTCTTTCCTTTCTCAGGATAGCCGGTGCCCGGTATGATTTATAGGAAGGATGAATGCCCACCTCGGCCCGTGCGGCCAGCGACTGTATCAGAGTCCGGAACTCTGTATTTGAAACCGGGAGGTTCTTATCATATTTCCCGTGATCGCCCATCAGCAGGAAAAACAACGGGGTGAGGCCATGCTGCCGGTGTATGTCCCGTATGTCATCGAAGGTGTCGAAGGGATCTTTCTGTAAGCCTTTCAGCACGCGTGTCCTGGCAGACATCTCGGCGAAGTCGCCGTGGAGGAGGTCTCTCAGATAAGCCCCGGTGGTCCTGAGCAATCCTTTCTGTTTGTAAGCATAAGCCGAATCAATGTCTATCGTGGGCTGAAACAGGAAATGTTTTTCGGGAAGCTTTAAAGCCGGATATCTGTCCAGGAGTATCTTACCGATCATCTGCGACCAGATGTTGACCAGCGGTTTCCGGAGAAAGCCCCGGCAAAAGGCGGTGCTTTGTTCGGCCGGAAAACGGCCATGGACATCAGCATGGAAAGGCAGGTATTCTTCATAGCGCGTGACGAGGTAGAAAGCGGCGGCAAAAGGATCGAAAGGCAGGGCCGCATGATCACCGGTGACCCTGTAAAAAGCCGTTGTCCCTTTGTATATGAAAAAGTCCAGGTCCTGCTTTCTGATGCCGGTTTCCGACAACAGTCCGGAGACCTTAAAGAAGAGACTGTCATCGGGAGGATGGTCGGTATAAGCGAGCTTAGGGCCGTCATAACTCCTGAAATCTTCAGGGTCTGTGGTCATCCGGTGTTCGAGTCCCAGCAGGCCGCCGAAGATCAAACCGAAGATGTATGTCAGGCGTGGACCTGTTTGCGGAGTAAGGATCAGGATCATAGAAACGGTTATACCACGGCAAGATAACGAAAATGTTCGTATGTTCAGTATACCCCATGACGCTGAAGAAAAGTTTTGTAATTTTGACAGATCAAAGAGGAAGATTCCAGAACTCTTTTCCCATGGAGAATTTCATTGTCTCAGCCCGTAAGTACCGCCCTGCCACCTTCGACACGGTCATCGGCCAGGGTTCCATCACCACCACTCTGAAGAATGCCATCCGCAACAACCAGCTGGCGCAGGCTTTTTTATTCTGCGGGCCACGTGGTGTGGGCAAGACCACCTGTGCGCGCATCCTGGCCAAGACCATCAACTGCGAGCACATCACCGACAACATAGAGCCCTGCAACACTTGTACACCATGCTTGTCGTTCAACACGTCAGCGTCGTTTAACATCCATGAGCTGGATGCCGCCTCCAACAACTCCGTGGACGACATCCGCAACCTCGTCGACCAGGTGCGCATCCCGCCGCAGATAGGCAAGTACAAGGTGTACATCATCGATGAGGTGCACATGTTGTCGCAGGCTGCCTTCAACGCTTTCCTCAAGACCCTCGAGGAGCCGCCGTCGTATGCCAAGTTCATCCTGGCCACCACCGAAAAGCACAAGATCATCCCCACCATCCTGTCGCGCTGCCAGATATTTGATTTCAGGCGCATCAGCGTGGAGGATATTGCGCGGCAACTGGCTTATGTGGCCGAGCAGGAGCATGTCACCGCCGAACCCGATGCCCTGCACATCATCGCCCAGAAAGCTGACGGCGCCATGCGCGATGCCCTGTCGATGTTCGACCAGATCGTCACCTTCTCGGGCGACGTCATTACATACCAGGTGGTTATCGACAATCTTCATGTACTCGATTATGATTATTATTTCAGGATCGTCGACGACCTACTCGACAATAACACAGCAGATGTGCTGGTGACCTTCAGTGAGATCATCGGCCTGGGCTTCGACGGGCAGCATTTCATCACCGGGCTGGGGCAGCATCTCCGTGACCTGCTCGTATGCAAGGATCGCGAAACCGCCGCCCTGCTGGAAGTCGGCGCCACTATCCGGAGCCGCTACCAGGAGCAGGCTGCGAGATGCTCCGTCGACCTTCTCCTGAAAGCTTTGGACATAGGTAACCGTGCCGACCTCAATTACAAAAGCAGCAACAACAAACGTCTGCATCTCGAGCTGGCACTTATGCAGATGTGTTCACTCAGGAGCAGGGAGGTCCCTAAGGAAATCAAAACGACCCTGCCGCCACCGTCCGGGAAAGTAGAGATAATGACCCAACAGCCTCAAAGGAAAGCTGCCCCGCCGGCGGTGTCATCACAGCCGCAACCTAAGGAACAGACAGGCGACGCGAACAATGGCACAGCCAGGAAAACTTCACAGGGCTCCGGTGTCTCCATTAAAGAGAGGATGGAGAACAATCATCACCGGCACGCCCCGTCTGATAATACCAATGCCACGCTGGTGGAGAAGCTGTCCGAACCTTTCAGCCAGGAAGAGCTGGAAGCGGCCTGGGCCCACTTTTCGGAGACCCTCACCAAATGCAATCCCATACTGTACACCACCCTGTCGCGCCGTAAGCCGGTGCTGAAAGACGAGAGCACCATCGAATTCATGTTCGACAACAAAGTGCAGGAGGATGAGATACGCAAGACAACACTGTTGGCTTACCTGCGCAGGCATCTCCGTAATGATCACATCCAGCTGGTGACCCTGCTGAACCATGACCATAGCGATCTGAAACCATACACCCCGGCAGAGAAGTACAAGAAAATGGCCGGGAAAAATCCCGACCTGCAGAAGCTGAGGGATAAACTGGAACTGGACATTGATTTCTGAGTGATGAGCCGGGTGTATGCCATTGGAGAGACGTTACTGGATATTATCTTCCATCCCGGCGGTCATATTACCGCCACCCCAGGAGGGGCGATGCTGAACACGGCGATGTCGCTGGGACGGCTGAAGCTTCCTGTGCATCTCATCAGTGAATACGGCGATGACACCACCGGCCGGTGGATAAATGATTTCCTGGAGAATAACGGCGTTGATTTGACATACATCCGCCGTTATGCCGGTACGTCACCTGTCGCACTGGCCTTCCTCGACGAAAAAAGAGCGGCGGCCTTTCATTTCTATCCCGGCACACCGCATACCATATCCTCACCGGTAACACCTTCAATTGCCGGCGATGATATCGTTCTCTTCGGGTCATTCTATTCCCTGAAGGAAGAAAACAGACCATGTCTTTTATCCCTTCTGAATAAGGCGGCGGAAAAACGTGCCCTGATCATTTACGATCCCAATTTCAGGGAGCAGCATCTCGGTGACTTACCACGGCTCATGCCTGCCATTATGGAGAATATCGGCTTAAGCGGTATCGTGAGGGGATCGGACGATGATTTCAGGTTGATCTTTGGAGAGACAGAGCCCGCCAGCGTGTATCGCCGTGTGGCCGGACACGGCTGTGACATTCTCATCTATACCATGGGCAGCGGTGGGGTGATGTTAATGACGGAGACGCTAACAAAGTTTTATGACGTACCTGCCGTAACGCCTGTCAGCACGGTAGGCGCCGGCGACAGCTTCAATGCCGGCCTGATCAGCGTGCTCGTGGCATATGGCCCTGAGGCCTATCAGACAGGGGGATTGAATGAAGCACAATGGGATGAGATCATGACCACAGCCATTGACTTTGCAACAGCGGTGTGCAGCAGCGATGAGAATTACATTCCTGTCGATTTTGCACGTGACAGGATATAAAAAAATAGATATTGAAATATATTTGCAACGGTATCATCCTGATAATAAAAAAATAGAATTCAATGAGGAAGGTGTTGTCGAGATGCCTGTTGGGCCTGTTCGGATGGAAAGTGGTGGGGGGACTGCCTAAAGGTGTTAACAAATGTGTGCTGATTGTGGCACCTCACACCAGCAACTGGGATTTCATCATCGGACGCCTGGCTTTTTACATTCTGGGTGTCAAGGTGAAATTCCTTATAAAAAAAGAGCTTTTCAAACACATCCTGGGACGTATCATCACGGCTCTGGGCGGTATCCCCATCGACAGGACCAAAAACACCGGCGCCGTGGACATGGTGGCCGCTTTGTTTGAAAAATATGACCCGCTGTATATCGTTATTACCCCTGAAGGTACGCGCAAGCTGGTGCCCCAGTGGAAGAAGGGCTTTTACTACATCGCACTGAAAGCACATGTGCCCATTGCTCTCGGTTACCTCGATTACATGAACAAGGAAGGGGGCATTGCCAGGGTGATAATGCCGACGGGAGACTTTAAGAAAGATTTTGCCGAGATCGAGGATTTCTACCGCGGGAAGCATGCCAAGTACCCATGGAAATTCAACTTAAGCGACAATAAATCATAATGATTGGATTTAAATTTTTCTATGGATATTTATAATAAACTGGTTAAAAAGGAAACCAGGCTGTCGGTGGTAGGTTTAGGATACGTGGGGTTGCCGCTGGCTCTGGCATTCGCCGGCAAGCTGTCGGTCATTGCCTTGGATCAGGACAAGGAGCGCATTGTGAGTCTGAAGCAGGGCGTTGACACTTCCGGTGAGGTGGCACCGGAGGCTTTCAGGGACTGTGACATCGAGTTTACTTCCGATCCTTCCAGGCTGGCAGACGCTTCGTTTCATATCATTGCCGTGCCCACACCTGTGAACAATAGCAAGACGCCTGACCTGAGTCTCCTTTTTTCGGCTTCCCGCCATGTTGCGAGACATCTGAAAAAGAACGATCATGTGGTTTATGAGTCGACGGTTTACCCCGGCGCGACAGAGGAAGAGTGTGTGCCACTGCTGTCGCAGGTCAGCGGCTTAAAATACATCGACGATTTCAAGGTGGGCTATTCACCCGAGAGGATCAACCCGGGCGACAAAGAGCATACCATCAGGACGGTGAAGAAGGTGGTGTCAGCCTGCGACGGCGGGACGCTTGATACCATCGCAAAAGTGTACGGCCTTATCGTCGAGGCGGCAATATTTAAAGCCTCTTCAATAAAAGTAGCCGAGGCGGCTAAGATCATAGAGAATATACAGCGTGATGTGAACATCGCCCTCATAAACGAGTTGTCGATTCTTTTCGACCGTATGGGGCTTAACACCTATGAGGTGCTCGAAGCGGCGGGAACAAAATGGAACTTCCTGACATTCAAGCCGGGCCTGGTGGGAGGTCATTGCATAGGTGTCGATCCATACTACCTGATTCATAAGGCCATGAAATATGACTATCACCCTCCCATCATCAAAGCGGCACGCAGCGTTAACGACTCCATGGGGTTTTATGTCGCCAGGCAGACTGCTGCGAAACTGTCATCCAACGGCAAGGTCATCCCCGGTTTAAGAGTCCTTGTTATGGGTGTTACTATTAAGGAGAATGTGAGTGATATCAGAAATTCAAGGATAAGTGACATTGTCAGTGAGTTGATCACCCTTGGCATTCAGCCGGAAGTGTACGATCCCCATGCGTCATCACAAACCGTGATGAAGGAAATGGGCTTCCCTCTTGTGGACGTACCCGGCCGGGAGTATGATGCCATCATCGTGGCGGTGGCTCATGATGAGTTTAAGGATTTGCAGGAAGACTATTTCATCTCCCTGTCATCGCCTGCCGCCATCCTTGTCGATGTAAAAGGATTATACAGAGGCAGGATAAAACGAATGGGGTACTGGAGTCTGTGAGATAACCGTTCGTTTATGAAGGCTTTGGCAGACAAAATGCTATATTTGCAAAAAACCTCATCCCCAGCCCCTTCTCCTTTTTAAGGAGAAGGGGCAAGGGGTTGAGGTTGTAAAACATGCATTATGAAAACAGCTCTCATCACCGGCATCACAGGACAGGACGGCGCCTATCTGGCGGAATATCTCTTAAAGAAAGGTTACATCGTCCACGGCATCAAGCGCAGGAGCTCGATGTTCAACACGCACCGCATCGATCATCTGTACCAGGACCCTCACGTGAAGGACAAGCATTTTATCCTTCATTACGGTGACATGACCGATTCGACCAATCTGATCAGGATCATCCAGGAGACACAGCCTGACGAAATCTACAACCTGGCGGCCCAGTCGCACGTGCAGGTCAGCTTTGAGACGGCTGAGTACACGGCCAACGCCGATGCCCTGGGCACCCTGCGCCTGCTCGAGGCTATACGTCTTTTAAAGCTGGAGAAGAAAACACGTTTTTACCAGGCCTCCACCTCCGAGCTGTATGGTAAAGCCACGGAGACGCCTCAAACCGAGAAGACAGGATTCTATCCCCGCAGTCCCTACGGTGTAGCCAAGCTCTATGGTTACTGGATCACGGTCAATTACCGTGAAGCATACCGTATCTTTGCCTGTAACGGCATCCTCTTCAACCATGAATCACCCATCCGTGGAGAGACCTTCGTCACGCGAAAGATCACCATGGCCGTCAGCAGGATAGCCCTGGGCATGCAGGACAAGTTTTTCCTCGGCAACCTGTCGGCCGTGCGCGACTGGGGTCACGCCAAGGACTATATCGTGGCCATGCACCTCATCCTGCAACAGGACACCCCCGACGATTACATCATCGCCACCGGCAGCGCTACCGAGGTGAGGGAGTTTGTCAGGATGGCCTTCGGCGAAGTGGGTATGACACTTGATTTCAGAGGCCGTGGGATGAATGAAAAAGCCTATGTGGTGAAATGCGATCACCCCCTTTATCAGCTTCCTGCCGGCAAAGTGGTGCTGGAGGTGGACCCGCGCTATTTCCGGCCGACGGAAGTGGATACACTCCTCGGCGACGCCACCAAAGCCAGGGAGAGACTGGGATGGGTGCCGGCTTATGACCTGAAAGCCCTGGTGAAAGAAATGATGGAATCGGACCTGGCCCTGATGCGGAAAGAGAAATTCCTGAAAGAGAACGGTTTTACTATAAGAGGATATTTTGACGATTGATCCGTGAAGGATAGTCTCTTATGAATGCATTTTCATGCGGATGTCGACAGTACGAAATTGAATATGGAAAAAAACAGTAAAATTTATGTAGCCGGACATACCGGCCTGGTGGGCTCAGCCATCACCAGAAAGTTATGTGAACTCGGTTATGACAACTTAGTCGTGAGGGATTACCCCGGCATGAACCTGATGAGCCAGCATGAGACCGAGGAATTCTTCCGCAGCGAGCGACCCGAGTACGTCTTCGATGCGGCGGCACACGTGGGGGGTATCATAGCCAATGACACCTACCGGGCCGAGTTCATCTATGATAACCTGATGATACAGAACAACCTCATCCATAACAGTTATGTTCACGGGGTGAAGAAACTCCTTTTCCTGGGCAGCAGTTGCATCTATCCCAAGCTGGCACCGCAGCCTATCCGTGAGGATGCGCTCCTGACAGGACTGCTGGAGCCCACCAACGAACCTTATGCCATCGCCAAGATAGCCGGCATCAAGATGTGTGAGGCTTACCATGACCAGTACGGTTGCAATTTCATATCGGTGATGCCCACCAACCTTTATGGGCCTAACGATAACTACGACCTGAAACGGTCGCATGTGCTGCCGGCGCTCATACGCAAGATGCACCTGGGTAAGTGCCTTATAAGCAATGACATGTCCGCCATCCGCCATGATCTCGCAAAACGGCCCGTGGAAGGAACGGGAGGCGGTGCCGGCGAGGAAGAGATCATCAGGATACTCGGGAAATACGGTATCATGAAGGGAAACGGTAAGAAAGAAGCGGATCATGCGGTGACGATCAGGTTGTGGGGTACGGGCTCTCCCTTGCGTGAATTTCTATATGTGGAAGACCTGGCCGATGCCGTCGTCTTCCTCATGAACCATTATGATGCGCCTGATACGCGAAACGGGGAAGGACAACCGGTGCCAAGCCATATTAACATCGGCTGCGGCAGGGATCTGTCGATAAAAGATCTGGCTTACAAGGTGAAGGACATCATCGGTTTTGAAGGGACACTCTCTTTCGACAGCACCAAACCCGACGGCACACCGCGCAAGCTCCTCGACGTGTCAAAGCTCTTCTCCCTGGGATGGCGGCCCCGCATCACCCTTGAAGAGGGCATCCGCCGCGTTTATAATGACTATATCAGATGACATGGCTCCAGGCCTCCATCCCTCATTCCATCGCTTCTCCGACAAAATGCACGACCACCCGGTTTATGGCATCGGTTTTATTTACCGGCTCGCCCATGACGAAGATCACCGGATCATGGGTTCGTGCCCATTTATTCTTCACCAGCATGCCGTCGACTTCCCTTATGAATTGGCTTCCGCTGGCGGGTTGCTTCATGAAAAGCGGTGTCAGTCCGTTGAGCAGTGACATGTGTATGAGCCGTTGCGTGTCGGCGTTGAAGGCCAGGATGGGGCAGGGGATGTGGTACTGCGACAGGGCAATGGCGCCGTCGCCCCGCGACCATACGATGATCATCTTTATCTTCAGGTCTTTAACGATGGTCTTAACGCCGTGTGCCAGGGCGTCGCTGCGGTTGGTCCTGGGCATGGCCTCGGCCATGAGGGGGTTCTCGAAAAAGCCTGCCCGGATGTAATCATTTGTCCTGACGGCGATGCGGTTCATCATCTTCACCGCTTCCACGGGCCATTTACCAACGGCGGTCTCGCCCGACAGCATGACGGCGTCAGCACCGTCGAGGATGGCGTTGGCGACGTCGGAGACCTCGGCACGTGTAGGCGTGGACGCTTCGATCATGCTCTGCAGCATCTGCGTGGCCACGATGACAGGGATGCCATGGCGGTGACAGGCGGTGATGATCTGTTTCTGCAACACAGCCACTTCGGCCAGGTCCATCTCGACACCCAGGTCACCCCGCGCCACCATGACCAGGTCGGTCTCTTTCAAAATACCGTCCAGATGATGCACGGCCTGGGGTTTCTCTATTTTGGCTATGACGGGCATGAGAGCCGGCAGATCCGCCTTCGTCCGTGCGCCGGTGATGGCAGAAGCCGGCGTATGCGATCCTTTCCCATGCCTGACGCCCATCTCTGTCATTTTCTGCTTCAGGGCAGCCAGGTCTTTCCCGCTGCGCACAAAGCTGAGGGCGATGAAATCAAATTTCTTTCTCACGGCATACGACAGGCATGTCACATCCTTCTCCGTCAGGGCCGGCAGGGCCAGATCGGTGTCGGGCAGGTTAACCCCTTTGTGCGAGGATATCATCCCTCCTTCAATGACTTTACATGTCACCTGCCTGTCATCACCCGACCCACCGATGCCCGTGCATTGGAGGATGACGTTGCCGTCATCGATGAGGACACGCTGGCCTCTTTTAACTTCATCCACGAAGAGGGGATAATTGACACTCAGAATGACCCGGTGGTTTTTGGGTTCAACGATGGTTTCTTCTTTACCGGCCTGCTTTGTGAATACGACCTGCATGTCTTCACGCAGCAGGATACCCTGACCGCTGACCGTGCCGATGCGTATTTTAGGTCCCGGCAGGTCACCGATGACCGCTGCGGGGATACCTGTTTTTCTTGAAGCTTCACGGATGCTCTCCAATAAGGAATCGAATTCGCTGAAAGAGCCATGCGAAAAATTGATACGGAATCCCCTGGCACCTGCGAGGATCATCTCTTCGATCACCGCCGGGGTGCTGCAGGATGGCCCCACGGTGGCGATGATCTTGGTCATCAGAAATGGTGTCATGACATGTTTCATAGACAAATGAATATAACCGGAGAAATAAAAAGGTGAACCTATAAATATAACAATTCTCAGTAAAAAATGACCTGAATGCCGGGATGATCCTGTTTAAATTTGGCCACTTCTTTTTCATTCAGGGCGGTGTTATAGCATTTCACCGTGGTCAGCCGAGGCAGGTCCCAGAGGTATTTAAATGAACTGACCCTGGTATTGTGAATGTCTATTTCACGGAGGTTGGTCAGGGCAGCAATGAATTTAAGGTTTTTAACAGGCAGGCCCGAGATGTTGAGTATGCGCAGGCCTGTCATAAATCCTGTCAGCTCGAGGTCTTCCACATGGGTGTTGGCGATGTTAAGGCTGGTGAGGGCAGCGAGGCCTGTCAGCGGCGCGATATGTTGCACCGGATCATCGGAGCAATCCAGTGCTTCGAGGCGCTGCAGGGCGCCAAGGGGTTTGAGGTCACGGACCGGCAGGTTCGACAGCGTCAGCGTCCTTAAGCGTGTCAGCATCGTCAGTGGCTGCAGGTCGTTGATGTCACGGTTTTCTTTTATGGTCAGGCATTCGAGGGCGGCGAGGTCATGCAGCTGCTCGGATGTCGGCACAGGGCTCATGTTGCTGATGCTGCCGAAGAGTTTCTGCCAGGCCTGCGGCAGGTCGTTCCACCACGTCTGGAGCCGCGCCGTCTGCCACAGGATGAGGCACATGGTGTCGGCATCCATGAAAGTGTTAACGTTACCGTTGTCGAGCAGGGTGCCGTCGGCCCGGATCAGCTTAAGATTATCGAGGCGGGAGAGAGGCACAATGTTGCTCACTTTTGTGTTTTCGATCTTCAGTTCTTCAAGGTTCAGGAGGCCGGCGAGGGGCGATATGTCGGTGATGACGGTGCCTGACAGGTCCAGCCGTTTCAGTGCGGGCAGGTTTTTTAACGGCTGCAGGTCGGTGACCGGTGTTCCGGATGCATTCAGCACCTGCAGGTGGATGCTCTGCTTCAGAGGCGCAAGGGAGGCTATGGAGGTCCCGGGACAGGAGACCTCGGTCAGATTGATGAGCTTGCGCAGGGGCTCCAGCGACAGGATGGAGGAATCGCCGCCGATGTCGATGGTCTGTATCTGCGTAATCTCATGCAGCTGCTCACGCGTCGGCACCGTGTCGACGGTGATAACGGACGAAAATTCACTCTTCCATGCCGCCGGCAGCGCATTCCACCAGGAGGCCAGCTCACCGGAATCATATACGACCAGGATGCCGTGCTTTTGCTGTATCAGCGTGTTGGCCATCTCACGGGTCACTAAGCTGTGATCGCAGTACACACGTTCCAGCGCGGTGAGCCCTGTCAGCGGGGTGAGGTCTCCGACAGGTGTGTAGTCCATATACAGAAAACGCAGGTTACGCATGTTTTTCAGGGGCCCCAGGTCGCTGACCATGGTGTTGCCGATGTTAAGGTAGGTCAGGTTCACCAGACCACGCATAGGCACCAGGTTGTCGATGGGGTTGTTGGAGAGATCGATCACCGTGAGGGTGAGGAGGTTTTCGAGCGGTGAGAGGAAGACGATACCGCTGTTGTGGCCACGGAACTCGGTGAGGGCCGGCAGGGCGGCCAGCGGTTCCAGATCAGCAACGGGCGTGTTGTCACAGTTCAGGTACTGCAGAGCGGTGAAATGACCGATGATGCCGAGGCTGTCGAAACGGGTGTTGCTGATGTTGAGCTCTTTGAGGCCGGAGCAATAGTATAGCGGCTGCAGGTCGAGGACGGGGGTGCCGCTGCAGTTCAGGCTCTCGAGGGTGGTGAGGTTGCGGATGGACGTGAGATCACCGATAGCTGTATTGGCGATATTCAGGCTTCGCAGGCTGGTGAGTTTCCTCAGCGGCTCAAGGGTCCGGATATCGGTGTTACCCGATATGTCAATGCCGGTGAGTGACCAGAGCTGACGGATATGCTGGTAGAAGGGCTTGTCGTCACCGGCGAGGGTGTCGGTGACGGCCCTGACGGTGGTATCGCCGAGCAGGGTATCGTAACGGATGAAGTAGCGTTTCCAGGCGCCGGAGAGTTCATGCCACCAGTTGGCAACCTCTTCTTCCTCACTGAGCTTGGTGGTGTACACGCTGACCATCTTCAGATCCTGGTTGCCGTAATCGAGGTTGATCTCCACATAACGCACCCGGCTGTTGTTGACGGTGTCACCGTCGAGGGTCACACCCTGAAGGTGGCGGTCCAAAGTCGCCAGGAAATAAATACCTCCGGCCTCGGTGTATTGCTGCACGATGGTGTCGATGAGAAAATTGAAATGCACCTTCCTGTAAAAAAAACCGATGTCTTTGAGATAGGCCTGCACATCCTTGTTGGTGACAGTGGTACGGTTCATGTCGAGGTCATCCTCGATCTGGACGTTGGGATCGCGGAAGATCTTGGAGTAGCTTTGATTGATGATGATCTCTTTCTCTTTAACGGCCACCCCGGGGTCACCGATGGTGTTGACGGCAAATTCAAGGTAGGAGACAAGCCGGCGGCACTGCTCCTTGTAAGTCTTCAGCTCCTCAGCCGTCAGACTGTCATGATGAGGGAGCTGAGCATCGGCCCTGGCAACGGTGAAATAACCTGCCAGTAAAAGGATAGAAAAATGAAAGAATGAGCTTGCTGTTAACCGGAACATTCCTCAAAATTAGGGGATAAGAGTAAAGTTTTCTTATTTTTCACAGATTGTCACAGATTACTCATGGTAAATGAATTTGAGTATCATCTCTTTTTCCTCATCGCTGATCTTGATCAGGTTTGATATGAGCCATCCCGCATTATACCCCGGCCTGTTGAAGTCCTCGAGTTCGAAGTACCATCCGGGCACCTGAAAGAAATGGAATTTGACATGCCGCACGGTCTTGAAAACGAGCTCTGAACGGTTCACCTCGTAAATGAAAAGGGTCAGGTAATCGGGTTTGTAATCACGGGCGGCATAATCCTCCACCGAGTGCTTGTCCTTGAACACGTTGATGAGGTTCATGAAATCGAGCTCATGGCTCAGGGGATGCAGGAACTTGAGCGAGTCGGGTGTATGATTGGCAAAGATCTCATGAAAAGGTTCGAAGTAAACGTTGGTGATGACCCATTTGGATCCAACGTTCTCCTCCTGTAATCTGAGGAAGAGGGTCAGCGGCATCTCCTGTCCGTGATAGAGAAATACGGTGGTCACCTCGGCAAACCAATTACCGCCGTGAAAGTCGAGGTAAAAAGGATGACCGTCGCCGTTTATGTCACGGATGAAGTCGTCTTTCAGGGCATCGGTCAGACGGGTGTTTTCGCGGTTGAACAGGATCGACAGGTATTTGTTCCGCAGAAGGGCGTTGCGGTAAAGTGAATCGCCTTCATAGAAACGGGTGCCGTCGGTGCCTTCCTCGCCGTTGAAGCGCCGGAAGAACTGGTTCACCTGCTTGGTCTGGGCATTGAGGATATCCTCGTCGCCAAGGTACCTGCCTATGGACTGACCGTGAAGGTGAGAGAACAGGAAGATGCCGGCCAGAATGCAGAACAGATGTTTCATGGTGTGGTCTCGGTCACCCTGACATCGCCGAGCAGGACATCCCAGAAACCGATGAGCCGGCCGCTGATCTGTGTCTGCTTGCGTTCAACATAGACGGTGATATCCTTTTTGGTGACGTCCTTATAGATCAGCTTGTCGCCGGTGCTGCCCTCGAAGCGCTGGAAGATGGTGATGACGCCCACGTAGCGTCCGTCGGGCTGCAGCTCCAGATCGCTGATGTATTGTATATTGTACCACTGGATGTTGACTTTATCGTAATTGAGGGCCATCAGACGTTCGAGGTATTCGCGGATGCCATAGTACTTGATGTCGGGGCTGTTGAGCGATGACACACCCATCTGGGCATTGTCGGCGAAGAGCTCCAGAGCCCTGTCGATGACGCGGTTGGCCTCGGACCAGGCCGTCTGTTTATTGCCGATGATGGCGATGTATTTGCTGAGGTCCCTTACCTTCTCCAGGGCCAGGGAGTCGATGGCAGCCTTGCGCTCGGGACTGATATTGGGCTGGGCCCGGAGAACCGGCGACAGAAAAAGGCCGGATAACACGAACAATAGAATACCTGCTTTCTTCATAGGGTCACTTTTTTATGAGGTCTAACTCGCTGATCTTATGATTTGCATCGTACTTGATGCTGTACACCGCATTGGGATTTTTCTTCTGGTCCTTGAGAAATTCAAGGTATTTTCTGATCGTCGTGGGCTCGTCATAGTCCACGTTCTCCTCGTCTTTATAAATGATGATCAGGACAGGCACATTGTCGCCGGCGAAGAGCCTGAGGGTCTCGCCGACGATGGCGTTGGCTTCCTGGACACTGCCGGCCTGAGAGATGGCTATGAAGTCCTGCTCGAGCATCTGTGTGTCGCGTGAGGAGGCGCTCATCTCCGCTTTTTGTTTCTCCTCCGCCAGGCGGGCCGCCTGTTCCTGCTCTCGTTGTTTGGCCAGCACCGCCTCGGCCTGGCTGATGAGATCGTTGATCTCCGGATCATCGAAATGCTGGGCTTTGACGCCGTTAAGCTTCATCTCTTTCTCATCAAGGGTCATGTGACCCTGGTCGTTGATGATCGACAGCAGGACCGCTTTGGCATCGGCCAGTTTCTTGGCTCTGGCTTCGGCTTCCTGCCTGGCTTGCAGCTCGGCCTGCTGTTTGGCCAGCTTTTTTTTGCTGGCACACCCCGGACCCGAGACTGCCATGGTGGCTGCCAGGATCATGACCAGCAGCCCCTGAACCGCTATGGATTTTCGTGTCATCGTCAATCGTTTTATTGATTTTTATTGATTTGCTAAGGATATTTTATGAAATGCGCTGACCGTGAGTGCTCACGAGACTGTAAAATTAACGCAGGGAAGGGAATATATTGTGTGATCGGGTGAATTGTTGCTAACAACCCGGTGTTGAAATTAACGGCTCACCTGCCATACGAAAGTATGACCGTAATAAAAGACCTTGGTGATATTGAAACCGACGTTATAGATGATGAGGTCCTTTATGAGGTCGAAGCTGTCAACGGGCTCATAGGTGACGGTGAATTTCTGGCAGTCTTTCACCGCTTTGATGTTTTGGTTTTCATCGACGTAGGCGATGGTATGCCAGTCGATCTGGTATTTTTGGGGCATGTACCTCTCGATGATCTGGATGGAACCGTTGCAGTAAGTCTTAAAGTAGCCCTGGTCGTTGAAGACAATGACGTCATCGTCAATATCGTACACGGCGGGGGTATAGGTCAGTATCGTCGTCACATTGCCATCTTTGAACAACTTGAAGTTGCCGGTGTTGTCGACGTAGGCTACCATGTCGTCACCCATTTTAAATGACTGTGGTTCATAGTATTCAAGGTCGTAGCTGCCGCCTTTGTAAAAGACGGTAAAGGTGCTTCGCGGCGCATCGAAGTAAGCGACGATGTCGCGTCCGGCCTTGTATTCCATACCCTCACCGAAATCGTCAAGCACGGTGGTCGCACCACGGTAAAAGACCTTGAACTTGTTAGTGACGGTGGTGACATAGGCCACGATGTTGTCGCCGCTCTGGAAGTTGTCGATGGGAAAGGTGATGAGGCCGTCCTCGATGGTCAGGATATCACCTTTGTAATAGACTTTTATCCGTTGCTCCAGCCTGTCGTAGAAGGCGATGAGGCTGTCCTGGATGTCGTAGGCGTCGCAGGCGGTGCTCAGCACCCTCACCTTACCGTTTTCGAAGACCTTGAGGAAGTCGTAGATGGACCACCCGAGGAGGTAGTCGGTGGCCGTGTATTTTATCGCCGATCCCTGGTCCAGGGGATATACCACGCCGTTGTAATAAGCCTTGAAAGCACCCGCGTTGTCGATATACGCCACGCACACACCGCCCACCTGGAACGATTGCACCTTGAGGATCTCGAGCTGTTTGAACTGGCCCGCGTCGAAGACGTAGAAATAATCCCTGTAGGAGCTGAAAGCGGCCAGGTGCTGAGCGGCAAGAGGCGTCGTCAGCAGGAGAAGAGCTATCCAGGTCAGCGTTTTTTTCATCATGATAGGGTTTTTGAGGGTGTCGGTTTGGATGGGGTAAAATTAAGCAATTCGATGGTTCAATTGACAACCTCACCCCTGACCCCTCTCCTGGAAGGAGAGGGGAAAAAGATAGTTTGCGCGCGTTTGCAACGCGTGCCGGAATTTTTTTAGACTTCTATTGTCCAATTGTTCAATTGTTGAAATCATATTGTTGTACTGTTGGTGGGTACAATTAGACGTTAAGAAAAAATAGGCGAAGGTGTGCAGGTAACAGATACCTAATATTACTGAGAACCTGAAGACCTGCCGACCTGTAGACCTGAAAACTGACGACTGCCAACTTGCCTGCGGCTTGTTAATTACACGAAGTACACGAAGGGCGCCGCGACGCCTCACGAAGAACATAATGATTGCACGAAGTTATTCAACTATTTCCTCTGAAATTTATAAAAACACTCCTTTTGGTTTTGCTATGATACTGAGGAAGGAATTTGGTCCTTAATGCTATTATTTCTGAAATTTTTTAAAGCGATCAGATAATTTCATAAATCTATCGAACGTATTTTTTTTGATAATTTATGTATTATCTTTTATTAAATTTATGATTAAGTATAATTGAATTAAAATAGTAAGGAAATCTCATTACCTGTTGTTAGGTGAATCCTGATCAATAGAAACCTTTGCAAACTTTTTATACTAACCATTAAAACTAACAGCTATAAAAAAGATCTTTACACTTCTGACGGCGATGGCAGCGACTTGCTTGCTTTACGCCCAACCCCAGTGGGTTACCTTCTCGAAATCAACGCCTCAGCCTCCAATTATTCAATTGGCGTCTTCAGACAGCTTATCGGTCAATTTTACAGCGGAAATTTGTGGTATGTATGAAACCGATACGACAGTGAATAATATCGAATTTCAACGTTTATACATACCAAGAGGAGGGTGTTCTCATATTGTTGGTGACCCGGAAATGCCTTATGTACGACAGTTAATTGCCATACCCGAATGTGATAGCGTAATTCTAACTGTTGATATTAAGGACAATACATCTTTCGAAAATTATTATGTGTATCCAGCGCCTGACCACCAAACAGTCATGGATCATGATAGCAGTCTTTATGTTGAAGAAGTTTTTATTCTTAATTCAACAACCTACAATTCAAACCAGTACTATCCGAATATCACCGCAGAAATTCATTCAATTGGTCATTTCAGAGGTCAAAAATATGCTGAAATTTTTCTTTTCCCGGTCAGGTTTAATCCCATTTTAGGGGAAATAGACGTAGACATAAATTATGATGTGACATTAACCTTTGTGAATCCTACGACCTCGATTAATGTAAATGTTGGGATATTTAATAATATCGCAACAAATGTGCTGTTAAATTATCCTTCTACAGGAATCTCACCACTAATCAATGATGATGTTGATCCCAATGGATCTGTAGAATGGGTTACTCTGACCTCCCCCAATCAAGCCAGTTCAATAAACGCGGATTATCTTATTATATGCGAGGAAACATTATTTGATCCAGAAGATTCTGAATCAGAGGTACTGCGCATCGCTAATCACAGAGCTACTTATAACGGGTATAATGTAACTATATTAAATGCATCGAATATAATTTCTGATGAATTAGGTTTTTATTATGAGGGGTCTGAGAAATCTCCTTTAAATGATACTTACAAAAAAGAACAGCGAATTAGAACCTGTATTCGGATGATTTATGAGGGAGCTAATGCACTTCATACATATGATGGACATTTGGCGTACGTATTGTTAATTGGTGATACATGTGGGGCATGGAATCTTGGGATGCCTACTTCTTTTGATCCAAATCCAGGAGATAATTATAACGGAGATGAATATCCATCCGATTATTATTATTCATGTGTTACTAAAGATGAAAATGGAAGTTATGATAGGGAAGGAGATTTATTTATCGGAAGGTTTAGTGTTGAATATTTTTCCCCATACAACGAGATCGAATTACATAATATCGTCGAGAAAACAATGAAATTTGAAACTGAGTATTGTTTAGAAGGATATAAGAATAATGTGACGCATACAAATGGTAATATTGATATGCACTCTGAACATTATTGGGAGGATTTTTATTATCCATTTATTACAGGTTTACTTAATGCATACAATCCTAATATCATACTTAATTACGTAGATGGGTATATAGTAAATGGACAGATTAAAGAACCGACTTTGGATAATCTAAATGAAGGCGCACTAACTATGTTATATTGCGGGCACGGCTTTCAAACAGCATGGCAAAGTTTTAATGAACAAGGTGGTGCAGACGATTTGCAAATTGCTGATTTTGAATCTGACTTAACGACGGATTATACATATCCATTCTGTTCTGCAATAACGTGTTTAAATGGTATGTTTGATACGCCCGTAGATTGCTTAGCTGAGGCTTTAACCACATATTCGTCTACAAAGGGATTTGTAGGTTGTCTAGCGGCGGGTCGTGAAGTAATCATTGGTTTTAATAATCCATATCACGTTCATGACATACAATCAATTATCCCATATGTTATTTGGAACAACCATTCATATATAGTAGGAGAATATATATTACAAGCTAAAACTGAATCGATACAACAAACGGATCAGTTTGCGTATAATTTATTCGGTGATCCTGGTTTAAATATCATGGCACAGGGCTATGAAATTACACATGATGTGACAATTCCAGAAACTGCATCAATAAATAAGGAGGTCTATTTACGTTCTGATAATACAGTGACTGTCCCTTCCAATTCGACTCTATATTTAGAAAACGATGGCAAATTAATTATAGAAGATGGAGCTACTTTGGAACTCGAGGATAATGCCGTTGTTCATGTTACATCAGGAGCTGACAGCCTGATTGTTTATGGTGATATAGATGTCGGATCGTATGTGAACTTTGTCGCTGATGAAGGCTCCTCCCTGGTTATTGATTTTAGAAATGACGACCTTATTAAATCAATCGGACGCGCTATTTTTAATAATGTCAAAATTACAGGCAGGGCATCGGTCCTTATTATTGCTTCCAGCGATTTTACGAATTCAAATATTGAATATTACCGGTTGACAAATTCCCAATATGTTTTGGATAATTCAACCTTTACAAATACAACAGTAAAGGCTTGTCGTGCAGATGGGCCTGCTACCGACGCAGGAAATTTGGTAATCACTGGATGTACATTCGATAATCAAATTGGTGAGAGTGTCGTAGATCTTGAGGGATTTCATAACTTTAGATTCCATACGGATACGCTTCGCTATTCAACAGGAGACGGTATCAGTCTATATCACGCTGGTAGTGCAATCGGAACATTACAGGAAATTATGAATTGCGAAATATATTTTACGGGAGACCCATCAGAAGGGAATCATCAAGGAGTAATTGCCTATCGAAGTTATATAACAATGGCTAATAATTATATTCATGGTAATACTATCGGGGTATCTTGCCTTAATCAAAGTGATCTGGGTCTTCTTGGAAATGAATATTCAGAGTCGCCCGACGAGACCCAGCAAATTCTGAATAACTGGACCAGTCAGGTATACAGCGATGGATCGAGCTTTCCTTATGAATTTGAATACAATTATATCGATAACGAAGTGAATGATGATTATCTGATCTGTGTTAGTAATTCTCCACGAGGTCAGTATGTTGTAAGAAACAATTACTGGGGAGAAGATTTTTCACCGAATGATGATTTCTTTCCCAGAGGTGCTTTTGACTATATCCCTGTTTGGGAGCCTTCATGGCATCAGTTTAAAAGCTCGGATCCGGCAAGAGAGATTTTTTATTCAGCAAAACAGAATATCATCGACAGCAATTACATTTCAGCGAAAGAAAAATTCCAGGACATAATCGAAACCTATCCTGAATCGAGGTATCAAAAAGCGGCGGTAAAGGAATTGCTTGCATTGGCCGAAATAAACGATTATGATTTTATGGGACTCCAGACCTATCTTGATTCTGTTCCAACATTATGGAATGACGATGATGCTATTCAGATTACTGAACATGTGATGAACTGGTGCAACATTGAAGTGGGGGATTATCCAACGGCTATCGATTGGTTTGAAGACCGTATAATGAACCCTGTTAATTTTGTGGATTCTGTCCTATGTGTAATTGATCTGGAATACACGTATACTTTGATGGACAATATAAGTGGCAGAGAAGACGGATACATTGGGAAATTTCCACAATATAAGCCCACTTCACGTGAGAATTTCGAAAAAACACGTTCGTATTTAATAGATTTATTGATTGGAAATAAAAAACAATCCTCCCAGAATGATAATGAAACTTTAGATGGAGAAAAAGATATGAATATGTCAATATTCCCGAATCCAGCAAATGACGAGATAACAATACATTATTATCTCCAAGATGACTCCAAGGTGTCCATTAAAATATTTAATCCCGTTGGAGATCTGATTAAAATTTTAGATGAATCAATCAAATCTTCGGGAAATCAAATGATTAAACTTGATGTAAATAATTATTCACCTGGCGTACTATTTATGGCTTTATACTTAAATGATAAGCTTGTCGAAGTAAAAAAGATGATAATAGAGAAATGACTGTTGATTTCAATATTATAATGAGGGGCTTAATCCATTAATGACGAAGTTAAAAAAAGGAGTGGTTAGTAAATTTTACCAACCACTCCTTTTAAAAATTACAAGTAATGTTTAACTTCGAAGTTAAATTTAGAGAAAAATTTCAAATATAAAATCCAATTATTGTTTTTGTTTTCTATATTGACGAATTAATTCATATATTATGAAATCAATCAAAATTATATCTTTTTTTATATGTGCAATTTTTATTCATTGTACCTTAGTGGGGTCAGGTCAGATTACTCGTGGAGCATTACCTGGTGAAATATATCTTTCAACCCAATGGTATCATGATGGCTATATACTTCACTATGGGATTTTTCATTCAATTGATAATGGCTACAATCTTGAATTAGTCTATCAAAATATTGCAAATCCCCCATCAGGCCAGATGGGAGTTGCAACGGTGACCGGAGATGCATCAAATGGGTTCCTGTATAATTATTCGTCAACTAATTTATGGGTGAGCATGGATTATGGGGAGGATTGGGACTTGACAGATGAGAATTATGGTTACGCAAAATATTTTAGTGGATCTTTACCCGGATTGGTCTTTAAAGGAAATAATGATGGACTTTTTAAAAGTACAGATTATGGTCATTCGTTTGAACTTTTACCGATTACGGTTACTTGTCCATTCACTGAACTTGGTTATTATGAAAATGAATTTTTTGGCATTAATGGTGAATCAGGAATAGGTTATAATATAGTTCATTCATTGGATTATGGACAGACTTACACTGAAATCCCACTCGATACCACAATTGCCCTTTGGCAGATATGGGACAGGCCACCTAAGGTTGTAAGAGGTGCCTCATCAGGAGAATTATATTTAGTTTCATGGTGGCCAGATATAAGTTATAAGATTTTTCACAGTGTGGATACCGGCTATACCTGGACACAACAATATGTTTCAGCTCCAATGGATCATAATATTTCCTACACTCCGGGTAGAGAACAAGGAAGTTTTTATGTTATGAGGCTTGAAACAGCTCCGGACCAGACTCATAATTGGCTTTATATTGATTATAGCTGTGATTATGCTCAGACTTTTACAACTTATTTTCATGATCTTGAGCCTACATTTGGCATCGATAGAGGTTTAGTAAAAAGCTCTTCAATTAAGACTTATCCAAATCCTTTCAGTCAATTTATTACATTTGAGTTACCAAATTATGATAATGGAAACGTGGTTCAAATATTCGAAATTAACGGAAATCTGGTTAAAGAATTGGAATCTTTGGGAGATAAGGATTTTATTTGGGATGCGACAAATCAATCAGGTCAGAAAGTGTCTGAAGGAACCTATTTGTTTAGGGTATTGAATAATGATAATCAGGTAACAATTAATAAAATAATTTATATAAAAAACTAAATGTAAATAAAGCATTACATTTATTCTGCTTGTTTTTGACGTTTTAATTTTTCAATAGAATGATCATTACTAATTCGAATAATAATTATCAGACTATCTGATTATCATGAACAAATTTTTATGTTCGTCCATTTTGATTCTCTTATTCAATGTTTTGAATGCTCAGACCTGGAATTGGATGAATCCCTTGCCTCAGGGCAATGGTCTTACTTGTACAATATTCATTGATACGTTAACAGGATATGCCGTTGGTAATAATGGAACGGTAATAAAAACTACAGATGGAGGAAACACATGGACTATCCAAACCTCCGGAACAAACACAACTTTATATTCCGTCTGTTTTACAAATGAAGATGTGGGATATGCTGTAGGGAATGAAGGGGTCGTACTTAATACAATAAATGGCGGGCTTAGCTGGCATACCCAGAATTCAGGAACATCTGAAGAATTGAGGTCGGTCTATTTCACAAATGATAGCGATGGAGTCATTGTTGGTCGCGACGGAACGATATTAAAAACTACCGATGGTGGAACAACATGGATAACAATGATTTCGGGAACGAGTAATCATTTAAATTCAGTATATTTTATAAGTCCTTCCACCGGTTATGCAGTTGGCCAAAATGGAACTATTTTAAAAACGACGGATAAAGGATACACATGGATTAGTCAGGTATCAGGTACAATACATATAGAATTCAATTCAGTGTTTTTTCCGAATGAGAATACCGGTTATGTTGTAGGTTTGGCCGGAACGGTGGTAAAAACAGTAGATGGGGGTTTGAACTGGGTTATACATTCATCTGGTTATTCAGGAACTTTATATTCAGTACATTTCACTAATATAGATACAGGCTTTGTTGTCGGTACTCAAAGGGTGATATTAAAAACCATTGACGGGGGATTGAATTGGACGAGTGAATATTATGGCATTCCATTTGCCTTAAATTCTGTTTGTTTTATAAATAATAGTACAGGCTATTCGGTAGGCTCGACCGGAACAATCTTAAAGACAACTGATTGCGGTGAAAATTGGACCTTTCTTTCATCCAAAATGAACAGCTGGTTGTTTTCAGTGTATTTTACGAACTCGGATACAGGATATGTAGCTGGCGATCTGGGAACCATTTATAAGACAACTGATGGCGGTACTAATTGGATTCAGCAGGTATCCGGAACATTGTACTGGCTATCCAATATATATTTTCTGCCAGAAAGCCAATCATCACTCGGTTATGCCGTAGGTGAGTCAGGAACTATTCTTAAAACAATAAATGGTGGAACAAATTGGTTTAGCCAGTCATCAGGGACCTATAATTGTCTAAATTCTATAAGTTTTCTATCAGCCGATACAGGATTTATTATCGGAAACAATGGTATAATACTTAAAACGAGCGATGGAGGTTTAAACTGGATTAGATTATCTACCGGCATTTCTTTAGGTTTGTATTCAATTGCTTTTAGTGATTCTCACACTGGTTTTATCGTTGGACAGGCAGGACTTATTTTAAAGACAGTTGACGGAGGTAATAGTTGGATTATTCAGAATTCAGGAACTTCAAATAATTTACTATCGGTCTATTTTACTAATTCTAATACTGGATATGCAGTCGGTGGTTTTGGCACCATACTTAAAACAACAGATGCAGGTGAAAACTGGGAGTGCCAGAATATAGGAAGTGGTTATTCTTTATTTTCTGTATGTTTTACTGATGATTCTATCGGATACACCGTTGGTGTACCAGGTAAGATTATGTCAACCATTAATGGTGGTTCAAACTGGTTTGATCTTTATTCAGTGACTGATAATATTTTAGATGCCATCTGTTTTCCTGTGCCTAATATAGGCTATATTGTTGGTTATGGAGGAACAATTTTAAAGACCATTGATGCCGGGGTTGGCTATTCAAAAATATCTGTCAAAAACAATGACTTCTTAATCTACCCAAATCCGGCCACTGATAAGCTGACCATTGAATTATCGGAAATAACTGTTACAAAGCACACCGTATTATCAATTTATTCTCTGAAAGGTCAATTGTTGTTGCAAGAATCGGTCACGCAGGCTAAAACAGAAATAGACCTGACAGGTATTCCAAGAGGCGTTTATGTAATTGATGTGAATGATGGTATCCATAGGAGATCTCAGAAGATAATCAAAGAATAACCCTGTGCTGGGCTGAATGATTTCCGATACTTCGAACATCGAAAATGTAAAATCGTATCTCCCCCAATCATTTTACTATGCCACCCCTTCAGGGTTTACGTGTCATTTATTCGTTCCCGGCTATAATCATGTCATCCCTTCGGGATTGTCGCGAATAAAATGTGGAAATGTGAAAATGGTTGCAGGTTGCTAAAATACAGTAAGATAGAGGGTGTAACAGAACAACGTTTTTTTCATAAAACCGCAGAGAATGCAGAGGGCGCCGCGCAGAGATCGCTGAGGAATACAGTGCTGATTTTAAATACTCTGCGTTTCCTTTGCGAACTCTGCGGTTAACAAAAAAATCAGTTCTGTTACACCCTCATAGGGGATGAGGTGAATGAAGACCTGCCGACCTATAGATCTAACAACTGACGACTGAAGACTGACGACTGCCGACTGCCTTGCTGGGCCTTTTCGCCTTCTTCATGTTGCTACTCAATAACTTTTTTCTGTTACCGAAATGATTCAATAGAACACGGATGACGCGGATTTGGCGGATTTACGCGGATTTTATTAAAAGGAAAAATTATTGATTACGTCTAAGAAAATATATTCATGCTATAACGTAATCCGCGATTATCCGCCTGATCCGCGTCATCAGCGTTCTATTATGTTTATTTGAGTGACAACCGGAAAATTTGCTGTTTATTTATATTGAAACTGGTGCCGGAAGATATTTATAGTTAATGGAACAGGCCATCATCATTAATAAACAGTACCCTGCCGGTCAGAACATTCCCGGAATTATATTTTTCATTTACCATGCGTATCAGCCTTTTACTTTGCCTGCCAAAGCCTGTCATCCAGAAAACTGCAACAGTGTAATCATTATCTGCCAGCGACCTTGGATCAACGGCGTTTCCATTCAAATCCGAAATCAAATCAACTAATTGATGTAAGGTAAGCAATGAATCCGGCGGAACTGTCGATTTAGCCGGGATAGTATCAAGGTTGTGATTCCGGTTCCATTTCAGATTGGGAAACCCACCGGCATAGCAATTATTCAGAAAGGAAACCAGCTTACCCTCCCTGTTGAAAAACAAAATTTGAAGCGGCTGTGTATGTTCTTTTATCGGCCCGGCAGTAATGCAAGACTCCGGATTATAGCCATAAAGGAGGCCAATGCTGTCGAAATATTTGATATAGGAATCTTTCAGGAAAAACAGTTCATTGGAGTCTATTCCTTGCGAAAAGGCTATATCCATAGCATCCTGTCTTGTATATCCTTTGAAAGTTTAACTCCATACATGGCTGTCATAAAAGAATTACATCCCGTCAGGATCGTTATGACAGGGATAAGAAAAATAAATCCGATGAAGGAAATGATGTGACTTGTAGTTGTTTTCATTCGTATTAAAAGCATAAACAGGATCGTAAGTTAGTTTTTTTAATTTTAAAAGATGTTGATCCAAAAGGATCTTATTATTGCAAATGTATTTTACTATTGGGATGTATAAATGTAAAAGATGATTTACAAATCGACAAATTAATTCAGAAGCCATGGCAGGTTTACAAGTTACAGGTTGCATGCACTTCATCCCCAAACCCCTTCTCCTAAATGAGAAGGGGTTTATTTATTCCAGATAATATTTCAACTGCCGACTTGTAGACCTAAAGATTAGGATTATAACAGCATACCATCAAATGATCCTTCCTATGAATTCAACAATATGCCCTTTGATATTTTTCTTGTAACTTTCTTTAATATATGGACAGATACAAAAATTTCGTCCATTGGGATTGGTTTCGCGAAACACCGTCAGCGGAAAGACATTAAAATTATCCGGATTAATTTTGCATTCATAAGCATCGACAATGTCATTCTGGTGTTTTACAATAAAATCAATCTCGCGATTTGATTTATCCTGCCAATAGAAAATACCGCTGGTCGGGTAGTAAGATCTCAGGAGGTCGAGTACGAGATGTTCCCACAAGACGCCCCTGTCTTCTTCCCTTATCACATTCCAGCCTTTGACGAGTGTGACCATCCCGGTATCAAACGCATAATATTTGGGACGATGTGTGAGTTCCCTTTTCCCCCCACCATGGAAGGGTCTCAGAATAAATATATTACCAGCTATCTGAAGAGATTCAAGGTAAGAAGCGACCGTGGGGCGCGACAACTCACTCTGCTTGGATAGTTGTGTATAATCAATCAAATTACCGCTCGACCTGTACAATAACTGCATTAAACGCAGATAGCCTGTTCTGTTTCTGACATTGAATAATTCCTGGATGTCACGTGCAAAGAAACTGTCCATCCATTCCGAAAAGTAGCCGGGATCTTTTTTGTCAGCCAGCAATGGTTCGGGCAAACCACCATGTAACAGCCTGCGATCCAGGTCGGATATATTAAAATTATCCTGGCATTCATCCCATAGTACAGGGGGTAAATAGATTGATGTCTTGCGACCTGTCAAGCTGTCTCTGAATTTTTTTGTCGCCTCAAGCGTCGATGAGCCGGTCGCAAGTATTTTTATACCGTGGTACTCATCTGCAGCAATTTTAAGGATCCGGCTTGGATCGCTTAATCGGTGGATTTCATCGAAGACAACAATTGTTTCTGCCGGAAGACCTGCATAAAACGATTCCGGGTCTTCCAGGCGACGTCCGACAGAGGGAAGGTCACAATTCATGTATGTGGTGCCGTCGAACATTTTCGACAGCGTCGTTTTACCGCTGCGCCGTGCCCCACTCAGCCAAACGATGGGGCGTGACCGCCATGCATTTTCAATGGTCTTTATCCAAAAAGGTCGTTTAATCATGAAAGTATATTTTACAAATAGACGTCCAAATGTAAAATATAATTTACAAATTAGCAAATTAATTTCAAAATCCGGACAGATTGCAGGTTACAGGTTGGCGCTCTGCCTGCTGCGTAGCTTCGCCCGAAGACCCGCGGACCCGCCGACCTGCAGACCTCTAATAAACACCTCTCATTGAACATAATAATTCCTCCGCTCCAGGCAAGATATCCCAATTTCACTTACCTTTGCCGCGAAACAAGGAGGGGGATGATGCGCTCAAAAATTACCCTATACCATGTAAGATCCTATTTCTTTGCTGCGAGGCTGCTTCACGCCATCACGCTGCTCGATCTTGTCATTGCCATGCTGCTGCTGGTCAGGCTGCCTGATCTTTACCGTGACGGCACGGGAGCCGGCAAGGCACTGGGCACCGTTATCCTTCTCTTTGTGTTCTCCCTGCTCATCCTGTCGCAGTTGGATGCCCGGTCACGGTACCAGGATTACAAACAGATCAAGGATCAGCTTTTTCTGTATGGTTTCAATCCCCGCATCCTCAGGCCTGTGCTGAAGTCACGCTGCCAGCGTGATGCCGCTTACAGGGCTGCCGCAGAGCTCGGCCTGGCGGCTTCATGCAGGCATCTCTACCGCATGAACGGTTACCGCTGGTATCATATCTTACCCGATTATACCTTCCGTCAGCCGCAGTTCCTGCTTTCCAGATACTTCTGGCTGACGACGTTCTTCACACCTGTTTATTACCCTCGTATTGATTTTGCAACGGGCACTCTCATCCGTCGCCGCATCATTAAATCATAATCCCACTCTTCACATGGATCCGGCTCACGTCATCATCAGGATCAGAGGGCTGTCGAAGCGTTTCGGTGACATCCAGGCTGTCGACGGTTTGAACCTCGACGTTTATGCCGGTGATGTGTACGGTTTCCTGGGACCTAACGGCTCGGGCAAGAGCACGACGATCAGGATGATGCTGTCGCTGGTGAGGCCCGACAGCGGCACTATAGAACTCTTCGGCCTGCCGCTGCGCGGCAGCCGCCGCGCCATCCTTGAACGTACCGGCGCCCTCATAGAAAAACCGGATCTGTATGATTATCTGACCGCCTTTAAGAACCTTGAGATACTGTCGGCATATGCCGGCGACAAGGTCATATCACGGCGTATTATGGAGGTCCTGGCCGTCACGGGTCTGGAGAAAAGAGCCCACAGCCGCGTGAAGACCTTCTCCAAAGGCATGAAACAACGCCTCGGCATTGCCCAGGCCCTCGTCGGCGACCCCGAGCTGCTCATCCTCGACGAGCCCACGGCAGGCCTCGACCCCCAGGGCGTGAAAGACATTCGCGACCTCATAGCCACACTCAACCATGACATGCATAAGACCGTTCTCATCTCATCGCACCAGCTCCATGAGATAGAACAGGTCGCCAACAGGATGATCATCATCGACAAAGGCCACGCCGTGGTCGAAGGTGAGGTAAAGGAGTTATTGAAGGACAGGGATCAGAACCTCGAGTCGTATTTCTTAAACCTGACGTGACATGGGCCGCATCACACGCATCGAGCTCTATAAGGTCTTCACCCGCAAGCGCAGTTACATAGGCTTTGCGGCCATCCTGATCATCGTGCTGATCACCCTTGGTGCCATCGCCTGGGAGGGCAAAGATGTCTTCGACTTCCTTACCCAGAACCTCACCCAGTCGTTCTACCTTCAGGGTAACCTCGTGAACGGTTATATGGAATCGTACCTGGTGCTCAACTTCCTGTGGGTTCATATCCCGCTGCTTATCGTCATCGTCACCGGCGACTTGCTCTCGGGCGAAGCCAATGCGGGCACCCTGCGTGTCGTCCTCACCAGGCCGGTGAGCAGGGTGAGATTAGTGACGGCCAAATTCAACGCCGGCATGATCTATTCCTTCACGCTGGTGATTTTCCTGGCCGTCATCAGTATCGGCTCGGGAATCCTGCTGCTGGGCCGCGGCGATCTCATCGTCCTGATGGACACCCTTAACATCTTTCCCTCGCATGATGTCCTGTGGCGTTTCCTGATGGCGTACCTCTTCGGGCTGCTCAGCATGACCACCATCGCCTCGCTGTCGCTGCTGCTGTCGGCCATGTCGAACAACTCACTGGGACCCATCCTGAGCACCATGGCCGTGATCATCGTCTTCACCCTGATATCCTCTCTCGACATACGGGTGTTCGATCTCATCAAACCCTATCTCTTTACCTCCTATCTCGACACCTGGCAGATGTTTTTCTCATTTAATATCGACCGTGCCGAGGTGATAAAGAACGGCGCCGTCCTGCTGGGGCATACGGGATTGTTTTACGGCCTGACGGTGTTCTGTTTCAGCAGAAAGGATATTCTGACATGACGGCCGGGGAAAACATATCACGATACGTGAACAAACAGCATGATGCGATGAAAAGATATGCGGCATTGAAAACGGTTTTCCTTCTGTCCCTCCTTTGTCTTATCCTGCCGGTGACGGCACAGGATGAGGGACCTTACCAGGTCCTCGACAGGGTGAGGAACAAGCTCGAAGCCATAAAGGATTACCGGGCCGACGTGGCCATCAGGGTGGATGTCGACTTCATCCGCATGCCGGAGAAGCACGCCACGGTCTTTTATAAGGCCCCCGGCAAGACACGTTTTAAATCGGATGAATTCATCATGCTACCTAAGAAAGGGATTAACTTTTCGGCGCTCAGTCTTCTGGATGGAGGTTATGCCGCCATTTATGCCGGCACTGCCAAGATTGACGATCAGGAGGATGAGATCATCAAGGTCATCCCCATGAAACAGAAATTCGACATCGTCCTCTCGACGTTGTGGGTGGATACCGTCAGCTACCGCGTGATGCGGGTCGAGAGCACAACACGCGAAAGCGGCAGCTATACCATCGACTTTACTTACCATGATCCGTCACTGCCGCTGCCGTCGGTGATGAAGATATCGTTCGAGATACAGAACTTTAACATCCCCCTGAAATTCATCGGCAAGGGGGTGGAGATCGATCGGAACAAGATCGACAGCACGGAGGTGAAGAGGGGTGCTGTCATCCTCACCTTCTCCAACTATCAGGTCAATACCGGGTTAAAAGACGAGATTTTCAAGGAAAATGAAGACAGAGAACAATGACAAATTAGCTAAACTTTGCTTAGCGTTCATTGCGTGATCCTTGCACCATTGCGGTTAAAAGCACATTTATTAACCGCAAGGAGCGCTATGAATACGCAATGACCGCAAAGAAAGAAAACCAACCGGATCCTCAGCTGATATCCTCCCGGAAGATCTCACGTGGCGCCTTGGTCATCACCAGTCCCATCGTCATAAAGAACCCCGTTGCCAGGATGATCATCAACAGCAATCCGCTATTGAAGCCCGGTATATGCTTCCCCTCGGGGATGTTCAGGAAGAGCAGGATGCTGATGAGGCCGCGCGGAGTGATGAAGAGCTCGGGCATCAACTCAGTGTGCACGACAAACTTCAGGAAAAGGAACCGGAAGAAATAAATGCAACCCAGAATGATGACACCGTAAAACAGCACCTTGAAGTGGAACAGCAGTGCCAGGTCCATCGTGAAGCCAAAGAGGAGAAAGAAGAAAGTACGTATCAGAAAGGCGCTCTCGGCCGTCAGGTTGGTAAAGAACTGCAGGTCGGTCTGGAACTTCTCGAAGATGAACACCTTCCTGAACCACCGGTAAGGGATGAGGTCGGCATTGTTGAGGATGAGGCCGAAGACCAGGATGATGATCAGCGACGACAGATGGAAATATTCTCCTCCCGCATAAAAGATAATGAGTATCGACAGGATCAGGAAGAACTTGACATGGCTTGTGATCCTGCTCTGAAGGTAGAGAATGAGCATGCATGCCGCTAACGCCACAGCCAGGATGATGGTGATGTCCATTCCCAGCAAAAGGAACGACCGGCCGGTGATGATCTCGTTATAGATGACGAAGTTGAACACGACGATGCCGAGGATATCGGAGAAGATCGATTCATAAAATAAAAATTCTTTTTTGAGCATATGGAAATGCGACACCGACGGTATTGTCACGGCCGATGAGATGATGCTGTAAGGGATGGCATTGATTAAGCAGGCGTTGAAGGGCTCATGGGTGAGACCCCGGAAGATATAGGCGATACTCACCGAGGTAAGGACCAGGATGAAAAAGGCGGCAAGGAAAGCCTTGCCGATAAGAGGTAATTTTTTGCGTTCGAATTTTATCTCCAGCGCCCCCTCCAAAACGATGAGGATGAGACCGAGGGTCCCCAGGATAGGCAGGATGGCCGCCAGCCCCGGCGTCTGGATGTTTAAATAGACCAGCAGGTAATGCAGGAAGATGCCGGTGAACAACAACAGCAGCACCGACGGTATCCGCGTTATCCTGGAGATGAAGTTCAGCAGGTACGAGAAGATGACGAGGAAGCAGAGTATGATAAGTATGGTGTCGGAGATCATCGGCCGGGTGTTGGTTATTTTTCATAAAAGGAAAAATGACTTCCTTTTGTTCAACCGGTAAAGGACAAATGTATGAAATTTCCTGTGAAAAAAGGGACTCCATCCACATGCATGGCAGAATCCCGTTTCCGTTTTGCGTTTAAGTGGATGGAGTCCCTTTTTGACATTTAGCTTATTTTAACATTCCCGGAAAACAATTGCACGTCATCGATTGTATATATTTGTGATCTGAAAAACATTAAGTCAATGAAAAAACTATTCATCCTTTTGGCGCTGTCCTTCGTAATTAGTGGGGCAATGGGTCAGAATAAAAGAAGTGTCACCCCTCCGGGACATGTGAAATCTAAAGTGGAAAATCTTTACCCCGAGGCGAAGAATATTAAATGGTCGATGGAAGACGGTGACTATGAAGCCAATTTTAAAAATGAAGGAAAGGAAACAGCCCTTGTCTTCAATCCCCAGGGTACGCTCCTGCAAACTGAAACCGAAATTCAGGAATATGATCTGCCCGATGTTTCGAGAGATTACATTGCGCGCAACTACGCGGGAAAAAAAATAACCGAAGCCGCTAAAATGACCGACAACCATGGCATTATCACTTACGAGGCAGAAGTGGACAGAATGGACCTCATCTTCGATGATCACGGTACCTTCGTCAAGATCGTCAAGAGGACAGGCCGCAGGGATTAAAAACGGAAGAGGATGGCGATCTCCTTTTTTTACTATTTTTATCCCATGCTACGAGGATTGCTTCTGTATTGTCTTTTTCTCATTCTTTTCGCGGCGGCGGAAGGTCAGGTACGTGACCTTGACTACTACCTGCAGGCGGGCATGGCCAACAGCCCTCTCCTGAAAGACCTCAACAACCAGCGGCGCATCAATTCTTACGACAGCCTGCTCATTGCCGCCGGCCGCAAACCCCAGGTCAGCTTCAACGGATTGCTGTACTATGCTCCCATCCTCAACGGTTACGGTTACAGCGAGGCCATCACCAACGGCGGGGCCATTGGCTCCCAGGTGGTCCTGTCACAGGATCTCTTCAGAAGAAAAAGTGTCGAAGCCCACTTCTCCAGGATGGGATTGCAAAACCAGTCCCTCTCTAACTCCATTACGCTGACGGAGAATGATATCAGAAAAAGCATCACGGCACAGTACCTCGCCGCCTACGCCGTATACAGTGAAATCGGCTTCAATACAAAGGTGCTGGCCACCCTCCGCGAGGAAGACACCATCCTGAAAAGACTGGTGCAGAACGGCGTTTACAGGCAGACCGATTACCTCTCCTTTCTCGTGGAGACGCAGACACAGGAGATAAACCTCAACCAGCTTCAGATAGATCTCCAGAAGGAAATGTCGGCCCTGAACCTCCTCTGCGGCATCACCTCCGACACCGTCTATGAACTGATCAGGCCTGATATCGAGCAGAAAGCGCTCATCCGCTGGGAGCAGACGCCTTTTTTCCTGCGTTTTAAATACGACAGCCTGCTCATCCGCAATGAGAAGATGTTGCTGGACCGCAGCTACAAACCCGCGGTGCGGTGGTTCGGTGACGCGGGCCTGCTGAGCAATAACCCGCCGGTGATCTATAAAAATTTCGGTGTCAGCCTGGGCCTCAGCATGAGCTTTCCCCTCTATGACGGCAATAAGCGCAAGCTGGGGTATGATAAGCTGAACGCGTCGGAGGAGACCAGGAAGCATTACGAGGATTTTTACAAGACGCAATACGACCAGCAGCTGCTTCAGCTGAACGAGGAGCTGAGGAAGACACGTGCGATGATTCCACGGCTGCAGGAACAGGCGGCGCTGGCCGGAAGGGTCATCCGCGACAGCCGCACGCTGATCGACCAGGGAACCCTGCCGGTGACCGATTATGTTATCGCATTGAGGAATTACATGACCATTCAGCATAATCTGAATCAATATGAGATAAAGATCCTGCAGATCATCAACGAGATCAATTATTGGAAGCAGTAGAAAAACAGCTATGCAACAGACACGACTAAAGATCGCGGTGGCTGTCCTGGCGGCCTGCCTTCTCACTGCGTCATGCCACAGGAGGGTGACCACGGCGGAGCAGGAACCCGTCGCCAGGGTCCCTGTCACCGTCACCGGCATCACGGTGGCGCCCGTGAATGATTACCTGACGCTGATGGCAACGTCGGCATTCCTTAACAAGGCGATGGTGAAAGCCACAGCAACGGGCTATGTGGAGAAGGTGCGTGTGAACGTGGGTCAGAGCGTGACCACAGGACAGGAGCTCTTCGTCCTCAAGACCAAGGAAGCCGCCGCCATAGGCGCTGACACGCTGGGGCAGGCGACCTTCCCCGGCCTCATTACAGTCCGGGCCGCCATCGACGGCATCATCCTTTCCATCGACCATCCCGCGGGGGATTATGTCCTCGACGGCGACCAACTGGCCGTCATTGCCATCCCCGGCAGCCTCGTCTTCATCCTTGAGGCACCCTTTGAAGATGATGTCTGGATAAAGATTGATGCGACATGTGACGTCATCCTGCCCGGCGGCAGGATGCTGAAGGGGGTTATCGCCTCACGCCTGCCGGCGGTGACCGGCAACGCTCAGACACAACAGTACATCATCCGGGTGAACGGCGCGGGGACCCTCCCGGAGAACCTCATCGCACAGGTGAAAATATTGAAGATGACCTTGCCCGATGCCATCATGCTGCCCCGGGCCTGCGTCCTCGCCGACGCCCTCATGAAACACTTCTGGGTAATGAAGCTCATCAACGACTCCACGGCCGTGAAAGTGCCCGTGACAACAGGCCTCACACAGAACGATACCGTACAAATAGTCAGTCCGGCTTTCATGCTCTCTGACCTGTTCCTGGCCTCCGGCAACTACGGCCTGGGTGACACGGCCACAGTGACCGTCATCAAAAACCTCATGACCGGGAAATAATCCATGGAAAACAGAAGCTTTTACCGGACTTATCACAAGCCCATCCTCTTTGTCCTGGTGATGATCATCCTCATCGGTGTATACTCCTGCCTGCGCATGCAAACCCTTCTCTTCCCCGACGTCGTCTTCCCAAAGATCACCCTTATCGCCGATAACGGCGAGCAGCCCGTCGAGAAGATGATGGTGACGGTGACCAGGCCTCTGGAGCTGGCCATTAAGAGGGTCAACGGCATACAGACGGTGCGCAGTTCCACCAGCCGCGGCAGCTGCACCATAGAAGCCTTTTTCGACTGGAACATTGACATACAGATGGCCAAGGTGCAGATGGAGTCACGTATTAACGAGATCAAGAACACGCTGCCGCCCACCGTCAACATCATCATCGAGGTCATGGGGCAGAGCATTTATCCCGTGCTGGGCTACACACTGGAAAGCGACAGCTACGGCCAGGTGGAGCTGAAGAACGACGCCCTGTACCTTATCCGTCCCCAGTTTGAGCAGGTCCCAGGCATCTCCAACGTGGTGGTACGGGGAGGACGCACCAAGGAGTACGTCATCACACCGCAGCCTGAGAAGATGCTGGCGCTCAACATCACACCGCAGACCATCATCGACGTCATGGGCAGCACCAACTTCATCGAATCCAACGGCCTGCTGTCCGACTACCGGCGGCTGTACCTGACGCTTACCGACACCCGTCTCAACAACCTCGGACAGGTCAGCAACACCATCATCCGCAACGACGGCAACAGGGTCGTGCGCCTGTCCGACATCGCCACCGTCGACCTGGAGGAGCAGCAGGAGTTCATACGCATCAACGCCAACGGCCATGACGCGGTGACCATCGACCTGGTGAAACAGAGAGGGGTGAATCTCGTCAACTTCGCCAGAGATGTCTTCGCCAAGGCCGGGGAGATCCGTAAGCTGCTGCCTGTGGGCATGGAACTGCGTCCCTATTACGACCAGTCGGCCTTCGTCACCGAGTCGATCAACAGCGTGCTGAAGACCATCTACGAGGGGCTCATCCTGGCCATCTTCGTCGTCATCCTTTTCCTGCGTTCGTTCCGTGCCAGCCTCAACGTCATCCTCATAATCCCCGTCACCTTCGCCCTGACGACCATCGTCCTCTATGTGGCCGGCATCACCCTCAACATCATGTCGCTGGGCGGCATCGCGGCATCTATAGGCCTGGTCATCGACGATGCCATAGTCATCATCGAGCAGATGCACCGCCTCCATGAGGAAAACCCTGACAAGGACAAATACGCTGTCGTTAAGGAGTCCATCCGCGGCCTGCTGCCGGCCATGATAGGCTCGTCGCTGAGCACCATCGTCATCTTACTGCCCTTTGTCATGATGAGCGGTGTGGCGGGCAGCTTCTTCAGGGAGCTGACGGTGACCATGGAGATCGCCCTCATTTGCTCCTATTTTGTGACATGGGTGGGCCTGCCGGCGCTGCACTTGCTGTTCGGATACAAACCCCGACGGCGGCTGCGGTTTTTGACCAGGGACAAGATAAAGGGTGAGAGGGAACGGCCCCGGTGGTTATTATGGCTTTTCGATAAACCTGTCTATGCTTTCATTTTCATCGTGATTCTGGGCGTCTCGTCGGTATTTCTGATGCCGCGTCTGCGCACCGGCTTCCTGCCGGTTCTTGACGAAGGCACGATCGTGCTCGACTACCTGTCGCCGCCGGGCACATCGCTGGATGCCTCCGACGCCATCCTGCGCACCGTCGACACCATTGTGCTGCACCATCCTGAGGTGGCCACATACATGAGGCGGACAGGCACCAACATGGCGTCGAGCATCAGCATGGCTTCAGGCGTCATACCGCCCAACGAGGGTGACTACCTGATACAGCTCAAACATGGTATCAACAAGAAGACGGTGGATGTCATCGCCGAGCTGCGACGTAAGGTGGCGGCGGCAGAACCCGCCTTAGAGATTGAGTTCGGCCAGCGTATCTCCGACCTGCTGGGCGACCTGATAGGGCGTCCCCAGCCTGTCGAGATCAAGGTCTTCGGCACCGACCAGAATAAAATGCAGGAGCTGGCTTTGCAAATACAGGGGCTGCTGCAGAAAATTCAGGGCGTCGTCGACGTCCGCAGCGGCATCATCATCGACGGGCCCACCATCACCGTCACACCCGATGATCGCAAGCTGGCGCAGTACCACATCACGCCGGCCGACTTACAGACGCAGCTGAAAGCTTATAACGAAGGTGTTGCAGTGGGCGAGATACAGGAAGGCGAGCAGATGCTGCGCATCCTGCTGCGCTTCGAGAACTTCAGGGATAACAGCCTCGACGTCATCCGCAACCAGCCCATCTTCTCACCCGACGGCACTTACCGGCCATTGCATTATCTGGCCGCTGTGGAGACGTCGGAGGGCTTCCCCGAGATCACGCGCGAGAACATCAAGTCGGATGTCGTCGTCACGGCCCGTCTCGACAACCGCGATATAGGCAGCGCCATCCGTGAGATCAAGTCGGTCTTCGCCAGCAAGCTGTTGCTGCCGCCGGGATATTATATTGCCTTTGGCGGCACCTATGCCGAACAGCAGGCATCGTTCCGCGAACTGCTTTTCATTCTCATCGCCGCCATCCTGCTGGTCTTCACCGTCCTCTTTTTCCTTTTTCGCAACCTGCGCATAGCCCTGCTCATCATCTTCATCTCCGTCATGGGCATCGGAGGCAGCATCTGGCTGCTCTTCCTCACCCGCATACAGCTCAACGTGGGCAGCTACACCGGCATCATCATGATCACGGGCATCATCGCCGAGAACGCCGTCTTCACCGTCAACCAGTTCATGATGACCTACCGGCGTACCAGCGACGTGAATGCGTCCATCCGCAACGCCATCTCTGTTCGTGTCCGTCCCAACCTGATGACCGCCCTCGGCCGCCATCCTGGCCCTGACGCCCCTGGCGCTGGGCATAGGCGTCGGCGCCCAGATGCAGCAACCCTTAGCCATAGCCGTCATCGGCGGGTTCCTGGTGGCCATGCCGTTGCAGCTGTTCGTGTTTCCGACGCTGATCAGGTTGGTGTTTCATAAGAAAGGACTGAAAGTTGACGACTCTTTGGAATAGAGGTCTTTTTGGCATCAATGTGAAAATGAGGAAATGAGACAATTTGAAAATTAATTTCACATTGTCTCATTTAGCCCCATCCTTAAGGAATTGTATCAAAATTGATATTTTCATTTAACCACAGAGGTCACAGAGGAAATACGAAGAGCGCAGAGTATTGACATTTAATTTTCTATACATACAAGTTTTCTGCTAGTGTCTGGTTCTTAAATAGAAAAAATAGTTTTGATACATTCCCGAGTAAATTGCCACATTTTCCAGTTTTTAAATTTAAGATGGTTCAAAGAGATAAGATCATTTCATATTGTTGAGTAATATGATTTGAAAAGAACCGATTAAAATTCTTATCTTTGCATCGGTTTACCAGGCTATAAGAATAATTGAATAAGACCTTTTTTACTTTGATGTCAAACAGATAATTTTGGACAAGAAAAAAGCTGTCGTAAGTTTAATATTGATTTGACAAAATGGTCAGAAAAAAGAAACCCGACATAATTAAAACTCTTATTGGCGATGAATTAAATCTCAATAATGAGTCTTTACTTAAAAGTATTGCATACTATAAAAAAGCGTCCGAGATCATTGCCAGAACCGACAAAGCCTTAGGTCGCAGAAAAGAGTACTCAGAGACGACTCAATCAACCATTGATCTTAACATATCTCAGGATGCGATTGGCTCAACGACAGACTTTTAAAACAAGTCAGGACTGGAATAACTTCCTTGGTTCAAATAAACAACTTACGGGACAAGAGCTTTTTCAGTTACGGAAAGCTTGCTATACTGACATTGAGACAGTAAGAGAAAGACCACTGATCATTTATGCTTCCAAATTTATTGACAGCTCTGCTCCGGGAGCTCCTATTCTTATTGATCTTAATGATGTAGATGGATTTACCGATCTTGTTAATCATATTAAGGAGTCGGATTCTGTCGATGTACTCATTCACAGTCCTGGGGGCAGACCTGACGCTACAGAGAGAATAGTTTATCTTCTTAGATCAAGATTCAGGGAGGTAAACTTTTTAATTCCCCATTCTGCCTATTCAGCGGCTACCATGCTTGCACTTTCAGGTAATAATATCATATTACACCCCAGTGCCTCCCTTGGACCTATCGATCCTCAGATAAATGGTATTCCTGCCAGATCAATTAAAAGAGGATTTGAAAAGGTAAAGAGGATCATAATGGAAGAAGGCCCTGAAGCTCTACCGGCTTATATCCCTCTGATAGAGAAATATTCTTTAGATTTATTAGAATTATGCGATGACTCGGAAAAGCTTTCCAAGGAATTGGTTGGAAGCTGGTTGAAACAATATATGTTTAAAGATAGAGCCACCCAGAGTACGATAAGAAAGGCTGTCAATTATTTTTCAAATTACGATAAGCATTTATTGCACTCAAGACCGTTGGTTTATGATAAGCTGAAATCTTTAAAATTAAATGTTTATATCGCTGAGGATCCTTTGAGAGATTTACTTTGGGAATCATATATCCTTATTAATGGATTTTTCAATATAACCCCATTTGTCAAGTTATATGAATCCTGTCATGGCGTATCCTGGGGAAGACAATATCAACAACATAATATTCCTATCCCACAACAATTTGTAAAGCCGGTTAATAAAGACAAGTCGAAATAAATGTATCATTCATTATCTGGATGTAATTTTTCATGTTAGCGATAAGCTGCTAGCTTCGAATCGCAGGGGGAGGGTATGAGGGAGGATGCAGTGTTTCACTTTTTCGTGTATATTCCTGTAATACTTATCTTTATTCTGGCTGACCTCCACACATTTCAAAAAATACACTTATATTTGAATGATAAACAATATAGGGAGATTAAACCATTTCATAAATTTTTATCATATGAATAATAAAGTAAAAACTGATGTGATTGCTTATATTGCAGCCTATGCAAATATTTCAGTATCAAAAATCACTGATGATCAAATTTTAAAAGAACAACCATTAATGTTGGATGATGCAAAACTTGGTTTTTTGACCCTAGCCTTAAGAGATTATGTTAAAAATCTGAATCCCAATGAAACGGTTCTAATTAGTGATTTAAGAAAGAAAGGTTTAACCGTTAAGAAAACATATGAATTAATTATTAAGAAAGTTACTGGATGAAAAGATACATTTGGTTGTTTACCTTGATAATTTTATTCACCGACTCATATTCACAAGATTCGGTATTCAATAGGATTAATAATTGGTTAACAGACAAGAATTTTAGTATCAGAAAAACTTTTGATGGATCAAAAAGCGAAAATAAACCGGCATGTTTGGCATATCAGGAAGATCATTTGACATCAAAAGTTTTTTTCAATATAGATTTTGGGATTAAGCTGTCTGAACTTGAGTTATTTAAAGAAACCGGTTCAAGTTTAATTTTTTATCCGAAAGTTGAATGGCATAAATCGACAGATCCGGCTGATTTAAAAAACAAGGTTGGTATAGGAGTAAATTTTGAATTTTTACCATTCAGGTTAAAAGCTCCAAAGATACCCTTGAGTTCGTCGAATAATGGATTAATCATTTCGCCGTGGATTCAAGGAATATCTTCTTTTAAAAAGAATTTCATTTCAAATGCTTATGAGACTGAAATTACAGCTCAAGTATCGTTTTTAAGCAATTACAATTTCCTCCCCGGCTGTAATTTGCGGGATAAAAAGGGTAATTTCAGAATGCGTTATTACCCATATATAGGCTATGAATATAACAGGCAACCAGATCTTATTACAAAAGGTACCGTCGAAGAATTTTCATTATATTTTATCAGATTTTTTATAGAAGTCTGGATCGTACCTGAGACTATACAAATAATTTTTGATGGAACGTATCGACAGATAATTAATAATAAATCCACAATTAGAACCTGGTTGCCAATAATGTCTCCCTCGGCAAATTTGTATCCTGGTAAACAACAAGCATTCAGTATCGGATATGAATTTACATATGGTTATGATGACGAAAGCACTTTTCAGTTAGTGCAAATATCTTCTATAAAATTTAATATAAAAATTTAATATAGAGAAATTGTAAGTTCTGCACCATTTTGACCCTCTACTCAGAGATACTGTCTCCCTATAAAAGAGATGAGTGAAAGTGCTGATGCAGGTGCATATTCCGGTGACACATTCTCACATTCGTGGATAACTGCCACACGATTCAACTAAAATGACTTATATTTGACTGTAAAATTGTGCAGAGAGATTAGACCATCTTCATTTCGTCTGATATTTATCAGGGTCAATCATAAATCGTAAATTTTCACATTAAATGACTGAAAAAGCGACTTATAAAATTAAACCGGAAATTTTGGAGTTCATGCGTAAAAGTGCAGGCCTGAGCCAGGAGGATGTAGCAAAAAAACTTAAACTTCAGAAATCAGAATATTTTAGTATTGAAAATGGCGAAGAAAGAGTTCCGCAAAATATTCTTTTTGACCTTGCCGATCTTTACAAGCGACCGCTGGTTGCTTTTTATACCATCGACACAAAACAAAACATTGAACTGCCTCATGATTTCCGTCTGAACCGGGATAAAAAAATTTCGCCACAGGTTTATCTGGCAAAACGTAAAGCATTGTACCTGGCAGGGGAGTTAAAAGAAATTACGGAAAGAAAAACGGAACTGCCCGACCTGGATACCAATGTCCCGGCGACGGTATTGGCTGATCAGGTTTGGAGAATTCTGGATATTGATTATGCCATTTTGAAAGAAGTCGTTGCAAGCAAAGATGAAACAGCATTAGGCTATTATAAATCGCTTATCGAAGAGAAATTTTTCATTCCCATTATCGAACATCCTTTAAAGACAAACGGAGTAAGAGCATTTTCGGTTTTCGGTGAGGTGAGCGTCATGGTCTTAAATGAAAGCGACCAGGATGAGGTAAAATTATTTTCTCTTTTCCATGAGTTTTGCCACCTGTTGA
>Ga0172366_10000086_pt1 | contig 51344 bp, 49 predicted proteins | sample LakKivSesite69cm_FD_114533 | JGI IMG/M metagenome (GOLD analysis project Ga0172366, IMG submission 114533) | Sediment microbial communities from Lake Kivu, Rwanda - Sediment site 69cm | ecosystem: Environmental > Aquatic > Freshwater > Lake > Sediment | place: Rwanda: Western Province, Lake...
CTATATCGCCTTTCGCTTGGTTTGAATTTCTGGGCACCAAAGCGAACCCAACACAGCATATGATTAACGCAATTTTAGGAGTGCTCACAGGTCCCTACTGGGGGGCTATTGCAGCTGTTTTTATAGGAACGATCAGAAACATGCTGGGAACAGGCACTGTCTACGCATTCCCAGGCGGGATACCTGGCGCCATAGTCGTTGGTGTTGTTTACTGGATTCTTAAACGCTTCAAGATAAGCGAACGAAAGTGCCTAGCAGCGGCTCTTACGGAACCCATAGGCACGGTCTTAATAGGTGCTCCGCTTGCTCTCTTTCTGCTCGCCCCTTGGCTAGGACTTCAAAAACTTCTAGATTTGACGACAAAAGAAGGATTTCTATCTGCCTTTCTAATCTTTGGGTCAGGCTGGGCATTGAGCTCTGTGCCCGGATGCATTGTAGGATTCATGATTCTTCTAGTTTTAGATAGAGTGGGAATGAATAGGGAGACTTTGTTTGGGGAGAAATGAACAGAAAACGCCTTTGAAAGGCATAGACATCCTAGGCAAGAAAGTGCTAATACTTGGCGAAGCTGGATCTGGTAAAACCAGGTTGGCAGCCAAGCTATTTCAAGAATTGGCAATGTTGATAAGTCCTGAAGAAATAACTGTTGTCGATCTGGCTCCACGAAAGGTCGGAGGAATTGGCGGAAAACTGACGGATTACGTAGAGATAAGTAGCGGTGTCAGATATCTTTCACCAAAAAATGTTTACACTCCCAGATTCGCAGGGCAATCATTTGAACAGGTGCTACACTATGCACAATTGAATAGAGAAAACATGGAACCATTATTGAACACGTTCATTCAAAATCCCACCAAAGTCCTGATCATAAATGACGTCACACTTTATCTTCATCTAGGTAAACTAGAGACAGTTCTAAGTTGTGTAAGTTTAGCCAAGACGTTCCTAGCGACTGCGTATTACGGCTCGAAACTTGCAAATGATCTGGGAACCGGCATCAGCGCAAAAGAAAGGCAACTAATTAACAGACTAGCTAGGTTGCTGGACTTGACCGTAAAAATTAATCGCCTAGAAACAAATAATGGGAAAAGGCAGCCTTAGTATTCGGCAAAGTTGCTTTTGGATAGAACATAGTCAACGATTTTCAGTATCGAGAAACACAATGATTTTTGAACGGGTGATTGGAACTTCTTCAATTAACATCGGTTAGTCTCCCTCTTTTTGGAGAACCATTTCTGGAGAAGTGTAGACGTTCATGCGCTTTCCTCGCACAAATCCAATTAGGGTTAGGTTGACTTCCTTAGCAACATCAATGCCGGAATCTATTGCCGCAGCTAAGGAGGCTACCAATGGTAAGCCAACCCTTGCCGCTTTAAAGACTATGTCTCCTGTTAGCCGTCCGCTTAAGACTAGGAAGCAGTTGCCTAGAAGCGTCTTGTTCTGTGATGTGATGCCGATTACTTTGTCGACAGCGTTGTGGCGGCCAACGTCTTCAGCGAAGGCTACGAGAGTTCCGTCAACTTTGTAGATTGCTGCAACGTGTACGCCGCCAGTTTTTTGAAAAGTCTCTGCGATGGAGTTCAGGCGGTTGACGGAGTCTAGTATTACTTCAGCCTTGACCTTCAAGTTTGATCTAATCTTAGCGAGCTTCCGCGAGGGTTGGTAAGGTGCTTTGGTTCCGCAGGCTGAAAGAATTACGCGGGAAAAATGCTTTGAGAGTTTTAGCCTCTTTTTCAGATTAACCTGAGGCATAAGCTTAATGTGACAAACTCCTTTCTCGGCTTCTAGACGGATCTCTTGAATCTCCTCAATTGTTTCCGCAATTCCTTCGGAAAGGACATTTCCAACTGCTAGCTCTTTCAGGTTGGAAGGCGAACAATAAATGGTTGCGTAATGAGTCCGGTTTAGGAATACGTAGAATGGCTTCTCTTGTGCGACATAATCAGTCACTTTCCGAGCTTCTTGGTTTGAAACGTCAATTCTTACAATCTCAACTTTCAACATGATGTTCACTTCCTAAGTTCCGATAGGATAAAATCCACAACTTCATCGGCAATGTTAACCTTTGCCGCAGACTGCAGGCCTCTCCATCCTGGTTGACTGTTGACGTCAACAACAACGGGTCCCTCTGGGCCTTCTAGAATGTCTACACCGCCGATCTTGCATTCGATGAGGCTGGCTGATTTAACAGCCATCTCTTCAAGCGCCTTATCAAGGTCTAATGGCACAGGGCGAGCCCCTTGACTGTAATTGGCTTTCCAGCCTTCCGCGATACGTCGCATTGCGGCAACAACGCGGTTGCCGACGACAAACGCACGAATATCAGAGAAACCGTGATGCACAAACTCTTGAAGATAGATTACTCCATGGTAAAACCTTACAGCCCTAAAGACTGTGGAGGCAACCTCCGGATCACTAACTCTTGTGGCTCCTACTCCTCTGGAACCGAATATTGGTTTGACGATGACGTCTCCGCCGAGTTCTTTGAAAGCTTTTAGGGCTTCGTCAATGTTTTCAGTCACCGCTGTGCGTGGCACAGGTAGGCCGTTCTCTTCCAAAATTGCCAGAATGTCATATTTGTCAACACAATGCTCAATCGCTTCAGGCGGATTTATCACGTACAAACCTAATCGTTGAAGCCGATAAAGAACATCCATTCTGAAAACTAACTCCTCAAGAGAGCCCCGCCCAATTGGCCGGATTACTAGACCGTTGAGTTCCTCTCTGATGTTGAGGCTGCCAACATTGAGGAGGGGCCTGTATCCAACACGTGCAATTAATTCTGGAAAGCTGAAGCATAAATGTGAAACACTTCGCTTGTCCAAGGCTTCTCGAAGCTGAGCTGAACTGTAAGAGTTTCGATTCCTTGTCAGAATTCCAATTTTCAAAAACGAAACCTTCTGTACGATTGAGTCTACGAAAAATGCTACTTGGCTTTGTTCTTAAAGTTTCCGTGTTGAGGCGTAGACCTAGAATTTGTGGATGAAAGGGACTAGTTGTTCTGCATTGTCTAACTTTTCAGACAGCCTGACATTCAAGTAAGCACCGTGAGCGTTGAAGTATGGCGGACCTTTTCGCGAAAACAACGTTAGAACTTTGCCATCATGATCAATTTTGAAGCCTTCCTCACAAGGCTCATGCCCTCTAATCAGAATTTTGACGCCAAATTTCTTTAGGGCCTCCGTTGTTATGTTTATGCCAAAGATTTTTCCCGCACCTCTAGGCGACGCATATACCTCTTCGGCTCCTTCACCCGGGTCACTCCATAGCATATCCTCTAAAAAGGTTCTTTTCGGGTATGACAAGTGGGCGTACGCCAAATCCTCAATCGTGTTCGCTCGCTGTGGCAAACCTCCGTGAACCATCAAGTAACGCTCCTTAACAAGTATGACATTATAAAGATGTTCAAAAAGTTCGCGAATCTTGCCGTATGCCTTGGTGTATTCTTCGCCGAATCTCGCTTGAAACTGCATTGGTAAATCATGTGGGGAAGGCATCAGGTCTTTTGGGCCCTCATGGTTTCCGCGCATCAAAACAATCTGTGTCGGATAAAGCAATTTCAGTTTTAGAACGGTGTAATAGACCTCTGCGGAGTATTCGCCCCGGTCGCCGTAGTCTCCGAGAAAGATCATAACCGAATCAGCGTTTTGGCCCATTTTCTGTAGAAAATTGCTTTCCTGCAGAATCTGGATCAGACTCTCAAGGTCTCCATGCAAGTCTCCGACAACCAGCGACTCGCCTGAAGACTTAATTTTGGCAAGTCTTCCTACGACGTTGAAGTTGCCAACTTTTCCGTTCTCCATTTCAAGTAAGTGATTGGCCTCTTCAACCAGTCTGATAAAACCTTCGCCTGGAATTTCCAGGGCTTCCTTGACGATTTGCGAGACACTGATTTGCAAATAATGGGCCTCAGACTACTCGACGCGGACACTCTTTGCCATGAAGCTGAAAATGTTCTTTTCTATTTCGGCCTTGTTATTGCGAATCCTTTCCGACGTTTCGTTAACGGTTTTTTGTACTGAATTTTCTTCCGTCTCAACAATTCTTTTTTTTCTCGCAAGGTTTTCCAGCTGCTCTTGAAGTTTTGACAGATGTTGCTGCATCATTGTTAGTTCTTCAGATGTTGAAAGCTCGGTTCTTCGGGTGATCGCATCTGCGCATTTTTTATGAAGATTTGCTAGCGAGTTTTTGTTAAGAATGTTGTCTATGGCTTGTTCTGCTTTTCGTGTCTTTTCCGGTTTCAATTTTAGCTTTCCCTCGGAAATTGACCGATCCAATTTCAGGAGTATTTGCCTTAGCAAAGGATGCCCTGAAACTTCCGTGGAAAAAGCTTCGAATGGATTTTCCAAGTATTGATTAAGTTTGGCAAGTTCCTCAGGTGTTAGTCCGCTTCCTTCACCGTGAGTTGCAAGCGATTGAAGCTTGATGAACGGTTTCTGAAGATGGTGAAGGCTGTTTTTTACCTCTAAGCAAAGTGCATCTATCTCCGTGCTGGTTTGACTTAGTTGGCTGATGCTTCCTTTGCTTTTCAAATCGACCATTTTCTGCTTTGTTTCAGCTATTTGGATCTCAATTGAAGCCTTCTCATTCTGAGTCCTTGTTCTTTGCTCCTTGAGCTTCGCCAACTGCCGTTCAAGTGCCAGTGACTTGTCGATGAGTTGGAATGTCTCTTCCAAGGTCTTAGTCTTTACATATTCTTTCCCAAGGAAACTGTTAAGATCTCTCAACGATTCTTTTGCTCTTTCAAAAATCACCAAGAATTTTCGCCTGTCCAGAATGAAGAAGGGGGAGATCCGCGGAAACCAGTTTCTAACATCAACATCAGTGACTGCAAATGCTTTTTGCGTTTCTTGGACAAATTTGCCGAAGCTATCATAGGAGACCTGGTCTGGGACTTTTATCAGGCGCATTCGATCTAGAAATAGGCGTGCCAGCTTGTTCAAGGCTCTAGCTCTGCGGTAAGTCTTCATATTTCGTTTTTCAATCTCTTTTCCACTGTTGTCTAGGAGCGTCTTTGAGACTTCGGTCAGATTATCAAGCGTTTTATGCATCTCATCAAGCAGTCTTTGCGCTTTCGCGTGGACTGGAATGAAAATTGATCCGGTTTCGCGTTCAAGCCAGCCTTTGACGTCTTTTGAAGAGAGTTTTACTACATCAGACAATGGCTTTCCCAGTAGAAAGTATGCACAAGGCATATTTATCTTTCAAGTTAGCGAGGAATGTTTACTCCTTTCTGAGTAGTTACTCTTAAATAATAATCCTGAACTATCATCACAAGGCTTTGGAGATGAAAAGTATGAATGCGAAACAGACAGCGTTCATTGCGATGATGAGTGCCTTGGGAATAACTCTCTCAGCAATCTCACTGAATATTGCACCAGTGCTGAGTGCTGCGGGGCAAGGGGGTGCAGCGTTGGATCTGTCTCACATAGCAACTTTCGTAGCGGCCATCTTTGGTGGGCCATACGTAGGCGCTGTGGTTGGATTTCTGAGCGGCATTTACGCCGGTTATTATTTTGGCTATGTGTTGGGTGGGCTCGGAGTGCTTTCTCTCATAGGGGTGCCACTTGGCAAGGCAATGACCGGTCTAGCGGCTGGTTTTCTCTACAGAAGACTAGGAATAGGCAACAGTGGCCGCCATTCCATTTTGGCAGTTCCTATAACGCTTCTGTCTTATGTTCCCGAATCTATTTACACTGTTTTCTACTTCCTATACATAGTAACTCTTGTCTTGCCATTTTCAATGGATTTCATGATACCCCTAGTCATTCCAAAAGCATGGATAGAAATAACGGTAATGAGCCTTCTGATGGGCGCACTCGCAGGAAACATTGGATTCAGAGAATTCATCCTCAGATTCTTTCATCCCTCAAAATTTGAAAAATCAGTTTGACGAGCTGCGTTAGCTAGAAAACCCAAATGATTTCCTGATTGCGTCAACGTTGATTTCTCCATTTTCAAATATGTTGCCTGTTTTCAAGTTGTTTATTATAATGACTGCAGGTGCAAAGAGATTTGGGTCTATTTTATAGAAATTATATTTTGCTTCTTTGAAGATTTCTATGAAGGGCTTTCCATAGGCTTCAGACGCTATTGACGGTGCCTTCTTTATGATTTCCTTCAGTTTTTCTTCCTTAGTATATTCAACAACATAGTAAGCTGTTCCGCCGTAGAGGATTGCATCATTCGTTCTCGCCATTGCTTCTGCAAATTTTGGATGAATCGGCGGAATTGGTGCACAACCCCAAGCGTACAGAATCACATTCGGGTCCAGTCCAAGTCTTCTAAGTTTGTGAATTCCAGTTTCAACTATCCTACCTGAAACTTGAGTCGCCCCAGCAAGGCTGGTTGTCGGCGTCAGAATCACTACGATATTTTCTGATGAGACTTTGCAGTCTTTTCCAAGGCGTTCTATCACTTTTTCCGGCGGATGCTTGTCAGTTTCTAAAACCACAATGCCCTTATCAAAATCGTCCTTGTAACCGATCTCTGCGCAGATTTCCTTCGGCCTCTGAGCCAACGCTCTTGCTGGTCCAGAGCCTATTGCAAAGCAGCCTTCTTCATTTATTTGCCAGCCTGCATATTGCGAACCTAAAGTTGCAATTACAGGGTGGTCTGTGTAAACGAATATTGAAGGAAGTTCCATTTCGCCATATTTTCTGTAAATTATTTCCGCTTTCCCGCAACCGCCCATGCAGATTTCAGTTATGAGTCTTCCTGCCTGAAAACCTCCTTTAGCTTTTATCCCTGCGTCCACAATTATGGGCCCAGATTTTGTTTTCTCAACTTTCACTCCGTAAAGATTTGGATCTTCGAACAGTTTCTGCACTAGTTTCCATGCTAGACGATTTACGCTCAGAGGCTTTTTCAAGAGTTTTCCCTCAAAGAAATTTTTCGTAGCAGCTTAGATGTGGATTTTTCTCTTTGGAGACATAAAGTTTGCCTTTTCCATTTTCTGCAAGGTCTCCGAGAAAAACGTAAAAGGGCCCCTCAGCTGATTCGTCTTCTTCAATTTTTACTTTCGCTTTGACACTGTCTATCGGGAACGTTGGCACAACAGACTCTAAGAAGTCGTTGACGACGATTTTGCCATCAGTCATGCAAGCGCCAGCTCTTGCTTCGCAGTCCTTTTGAACGTAAATTGTTCCCCCGTGCATACGGAAGCCTAAGAATTGCCCAGCATTTCCATAGATCTTGATTATGCCCTTTTTCATGTAAGCCCCTGCTTCCGTTCCAACGTTCCCATAAACGATTATTTTCCCTCCGCGCATACCATCACTGCATCCACGGTAAGGTGCGCCTAGGTAATCACCAGCATTTCCGTGAACTTCAATTGTTCCACCTTTCATCATTGCGCCAGCCCATGCTCCGAGGTTTCCGTGCACCGTTATTTTGCCACCCTTCATCTCCTCACCAAGATGCATACCTGCATCGCCATTGATTGTGATTTCTCCATCTTTCATGCCTGACCCGATCCCTCGAACTTTGCTTACGTCACCATTAACGGTTATAATGAAGCTCTCAGGTGGACTTTCCATTTTGGCTTCATCAATCCTAAACAGTTCACTGAGGTTCTTCTGTTTGTTCCCTTCCCAAACTTTCAATTCCTCTATTTCTTCCCTTGTTTTGCCTTGAAAAACGTCTGGGGTTATGCATTCCGCTATTACTGGAAATTTGAGTTCCCCGATGCAGTGTAAGTTTATCACCTAGACACCGGCCCTGACCACTATTGGTTGTGAAATCCTCAGATAATCTTCATTCACAGGATAGTTTTCATATTCAACTGTCCAGTATTCCTTGAATCTGCTTTTCATTTCGCCCGCTATTCCTGCAGGTTCTGACACTTGTACATCGAGCCACATTGTGCACCCTTCGATGTGCTTCAATATCTCTCCGTCTTTGACCACAGGTTTTCCAGCTTTTATGGTGTATGCAGCCCTTCTGAAGGCTTTTCTGACAGTTTTGTACTTCCTTGAAGTATCTGTTGTTTCCGGATTTACATTAAATATGGATATGTCTGCGTCTGCCCCCATGCCCAGATGCCCTTTGTTCTTAAGACCTAAAGCCTTGGTTTGTCCCGCCCTTGTCACGACTGCAATTTCGTAGAAGCTTAGCTCACGATCTATCGACTGTAGGAGGCTTCTGTTTCTTGCTCTTTGATTGATCTTTTTCAAAGTTGCTTCTCTTGCTTTTCTGCTCATTAGCCAAGCGATAATCCTTGGATAGGAGGTGAATGGACCACCGTTCGGATGGTCCGTTGTCATGAAGATCTTCCAAGGATCTTTAATCAGCAAAGCCAGTTCCAAGCCTATTGACCATTGGATCGAGTGAACGTAGCTTTTACGGCGATAATGGAAGGGCACGATGCCCGCGCTTGTTTCCGTTTCCACATCATGATTCACCCACTTGTTTCCAGTTAGCCCATAAAGAATATACTGAAACGGGCCATCAGCAGTCATCGTTGTAGTATCTGCAAAGATTACTTGGCCCATGTCCAAGGTTGCGTGAGAATGGTTGTTAACGTAGTTCGCGATTTCCTCGGCCCCTGACTCTAATGTTTTCCAGTCGTCCCCTTTGAAGGCACTGAACTGGCAATGTGTTATGTGAATTGCAGGTCTGTTTCCAGTCGCTAGATCCTCCACACATTTCATAGTTTCTAGGGCTGTTATGAAGTTACCAGGCTTTCCAAGATTATTCGTGTGGACATGGATAGTGTGAGGCAGGTTTAGAAGCTTATTTACCTTGCATAGTCCACGGATAATTTCCCGCGGAGTGATGCAGAAATATGGAACCTGATCGTCTAAGCCTTTAACGTTGTGACCAAAACCCCAAGCCTCCAGTCCGCCTGGATTGACAATCTTTATGGCGTAACCCTTCGTGGAGCTGACCAGCCACGCTACGTGTCTTGCACATTCCTCAACGTTCCCGGCTGCCAAGTATTCAAGCACGAACCACCAATCCCCGAGAAGCGGATACGATGCCTTATCAACCATGGGAGTGTCGCTGAGCTCTTCATGCGTATGCTTCGCTTCCAGAGGAGGCATTGAAGGATTCATTATCGTGGTGTAACCCATCCTAGCATAACGGTAGCCTGTGGTGAAAGTTGACGGAACTGAACGGCCAACTCCGGATCTTGTTATGGATGTCTTATGTTCAAAATCTTTGAAGTGGTCTTCAGGCCTCAGAAGTCTCCCAGTATTTACTTCTGAACCGGCAATATGGCAATGGATATCCACCCCGCCTGCCATAACAATCATTCCAGATGCCTCTATCTTCTTTGCCTTACGCTCATTGACTTTTTCCACGATCTTTCCGTCTTTGACCGCAATATCCATTTTTTCGCCGTTAACACCGTTGACGGGATCGAAGACGAAGCCGTTCTTTATCAGCAGCTCCATTCACTTTGCCTCCTCTTTCATGTTTCTTCTCTTCTTAATCTTTCTGACCTCTGAAAGTATCCTTCTCAGAATCTCTTCATCCGGAAGCACCCCCTTAGGAGGCTCAACTACTTTCTTAAGTGGAAGAGGCACATGGTCCATGCGGTACGCTGTTCCCTCTGCCTCTATCCCCACGAAGGTTGCGGGAAAAACAACGTCAGCCATTTGGCTAGTTGCGTTTAGGTGAGGGTCAATGACAATAAGCGGATTCTTAACTAGGTTTTGAGCCGCTTCTTTCGGAAAGTTTGCAACTGGGTCTGAAGCAACCACTAGAGCGGCGTCTGACTCTTTACGCAAAAGAATGTCGGCAACTGATGTTTCTCCCGGATTGTACCGCGGATAGCCCAGCGAAAAGTCGACGGCGTAAGGGTAACCCGTCTGCCACGTGAAAACAGTGTCTGCACCTGTGACATTGAAATGTCCACGCATGGGCATTATCACAAACTTCGTCCGCGTATTCAAATCGCGAGTTAAAGAAAGTGCTGCATCGACGTTGCGCAACTTTCCCCGGCTCATTGTCAATCCAAGTCCGAAGAAGATCACCCCGAAATTGCATCCAATCATCGTGTCAGCTACTTCTTCCAAGTATTCAATCGGGACACCGGCGACATTGTCTGCATCGATTTCTTGGTCCCGAATCAATGCCCTGAAGACTTGCAGAAGCTCGTAGTCCTTGCTAGGTTCAACTTGAATAAAGTAGTCAGCGTTTTCAGCCGTTCTTGTCCTTCTTACATCAACAACTATCAGTTTCCTTCCTTTTTTCAAGATTGCCGGACAAGGTGCAATTTCAAGAGACGTTGGAATGGCCGGCTTTTCCTCGGTGACGACTCTTCTCAGGACGACTTGAATTTTTTTCTTAGCCGTTGCGGCTTTGGTTTTTTTCAGGTATCCCTTCCATTCGCTTTTCTCAAATTTTCCCTCAGAGAAGGTTGTGTACCTTTCTATGTGTCTTGGGTGAGCGCTCCACGGGTTGCTTCCCCAGTATATCACGAGATCTGCTCTGTGTCTAATCTGCCCCAAGGTGCATGTTGACATTCCAACATCTTGCACGCTTAGCTCCGAGGGGCCGTGGCAAACAGTGGAAGTGTTATCGATCACTCCGCCGACTTCCTCCGCCAGCTCGATCCCCACGCGTATAGCTTCGCAACTTGTTGAACTCCAACCGTAAAGAATCGGATAGTCTGCTTGCACTAGGATTTCGGCAGCTCTTGTTATGGCTTCTTTTAACGAAACTTTCACGAGTTTGCCGTTTCTTCTTATTAGCGGTTTCAAAAGCCTATGTTGAGTATAGTTCAAAAATTTCGCTTCGCACATGGAACAACCGTTTTTGACCTTGACTATTCTTTCATCTTCAATTCTTAGCTCTATGTCGTCGCAGAGGCTTCCGCACACCGGACAGGTCACAGCCTTGACAACCGGCATGCTACTCCTTCCTAAATTGGTCCTTGAGAAGCTCTTCCAAGTGAAGAACGGACTTGTTGGGAGCAGGCTCAATTACTGCAGGGATTCCTTTGAGAGAAGGCATTCCGATACTATTGGTTTCAGGGTTGACTATGGCGTTTGCCCATGGACCATAAGGAACAAAGATTACTCCCTGATGCGGTCCTCTCAGAGATTTCAAGGCTTTAAGGACTATTGAGCCGTAATCTGTGGAAACTTGAATGGTGGTTCTCTCTTTTATTCCAAGCTTCTTCAAATCTTCTGGGTCTAGGTAGCAGACTGAAACGCTCTCCATGTAATCTTTGGAGGCTTTCCCATGTTCCTTGCCTACGCCCTGCTCTATTGTTCGCCCGGTAAGCAAGGTCACTGTCAGTTTTGGAGTCCTTTCCATCCAGTAACCACGGCTAGATTATCAAGTTTAGAAGTATTTTGAAAGCATATACGCGTTATTTAACCTAACTGATTTTTCCTCAAACCCCTGGCAATACTCTTGAGTCGCCTGCCTCAACTCTGACCTCACCAGAACGCTCACAAATTCTACGGAACGATCGGATTCACGACGATGAACAGAGAAGTGTCCTTCGAAGAAGGACATGGAAGAACGAGGTACGATGAAGGAACAATGTTCGTTCCCATCTGTTCAAAGGCAATGTGCCATCATATAATGAACAGCGACAAGACCTTTCATCATGGAAAAGGCTACTGGTAACACTGATTGTCATCCTACGTTTCTGACTGAATGTTTTTCCACAAGATATATTTTCGAGTTTACTCATTATACGTAAGGGGAGGAGACTGTGAAGAGGCCGAGAAGCGCCATTGTGATTGTCACGTTGTTGACGGCAAGCTTGTTATCCTTGGCGTTCAGTACTCCTCAGTCCTCTTTGCCCTTAGTGTTTCCGTTGTGCGACGTTAATTGTGATAGAAGAGTCAACATCGTGGACATAGCATTGATTGCCAAGGCCTACGGCTCAAAGGCAGAAGACGCTCGCTACAGGCCTTCTTGTGATCTGAATACGGATGGCGTCATTGACATAGTCGATTTGGCAGTTGCAGCCACTAACTTTGGAAAGACCGAGACGCCGAATCCGTACGAGGGAAAGGTTTTCGCTTGCCAGTTTCAAGAGAGAGCTTTGAACATTAATGCGTTGCAGTATGCTTTGCCATTGAATTTGACGGAGGTCAGCGGCTATGCGGCGCTTAAGGATCTGCTGGGAATAGCGCCTGAACAGGAGAGCTATCTATCTGGAAACGGTTTTGTCGTGCTGAGGAAAAATCCGTACGAGACCGTGGCAGACTTCTATGATCATTTCTTCGACGTGAGTGAGTGGGCAGGTGGCTCAGAGTTGCCGACATTGGTCACCACGGATTCTGTTCTGTACGCTTATCACATCGTTTTTGATGACACGCTGAAGAGAATCGAGATGAACGAATTCATAAAGGAGATCAACGCCACGTTGAGCATTCTTCTGACCGAAGCGCAGAAGGAAGCTCAAGACTTGTCCCAGACGCCTCTTAAGGACGCATCCTTGCTTGTTGTCAAATACCTGGAAGTTGCTCACGCTTTGATGCAGCCGAGTTTCAGGCCTTCTACGACGGAAGCTAACGAAGAACTGCGACTGATTTCGGCTCATGATGAAATAGCGGTCAGCCCGATCTTCGGATATAAGGAAGATTATTCGCAGTACGTTCCCAGAGGACATTACACCCAGAATGAGCAGTTGCAAGCATACTTCAGGACGATGATGTGGTTGGGCAGGATGCGTTTTACACTTTTGACGGATGGCCATATAGATGTGGAGCAGACCAGGGCAGCAGCGCTCTTGACATTGACCGTCGCAAGGAACGCGGGCGTTTACTACAACTGGATAAGAATGTATCAGGTGACCGCGTTTTTTGTAGGAACATCAGATGACTTGACTTTTGACGACTATTTGGCCGTCTTGGAGGAAAACGGGATAACGTCACCAGAACAGACATTTGACAAAAATGCCGTCGCAAATCTCGGCCAAGAGCTTTTGTCACTCAACGAAGCAAAAATCATAGGGACTCCTTTTTCTAAGACTCCTTTTTCTAAAGAGGATCTTCAAAAGGCGTTCAATGATACGGCTGGACTAAGATTCATGGGGCAACGCTTCATTCCGGACTCCTACATGTTCCAGCAGCTGGTTTTTCCCCAGGTGGGAAACCACACTCTTCCAAGGTTGTTTCCTAAGGGTTTGGATGTGCCAGCTGTTCTAGGTTCGGACGTGTCCAGAAGTATTCTCAACCGGACAGAAACAATGTATGAGAACTACACTTCTCAGTTGGAGAGTCTGAGGGAGCAGTTCCAAGCATTGAACATAGAGAATTGGACTAAGAATCTTTACTGGAGCTGGCTCTTCACCGCGAACAGTACCCTGCAAGTCATACCTTCAGACGCGGCATATCCGACTTTTATGACTCGGCCCGCATGGGGTTACGAGAAGCTTCAGACGTTCATGGGAACGTGGACGGAACTGCGGCACGACACGATCCTGTATGCAAAACCGTCTGGCTCGATGGGTTGGGGAGGCCCTCCTGGTGGTTATGCTGCATATGTAGAGCCATACCCGGAGACGTATCGTAGGCTCATAGGTCTGGTTAACATGACCGTAAACGGCTTGGAAAGTTTTGGGTTGATTCCACAGGATACGAATCAGTATTTGAATTGGAGCCTGACTTCGTTTATGAACGCCTGTGAATTGTTTTTGAACGCGTCCATTCTTGAGCTTCAAGGAGAATCTCTCAGTGAGAGCATGCAGTTTAGTATCGGTTATTCCGCGAGACGGCTTTGGGATTCATTGTCCGCGGCGGAGAAAACTGCCGGAGTGGCCTCAGTGGCAGATGTTCACACAGAGTACTACTCCGGGACAGTTCTGGAGGAAGGAGTGGGGAAATTCAACGTCTTAGTTGTTGTCTACTCAGACCCAGACGGCACGCTCCACGCGGCGGCTGGACCTGTCTACAGCTATTTCGAATTTACCCAGCCCATAAACAACCGATTGACTGATGAGTCATGGCGTAACATGCTTGCAACCAACCCACCGAAGCCGCCAGAGTGGACAAACCTGTTCAGCAGATGACTTTTTGTCAAACCCGAGGGCCGCAAATATCTGATCCGAAAACAGCGGTGAAGAACTGATGGAAGATGCTTTTAAGATGGTTTCAATGTTTTGTGTTCGACAATTTGAACCCTGCAATTTGCTGGTGAAAGAATGATGATGTTGAGGGTCTGGTGAAGCATTATAGAAAGGTCAGGGCTGTTGAAGACGACGAGACTTAAGGGCTCTTAGGTCCTAATGGGGCCGAAAAAACGACGCTGATGGAGATAATATGGTTTGAGAAGATTCGATGAAGAGAAGGCGACTGTTTCCGAGTTTGACTTGGTTAAGGATTCGCGAAAAGCTCGCGGCATCGTTGGATTTTGTCCCCAAGAAGCGTGCTTTATGGCTTGTTAACTGTGCGTGAGAATTTTGCTTTTTCTGCTTCGCTCTATTCGCTTAGTGGTAGGAAGTTTAAGGAGCGTGTTAAGCGCGCGTTCGAAAGTGGGTCGAGAAATAACCATTAGGGCCTATATCCGTCGAGAACAACTAAAGCCAAGGCTGCGGCGATGATGTCTGCAGTTGTTCCAGGATTCAAAAGGTTGCTTGATTTTCTAAGTTGTTGATCAAATCTATAGAGGCTTTTTCTTCCGCTGGAAGTCTCAAATCCACCAAGCTTCAAGATCTGTTTAGCTTTTAACGAAACTTCTCGGGATTTCTCAAAGCTTGTTTTCCTGGCTATGAAAGTGTCTGGACATTCGGATAGGACTTTTAGGAACGCGTAAATTATGGCCACGTCCAAGTCATCTCCGTTTCTGATCTGCCTGGTTAAGGTTGGATAGGCAAGGTCAAATGTGACCGGGTAATTATCAACCCACTCAGAACAAACCGTGTCATATTTTTCGGCTATTCTAAAGACTTGATACAATGAAGTCTTTTCAGTCAGTATTCTGTCTGTTGAGGTTGGATCGTTGATGTCGAGTTTCGGAGCTGTGCCAAGCCCGCTGGGTTTAGCGATTTTTATAGCTTCGTAAACATTAACAGCATCTTTAGGTGTGGTTGATTCTACAACTAACTTGATGTTCTCTCTCAACTTTGGAATTTCAATATCGTTCTCTGCTACAGTCATGCCGGCGGCAACCGCGATTGGTGAAAGCAGAATCACTGTGCCGAGTAATGTATTGCCGCCGTGTTGCCATGCATTGATATCTGTTACACAGTTCTTTATGATTTGGCCGATACCAACGTCAGCCAAACTGATTTTGCCTTTGGACACCGCTACTCCTTGTTCAGCCGCATGCTCAAAAGAAGACCTCGCAGCAACAGCGGAGGCAAGGAAATGTTCATAGCGTGTGCTTTCAAAGTTGGTTACTACACTCACATTTCCAGGTTTGTGAGCACTGGCTTCTAAAAGAACAGCTAATTCCAAACATGTGGAAATATGGTTCGCATGCTCATGTGGATGCGTGTCCAAGGGAGAACCCTTGTGAATGTCACTAGGAAAGTCTTATTAATGTTGTGTAGAAAATTACACAGCTACATAGAAGTCTACACAAGGTGTCCAGTTGAAATTATCAACCATCAAAATTGCGTCGATAGCCGTTTTTGCAGCTTTACAGGCGCTTTTGGCAGTTCTTCCGTTTTCGATTACGATAGGCGTTTCTGGGCAGATAACACTGGGAATAATTGGTGGATCTCTGATTGGTATTTTGCTGGGGCCCGTTATAGGGGGATTAGCGGTTCTTATAGGCTCCTTTGTCGGAGTTGCTCTAAACCCTGCTGGAGCCCTCTTCGGGATGCTGTCGCCAATCTCCCCGTTCTTGGGGGCAGTGGGAGCTGGATGTGTGAAGATCAAAAGGGGGTACATAGCGGGGGCGGTGATACTAGCTTCACTCTTGACTTTCTACGCCCACCCGTACGGTCGCGAGGCCTTTGTTTATACTTGGCTTCATATCGTCGCAATGATAGTTGCCTTCTCACCTCTGGGATGGATAGCTGGATCCACTTTCAATTCGGCAAAAACAGCTAAGCCGATATTTGGAATTGCAATGGCCGCATTTGTAGGCGTTATGACCGACCATGTAGCTGGCAGCGCCTTGGCAATATGGTATATCTCGCCAGCTTTGACACCTGAAATATGGTTCTCAGCTATCCCAGTCTATCCTGTGGAACGAATCCTCGCGATTGTTTTAACGACTCTTATCACTGCACCCGTTTACTACACGTTGAGAGAAGCAGGACTCTCTGATTTGCTTAAATAGACACTTTTGAAAGTTTTGAACATGCAGACTCTTGGGGGATTGCGAATGAAAGCTCGCGAAGGTGATTTAGTAGAAACTGGCGAAGGCCTGATTTTCGACGTAAAAGGCCTAGTTCACCCGTCAGACCGAGTGATAGCCTTCATCCGCTATATTCCAGATGAGAAAGGTGAAAGAAGAAGAGGCGAAGCGGCGTACAGAAAGGTTTATTCTCTTTCAAAAAGGTACGCGTTGTTGAAAGAAAGATTTCCGCGATATGTCACTTATGATTCTGTTTTTGACGAAATGCTATGCGAAGTCCCAATTAGTGATGTCAGGAAACATTACAGGCCTATTGAAAAGCTTCAGGAACTGCGCAACTCCAAAGAATTGGACGTGCTTGAAAGTAAAGCCTTGCAGTTGGCAGAGTTGTTGAAAGAAGAGGCGAATATTCCATGGAAGTCAATTGGGATTTCGGGCTCAATCATGGTTGGGCTTCACAGGGCAAATTCAGATATTGACCCGATTATTTATGGTTCACAGAATTGTAGGAAAGTATATTCTGCACTGAAAAGTATGTTCAAGAGTGGGCATGAACACATTACGCCTTACACGCGAGAGGATCTGAAAGACCTGTTCGATTTTCGTTCGAAGGATACTGCCATGAGTTTTGAGGATTTCGTTCGAACCGAATCGAGAAAGCTTCTGGAGGGCAAGTTTATGGGAACGGATTATTTTATCCGCTTTGTGAAAGACTGGAATGAAATTCACGAAAATTATGGCGACATTCAATACAAGAATGTCGGTAGCGCGAAAATTGAAGCGAAAGTAATTGATGATTCAGATGCAGTATTTACTCCATGCACATACAAGATTGAAAACGTAAATTCAGTTAAAGGACAGAAACGTGAACCAATCAAAGAAATTGCATCTTTCAGAGGAAGATTTTGTGAACAAGCCAGAATAGGTGAAACTGTTATTGCACAGGGAAAAGTTGAGCGTGTCGAAGACCATAGACAAAACTGTGAGTACTTTAGGCTCTTGATTGGAAACAAATCCTCAGATTACATGATTCTTGGATGTTAGCGGCGCGCGCTCCATGACCAATTCATGTAGTAAGATGCCATCAAAAATTCTCCTCTAAAAAGTCCTATCTTTGATGGTAGTTTTAAGAACTTGTTCATAATATCTGGGGCAATAGGTCAATGTTATTTGGTATAAGCTGTCCTTAGGGGTTTCCACTTCTTCCAAGTTCCCTTCCACATAAACGGTTTCATCTCTTCGGGCTTGCATCCGAAACTCTTCCATATAGGAAACAATTCGCTTCGCCTCTATGGCTTCTCTTCTCCCGTCTAAGACCTGCAACGGTTCGATACCATAGACTGATGGAATGAAGGGAGCGTCACTGTCTTCGGTTACACGAGCTTGCATTCTAGTCCAGCCTCGTGGCAAAACCATTTCTTTAGAGTTGTATTCGTTGGTGATTTCCTTCCAATCTTTTACTGGTTCGAACTCTGTCTTTACTATTCTGCCACTTTTTTCATCATCAAACAGTGCGTAGATCAACTTCCTTCGCTGGTGCCCCACATACTCTTCTAACGTGAAATTTTGAAATCGCCAACTCTTGCCCCTTATTGACTGGGCAGTTTCAAACTCGTTCTGGAGAGGAGACGAATTGGCCCTGTACAGCTCCAGCAGGGTTTCATAGAGTTCAACAACATTTCTCTTGCCATAAATGATGAGGTCAATGTCAGAAAACTCGGGATGATAAAAACCATGAAGCAGCGAACCAAACACCCCGAAATTTCTAACAGACAAACCAGAACATTGCGTTATGATTCCTAGGACGTTCTGCATGGCCGCAAGAAGCCCATCCTTCGGTTCAGTCCTCACTCGCTTTCTAAGCCCTACTTCTGGCTTTCTCGTTTTTACAATATCGAACTGATTGACTCCAACGACTTTCTTACGAATCATTTCATAAAGAACCATATATTGTGGAAAGCATTTCCGAATAAACTTCCAGCCTTCATCCTCGTAGAATTTGTAGAAGACATTTTTCCCTTTGTTTCTGAACGCTTTCGGATTAGCGGATTTGAAAATCGTTGCAGGTGCATATTCAGCGTCGCAGATATACGCATCTGACGGGTGTGAGTAGCCGAAGACGCGGAATATCAAGCCTTCTTTGGTGACGATCGCGTCGCGATCTCTCAGCCTGAAAGTGGCCAAATATGTTCTTCCTCGTTTGTGCCTGTTCCGACCACGACTTGGTGAAAGATGTGTCCTGTTTCGAGGCTTTCAACCTGCTCCAACATTCCGGAAACTCTTATTGCATCGCCTTTTCGGGCAATGTTTCGGTAGCATCCAATCATTGAAACCACAAGTTTTGGAACCTTGTCTTCTGTGAGTATTGAAGCTGCATTTGCTGGTTTGTACTCTTCAATTTTGTAGATCGCTGGGCGGAACATGGCTTCGCTGTCATCTTTAATCTTGCATTCGAACTTGACTGGCGCGAGTGGGGCATACTTTAAGGCTCCGTATTTTGAATTGATTTCTTCGGGTTTACGGATCGCGTTGTACATGAAAACTTTGTTCAGATATTTTCCTTTATGTCGCCTAGCCTCGTCCAAGCGGTTGCTAGACTTGTAACTTAACGTGCTGGCCTCAACAAGCCTGTTTATCGTTTTTTCCAATTTGCGAAAGTTCTGTGCGCCATAAACGACTAGGTCTATGTCTGACTTGGACGTGTGCATTTCTAAAGCAATAGAACCGTGGACACCAAAATCCTCCAATCTAATGCCTGACCTGGTTGACAGCAGACTGACAAGGTCTAATGTCATGTTTTGCAAACTGTCCCTGCTCCTAAGTCTGGTTAGACGATGCAAGCATTCTCTAGGAACAAAAACCTGCTTGACAGAGCTTAACGGCGCACTGATTACTTCCTTTCCTCTAAAGGGACAAAAATATACATAGTCAGGAAAACCCCTTCGGAATGTTTCAAGAAAAGTCTGATAATTCTGTGCTGTGTAGAGTTTTTCAGCTCGGAAAAGTTTCTGCCTCCGAAAACTCCATGTGTTCTCTAGATAACGTATGTGGAAGAGCGCCTTCAGTTTGGCCGGGATGTATTTTAGAAACGCGAAAACCCTGCCAGTTGGATGCTCATACCCGAAAACGTTGAACATGAGCCCCTCTTTAGTCGTGAGGGTATCTCCGTCTGCGGGAATCCAACCTTTAGGGGTCGTTTGAAACACCTTGCTAGAATGGGGTTGGAATGTTAAAAAACCTATTGTATGAGGCCATAACATTTAAAGCGAGAGAGAGCTAGAGCAAGTTAAAGTGAGTTAGATTGGACGAGGGTCTACATCCCTATGTAGTGTTCCTTCCGTCTGAACACAAAATCAGAATATTAAGCGCCATTTTCGGTTCAAAAGTAGCCGTTGACATTTTAAGATTCTCGCTAGGCCAAGGCATTTCGAACAAGATCTACCAAAAAGACCTTGTTAAAAAATTGACCTACTCTAATAAGACTGTTATTGAGAATTTGAAGTCAATGACGAGGCTTGGAGTTTTGAAGGAGGAAATGGAAAAGGTTGAGAAAAAAGGGCGTGTCGTATGGGTTAAAGCTTATCAGCTTCTAGATGCTGGCAGGTGGTTTGCGCTTTTGCTTGCTGAGGAAAAGGATCTGTCTGAGGCGGAAAAGGGGGAAATATTGCAAAATCTTTTCAGAGCTTATGTAAGATGGGTGAAAGACATTTCAGAGAAATTGCACGTAGAGAAGAACGTGTTGAAAAAGGTTTTCATGGAAGAAATGAAGTAGCAGAGTGCCAAAAATGAGGCCAGTTGTAATTGCAGTAGTGGGGACAAAGAAGTCTGGAAAGACAGCAACAATAGAGATTTTAACGAGAGAACTGACAAACAGAGGGTACAGAATAGCGGCAGTCAAGCATATTCCAGAGCCGAATTTCACAATTGATAAGGAAGGAAAAGACACGTGGAGATATGCGCAATCCGGGGCTAAAACAGTGATTGGCGCATCTGCTGACGAGATAGCGACCATAGAAAAAGTGCATGGAAGGAGCCTTTCATTGAAAGAGATCTTACAAAAATGCGGGGACAGTGACATAGTTTTTCTAGAGGGGTTCAGAAAGCTTGTGGCTGAAAGCAAGGACATTCATAAGATTGTGGTTGTAAAATCGGCTGAAGATGTTTCAGAGGCCGTTAAAACCTTTGAACCCATGCTGGCTTTCACTGGACCTTATTCAGCTGAAGGATTGAACCAGAAAATTCCATACGCAGACATATTTAAGAACGGGAAGAAAATTGCAGATTTAATAGAAAGAGTAGTCGGAAAAGAAGCTGTAACGTGAGTTGTGTTGCAGCTGGGTTATGGGGTTTGGAGATATTATCTGAGGGGGAGATGGGAGAAAGGAGATCTTACAAAGGAGATGTAATTCTCCAAACCTTTCCACCCAGCACTTCAACGAACTCTTGTTACATCATCTCCTTCTATAGAGCTTTGAAGGCTTCAAACCATCTGTTGTACAGGGCTAGCATGTCGAGGGACACGCTGGGTTTTCTCTCTTCCAGTATTTGTCTGAAGTCATCCATTGTTATGGGCCTCGGTTTGGCCAACTTGTCATTTGCTTTGCCTGATTCGAAGAATTCGCCTATGAGTTTTAGTTGTGCTGACTGGTTAACGTCTCTGATGTCGCTTCCGGAAAATCCTTCTGACAGTCTGGCTAATTCGTGCAAGTCAACATCAGGTGCCAATTGAAGGTTAGCTGTGTAAAGTTTGAACATCATTAATCGAGTGTGATGGTCTGGAAGCGGGACTAGAATTCTTTTCTGAAATCTTCTTATGAAAGCCCAGTCTAAGTCCCACGGCTTGTTTGTGGCGCCGATAACATAAACGTGAAGATTCTTTCCCTTATCTACTATTCCGTCCATCTCTTTCAGGAACTGATTTCTAACCCGAATTTCTCCGCCAACTTCATTTGAACGCTTTCCCATCATAGAGTCTAACTCGTCGATGAAAACTATGGCGGGTCTTCCTTCAATGGCTGATTTTCTAACCGAACTGAAAAGCCTAGCCACGTTCTGTTCAGCTTCGCCCAGCCACTTAGACATTATCGATGCTGCATCAATGGAGACGAAGGTTGCGTCAATTTCCGTAGCCACTGCAGCAGCCAGCAATGTTTTTCCGCAGCCTGGTGGTCCGAATAGGAGGATGCCTCTTGGCCACCCTAATGGAAACAGATCTGGTCTCTGAACCGGATAAACTATGGCTTCTTTCACTGCTTTCTTTGCAGGATCAAGCCCAACGACTCCATCCCATTTCACGTTTGGCTTTTCTGCAACTATTAGTTCCTCATAACTGGATTTGCCGCCTTCAGTTGTCCTTGTGTCGTTTTCAATGGCTCCGACGTTTCTGACTTCACCCCGTGGCTCATAGGACACCACAGCTCCTTGTATCGCCTTTATCCGCTCTTGATAGGCGATTGCTCTTTGTATGTAGACTTTGTTTAAGCTGTATTCTGGATACAATTGGACAAGTTGCAGAAGGCTTTCTATGGCTTTCTGATACATGGTTATCGCCATGCCCTTTGCCCCTTGTTTATCTAGTCGCACTGCTTCCAAGGCATAGTTGGTTGCAGCTTTCTCAAGCTCTTGGGATGCACTCATAACTTTCATCCTCCTGTTCTTAATTCGACTTTTATTTTTCCTTTCGACCCCAGACTTCGAAGGGCCTTCTCAATTTCCTCGTTTGAGGCCTCCAAATCAACTGAACAACGTTCTAGGTCGATCTGCCCGTTACTTTTCTTAACGTACTCGAGAAGAACATCTTCCAATTGCGGATTTTCAACTCTTAAAGAAATTTCTTTAATCTCAGCTTTCTTGTAAGAAATGAGGGTTTGGGAAGAATCTTTTCCACGTTCTTCTGAAGTTTTTCGGCTAATTGTTTCCGAACAGTTGGCTGCCAAGGCAACCATCTCCTTCAGTGTAGTCTGTTCAGTTTCCGGCATTCTTGGAGTAGCAGGCGGCTCGGGAAGATTCTGAGAGATTCTTTGTTCAAGGAAACTTGTAACCTCGTTCAGTATCTCTTCGCCGCCAGGTGTCTTCCGATTTACTGGAATTATTGATTCATCCGCTGTTATCTTGGTTGAGTATAATGTTTCGCTTATGGTGTCGTTGACTTTGTTCAGTTCAGATGATACGTCAGGTAAAATTTCGAATAATTCCTGCGACACATTTTGCAGAAGTCTCAGGGCAGGCTTGAGGTCGACGACTATTTCGCTCAGTTCCTTTATTGTTTCAAGCCTGAGGATTACACGCTCGATGGCTAACTCTACACTATAAAGAAATTTTATCAGTTTTCGAACTTCTGCAATTTCGTTGGCACATATGGCTGCCCTTTCTCTATTCTTGTTTCTGAGAGCGCCTATGCAAGATTGGAAAAGGATTTTGTCCCTTTCTCTAAGTCTGTAGGTCGCTTGTTCAAGTTTGTTGTGTTGAACTTTCAATGTCTGTATCGACTTGACAGCTGTTTCACGGAGTGGTGGAGGGTTTGAACGAATAAATCCTTTGATGATTTTTCCCTCCGCCCGCTACTCCCTCGTTTGAATTTTATAATCCGCTCTTTCCGATTTCCTTCACATAAACAACTACAGGCGGTTCTGGAAGCCCTGGAGCCGCTGAAATTGAAGTAGGCCCTTTCAATGGTTCAATCGCTTTACCTTTCACTTGCTCACTTGGCTTTGCTGTTTCACCCAACAGAACGCTTGAAATCTTGCTCTTTGTAAGCTCTAAATCGTTTTTCTCCATGTGGATTCTCTTGATGTTTTCCTGAATTATTGAAAAGGCTGTGTCATAGTACTGGTTATCCATCTTTCCTATTTCATGTTCGATTTCAAGATGGACTAAGGCATAGTTTAGGGCTTTTATCTCTTCCTCGCACCTTGCGATTTCATCGTCTGTCTCTTCTCTGATTGTTTGAGCTTCGCTTTTCAGCTGGGTCAATGCTCCATCAAAACTGCTGTGCAATTCGGCGTAAAGTTCCTTCGAAATCTTCTTTTTTTCAGACAAGTCTTTAAGCGCTTGATCTTTGCGCCAGATGAGTGGGATCTGATCGCAGAGCACAGATGCCCCGGCTTTTATCTTAGAAACAAGCGTTATATCAGCACCATCGAATTTCAGGTGCTCAGCACAGTCTTTTAGGAATTTCCCATCGCCCAATTCAATAAACACGGCGTCAAATTTTCCGCTTGGGGTTACTGCAAAAGATGCTATCTTGCCGATTACACGTCCATATTCGTCCTTAATGGGTTTTCCAACGGAAAGAAAAAGGTTGGGGTTTTGTGACAAGTTTTCATCTCCTAGGCTATGAGGTCTCGCTTGACGATTTTTCGCCTATTGAAGTTGCAGGAAGTCCTGGGATTCCTGGTGGTAGTTCTGGGAACTTTTCTTTGACTCTCTGTTCTGCAACTGTTGCTGCTTCTGTGAGAATTTTAGACGCGTCCTCGTTTACGGTGTCAAAGTTTAAGGTCATTCCTGAGCCTTGTCCCGCTTCAATCATTATACCGCTTAGCATGTTGCCTATTTCGCCAAGTTCGTTCTCTGCTTCAGGGAAGACACTTACGAGCCCAGCTCTGACAGATCTTAGGACGCTGACTGCCGGCCCTAATGTGGACACTACATCTCCTAGTTCTGATACTGTGCGTAATCTTAACACGATCTGTTCGAGTGCGAGTCTAGCGTTTATGATCAGCTTCTCCATTTTGCGGATCTCTGCCAGCTCGTTGGCGAAAACGTTTGCGCGTGCAGTGTCGTGTTTAGTGTATGCATCAACTATTCTTGCAAATATTGTTTTGTCTCTTTGACCGAATCTTTCTGTGGCTTGGTCTAATTTTTGAACTTGCAGCTCGATGCGTCTGACGGCGAAGTCTAAGCGTGGTTTCAAAGGACCTGGTGGTTTGACTGCCTCCTGTATGCGTTTTGTGAAGGGTTGCTCTTCTCTTCTCGTTTCCCATTTTTTGCTAAACCTTTCTGACAAATTAGTTACCTCCTAAAAAACAAAAGCCTCAGAAAACAATCTTATACATTGTTAACATGTTGAAAACATGCGTGTATATATGTAGAGCTATACACCTTGGCAAAAACGGCTTTGGGCTTTAATTTTCCAACTAAAAGGAGATGTTGCCGGTTTTTTGAGAATAGACAAAAAAGTGTAAGCTAGCCTAAAAAGAGGCTAGAATTCAAATGCTATCCAGAAGGTGAATCAAATGGGTGAAAGGTTAAAGATTTTCGTGTTAGTGGCAATCTTAGGATTCCTAGCAGGAGTCATAGCTCAACTAACAGCTGACTATGTGATTCCAGCACTCATGGCCGTACTGCCGCAACTGGTTCAAGTCAGGTTTCTGATTTCAGGGTTCGCCGGAGCCTGCCTAACGCTTGCCCTAATAAGCATTTGGGCTTATGTCACCGGACCACCAGAACGCTAGCTTTCCCTCCTCTCCCCTTTCTTTATTGACGCAATTTCAATTTTTCACTCATATTTCCTATTGTGCGAAGTCTTCACTAATAGTAGCTTAGAAATAACAGGACACGCGTAGCAGTAACTAGCTTGGACTTACGCGCAACCTTGTCTTGGGTGGACTCAGGAGCGGAAAAAGATGTCATCCGCACAATGGCGTACTCGTACCTCGATTTCTTCATAGTCCAAAAAAGTGTTAGTCAATTACAAATTTCAACCTTTTGGTCCGCTCCATGCCCTTTGTCTTCCGAATCATCCCATTATGGTGATAAGATGGCTTTTGTGGCGCCTTGACTGATGGACCATTTTGAGAGCAGTCGAAGCCTTGTGAAAAGTTGAAGGAGGCACTCCAATTCTAGCTACTACGACTTCGTGCCCTTGACCTCAGATTCGCCTCTGTCCTCAAATATGCTAGCTTCGCCGTTCAACATGTTAGGTTTTACGCTTGCCTAGTTCTGAATCCCTCTTTCTATCGATCGATCTAAGAAGCTTCTTAGCCAAGATCTACTTCACTGCTAGCTTGTAGGCCGCCTGGTATTTCTCTCTGGATCATCAGTGCTGCGCCTCTGCTAGGTCTGACCTCGATCTTGACTTTGTTATAGGACACTAATGGATAGTCGGTTCCCAGATTTATGACAGGGTATGCTTTCTCATTTTGTTCAATGACTGAGTCGCTGTCGTCATTGAAGATGTAGCACGTGGCATTAGGACCTGGGGTCGTGTCTGTCATAAGTTTGGTCAGATTTGTCTCTATGCTGCTGGCAGCACTGCTGTAAATGTCTGTCAGTGAAAAGGTTGTGCCTAGCACTGCGACGAGAGTGGTATTGGCGGCCATGTCCACTTGATCTTGGCCCACAGCCAATTTTAACGGAATTGCAAAATATTGCAGTTTACTGTTGGCATTTGTGTATCCTACGATGAACCCGTCCAATGTGAGGGCGCTGGTCGCTTCTTGTATGCCCCTGTCTATCGTTGATTTTGCCTTTTGTGATGAATAGAAGCCCATGTTTATGACCACGTAAGCCAAGGATGCGGCTATCACAACAAATGCTATCAGCACAATGGCAGCCTCAATGCCTACGATACCGCGATTCTGCTTCAAAAATTCACTTAGCATCTTCTTAATTCTCATTTACGCCTTCACCTTTAACCGCACTCAATATCCAGAATATTAAGTTATAATACTCTGTGTGTCACATTCGTTATAGACAACACCCAACGCTTGGGCACTATCCTCTAAAAAGAGTAACTTCAGCGCAAAGAGGATCTTTCATTGAGAACAGGAAGATTTCTTTTTGACTTTCATATAAAGTAGACACTGATTGACGCCGCAACAATAATTTCCGCAACGCATGTGTCCAATGTGAGGTGACGTGTGGCATCCGAGACTGCTTGCCGTTTCGGGTCGAAACATGATTCTTACCGAAAAGACCGTGGACAATACCACAACAATAATAGGCAGAGACATACTCTATAAATGTCTGTGAATGTGTGAGGTGAACGCGTAGATATTGCCTAGAGATCCTGTCTGCGGCACGGTTCTAGATGAAAACACAACTAAATTCAAGATTACTCATGACGGAGAAACCTACTACTTCTGCTGTTTGAAATGCAAGAAGAGATTCAAACGCCACGCAGACAAATTCGTAAAATAAGTTGGATTCTTCTAACAGATTCGCAGTGCACGAATTTTTCTATTTTGGATCTTCACTTTTCTATCGCAACCTTCCCATGAATCTACCGTAGGCACTCCTCACTGAAAACCAGGAAAACGTCTGCAAAGCGATCACGGCTTGCTGTCTTTACCGAAAGCTTTAGTTTTAACTGTTTTTAAGCAAGATTCAGGAGTGCATAGGTGGAAATGTGTGGTATATTCGGGTTTGCTTTGAGAAAGTCTGTGCCTATGGTTAAGGTCTTCAATGTCCTTCAGAAACTTGAGGTCAACCAATATCCAGAGGAGCCGCGCCCTGTCGGAGGCTACGGAGCGGGTGTAGCTGTACTTTTGGAGGATGGAAGTGTCCTGGTTGAAAAGATCGGAAAGGTCAGTGATTCGCCAGCGAGACAATTGACTGAAATTGTGGAAGTTAGCAAGGCGTCTGTTTTGCTTGGCCATGTGCGCATGCCCAGCCCAGAGTTCATGGGCACTGCCAAATTTAAGGAGACAGCACAACCTTATGTCGTTGAACGCGATCCGAAATTGACGGTTGTTTCGGTTCATAATGGCAAGGTGGAAAATTACAAGATCCTCAGGGAAAAGCTGGGAAGCGGGCATGTTTTTGAATCTGAAAAGTTTGGGCTCATTGATTCAGAAGTTATCCCCCATTTTTTCGAAGACGTGTTCAATGAAAAGGGGGACGTGACTGAAGCATTGTACGCTTTTTTCTGTGCTTTACAGGGTTCAAACGCGATAGGCATGCTGCAAATCGGCGAAGAAAACTCATTCCTTCATCTAATTCATAAAGGAAAAACAAGAGGACTGACAATATGGACAAACGATAAAAATGAGGTATTTTTCTCTTCTAGAAAGGTGCCGGTAATGGAAGAGTTTGGAAGCATACTTACGAAAGGAAAATTCATGGAGAAAATCTCGATTCAATACCGTGAAGACGTAGGTCTCATGCTCTCATATCCGCTGTTGCCGAGATAAAGAATAAAGCCCTCGATAGCACATCTTTTTTTGGCTTGCAGAAAATGCATGAAGATACTTTGGACTTTGGAGTCTTCATTTTACTTGCTAAACCTGTTCGTAGCGGTTTAGCTGATTTGGGGTTCGTAGAGCCAACTTTGCCTCAGAAAATGGCAGTTCCACCAATTCTGGCAGGAGAAAACGTGCTATTGATTGCGCCTACTGGAAGTGGAAAAACGGAGGCGGTTCTCCTGCCTATTTTCTCTAGAATGATCCAGCAGGAAGCTGGAAAAGGCATAAAGATAGTTTACATTACTCCTTTGAGGGCTTTGAATCGTGATCTGTTGAAGCGTTTGTCCTTTTGGGCTTCAAAGCTTGGAATTTCAATCGAGGTTAGGCATGGCGACACTGAAATGAAGCTTCGGAGAAGGCAGGCGATTTCGCCGCCGGACATGCTTGTTACAACACCTGAGACTCTTCAGGCAATTCTGCCTGGCTCACGTATGAGGCAGCACTTGAGACATGTTCAATTTGTTGTTGTAGATGAAGTGCACGAACTTGCTTCAAGTAAGCGTGGAGTTCAGCTTGCATTGGCTTTGGAAAGGCTCCGCGAAGTTGTTGGAAAAGAATTTCAAAGAATCGGGTTGTCGGCGACTGTCGGTAATCCCGACGAAGTAGCTAAGTTTATCGCTGGAACGCATAGAAATGCCAGTATTATTGAGGCTACACTGCCTAAGAGTTTTCGTTATCATGTGGAAAATCCAAGTGCAACTGAACCTGATTATGACATGCCTGCAGGGCTTAGCACTTCCCCTGAGGCGGCAGCAAGAATAAGGCGGATAACTGAGCTTGTGGATAGCCACAAATCAACATTGATTTTTGTCAACGCCAGAACAATTGCAGAGATGCTTGGTCACAAGTTTAACCAGCTGGGACGGATGGACATTGCGGTGCATCATGGTTCTTTATCCAAAGAGGAACGTGCGCAGATTGAAGATGAGTTCAAAGCGGGTAGTCTGAAGGCAATTATTTGCACGAGCACCCTGGAATTAGGCATTGACATTGGCAACGTCGACCTCGTTATCCAATATCTTTCGCCCAGGCAGGTTGGCAGTTTGATTCAGCGGGTTGGTCGCAGCGGTCATCGGTTGGATAGGCTTTCAGAAGGCGTTATCATTACAGCTTTTTCAGATGACACGCTTGAATCAATTGCAGCCGTGAGAAGTGCGCACGAGAACAAAATTGAGCCTGTCCTGATTCATGAGAATGCGTTGGACGTTTTGGCTCATCAGGTCGTCGGAGTGCTCATGGACAAAGGAGCTGTAAGCTCAAAAGACCTGTTGACCCTGCTGAGGCGAGCATATCCTTATCGAAAACTTTCGAAAGACACACTTCTGGATGTGGTATACTTTTTAGATCGTTTAGGTGAATTAAGAGTTGAGGAAGAAGGAAAAATCTTGAGAAAAGGACGGAAGACTAGAGGTTATTACTATGAGAATTTGAGCATGATTCCAGATGAGAGACGTTATCCGATAGTGAATGTGATTTCGGACAGGAAAATTGGCACGTTGGGCGACGAGTTCATGGCGTTGAAAGCCCGTGTAGGTTTAAACATAATTGTCAGAGGAAGAGTTTGGCGGATAGTCCAGATTGAAGAAGAAACGGGCACGGTCTATGTTGTTCCTTCAGAAGACCCGTTGGCAGCTATCCCAGGATGGGATGGAGAGATGATACCGGTTCCCTTTGATCTTGCACAGAAAACCGGCCAATTACGAGAAGAAATTGCAAAGACATTGAAGGAAACTGGAAACGCTGATGTGGCAGCGGAGAGACTGGCTGATAAACTTTCAACAGAGAAGTCTGCCTTATTGAGCACGGTTCACGAAGTTGAGGAGCATGTCAAGCAGGGAGCACCGTTGCCAACTGATAGACACATCATTGCTGAGGGTTTTGACAAATATCTGATAGTTCATGCCTGTTTCGGTGAGATAGTTAATCGCACCCTAGGCTGCATCTTTGACGCTGTGCTATCGGATAGGGAAGTCATCGTCGGCTGGTGGAATGACGGTTATCGTATATTGATTGAGACGCCGAAGAAGTTGACAAGGCAAGAAGTTGAGAAACTATCCGCGGCCCTATTCAGATTGACGAATGAAGAGGCGGAGAAATCTTTCCAAGACTACTTAGAGGCGAAGTTTCCTTTTTCCTACAAGATGAAGTTTGTGGCTGACAGGTTCGGAGCATTGCCTCGGGGAAAAACCATGAGTTATGAAAGGTTAAGTCAGCTTCCCAGCCGGTTTGGCAACACCCCGATCTATGATGAAACATTACGCGAGGCAATGATAGAGAAAGTAGATATCAACAAAGTCAAGGAGATTATGCGTGCTGTTGAAAGCGGTAAGATAGACGTCAGCACCATAATTAGCTTAGAGAAGCCTACTCCGATGGCATTTCACATACTTTCAAAGTTTTCTGACATGTCTGAACTGATGGCTCCTGAACAGGTTTTGCTGAGCAACATAGAAAAGATGAAGAGGGCAATAGATGCGAGAACAGCTAAACTTCTATGCATGTCATGTAGCGAATGGACTGGTGAAGAGAAGATCAGAAGTTTGCAGGAACAACCAGCATGCAAGAACTGTGGATCAAAACTTCTGGCACTTCTATACCTAAGCCAAAATACCGACCGCCTACGCGACGTCTTGAAGAAAAGACGTGAAGACAAGGAATTAACGGAAGAAGAGTTAAAAGAGTTAGCCCATGCGAGACGCACTGCTGATTTAGTATTAAGCTATGGCAAGAAAGCAATAGTAGCACTAGAAGTTAAAGGAGTAGGCCCGGAAACTGCTTTCAGAATTCTTGGGAAAATGCATCAAAAAGAAGACGAGTTTTACATGGATCTCTTGAAAGCGAAGATCCAATATTTGCGTACACGCGAATTCTGGGAAGACAAAGAAAATCGAAAGCAATTCTAGCCTAAGCATTTTACGGGATATTTGCTTCGTCAGAGTATCCTCTGCTTTCCCATGTGCCTTTGAAGTCATAATTGACAAGCTCGATGTGGGCTAGGCGGCTTACCCATTTGTATCCCCACTTCCCCGGAACTGTCAAGCGCAATATTTCAGGCAGAGGCTGATCGTTCAGCTCGTAAGCAATGATTATGTCTTCGCGCATGGCTGTTGTGACTGGCAGATCAGAGTTGTAACCATCGTTCGAGCGGAACACAACTTTGATTGCGTCCGATTTGACCCCGGCCTTTTCTAGTATAATGCTCAATTTGACGCCCGTCCAATTGCCTTTGGCGATGGCAAAGTTAGGATTGTCAACGCAGTAAAGTTCTGCATTAACTGTGGTCTTCGGCATTGCAAAAATTTCGCTGTAACTGAGGTTTAGAGGGCTCTTAACGAATCCATCGACGAGCAGAGTCCATTCTGAGTCCTTGGACAAGTCTTCGGCCACAGTGCTTGGCTTCAAGAAAATGAGCAGCGAGGCCAAGCTTAGGATCGCAATGGCAAGTGCTAATGTTATTATCAGAAACTTTCTTCTATTCATTACACACCATCCTTCAGATGAGATCACATTATGACGTACGTCATATATTATCCTTCTGCTAGGCGTTCATCAGTAAAATCAAGCCAACCTAGCAAAATGACAACAGACAATCAAGCGCATTACACTGACAACTATATATTAACAAAAGGCCTTGGTATCTAGAAAAGGATAGTCAGGCAGTTTTTCTGGTGAAAACTTGTCGAGTCTAACCAAAAAAGTCAAGTATTTTGCAAAAAGCAGAGGAGCGACGCTCGTTGGCATAGCGCCAGTTGAAAGGCTTTCAAAGGCACCAAAGGGACATCAGCCAAGGGACTTCTTGCCCAGCGCCAGAAACCTCATCTCAATAGCTTTAAAAATAAACAAGTCTTCGATCCTTCAACTTCCAAAGACTATGAAAGAATACAAGTTGAGCTATGACATGGCAAACTTGAAACTCAACAGCATAGCATGCGAGACAGCGTGCCTTTTTGAGGATGAGGGCTATGAGGCTGTGGCAATTCCAGCAAGCGAGCCATATGATAAGGAGAAGCTTGTTGGGGATATATCCCATAAACACGTGGCTGTGGCTGCTGGTTTAGGCAGGTTTGGATTGAACAATTTGGTCTTGACGCCAAAGTATGGACCTTATGTTCGTTTTGTAACGATAATAACAAATGCTCCGCTAGACCCAGATGAACCTTTAGACAAAGACGCGTGCCTAGGGGAAAAGTGCTCAAAGTGCGTGAAAGCATGTCCAGCTGAGGCTCTGAGAAATCCCATTAACAATTCTGATGAAGGATGGCAGATAAACAAAGAAAAATGTTACCAATACATTCATACCGTGTCAGGCGCAGAAGTATGCGGGTTATGCATAAAGGCATGCACAGCCCATAGCTATTAAGGATGTCATAAGAACAAAAAAGAAAATGCACGCATTCCGAATGAACAGAGCATCAATGAAGATTGCGTTCCAATATTTTTATGTCATGCAAGAAACTGCCCAGCAAACAATTAAAGACAATATCATATTTTCAAATTTAATAGCAGCGATTGTAAGCAGCGGTTCGATCGAACGGGTTTATGATTGCTTCAAACCAGTGCCCCAAGGATTCGCCTGGATATCCCCAATCGAACTCTACAGTCCACATACCTTGTTCATTTGCACTGGCAGTTCTCAATTGATATTGTGCACCTACAGAGGCCTTAAAAACTTCTGTTGCCACTTTAACTGCCTCGTCTTGATTCATCCCGTCTGTGAGATCGATTTCTGCCGAGACAGCAAACGTCTGGTTACTTGAGTTATAGCGACAGGTGAAACTGGTGGGTTTGTTTGTTTCAGGCTTTTGAAAATAGGAAGAGACCCCTATGACAATAGAGAATGTGAGTAGAGTGATCGCTACTGTAAACAGAATGAAACCCTTCTTGCCTCTGTACCACGGGTGCATCTTTCCAACATTCTCGGTTTTAGTGCTTTCTGAAAAAGCCATAACCATCCCCGCATAATTAGTAATGGTTTTCCCTCTAATAATGCTAATTTTTAGAACAAATGATACCAAGTCCTAGAACAGAATAGAACACGGTACTGTCGTAGCTGAGACAAGGTTCAAATTCTTTCTGTGAAGGGTTAACTGTTGCCAGTCAACATAACCCACGCTAAAGGCTGATTTATACTAGTCTTTGTCTCCTCTCTCGCATGCGATCGTACTCGAATTGGAAAGTTTCATATGATGACGTCCAATATTTATCTGTATGATGGAAGGCATTAAATTCCTAGTCTCAGGAATAGTTCTTGGTTTTGCTACAGGGGTTTCTCCCGGACCTCTTCTTGCACTGGTCTTTTCGGAGACTATAAAATATGGGATAAAAGAAGGGATAAGAATCGCGATTTCTCCTCTAATTACAGATTTACCGATCGTTCTATTTGTTTTATTTGCATTATCAAATTTAGCAAAATACAATTTCATAATTGGAACGATTTCTCTGCTCGGTGCTTGCTATTTGATTTATTTAGGTTTTGAAAATCTGAGAGTAAGAACCAGCAAATTTGAAGTTAAACTTGTAAAGAAAGATTCTTTGAAACGAGGTGTTATTGCAAATTTCTTAAGTCCTCATCCTTACCTTTTTTGGCTCTCTATCGGTGGTCCGATGATTTTCGAAAGTTTAGACGTACATATTTCCGCAACAGTTCTTTTCCTTTCAGGATTTTACGGTCTGCTTGTCGGGTCGAAGATAGGCATTGCCTTAATCGTAGAAAAATCCAAGTCCCTTATTGAAAGCAAGTATTACCTTTACGTTGTTCGTGCCTTAGGGATTGCATTAATCTTATTTGCATTAGTTTTTGTGAAAGAAGGCTTGAAACTAATCGGTTTGACCTAGGAGCACCAAAAAAAGAGCAGATTACAAGAGATGTCCCCGCTATCTAGTGATGTCATGTTAAAGCTTTAATAATTGAGAGTTTTTAAAACAGACTTTCTAGCTGGGGTTGGCATGGATAAAAGGAGCGCTGAGCGATCAAAATTAAAGCCATCTTTGGGCTTGTTCGATGCTACTGCCATTAGTGTCGGTGCAATCGTTGGTGCCGGAATATTCATTGTCACGGGTATCACGGCTGGTTACGCCGGTTCGAGTCTCATAGTTTCCATGCTTATTGCAGCAGTCGTCTCCTTGTTCACTGCTTTAAGTTTCGCCGAGCTGACCGCTTGGCTGCCAAAAGAAGGGAGCGTGTATGAGTTTGGACATCATCTTATTTCGCCCTTTGCGGGTTTCTTGGCAGGGTGGATGTGGATGCTAAGCAATACCTTCGCAGGCGCCGCAGTTTCCCTCGGGTTTGCTTATTATCTCACAAACTTGTTTCCAATATTGCCTGCTCAATGGGTAGCGGCAGTCCTTTGCATAGGCTTCACGTTACTCAACTATTTTGGCGTCCGCCAATCAGCGTTATTGAACGATTTTCTCGTAGCATCAAAACTTGTCATCCTCGCATTCTTCTGCATCTTCGGCGTTTTCTACGCAAACGCAGCGAACTTTGTCCCATTCGCACCCTTTCAATCAGGAGTACTTATCGGTGCATTTTACATTTTTTTCGCCTACGGCGGCTTCGCAAGAGTAGCGGTAGTGGCAGAAGAGGTTAAAGATGCAGGGCGGAACGTTCCTAGAGCCATACTACTATCGCTGGCAATATCCACAATATTCTACGTTGCAGTTGGCGCCGTCTCTGTGGGACTCATTGGGGCCTCTCAACTCTCGAGCTCAAACTCGCCATTAGCTGAAGCTATGGATAAAACGGGAAGTTCAGCCGCAGTGCACATAGTCTCGCTAGGGGGGCTGTTAGCAACGGCAAGCGTCCTCCTCACATCTGTCTTGGGAGTTTCCCGCATGGCTTACGCAATGGCAAGAGAAAAGGATCTCCCGCAGACCTTGAATAGACTCCATGCGAAATACAACACGCCATACTACTCAGTCTGGATCACAGGCGTCTTAATGGCGTTGCTCGTTCTGCTCATAGACCTCTCAAGCGTTGTGGTCATAAGCACCTTCGCAATGCTTTTTTACTATGCTTCAGCTAACATCTCGGCATTACGATTGCAAAAGGAAAAAAGGATGTATCCGCAAATCGTGCCCATATTGGGCATAATCACATGCTTGGCACTTTTGGCCATAACCTTGTTCATTTCTCTGCAAGCATGGATCATGGGCTCAGCAGGTTTAATGGGAGGCGCGTTATACTACCTTGCTAAAAAGAGAATCCCATTGGAAAAAACGACTTCAATGTGATTAAGCATGTTGGAAGTTCTGCTGCCTATATTCGGGTTTCTAATAGGAACGGTTGCAGCATTGACTGGCATCGGAGGTGGCGTGTTCATAGTTCCCTTATTGACTTTACTGTATGCTTTTACACCTGCTAACGCTATAGGAACAAGTTTGACAACAATAATTTTCACCGCGATAGCAGCAACCTTGAACTATTCAAGACAAAAACGCATATACTACAAAATCGGACTGGTCCTAGCGATAACAACTGCTCCAGGAGCCGTTTTAGGAGCATACCTAACCACTATTATACCTGCAAGACAATTAGGCTTGATTTTCGGATTCTTCCTCATCTTCGTCGCCTCACGCATGGCAATCGACCGTTACTACTTTAGGTCAAAGCGCCCAGACAAGGGAAAAACTGGTCGTAGCGCGCCAGTATACTCTGAAAGCGAATTGCTCGAATCATTGCCAAGACTTCTATTAGGCGCGACATTAAGCTTCTTCGGCGGACTTGCATCAGGGTTGCTCGGCATCGGGGGAGGGGTACTCGTAGTGCCAATAATGACTTTAGTGATGAGCATGCCAATGCATGCGGCAACTGCAACATCCATGTTCACCATGACATTTACTTCAATATCAGGCGTGACAGAACATTATTTGGCAAAAAACATAAGCCCGGAATATGCCCTCTCACTGGCCTTGGGAACAGTTCTCGGCGCTCAATTAGGAGCATACACTTCTAAGAAGTTTTCCGCCAAACTTCTTCACATAATTTTCGGCACGATAATGGTCGTGGTTGGCATTCAAATGATTCTAAAATATCTCTGAACGCAGCGAAGACTTAAAGCTATTTCTTTTCTTTGCGCTTCAACATGTTCTCAAGTACAGGCTTCAGCTTCGCATTTTCCGCCTCGATCTTATCCTTGCCCAAAGCATTCATCTGGTCGCTCATTTCCCTGATGAGTTCTGCAAATTTCATTCCTTCAGCAGCCGAAACGTATTCGACGCGGAATCTTTCAGGGCTTAACCCAAGCTTGTTCAGCATGGGCGCTAAGGCATCCATCCTGGCTTTCATCTTATAGTTCCCGCTGATGTAGTGACAGTCATATGGCAGGTGGCAGGCTCCAACCAACACCATGCCTGCGCCCAGCCTGAAAGCTTCAAGAATGAAATCTCGATCAACCCTACCGGAACACATTACTCGAATTGACCTGTTCGTCGGTGGGTACTCAAACCTGCTTGTGCCGGCTAGGTCTGCACCTGCATAACTGCACCAGTTGCATAGAAAGGCCAAAATCTTTTCTTCAGGATTTTTTTCCAAAGCAGCTCTCATCTGGGCCAAGATTTGCGCGTCTGTGAAGTGCATTTGTGTTATAGCGTCTGCTGGACATTCTGCTGCGCATGTTCCGCATCCGTGGCAGCTGGCAACAATTACTTCCGCGGCCTTTTTCTCCTCTACCTTGATTGAGGCATACGGGCATCGTTCACTGCAAATTCCACATTTAGCTGTGACATTCCTGCACTTGCTTGGATCGACAACCGAAACTATCGGCTCGATTTTCCATTTCGGCTTCGAAAGAACAGTTGCGGCTTTTGACGCTGCGCCGCTGCCTTGTGAGACGCTGTAAGGAATGTCTTTCAGTCCTTGACATGCTCCGGCGAAGAATATGCCGTCAGTAGGAGCGTCCAAAGGCTTAAGCTTCGGATGGCTTTCCATGAAAAACCCGTCAGCCCCGCGCGTCAGATTAAGTATGCGTGCCACATCCTCTGAGCCCTTCTTCGGTATGGCCGCAGTTGCCAGAACAACCATGTCAGCCTCAATCTCTATAGGCTGGCCGAGCGTCATGTCTTCTGCATATACGATCAGGTTATTGGTTTCAGGAACTTCTGAAAGGCGGCTTACTCTGCCGCGAATAAAGTTTACCCCGAGTTCTCTTGCACGTTCATAAAACTCCTCATATCCTTTGCCTGGACTTCGAATGTCTATGTAGAAAACGTAGACCTCAACATCCTGCTTGTATTTCTCTTTAAGCTGAACCACATGCTTCAGAGTGTACATGCAGCAGAAGTTTGAACAATAGGGATACTTGTTCCTGTTCCGGGAACCGACGCATTGAATGAAAGTTACTATGTGCGGTTTCTTTCCATCAGAAGCCCTAATGACTTTCCCGCCAGTCGGGCCAGCGGCGAGGATAAGCCTTTCAAATTCAAGAGAGGTTATCACGTTTGTGTATTTGCCGTAGCCGTAAAGCGCATTATCGTACGGGAAGTAAATGTCATATCCTGTTGCAACAATTATCGTGCCAACTTCTAACTCGATTTCTTCGGGCTTCTGCTCAAAATTAATTGCCTCCCTTGCCCCACACGCATCAACACATTTGTAACATTCAATACAGTAATCCTTGTTGATTGAATAGACAAGCGGAACCACTTGGTCAAACGGGACGGAAATGGCTTTTCTGACGCCTAAGTTCATGTCCCAATCGTTCGGATACTCGATCGGGCACGCTTCTTTACATTCACCACAACCCGTGCAGTTTGCGGCGATAACGTACCGCGGGTTTTTCCTTATTTTCACTTTGAAGTTGCCTATAAACCCGCTGACGCTCAGCAGGTCAGAATAAGAGATTATTTGGATGTTAGGATGTCTTCCCACATCAACCATTTTCGGGCCTTCGATGCAGATGGAACAGTCAAGGGTTGGAAAAGTCTTGTCCAGCTGTGCCATGTGTCCTCCGATGCTTTCGCCTTTTTCAAGCAAGTACACTTTGAAGTCCATTTCAGCCAGGTCCAACGCAGCGTTCATTCCAGCTATGCCGCCGCCGACAACTAACGCCTTGTTTGTGACCGGTACCTCTATTGTTTGAAGTGGTAGAAGTAGCCTCGCCTTTGCGACTGCCATTTTGATGATGTCCTTAGCTTTTTCAGTAGCCTCCTTAGGCGTGCTCGGATGGCACCATGAAGAAAACTCACGAATGTTTGCCATCTCAAAAAGGAAAGGGTTTAAACCCGCTTCCGAAACGGTTCGCCGAAATGTGGGGTCATGCATCCGCGGTGAACATGCTGCGACAATAACACGGTTGAGCTTTTGTTCTTTTATCGCCTTTCTAATCTCCTCCTGTCCGGGATCAGCACATGTGTAACGGTTTTCTTTAACATGGACAACATCTGGCAGAGTTTTTGCATATTCAACCAGTTCCTTAATGTCTAACGTGCCAGCAATGTTCAAGCCGCAGTGGCAAATGAAAACTCCAATTCGTAATTCTTCAAGCGTGGGTGGCTTTTGAGTTTCTTCTTGGCTCATTTCACTCCCTCCTCGGTATCAGTAGTTTTTCAACAGAGTCCATTGCCTTCTGCGAACCTTTAGCTTTCAACTCTTTACTAATCTCAACTGGAGAAGCCAGTCTCTCCAAGGCTTTGTTCCAAGCTCCTGAACTAACTGGTGTATGGTTGATCTTGGTTCGTTTAAGTTCCAAAGCCGACTCGACAGGACAAACTATCTTACATGCTCCGCAGTAAACGCAAAACATCTCGTTAACATGCATTTTCTTATCATCATCTGCAAGGTAAATGGCACCTGTTATTGGACATACATCCAAGCAGTCCTTGCAGCCCTCCGGACATTTCTCCGCATTAATGGCTATTTTTCCATACAGAAATTTTCGTACACGTATGGCGCCTTCGGGGCACTTGAATTCACATATTCTGCAGCACGGGCAACGCTCCTTCTCAACGTCGACTTTAACCCGAAGCTTAGCTCTTTCCTTTTTGGTTAGGGAGCGAAGGTTTCCAACAATTTTTCCGTCAGGGGTCACTCTTGTGACCGTGATCAAATCTAAGGGACAGGCTTTTTCGCATTCTCTGTCTCCTACTGGAATTTTGGTTGGATCCACTTCAATCTCGCGGATCAATTGTGGAAAGCTCTCTTTTTCAAGAACGGAAAGAACATGCTCACCGTTCAAAGTTACTTTTATCGCGCCGTAAGGGCATAATATGTCACAAATTCCGCAAAAGTTGCATTTCGCCAAGTCGATGTCTACCTTGGCTTTCTTAGCCTTTTCTCCTTGCTTTTTAGGCTGTTTTTCAGGTTTAATTGCCTCTTTTGGACAGGCTAAACTGCAGATTTGACAGCCCACGCAAAGGTTTTTGTCAAGGTTAAGCTTGTAATTCTTTACGTGCAAAACCCACTCTAACGTTAATGTTTCCGCCGTGTCTTTTTTGATCGTCTTTAACGGCATCCGCCAACCGACCCCATCACATCGTTATAACATGAAACAAAGCATGTAAGCATCAACCTAGAGTTGAGGCATGCCATTCCATCAAATTTCCTTAACTTCTTCCGGAAATTGTTTGAATGATCGGTTCTTAATATAAACATTGCTTGTCATTAGTAGCGAATTCTACGTCCAGTTTGGAAGATCAAGAACATGAGAATTTCCATGCAGAGTGACCTCAGAGCAGATTGAGTCAAGTTCGGAGCGGATCGATTTCTAAGTTCCTGATGGACAGGCAAAATCCATTTTGGTGCAGACTGCCACATAACATTTCAAGCCTTCATCTTCCAACGCCACGATCTTTAAACCTGCATTCCTTAACAGCTGCTCAAAAGTCTCTCTAGTGAAAATCTTCTTCAAGCCGGTAACGACAATGACGGCGTCGTCTTTGGCAACACATTTGATTTCGTTCAAGGTATCATGAGGATCTGGCGTGTTTTGAATAAGCGTCATAGCGAAAACGCTGCTGAAAATGTTACTTTTGAGAGGAATATTGTCAGCATCAGCCCAAAGTAGATGTACATTTGCAAAATTCTTCGCACGCTCCTTGGCCTGAAGCAACGTTTTCCTAGAAATATCCACTCCAACAGTTGCTTCCGCTTTATCAGCAACATAGTTAAATAAGAATCCAGTTCCACAACCAGCATCCAAGACTAAACCTTTTCCTTTCATCTTCATGTTTTTCAGAGCTGCCTCAATCTTGGCAAGTTGTTCTTCAGTGTATCGCACATCGTAGATATTCGCTGTCACATCGTAGCGCCGCATTATGCCCCGTTTCTTGGTCCAACTGCTCATTGTGAACCTTCAGAAATCTTATGTATTCACAGGTCTTCTAAAGCTATTGGCGACAGTCAAGTGCCCGGTTCCTCTGTCTTAACCGTTCTAATCGATCCAAACGTTTCAGAAGCTGAAGAAACAGCTAAAGAAGCTATTTCCCACCATAAAACGTTACTTGTTATTGGCAAATGTTGGGTACATTACACTGGTAGAGCAAAATCAAAGCTTGAACCGGGGGAACGCATCTTGATAGTAAAGGCTGACGGCTCTCTCCTCGTTCACCGTTCAGTCAGTTATGAGCCAGTTAACTGGATGCCTGGTGGAGATGTAGTTTTTCACGTTCACAGCAAAGATGACGTTTTGGAAATTCGTGCTGTTAGGCAGAAGCCAACTGAATCGGTCAGCGTCTTTTTTGGCAGAATTAACTTGGTTTCCTCATTGAGCCTCGTTGATTCTGGAGAATTCTCTCTCTATGCAAGTGAAGAGGATATGCAAAAGGCTATCCTGTTGAAGCCTGAGCTGCTAGAGGCTGGGTTCAGACTTATAAGTTATGAAAAGAAGGTTGAGCCGGGCTTTGTTGACGTTTACGGAATTGATAGGGACGGAAAACTAGTTGTGGTAGAGATCAAACGCAAAACAGCTACAAAAGATGCAGTGCTTCAACTGGCAAGATACATTGATGCAATCAAAAGCAAGGCTGATCGGGAAGTGCGGGGAATTCTGGCAGCACCAAGCATTGGGAAAGATGTTCAAAGATTGCTGGCGACTCTTGGCTTAGAGTTTAAGCACTTGGACCCAAGAAAATGTGCAGAGACGCTTAGCAAAGCAGAAACCAAAAAGTTGGCGGAATTTTTCAAAGAAAAATAAATTAGCTAGTTTAACTTTTGCCTTCAGGTGTTGATGCAAATGAATGTTTGGAAGGATATTCCAACAGGCGAACAACCGCCGATACTGCAAAACATGGTTATCGAAGTGATAAGCGGTTCAAGAGACAAGTACGAGTTTCGCTCTGAATGGGAATCATTCGTCCTTGACCGGGTGATACCTTCATCAGTAGTTTTTCCCGTGGAGTACGGTTTTGTTCCGCAAACGTGGGCTGACGATGATGACCCACTTGACATAATGGTGTTAAGTTATGAACCACTTGAAGTTGGCTGTATAGTCAAGGTGAGAGTGATAGGAGCATTAATCGTGGAGGACGAAAAGGGTGAGGATGCCAAAATACTTTCAGTCCCAGTGAACGATGCAAGATTTGACGGTTGTCATGACATTGCAGACCTGCATCCGCACAGATTAAGGGAGATTCAGGAATTTTTTGAAACCTACAAACGGCTGGAACCTCATAAATGGGTGAAGTTTAAAGAATGGAAGAACGCTGAAGAAACAGCTAACATAATAACTGATGCCATAAAAAAATATCAGAAAATGGCGGAGCTTTACAAAAAATAATTGCCAATTCTAGAATCGCCATCTATTTCAATGCTTGACCGAAGGTCTCATACTCTTTTTCTGAGAACCAGCCCTCCTTCTTGAGGCTTTCCAATCCATTTCTAATCTGTTCTCGAATGCTTGTTTCAAGGATGTTCGTCATTGTGCCTGCCTCATCCAGTTCCCTTTCTAACACCGCGTCCCTTTCGATCATGGATGGAAACATTCTCAGGAAGCTGCTTATGTTTTTGAAGCGGGAACTGAGAACTTTTTTGATCCTTGCTTTGCCAAGCGCTCCCTTAAGCTTGATTGAAAAGCTTACGCTGCTGACAGTGGATGGTGGGAAAATCTCGTAACGCTTTTTTGATTCAGATTGGTAGCAGACCAAGTAGAAGGGCATGTAGATTAGGGAAGGCTTCATCCGTTTTTGTTGCAATCCTAACTTTTCTAGCTCAGCTAGGTTTGATTCTCTTAGCTTTGCCGCGTTATTGGTCTGCGTAATTATTGTTGAAGTCAGCTCTTTCAGTTTCTCCATTTCTTGTCGGTGAATTTCGATTTGGGCCTCCCGTGAAGCTTCGAGTTCAAGCAGGTCTTTCTTGGCTTCGTTGATTTTGGTCTCCTTTTCTGATCTTAAGTTGAAAGTCTCCGCGGACTTGTTGTCTTCAATTTCTTTTATTTTTGTTTGGAGCTCCTTGGTCTTCGTTTGAAGTTCAGAAAGCTCTTTCTGCGAGTCCTTAGCCTCCCTTTTCCATTTTTTTTCTCCAACGGTGTCTTTTCTAGCTGCACATCTTCTTGCCTCTATCTTGTAGCGCTCGATTTCGTTCTGCTTCTGCTGCTTGGTTTTTTCCAACTTTATTTTTTCTTTCTCAACAGGTAGGAGTTGCTTTTCAAATTTTCTTGTCAAGGTTGTTATCTGCTCGCCGTATTCTCCTTGTATGCGATTAATTTTCGGCGTTACGGTGCTCTCGACTTTTCTGATCTCTTTGTTGAACTCTTCTTGGATTGTTCTTATTTTGGCTCGGATTGTTTTGGCGAAGCTGTTTGTGGTTTTGCTGAGAAATTTCATGTTTTCATAAAGATTGTTAATTTCTTCCTGAAATTCCAGTTTCAGGCTGTCAAGCTCTTGTTTCATGGTTGAGACTGCTGTTTCATCTATTGTTGGCGGCAGCATGATCATGTCAGACGGTGAAGTTTCAACCTGCGTGGCTTCGGACAGGTACGTGGTGAACTCGTTAAGGAGTTTTGGGTTCGTGACTAAGCCGTTTAGGACTGTTTGTTTTTGGTTGTTGGGTGTCCGTAAATAGTTGATGTTGTCAGACAGGAAGTCCATGTAATTTTCAAGTGCTTTCGAGCTACTTTTCATGTTATCTCTGAAGACTTTCCCATTTGAGAATACTTGGTAGGTCAAGACATGGTGGGTCATGTTTAATCCGTCAAGAATGAGAGTTAATTCGTGCCAAGGGGTCAGCCAAAATGGATAAGAAACTTCTGCAACGAAGAGCGTCTTCTCTGGAGGTTGTTTTAGAATTAGGCCTCCGCCTTTCGCTCGTTCTAACTCTGAAGAACAGAAAATGGCAGCTCTTTCCATTTCTTTTGTGAAAGGTTCTTTTCGGTTTTCTGAGAGAACTGAGAACGGAAGAATGAACCGCATGATATTTGGACGAGGATTTTCGATCATTTGATAATCACATCTTAGTAGATGGACTTTTGATTTAAGAATTGTTGTGAAAACCATTCGCAGCGGTTTTCCGGCAAGTAACTCTCCGAGTGGAGGCACAAGCTTTAACTTGTAAAATCAGTCTAGTCTAGATCTGGTATAGAAATTGGTTGAGTTAAGTGAAAAGGTGAACATTAAACACCCTATCGATGCCCAAAGCGTTGCTATCTATAAGGACCCTTTCTATCCAGACGCTTACATCATCGGTTTACCTTTGGATTCTGATCCTTCCTATGTTTGGCAAAGGTTGTTTGAACAGGAACTCTGGTCCAGTTTAGATTTTTGGGACAGAAAAGTCGTTATTGTGGGAAAAGAGCTGAAGCTTGTGACCACCCGAGAGCGAGTAGGTGAGAAGCTTGGTTGGCTTGAAGAGTTAGTGACTGCTACAAACAAGCGAGTTGAAGAGTACAATAGAAAGGCCAAGGCCGAAAAGGAAGCGACAGATCAAAAGTTTATGGATGAAGAAGCTATCAGGAAGGAATTAGTCAGCTGGCTGCTCAGGAGAGCTTCCCGTTAAGAACAGCGTTTTCTTACAAATTCGAGGAAAACAATAGTGACATTATTGTTGAGTAGGGGTTGGTCTAGACAGAAAGTCTGTGATCCGTTTTTGGGATAGAGTGTTACGTATAAGTTGGCTTTCTCTTATCCAACTTTCAAGTGGAATCCTGAATTGGCCTGCAATTCTCTGCAGTGCTTCATTCAGAGTGTTATAGGTTAAAGGTTTCTGGTGCATGGCATTTCTCACGTTTTCCCTCACCTGCCAGACACCGACAGGCATTATGTAGCCGGGATGGGCTTCCCGAAGAACGATTACGGCGGCTTGGCGTCGTTCCTTTGCCAATTGATCGCAGACTGCCAGACGTGCAGCGTAGTAGCACCCGCCTATCTCAGCGTAAGTCGTCCTTCCATCATGTCCTTCCCAGTCTCCAAACATGACTACATGCTTGCCATCTGGATTCCAAACCGTCCCTGGATACCATGCTTCTATAGCTTCGTAGTTCCATTCGCGTGGAATCATGAGAACCTCGAACACGTTGTCCAAGTAGCGGGATTCATAGACGCGGTATTCATTTATTTCCGGAAACTGTCTGACTTGACTCATGAGGTTTTTCGAGATTATGTCGTCCACCGCTGTGATGCTCCAGCGTGTCGGCACTAGGCGGCGATTCTTTTCTATACCGAATGCGCCTACGCTGAAGGCTCTCTGAATCTTTGTTTCAAGCACGCCTTTGCTGTAGAGCTCGAGAACTGCTGGTACAGCTTTCAGATCGCTATCACTGTATGCTTTTTCTATATGATGGTCCCAGCTCGTGCTGCCCAGTTTTAGATCACGGATTGGGGCCGATGGCCCGAAAGGCTGAACCTCATCACTTAGGAATATAGAGCCGTGAGGTTTTTTGGTTAACATCAGTTCAACATCAACAGGCCTGATGGCTAAGGCCAGTTCACGGGTTTTCTCAATTGTTCTCCCCGCTTCGCCAAATTTTCGTACGTGAACTCGTTGTTTGCCCCGTATGAGCATTGACCGGAAAGCAACGATTTCGTCTATCGATTTCCCAAACCAGAGTTCAGGCAGATCAAACATGCTCGTGTCTTCATCAACTGGCGGAACAAGCGGACCAGCATAGACGTTTGGGTAACCTATTCTGCCGATGAAGACGCTTGGAGGAGAAGCTCCAGCAATTTCTTCACTGCTCATTAGGGGCACGCTTTTCAAGTAATAGTTGACCTTCACTATTATTGGACATCGGGTTTTGCCGCATAGAAGCCTTGAGCCCTTGCAGACCACGCATAAACCGCTCTTTGACGCTTTGGCAGTAACGGTTGGCGCATATTCTTGATTCACTCCTGTGTTTTTCAGAATCTCATGTAACCATGTGTTTGAATAGGGATTATCAGGCTGAGCTTGGGAAAAGGCCAACTTTTTTCATTTAGAATGATGGTTAGAAGTGGTTCTTATGCTTTCTGGGAGCGACCTAAATCTTAGCAATATGTTTTCCGTGTGTTTTATATTGTCGCCATACGAGCATACTAATGTGAGTGAATGTGAGCGGAGAAATTCGGTATTACAAGGGAAAGCATAAGGTCAAGGTTTTGACGGAAAGCAGGGGAAATTGGATTGTGGAGGCGTTGGAACCGTTTGAAGATGAGGTTCAAGGAGAAAAAGTGAAGGTTAAAGTTGGAGAGAGACGTATTGTTGCCCCAAACTTGCTTTTCATGAGAGAAGGTATGCCCCCACCTGTGAAGGAGCATGTCTATGAGCTAAAGATGGAGAAGAAGCTTAAGCGTTTCATTGCTGAAGAGGAGAAGAAAAAAGGCAGAACTGATTAGTCAAAAGAAGTGCGAGATCTCGGGTTTTAAACTATGTCATCTAGCCAGCCTAGAATTGATGCTGCTGTACAAATGGGTCTTATAGAAATTAGCCTTCCTTATGCCTCAAGAATCGTTGATTTTCATGATGGTTATTTGCCTTTATAAGTTGAGCCTGTGATTAGGGCTTGAAGGATTGATAGTGTGTTGTCTTTTTGTGCTTGTCTCTTGATGGCATTCATGTTCACCTTGGTGAATTTCAAAATGGCTTTCACGTCATCCTCATCCTTTAATGCCTTCTTTCTGGGAATTGTTACCTTTATCATGCGTAGCTTTGCGGAAATCAAGTCTTCAGGTGTTTGAAAAAAGGTTTGCAAGGTCAAGATGGTGCCAGCTCTTTTCTTAAGTTTCGCTGTACTAAGCATGATATCAACGGAAAAAGGTGTGTTACTGTCTTTGAACGTAACTATGTTATAACCTGATTTGAAGGCCGAACTGATTTTTCCCTCATGGACCTGTAGCTTAGCCTGTTCTAAGGCTGATACCAGTCTGCCCTGCGCTTTTTCCCCTGCAACCCTGACCACAACGTCTACATCCATAGTAGTGCGCGGCGTACCGTAAAAACTGGCAGCCAAAGCCCCTGTAAACATATAATCAAGTCCAACAGTGTTGAAAGCTTTAACGATTCTTCTGATGAACTCTTCAAAGGTCTCCAGGTTCTAAACCTCACGTTTGTGCCGTTTCCCGTAGCTGATTCTCTCTCTAACCAGTTCTATGAGCTCTTCTTCCTTAATGTTTGGGTGCAGATCTTTAACAGCGTCAGCACAAACACGCGTACACGCGTCTGTCATGCCAATGGCAATATTCACTTTTTCTTCCGGCTTCAGCTTGCTGATTGGCAACTGCACCATCCAGAATCTAAGGTAACATTTCAACCTTAAGAAATATTCTCTCAAAATCAAGAGGAAAATAAGCAATTGCTAATGACAGTCTAGCTCGCCGCATCTTCGCCATCATAGGTTGCCAATACAGGGTGACTCGACGATAGATCTTCTGCCATGGTTGAACAATGTATTGATAGTCTCTTGAAAAAGACACGTGGCGCCCTGGCCGGGATTTGGACCCGGGTCCAGCGGGCGACAGCCGCTTATACTATTCCGGCATTGCTGGAAAACACACACTGTGACCGGACTATACTACCAGGGCTTTTTCTGAACTTCTATTATTCACACATATAAATCTACTTTTTGCTCAGGATATCTTCAAAACGCCTTCTATGCTTAGGATTGTGGAAGCCAATCTCTCTTGAGAACTTCACAACTTGGCTTTTTGCATATAAACCACATTTCGGCGAATCCGTCCTAGACCATTTGCTTGGCTTGAAACCTAGCTGCAGCAAGCCTTGTCTGAATGTTCTTTGAATGCCTTTTATCTTGGATGTCAATTCCAACTGGGGAACCCTAGGGTTAGCAGACTTCGGAAAGACTGTTCCATCGGTATCAAATATTCCTCGTAAGCATGCCTTAAGACAACCTTCATTCTCAACAATCCAGGGGGGGTATACAAACATCATTATCCTTTTTATTCCCGGGTTTAAGCCCGTGACACTCAGAGTTTTTTTCTCTTAACGCCAAGTCTCGTCTTACTTGCACGTAATTAATTCCGTTTCAATATCAGGATTGTTCTCGAGAATTATTCTTCTTACTTTAATGAAATAGTTTTCTCCCATTTTGTGCTCTCTTATGCCCTTCAAAATATGGTTAGCGTAGTCTCCATCTGTCTTAGGATTATGCTCTTTTTGGACAACAATGTAAGTTTGAACAATTACCTGTTCGGAAGTCTGCTGCAAGTTTTCGTCAAACTTGACTACAACAAAACCACATTGCCTTCTATACGCTCCAGATTTTACACCTTCGATTCTGTCTAACTTCGGCATCATATTCTCAGGAACGTCATATAAACATCCGATTACAGAGTCTTCGGAACTGGACTCTACAACATCAGCAGTGCCAACTCCACACTTATTCGTGTGAGTAAAAGCTAATCTGTATCCGCTCTTGATTGCCAAGCCGATAAACCTAGCGGCACCACTAAGACGAGCACTGCTGTTTAATCGGTCTTCATCCATGTTAGAACCATACTGCCATACAATGACCATAAGGCTGTGCACCACATCATAGTTTCCTGAACCATTAAACAAAAAATATTCAGAATCCGTCTTGCTCTAACTCGATAGTAACATGACTATGTCGCATCTATTTGGATCCAAATAGAGGGGTCTAACACCTTTGCACGCACACACAAACTCCAGAAACAATGAAATAAAGCTTATACTAGACCGGACTATACTACCAGGGCTGTCAGGGCCGAGGCGCCGTATTGAGTAAAGAAGATTTTTGATTAATTAAGTTTTCTTGGCAGATTGTCTAGCGCTACGAGAATCATGCTTTTAGTTATGTTTATGTAAAACTAGATTGTTATATGGTTATCATGATTTCGATTATAGGTGCAGGTAAGGTTGGCAGCTCTGCAGCTTTTAACATTTTGAGGTTCAGAATCAGCGATGTTGTTCTAATCGATGTCGCTGAGAACTTGGCTCGCGGCGAAGCCTTAGACATGATGCAGGCTGCCCCGGCGATCGAGTTTGATGGAAAGGTTGAGGGAACGAGCGATTACAGTGAAATGAAGGATTCAGAGCTTGTCATCTTAACGGCAGGTCAGGCCAGGCAACCCGGTATGAGCCGAATTGATTTGATTAGTAAGAACGCCAAGATTGTTAAGTCTGTTGTGAATGAAGTTGTCAAATATGCTCCAGACTGCAAGCTTATGATGGTGTCGAACCCTGTTGACGTTATGACCTACGTGGCTTACAAGGAGTCAGGGTTTGAGAGGAATCGAGTTTTTGGGATGGGAAGCATTCTTGACACCTTGCGTTTCAGGTCCTACATCGCATTGGAATTGGGCGTTTCAAGAGAAGATATCCGCGCCTTAGTGATAGGCGAACATGGAGACTCCATGGTGCCTCTTCTGCATTATGCTTCTGTTTCAGGGATACCGATAACGGATTTGCTAAGGAAGGAGCAGATTGAAAAGATAGTGAATCTGACGCGGACCTCCGGTTCTGACGTTATTAAGCTTAAAGGCTCCACGACTTACGCGCCTGGCGCTGTTATCGCGATCATGGCGGACGCTGTTTTGAGAGGCAGAAACAGGGTAATGGGCGTCTCCACTTACCTGCAAGGCGAATACGGATTTTCAGACGTTTCAATCGGCGTCCCATGCATTCTTGGAAAAAACGGTGTTGAAAAGATCTTGGAACTTGAATTGGATCCTGAAACAAGAGCAAATTTTGAGAGATCTGTCAACACGGTAAAAGACGCAATGAAAGAAATAGAGTGGGACGAGTAGACAACCATTACACTTATTCTTAAGATACATGGAATGCTGGAAACAATGGCTTATCCCCGAATTGAAGTCTTTCTGTTGTTTACAAGGTTTTCCAGAGGTCTCCTTTAAGCATCCACTGTTCCAAAATTCTTCAATATGGTTGGGATATCAACTACGTTGATTTTGCTTCACAAAACTATATTCTCACGCTGTCTCTGCCAGCTTTTTATAATACTTAAGAAACAACGATATGCAGAATCGACGCCCGCATTTTCATTACGTTTGCAGCTTTAAGAGTGGAAAAATCTTCAGATAACCAAACAAAAAGTGTGAAAATCTGATCATCCTTTAGTTTTTTCAAGAAGACTATTTGCACTAGGAAACCAGAAGCAATTTTGACAACACTCGAATGTTACATGACAGAAGCGAATTGAGCAAAAGCGAAATTTATTAGATTAGCATTTCCACTAATAGACTTATGGAAAAATTTGTCAAAAATTTTAATCACTATCCTGGAGTTCATTGCGAAAGTACTGCATTAAGAGACGTGTTTGCATATAATGGTATTGAATTTAGCGAACCAATGATATTTGGTTTGGGAGAAGGGTTGAATTTTGTTTATTGGAAATCTAAGCAAACGCCATTTCCATTTGTTGGCGGAAGAACCAAAGATCTGAGTAAGAATCTATGCAGAAATCTCGGCATTCAAAAACAAGACCATTATTCTGCAAGTTTCAGAAAGTCTTGGAATGAAATAAAAACTTTGGTAGGTAACAGTCTTCCGGTTTTTCTTGAACTTGACATGTTCTACCTTGAATATCTCAAGGTTCCAGAACATTTTGGAGGACATTGCGTAACTTTGGTCGGCTATGATGATGAAAACGTCTACCTAGCCGATACCAATTTTAAGTCAATCCAGAAAACATCTTCAAAAAGTTTTGAGCTTGCACGTAATTCAAAACACAAACCATTTCCACCCAAAAATTACTATGCGACTTTTGAATTTCCTAAATCCTTGCCAAGTCTCAACGAGGTAATTATCAAGTCAATTAGAACAGTTGCAAATGGGATGCTTAATCCACCAATAAGAAATTTGGGAATCAATGGGATAAGAAAATTCGGTGAGGAAATTCCAAAACTTTCCTCTTACGCCAAATCTACGTTTGATTCAAAAACTATCAGTGTTTTCAGATATCTCTACATCTGGCTTGAAGAGGCCGGTACCGGAGGTTCTTGTTTCAGGAATTTGTACAGGGATTTTCTAAAAGAATCTATGAGATATGTAGAAGATGAGAATTTGGCCAAAGGATGCGAACAATACGAAAGAATTGCTGACGCTTGGAAAGAATTTTCTGAATTGCTATTAGGGATCGACGAAGGAAAAAAGGAAAAAGTCAGAGAAGCACAGAAAAAGATTTTTGAAATATATGGATTGGAAAAGCGTGCTCTACAAATCCTGAAGAGGATATAAAGCTTGTCCCAATTTCCGAAGTTTCTAAGAAATGAAAAAGAGCCGAGTCTTAAGCCTGATAATTTAAACCCCTAATTGAACCCATACCAGGGATACCATAATACCCAGACAGAAGCCGTCTGAACGTCATTTCCCCATGTTTTCTTATCTCGCTGATTTCGTTTTGTTTAGCGCGCGCTTGGCAACTAAATTCCTGACCGGTCTAAGTCCCAGATATTTCCTTCCTTGAAGGCTATCTCCAAATTCTCTGGTGGACCAGCTATCAGCCACCATCTCGTGCCTGCTTTCATTCGCACTCCACCTCTTCATGAGACAACTCCAAGCACTACTGCTTAGATCAATCGTCGTTTTTCATGGCTTTTTATATTATATTAGAGCCTAACAGATATTTTGGCCAAGGGAGGACTGCGGGATGATAAGGATTGTTGTACATAGGTTCGGCGATGTTAAGGAAGGATTTGCTGAGAAGGTTCTGGAAATCTTGAATGACTGCTATAACCGTCTTGGTGCTCATGCTGTAGAGATTGTTGACATCTACATTTTTGCTAGGTCTTCTTCAATGAATGCGTTTATGAATGACGAGAAGAGAAAGCTCGGAATTAGGACATCGGCTTTTGAGGAAACCTTCTTAGCCGTTCATGATGCTTGGCGCGGAACACCCAGAATAATGGTAGCTTATGATAAGATGTTTCACGTGCCAAAATTGGTTGGAATAGGTGGTTTACATCATGAAGTAGCTCACACAGTGCTTCACGGCTCTCTTGAGTACTATTCGTTTCCCATGCCAATTTTCCTACTTGAACTTGAGAGGAACGGCGTTATTTCGAGGCAGATAATGAGAGACCTTGTTTATTTAGCTTCCTTAGCTGTAAAAGATTATGAAGTTACGCGCCTTCTCTATGAAAATGGGTACGTGGATGATCAGGTGGCCTATAATGAATACTACCTAAAGCCATCCGAAGAGGATCTTGAAGCGTGGAAACTAGCCGAGAAAAATAAGACTGCCAGACTTCTTTTTCTAGTCTCCGCTCTTAAGACAGCTTGCTGCGCTACTCCTTTACTAAAAGATGAAAGACACAGTGAAGAAATTTTTGAAACCATAACTAGAAGTATGGACTTTTTACCCACAGAGTTGTCTGCCCGACTCTTGAAAATACTTGAAGCAGCTTCCAAGTTTGGTAAGAATACCCATGAAAATGTAGATCGATTTATGAAGGAGATTATTGATGAATTGGTTATGAGAAAAAGCGCGCCAGCCTGTTGCTAAATCGATTTCTTCCTGTGAATTTCTGTTTATCTTGCGAGCATGGTGAGAGATCTGGCTTTTTCCGGTCTGTTCAGCCTTAACGCCGTTAGTGCGTTGAGGA
>Ga0172366_10000087_pt1 | contig 51000 bp, 31 predicted proteins | sample LakKivSesite69cm_FD_114533 | JGI IMG/M metagenome (GOLD analysis project Ga0172366, IMG submission 114533) | Sediment microbial communities from Lake Kivu, Rwanda - Sediment site 69cm | ecosystem: Environmental > Aquatic > Freshwater > Lake > Sediment | place: Rwanda: Western Province, Lake...
AATAAACGAACATAGCCTGTGGAAAACTGCCCTATAACAAACCCCAGCCTGCGGTCAATCCAAAACTATTGGGTAACCATTGTAATTCTTTGACATCCTATAACAAACCCCAGCCTGCGGTCAATCCAAAACATGAATACAATTGAAAATTGACAATTGGAATAATCTGAAATCTAAGGACAATCTGAATATTGTCCTTATCGGCTCGCTGATAATAATTCATATAACAAATCTTTAGTCTGCGGTCAATCTGAAACTGAAGTTCAATTGACAATGGATAATTGCCGTATTGCGAGCAATACATGACTTTTTAATTTTCAATTATCAATTATCAATTGTCATTGTCATTGTCAATTGTCCATTGACTTTTAATGGCGGTGGGGCGTTTATGTTTCGTGTTTTAGTTTTGATTCAAAAAAGGGGTGATTGATTTGATGGTTCGGAAGGTATGGACCTCCGTTAAGACTCACATAATTGCGGGAATTTTTGTGATGGTCCCACTTGCCGTGACGTATGTGGTCCTGCGGGGACTATTTGACATTGTTCGTAATTTTTTCAGCCCCTTATTGAAATTCCTTGTGATTACGAAATATTCACCTTTTCTTGAAGCGGTGGTTACCTTTTTGTTGGCGGCGGGTATTGTCTATCTTGTCGGATTTTTGTCAAAGATAATTTTTGTGGCGCGGCTGATTGCACTTGGTGAGAGGATGGTTTCTCGTATCCCGGTTGTGAGGTATTTTTATAGCACCACGAAGCAGATTATGGATTCCATTGCCATGATGAAATCTTCTAATATAAACAAGGTGGTGATTGTGGAATATCCGCGAAAGGGGATACTCGCAATGGCTTTTGTTACTGGCGTAATGAGGCAGGCGGGCAAAGATGACCTGATAAATGTTTTTATCCCCTCTACTCCAAATCCCACCACCGGATTTTACCTTCTGGTTTCACCGGAACAAATATGGGATGTGAATCTGACCTTTGAGCAGGGAACCAAGATGATTATTTCGGGTGGAATTATTTCTCCCGGCGAAATTGAGTTGAGACCTTATGTTTATAAACCTGAGGAGATGAAAAGACCCGTTGTGGATTTACCGACGGGATAATCAGTTCTCCTTAGCAAGGATGGGAATGGGATGAATATGAGGTTATTTCTTTACGGATTTTTTTGCATTGTGATTATGTCTTTATGCAGTTGCGTCAGTTTGCCATTTTACAGGGATTATGAGAGGAATGCACGGCTTTACCGTGAGGATGTTTTGAATTTTTATGACACCATCTCTGATTCCTATTTCATACTTTGTTATGAATATTATGAGCTCTCGATGGAGTTTGCGAAAAAGGGCGACACGGAAAAGGCGACTTATTATAATGACAAGGCGGCTCTTTATTACAATCTAAGTAAGGATATGAAAAACTCCGCCGCAGAAATAAGGAAATTTTCCAAAGCCAAATGACCTGTTGGGGCGGCACATATAGATAGTTATTAATGTGTGGGTGCGCTATTTATTTCGGAGGGAAATCAAGGGATGATTGAGCATGTAAAGTTTGATGAGGATGGTCTTGTCCCTGCTATAGCCCAGGATGCCGAGACGGGCGAGGTGCTGATGATGGCGTGGATGAATGATGAGGCATTGCGGCTGACAATAGAAAAAATGGTGGCTCATTATTACAGCCGCTCCCGCAAGAAACTCTGGCTCAAGGGAGAGACCTCCGGCAATATTCAGAAGGTTCACGAAATCCGTCTTGATTGCGATGGCGATGTCATTCTTTTGAAGGTGACGCAGACGGGAGGCGCATGCCATGAGGGGTACCGTTCCTGTTTTTTCAGAAAATTGGCAAACGGCTCATGGGTAATTGACGGTGAAAAAATATTTGACCCTGATAAAGTCTATGGTCATATGAAATAGACGTCAGGGTTGAAAACCGTCTCATTCGTTCGGAAGGGGAGCAAACGGGTAACTTGTCTGTCATGACAGGGGCATTGTGAAAAATTCTCAAAGGCATCGGGGGAATAACGGGGATTATGAAGACTCTTTATCATCCATCTCAGGAAGAATTTCTTGAAAAGGCGAAAGAAGGGAACCTGATTCCCGTGTATAAGGAGATACTCGCCGATATGGAGACCCCTGTATCTGTCGTGAAGAAGCTTGCGGAGAGTGATTTTGTTTTTTTATTGGAGAGCGTGGAGGGCGGAGAGACCGTTGGGCGATATTCTTTCTTAGGCGCTGACCCCTTCGTACTTTTCAAGAGTAAAGGGCATGAGATAGACCTTATTTATCAGAAGGGTGAAGAGACCTTTAATACTGATAAGACGCCCCTTGACGTCCTGAGGGATGTCATGTCGCGCTTCCGCCCGGTCTCAGATGCCTCATTGCCGCCCTTCATCGGCGGGGCTGTGGGCTATGTCAGCTATGATGAGATAAGGAATATTGAACCTCGAATACCGGACAATAATCCCGATGATATGAACCTGCCTGACACTTTTTTCATGATTACGGATAATCTAATTATCTTTGACCATGTGCGGCACCGCATACTTCTTGTGAATAATGCCCATGTCCGCGGTGCACCCGAAAATGCTTATGAGGACGCCATAAAGCAGATTGAGCTTCTCCATGAACGACTCAGATTGCCACTTCCCGTTTCTGAGGCGGAGCAAAGGCAGGCGGAGCTTCGGGTTGAGTCCAACATGACGGAGGAACAATTCCGGGATGCGGTTGAGCGCGCAAAGGAATATATCTTTGCGGGTGATGTCTTTCAGGCGGTGTTGTCACAGCGGTTGAAGACCACATTTGAGTGCGACCCGCTAAATATATATCGTGCCCTGCGCGCCATTAATCCATCTCCTTACATGTTTTATCTGAAATTTGGCGCATTAAGACTGATTGGCTCCAGTCCTGAGATACTTGTCAAGGTCACGGGCGACAGAGTGCAGTTGCGCCCAATAGCGGGGACAAGGCGGCGTGGCATTACGCCGGAGGAGGACAGGGAACTTGAGAAGGAACTCCTTGCAGACCCGAAGGAATGCGCCGAGCATATCATGCTGGTGGACCTTGCTCGCAATGATTGTGGACGTGTTGCAACTTATGGTTCCGTTCACGTGGATGACCTCATGGTGGTGGAGCGTTATTCCCACGTCATGCACATTGTTTCAAATGTTTTAGGCAGGTTAGACTCAAAGTATGATGCTTATGACGTCCTGAAGGCGTCCTTTCCTGCGGGGACGGTCTCAGGCGCGCCTAAGGTTAGAGCGATGGAAATTATTGATGAGCTTGAGCCTGTCCGGCGAGGTCCTTATGCCGGTGCGGTGGGATATTTCTCATTCAGTGGAAATCTTGATTCCTGCATCACCATCAGGACCATAGTTATTAAGGGGGATGTGGCTTATATTCAGGCGGGCTGTGGCGTGGTGGCGGATTCTGTTCCGGAGACTGAATACCAGGAGACCATGAACAAGGCGCGGGCACTGCTCAGGGCGATTGAACTTGCCGAGGAGGGGCTGGAATAGTTTATAATGTCTCACATCGGAGGGTGTTATAATCTCACACTGAGACATAGAGACACGGAGAAATGAATATGTTTTTCGTAGTTGATAATTATGATTCATTCACATATAATCTTGTCCAGTATCTTGGGGAAATGGGTGCGGAACTTCTGGTCAGGCGGAACGACAAATTCACGCTTGATGAAGTGGAGCGGTGGAAACCCGACCATATTGTCATAAGCCCCGGTCCGTGCACCCCGCGTGAGGCGGGGCTTTCCAATGAGGTAATCCAGCGATTCGGCGGCTTAATCCCGATACTTGGTGTTTGCCTCGGGCATCAGTGCATCGGACATGTTTATGGGGGGGAGATAGTCCTTGCTCCGCAGGTGATGCATGGAAAGACATCTGTTATTCACCATAGCGGTGGGGGCGTTCTCAAAGGCGTGCCGAACCCATTTGAGGCGACGCGCTATCATTCACTGATTGTCAGGCGGGATGGTCTGCCTGAAGAACTTGAGGTCACCGCATGGACGGAGGATGGAATCATCATGGGACTTCAGCACAGGACGCATCCTGTCTTTGGCGTGCAATTTCACCCTGAGTCCATTCTGACAGTTGCCGGTAAGACCATATTGAAGAATTTTCTAAAAACCTGATGATTAAGGTATTATTATTAAACATCGGAGGGCGTGCATATGATAAGGGAGGCAATTGCTAAATTGTTCAAGGAGGAACTCCTGACGGAAGAGGAATCGCGGCGGGTTGCAGAGGAGATAATGTCTGGTGAGGCAACACCTGCACAGATTGCCGCATTCATCACCACTTTGCGGATGCGCGGCGAGACTGTGGAGAATATCCTTGGATTCGTCAGGGTTATGAGGGAGAAGGCAACGCCTCTTCCGGTGCCGGAGGGTGTTCCCATCCTTGATACATGCGGCACCGGAGGTGATGGCGCAGGGACGTTCAACATCTCAACCACCGCCGCTTTCATTTGTGCCGCCGCTGGCGTGAAGGTGGCAAAGCATGGCAATCGCGGTGTTTCCAGCGTATGCGGGAGTGCGGATGTCGTGGAGGCACTTGGAATCAAGATCGACATAACGCCGGAGATGAGTGCGCAGAGTCTTGCAGAGCATAATTTTTGCTTTCTTTTTGCCCCTTTGTATCACAAAGCCATGAAATATGCAATTGGACCAAGGCGCGAGATAGGCATCCGCACCATCTTCAATCTTATCGGACCATTATCTAATCCCGCCGGAGCAACATGTCAGGTTATCGGTGTCTTTGCCCCGGAATTGGTTGAACTCTTCGCAAGGACACTCGCTGGACTCGGCACAAAACGTGCCATTGTTGTCCATGGCTTAACAGGGCTTGATGAGATATCTCTTGTTTCGGACTCAACAGTCGCTGAGCTGAGTCCTGACGGCAGTATTAAGGTTTACCCTGTTAAACCTGAAGATTTCAACATGCCGAAATGCAGGCTACTTGACATGCTTGGAGGCAGTGCGCAGGAGAATGCGAAGATTATTGAGGAAATTCTCCGTGGTTCTGAAGGGGCGCGAACAAACGCCGCCCTGCTGAATGCTGGTGCCGGACTTTATATGGCGGAAAAGTGTAATTCCATTCTTGATGGGATAAGCCTTGCGCGCAAGACAATTAGCTCTGGCGCCGCATTTGCCCTCCTTGAAAGTCTGCGAAAATTTTCCTCAGCAGTTCAATAAGAGTTACTTGAGACTTTGCTGTTAAACCCTTGATTTATCGATGAGAAATCTCGCGTTTCATAAAAGCGGCTGTGCAAACTTTTGAAGTTCAATGCATAAGTCTTCGACGTCGGGATATCTCTCATCCCTGTTTTTCTCAAGACATTTCATGATGATTGCCTGAAGTGCATCAGGTATGCCGTTAATAGGTTCGGGCAACACATGGAGATGCTGATAGGCAAGGTCACCTTCATAAAAGGGCGGTTTGGAGGTCAGGAGTTCATACATGGTGATGCCCAGTGAATATATGTCAGTGCGTTTATCCACGGGTATCCCTTGTACCTGTTCAGGGCTCATGTAGAGAGGGGTGCCGATGACAACGCCGGTCATGGTTGCCTCCGAGCTTTCCATTATTTTTGCAATTCCGAAGTCTGTTACCTTTACCTCTTCTTCCTTTGTCGTAATCATGATATTTGCGGGTTTGATATCGCGGTGGATGATACCGATGCTGTGGGCATAGCTGAGTGCCTGCGATGTCTGGATCATGTATTTCAGCACTTTTTCGAGCGAGATTTTTGCGCCCGTCTCGCGGATAATTTTTTTCAAATCAGAGCCGTTGACAAATTCCATGGAGATGTATTTGCGTCCCATCTCCTCGCCTATATCGTGAATGCGGACGATATTTTTATGGCTGAGGCGGCGGGCATTGCGCGCCTCCGCCTTGAACCGCTGAAGTGCGTCGGGATTGTTGGAAAGATTATCCGGAAGAATTTTCAGAGCAACAATCTCATCCAGCTCATTATCCTTTGCGCGATATACAATCCCCATGGCGCCGCGTCCAAGCTCCTCAAGGAGCTCATAGCGTCGCTTCGCCTTTTCTGGCAGACTATTTATAATGGTTGTTTTTTCAAAGACCATCGGGTCGCTTGTGGAACCGGCAAGCATTTCAAACTTCATCTTCACATTGCGAAAGTTGATGTCAGCCGCAAAGAGGAGGCGATAAACCTGCTTGGCGCCAACAAGGTCGCGCTTCGCCTCATAGCGCTCTGCTAAGTCATAAAGAATTTCCTTCATCTCATCATCGATGGACAGTTTCCTGAATTCCTGAAGTGCCAGGTCAAGCATCCCCTTGCGGACAAAGCAATGACCGAGATATTTGATGGATTCGCTCTCCCAGCGGAAATCCTGAGCGGTTTTCTGGAAACAACTTATGGCGGAATCAAATTCCTCCTTCACAAGATACAATTTTCCAAGCTGGAAGCGAATCTCGATATCCTCCTTTTCAGTGAGGAGAAATTCATAGAGCTCCACGAGTTCGTTTTGCACCTCGTGATTTGTCGGCATTATGCGGTACGCCTGTTCAATCGCCTGACGGGCATCCTCAGCGCGCCCCATTATCTTCAGGAAGGAGCCGTAATGAAGATGGGCGAGAGGATTCTGGGGGTCGTTTTTCAGAATCTCCTCATAGAAGGGAATGATTTGCTCCGCTTGTGCGGGTGCGTTTTCAAAAATGGTCTGGCATTCCTCCATGGCTTCCCTGAAGCGTCCGCTCTCAATCATGCGCCGGCAGATATACCAGCGCAGATCAAGTAGATCCGGGTTTTCCGCAAGGAGGGATAATCCATTATCAATGACTGACCCGCGTGCATTTTCCGAGGCTTCAATGGCTTTATCGAACTCCTCCAGTCCCTCGCTGACCCTCCCGTTAGTGATGAGTGCGGATGCCATTATGCGGTGGAGTGTATCGTTGTCAGGGGCGAATTTGAGCGCCTTTTGATAAAGGTCAAACGCCTCATCATTGACGAAATTTTTGTGGGCGTAAGCGAGGGCAAGATTGATGAGTGATTCTGAATCATCAGGGTTCTTTCTGAGAATTGCCTGATACTGCTGGATTGCCTTGTCCAATTTATTACTCTGGAGGTCGGCGAGTGCCATGAGATGGGACAACTCCTCATCACCGGGAATCTTTGAGAGGAGATGGCTTGCAAGTCTTGAGGCATGTTCAAAGTTTTTGTTTTCGATATAAGTCTTCACCAGTTGTCGGCAGATGTCATTTCGGCTGTGGTCAAGTTTCAATGCGTTTTCAAAGGCATGGAGGGCGGTCGCATCGGTCTTTTTCTGCTTGAGATAAACCTCTGCGAGGAGAATGGTAAAATCCCTGTCTTCAGGATGGATTTTGAGGGCTGTGGTATAAATCTTTTCCGCCCGCGGTTGGGTGTATCGCTTGGCGCGGTAAGCCTTGGCAAGCTGCAAGAGTAACTCATTGTTGAATTGACCAAGGTCGATGAGTTTTTCAATCGTGGAGATGGTGAGGTCATGGTCTTGTGTTAGATTGGCGATTTTTGAAAGCGCAAGGAGGATGGAGGTATCTGCAGGACTTGATACGATGGCACGTTGATAAAGTTTTGCCGCCTCGGCGTCAAAGCGATGGCTCTCATAATATATGTACGCAATGATACGGAGGATTTCCTTATTATCCGGGAAATATTGGAGACTTTTCCTGTAAACTTCGAGCGCTTGTGGGTCTTTGCGGTTTTCCATGAGGTAATACTGACTCTGGAGGAGGAGTCCATCCTTGTTGGACGGGTCTATTTCGAGGATGCGTGAGGCGCACTGAGCCGCCCCAGCCGCATTATTATCCTTAAGATGGATTCTTGCGAGCAGGATGTAAGCCGGGAGATATTTAGGAATTTTTTCGATGACTGCCTCACAAGTCTCTTCTGCCTCGGCGCTTGTATCCTTGGCATCAATATAGGCATCGCAGAGGGCTTCGAGGAATTTCCGGTCATTCTTTCTCATGGGATAAACTTTTTTGAAGACGGGAAGGGATTTGCTTGTGCGGTAGTTCATTGCAAGGTAGATGTCGGTGAGTGTATTGTAAATCTCAAGAGAGGTCTCACCGCCGCGGATTGCGCGCCGGATATGCTTCCCTGCGGTTTCATATTGTCTCTTTTTTAAATAAACCTTTCCAATCATGTATTCGAGGCGGGACTTGTTTTCAGTAAACTCAAAAGCCTTCAGATAGACCTCAAGGGCTTTATCCCCAAGAATTTCGGAGTGGAGATAAGCCTGTGCGAGAGCCCCGATGGCATCAGGGTTATCTGGTTCCATCCTGTACATCGTTTCATAAATGGGGATATTTTCAGTGCCGAACTCACCCACCCGCATCAGGACATGCCCAAGCGAGCGCATTACACGCCTGTTCTGGGGATTTTTTTTCAGGATGTGTCTGTAACATTGAATTGCAGAACCTAACGCCTCACTCTTTACGTAGTCCTGCGCCTTTGAAATCAGATGCAGAGTTACCACAAGGTTCACAACATTTTTGGTTATGATGATAAGGAGCGCAAGACCTGAGAGAGTGAGAATTAAGATAAGGATAAGGTTTTTACGGAATGCGGCGCGCGCGTGAATCTTCCCCGCGTCTTTGTTGCGAGGCTGAATGGCGAGCCACTCAGAGGAAAAGGTAATTGCATCCCGCCATCTTTTTTCCCGAAATGCCTTTACTGCATCCTCAGAATATTGTTTCACAAGGTTTCTTATATGAGACTCCTGCTCATCGGAAAACTGTTTGTAAAATGGGTCTAATTTGCAGGTGCGGAACTGGTTTCCCCCGCGGCATGCCCACAGGATTTTCCCTGGCGTGAGTACGGCATCAATCTTAAGTACACGCAGAAGGGCTGGTGTCTCGGAGACGAGAAGGATATCGACCTGCAGTTTCTTGCTTGCATTAAATATCACGGGTGCCTTGAGAAATGGGGTTTTCAGATTGAGGTAATTCCCGTCATCGCCATTCAAGGCGTCGATGAAATAACATTTCCCACGCGTATCACCCGCAATAACAGTGGGGGAAAGTCCCCTTCCGAAAATCAGGGCGGGTTCAGAGTTGAGACTATATGACAAACTGATTCGACTCTTCCTCCAGAGGTTTTCACCTGTTTTGCCGTTGAATCCCAAAATATAATTATCCGTCACAGCGATAATGTCATCAATCCCGTCAGCATTCAGGTCCTGTATGATAAGAGTTTCAAGTGGGGCTTCCACAATGACGCGGTCAGTCCAGATGCGTTGAAACCTGCCATCGGAGAAATAAATGGCGTTCAGGTTTCCTTCTATGTCGCCGTAAACAATTTCGCGCCGCTCGTCGCCAACCAGCTGTGCGAGCGCAGGGATTGTCTGGATTGAGCGGTTGGCGTAATTTACAAAATGGATGCGATTCTCAGGATGGTCACGGTCGATTATCCAGATGTCGCCGTTGCTGGTGGCGGCAACGATGTTGACGCTGGAGAGGTCTGTGACGTGACCCACTGTAACCGGTGTGCTGACACGGGCATTGAGAGGGATGCTCCATCGTTCCGATAAGATGCAGGGGCAGGTAGATTTTGCCTGCTTTTCATCCTCGGCGTTTGGGTTCTTTATGGCTTCATAAAGGATGATGTTTCCCATGTCATCCGTGGCAACCACGCCCGCCCTGGGGCGCTCCAGGTCGCCCTTCAGGGGAATCAGGGTGGGAGGGAGGATAATGCTATCCGGCGTGTTGATTCTGGCGAGAATGTTTCCGTTTCCGCCGTCAATGAGTAATAGTTGCTTGTCACTTGTACCAACGATAATGTCAACGGTTCCATTGCCGAGAAAATCGCAAGCCACGGGTGGCGTAAGACTGCATTTTTTCCCGATGCGTCTTCTCCAGATAGTTTTGCCTGTTTCCGCATCCAGCATTAAAAGTGTGCCACGGTGGTCTGAAAGGATAATCTCAAGATTACCATCGTAATCCATATCTATGACAAGCGGGTCGTTGGGGAGGGTGAGAGAAAACTTGCTTTCCCAGAGATATTCCGGTGCCGCCGGCAATTCAAGTGCACTGGCGTGAGATGGGCAGAGATAAAAGAAAAGACAAACCAGTGCGATGCTATAATAGTGATTAAATTTCATCATAGTCTTTGTCAGTTGCATTATCACTGTTTTTCACGATTATTATTTGAGTATATAACAATAGAATATTTTTTCACTCAAAACTGAAATTTATAATTAACAATTGTCCCATCCATTCGCAAGGGTAAAAACTCATTTTGACCCCATTTCTCCCGCACTTATATTGGAAATTGTGAAACCGCCGGTGGACACAAATGGGCGCCGATGAGTATGGATGAGGCAAAATCAATCCGCTTGACATTTGCAGTGTCGGGGAGAGTATTAAGACAAATTTTGACAGCGGACAGTAGATAAATGGTTGAAGTCAGTTCATTTTCGTGCAGGCGTCTTTACACCCCGTCACAGTGTCTTGAATGTGCGAGTGTTGAAATAAATAAGGGCAGGATTGTTGACATTCATATCGGAGGCAAGACTTCTCCTTCTGAACTGAATGCTTCTCACCTGAACGCCGCACCGGGGCTCATTGACCTTCACATCCAGGGCTGTGGGGGGTATGATTTTCTTGATGGTTCATCAGAGGCGGTGCGAATTATTCGCCAGACAGCGCTCCGCGGCGGTTGCACCTCACTCCTTGCCACAACCACCTTCCCCAACACCTCCGATGCCTTCACACGGCTGAGCGCCATCGTGCAGGCAATCAGGTCGGGAAAAGAGAACGGTGATGGCGCACGCATTATCGGCATTCACCTTGAGGGACCTTTTTTGAATCCCGAAAAAAGAGGCGGCTTCGGCATGAATTATATCCGGAAGCCAGATATGGCGGACTTACAGCGTGTCGTTGAGATTGTCGGGGATGATTTGCGTATGATGACCATATCGCCCGAGATGGAAGGCGCGCTGGAGATTATGCGGGAGTGCGTGACACGTGGAATAAAAATCTCTCTGGGACATACAACGGCAAACTATGACCTTGCACAAAGATGCTTTGAGATGGGCGCCAACCATGTGACCCATCTCTTTAATGCAATGAGCGGGCTCAACCACAGAGAACCGGGACTTGTCGGTGCCGCCCTTGAGGATGAAAGGGTCTTCACTCAGGTCATTCCGGATGGCGTCCACATACACCCCGCAATCCTGAGACTCATTTATAAAATAAAAGGCGCCGAAAAACTCTGCCTGATTACGGATGCCACAGCTCCATGCGGACTACCCGATGGTTCGGAGGTTGAAGGAGTGGGAGGACGTATCACCATCAGGGACGGCGCCGTTCGTCTGCCCGATGGCACACTTGCGGGGAGCGCGCTCCTGATGAGTGAGGCGGTGCGCCGCATGAATCACCTTGCAGGTGTCCCTCTCAACGATGCCCTGAGGATGGCAACTTTGACACCCGCCACCGCTATCGGGATGGAAAAAGAGATTGGCAGTGCTGAAAAAAACTGCCTTGCGGATTTCATTCTCTTTGATGATGAATTGCGTATTCATTATATCATTCTTGGCGGAAGGGTTATAAGTATTGGGTAACTCAGACGTCCGGTTGAGAATGGACACCCATCAGCGCTGGATAGTGCTTGCGGTCTTTATGGTGCTGTATGCCGCTCTCGTTATCTCACATTGGGGTGAGGATTACATTGATTTTGGTGATGGCAATTATCTTTATATCTCCTCACGAATTGCAGATGGCATGGTTCTTTATCGCGACATCATGGCTCCCCAGCCGCCCTGCCATTTGTATCTTGGTGCCTTATTGATAAAAATAGGACGCCTCATCGGGCATCCACTTTACACTGTTCGTTTTTTCAGTCTCCTGCTTCATCTTGCAACGATGCTTTTGATTTTTCACATTGCAGAAAAATTTATCGGCAAGTCACTGGAAGCCCTTCTTGCATCGATTCTCTATCTCATGATTCCCGTGGGGTTCTGGTGGTCGCAGGGTTATCAGTCCGAAGGATTGCTCATCTTTTTATTGCTACTTTCGTTTTATTTCTTTATTGATTTTACCCCACGGGGCATGCTGGCGGCATCTTTATTCGGAACTCTTGCCGCATTTACCAATATGACTGCAGTTCCGTATATCCTTTTTTCCATTGTTTTTCTTTTCCTGAGTGAAGGTCAGGAGAGGCGAGCAGGACGTAGTATTGTTGCTTATTATATCCTCCCGATGCTGATTCTTGGCATCTCCGGAGTGCTTATGATGGAAAGATTGACGAATGGCGCCTTCCTGCAAAATGTTTTTTTGAATCAGGTCGGGACCTTTCCCAAACCTGAAATATCAGGGGAGGGTATTCTCAGTTATGCCCTGCGCAAGATAATAAATGAGGGAAAAGACGTTCTCACCCTTGAGGGCGGATATGTCATCTTTGGGCTTGCGGGCCTGACGCTGTTTGCACTTGAGGGTAAAGAAAGGGATAAAAAAAGGAGATATATAAGCTGGTATGCCTTTTTTTCTTTTTGTTCCATCATCTATGTCGCCAAAGGCGGGACCATGGATTACATCTTTACCATTGGCGAGCCTTTTGTGGCGGTCTTCTTTGCATATTTCCTTGGCAGATGCTGGAGAGATTTTCTGAAGGGAGGCGCCATCTTCCAGGACGTCTCCCGTGCCGATATCTTGCATTACATTGCCGGTCTTGCCGCCATCATTATGCTTTTCATCGCCACATTCTTGGTGGGTATCGTTTTTGTTTACAATACACTTCGTGGGGATAATTACGAATTGCCGAAAAGGGAAATGCGGGTTGTCAAAGAACTTATAGAGACTCACACCAGACCGGCAGACTATATCCTTTCGCCCCCATTTTATGCCTTCATCACAGGCAGGCGCGTTGTGGAGGAGTATTCGGAGAACTATATATGGACAATCAAATATGCCAATGAGGTCTTTGTGGATAAGAAGCCGGGGGAGGGTGTGAGGAAGGCGCTTGCCATTGCGCAGGCACTCAGGGAATGCCGAATCCCCATTGTCCTTCTTGACACTGCGCAGACGGGGAAACTCCCGCCCATAAAATCTGCCATCGATGAATATTATGAACCTTTAAACTTCCGCAACAATTCCAATATTCTTCAAACGTTGAATACGCGTATCGCATTTTATATTCCCAAGAAAACGGAGGGCGAAAAATGAGGGCACATCACTTTGCTTATATGCTGTGTTTGTGCCTTCTTGCAGGGTGTGCTGGGAACTGCGTGAGCATGAAGTCGCCACTCTTTATCCTCTGGGCGGGAGACCTTGACGGTCACGCCGCACGCATCTCCAGCTGGGACAAAAGTGGCGGAAACGATGATAGTATCCGCATCCTGCCTGATGAAACGGTTACCCTTGCCGACATTCGCGGCGCTGGCATCATCCGCCACATCTGGATGACCACCAATGCCGCAGACCCCGTCGGACGCATGCTCATCCTGCGGATGTTGTGGGATGGTTCTGAGACGCCCGCAGTGGAAGTGCCCTTCGGGGATTTTTTTGGCGTGGGGAACGGAATGGTGGCTGATGTCAATTCATTTCCAATCACAGTGGTTTCAAACGGAACCGCACGCAACTGCTGGTGGTCTATGCCATTCTCAAAGGGAGCAAGAATCACGCTTACTAATGAAGGACCGCAGACAGTCAGCGCCTTTTACTATCACATAGATTATCTTGCCCTTGATGCCCCGCCCCACACGTGTGAGCGATTTTATGCGCAATACCGGCAGGCTTATCCCGCCACCGGTTCTGAAAATTACAAAATCCTTGAGGCGAAGGGGAGAGGACATTACGTCGGACTTGTCATGAGTGTTGATTCAACCAAGCCTCGGTGGTGGGGGGAGGGTGACGATTTGATAATTGCGGATGATTATGAACCCATTCATGGCACCGGCACGGAAGATTTTTTTTGTGATGCCTGGGGGATGCATAAACACGCAACACTCTGGCACGGTTCCCCCATCACCGAGGGATTTGACAAGGCGGGTCTCCGCACATCCATGTATCGTTTCAATATACTTGACCCTATCCCTTTCAGAAAAAGTCTCAGCATCTCAATTGAACATGGCACACAGAATGACCGTTCTGATAATCTTTCCTCCGTTGCATTCTGGTATCAGACTCCGCCAGCCCTGCCCTTTCCGCACATGCCTTCTGTTGAAATGCGCCTTTCAGGGGCGGAGCAGATTGCTTTTATCCGCGAATGCGCCCTCAAGACTGCCTTTGGTGAAATACCCACTGCGCAGAAAATCTTAAGCCATCTTGAGTCTTTAACCACCTCAGATGAAAACAAGGCCATGATGAAAGGTCTTATGATTTACGCCGCCGAGAAGCAAAATCCTTCGGATATTGCCCTTGAAAAAATTGATGCGTATCTCAACGAGCTTGCGGCGCATCTTAATGCCATTCCTGAAAATGAACGCACCACCACGCCCACGATTAGTGCCCCCACTGACAATGATGCACGTGTACCCGGACCTGTCCTTGCATGCCATGACATTCTGGAACGCGTGCGCAATGACTTTGCACGCCGGCTCGCCCTGCGGCGCGGCTTGCGCCCCGGCGACGAGATTATTGTGGAAGCACGCGACCCTCTGGGTAAGCTAAACATTATCACCTATGAGGACAACCCGGATTTTTCAAACAGCTATGCTAAAGCGGATGATACGCATCTTACTGGCAACGGGGCACGATTCACCTATGGCAATGTTGAGACTTCCTCAGCGCGATTTACCCCGGACTTCCCATGCACAGGCAGATATGAGGTCTTCACCATTTTTTCTTATGGCGCTAATGCGGATGATGTCCGTTATGAGGTCAATCATGCAGACGGAAAAACAGTTATTTCGCTTAATCAGCGTGGGAGACCGGGCACGCTCGGACGTAACAATCTCAAGTGGCACAGGCTGGGTGAGTTTCGTTTTGAAAAGGGGAGAAATCCTGAGAAGGGGAGCATTACCCTTGTGATAGGTCCAAGGCATCCTGTGCCAAATCCCAGGTTTGAATACCGGGCTTACGCCGATTCAGTAAGGTTTATTTTCAAGAGCGAATAACACAGAGATAGTTATAAATCTGCCAAAAATATCTTGAACAATCAGAGAAATCAGGCGTAGTAATCTAAGGAATAATTCAGTTCGTTTGATTGAAAGGGAATTTATTTATGCGTTTGAAACCTGAAAAGATTGAAGACCTTGCCGCAAAAGTCCTTATGGGGTTGAAGGAGAACCCCGACGTGCTCATCCGTGGAAAGGAGGCGGATATCCAGCATGAGGTGAAATCAGTCATTGTGATGGACCTCAGGCGTGAGGATGAAATAGAGGAGGAGGCGCGGAAAATCCTCCAGCAGTATATGAAACGCATATATCGCGATGACATCAGTTTTACCGAGCTCCTGCGCAAGGCGAAGAAACAAATCGGCAGGGAAAGAGGTCTGATATTTTAAATTTCCTTTCTATGAAGGAGAATGGTGATGCGTTTGTCCAATGAGCGAATCGAATTCATCTCAGACCAGATTGCCAGAGCGCTGACCGAAAAGAAGCTTGTTGGTTATTATCATCGCAGGAAGAAACTCAAGAATGTGATTGCCAGCATCATCATCGGAGACCTTGAGATTGAGGATAAGATAGATGCCGAGGTTATAAAGATGATTAAATCCATCAAGCGGGACATTCCGGAGGGGAGTGCAGAATGGGTCTCCATTTTCCAGCAGAAAAAAGAAGAAATCGCCAAACGCCATAATTATATATACTGACATAAATCTGCGCCGCGGTTATTTGGGCTTTTTAAATTTTCATCTCCGGCGCACGGCGGTGAATACCCTTTATAATGAAAAAAATCTCAAAACCCTCCATAATCATGCGAACCCTTTTTTCCTCGGGGAAATTGCTTTTGAGATTTGTCTGGATATGTCCCGCATCGCTTTTTGCGAGATGGCTCAAAAGCGGCAAGGGTGAGAATAATAACCTCATGGTTTTTTACTCTCAGGTGGTGTGGTGTGGGGTCTGGCAAAGACCTCAGGAGGAGGCAATGGGATTTGCCGAAAAGCGACGAGTTCTTTATGTGAGTCCTGTACAGGCGCATGAGCCACTTGTCCGTTATCCCGACTGGAAGAGGATTGAGCACATTGACAAGGGTTATGGGATTACAGTCTTTTCCCCGCTCATCTTTCCGGGGCATTATCATTCTGGGGTAATATTTCGACTGAATCGCCTTCTCCTCACGGCTGAGATTTGCTGGATGATTCGAAAAGAGAGGTCGATTATCTTCTTTACGAATTCCCCTTTTGTGAACGGTCTTCCTGAGCGCCTGAACGCCAGATGTATTATATATGACGTGATAGATGATTTTATTTCCTTTGCATGGGCGCCGGCAGGTGCGGCAGAAATGGAGCGACGACTTCTCACCGCCGCCGACATCATCTTTACAGGCACCTATACCCTGTTTGAAGAAAAAAGCAATCTGCGACGGGATGCCACATTTATTCCCTGCGGTGTGGAGTTTGAAAAATTTTATAAGCCCGAGGGCGGCTCTCCACTCCCTGAACCGGATGACATTCGCATTCTCCCCAAGCCGCTGATTGGCTACACCGGCACACTTTCTGAACGCATTGATACGGATATCATTGCCGGACTGGCGATGCGTCTTCCCCGTTCCTCCATCGTCCTTATCGGACCTGTCCATCGCAGTCTTGATGGGCTTCCCCATCTTCCCAATATCCATTATCTTGGTCTGAAGAGACATGATGACCTGCCCGCATATCTCCATTATTTCAAGGTTGCCCTTCTTCCCTTCAAGCTCACAAAGGCGGCAAAGGCAATCAATCCGGTCAAGACCTTAGAATACCTTGCGGCTGGATGTCTCGTTGTCTCAACGGCGATACCGGATGTGGTGCGGTTTTATTCAGGGGTGGTGGAGATTGCCGCATCGCGAGAGGATTTCATTGAAAAAACGGTGCGGCTGATTGAGTGTGAGGAAGAGGGACGTGTTAAAAAGGGAATAGAGATGGCACGGTGTGCATCCTGGCGGAATATGGTTGAAAAAATGGAAACACTTATGCGAGAAAGTTAATGATTTCTTACGGATTAGTTGTGAAGCCTTATGCGAATTGTTATTGATGCTCGCTATCTCACGCGGCAGTATAGTGGGATAGGAATATACAGTGAAAGACTCCTGGAGCATATTGCCCTCCAAGACAGGGACAGTGCATATTTTTGCCTTGTCCAGTCAGATTATACACGCCCATTAGCACTTGGAGACAATTTTCACATATTGCGTTATGAGGCGCCTCCCATGTCCTTCGGAACCATTCTCTGGTTACAGCGCGCCATAAAAAAACTCCAGCCCGATTTTTTACATAGCCTATTTCCCCTTTTCCCTGTTTTTTACAGAGGAAAACTTCTTGTCACTGTGCATGACCTTCAGCCCCTGTTGATGAAGGAATGGACTGGCAAACGGGTCTTTCCCCTTAATAAGATGTATGATTTATTTTACAGTTGGATGTATCCATACACATTTCGGCGGGCGAACTGGCTTATTGCGGTAAGTCAGGCGACAAAGGATGCCATGGCTGATTTCATGCCCTCCCTTCGGGATAAGACCATAGTTGTTCATTCAGGGATTGAGCCGGGTGCGGGCGAACCCCCAGACCCGAATATTCTTGAAACCCTGAAGCAGAAGTATGATATCCAAGATAGGTACATCCTGTTTGTCGGGAGCACCAGACCGAATAAGAATGTCCCTGTCATGCTCAGGGCGTTTTCCAGATTTCTTGAAATGAGCCCCGAAGGTCGAGACATTGGCTTTGTCCTTGTCCTGACCAGAGACCGGTTCATTTCTGACATCATGCATGTAATAAAGGGGAAGAAACTGCAAAAGCACGTGAGGATTTTAGAACTTGTCAACCAGGCAGAAAAACGCGCCTTGTATCATGGCGCACAGACATTATTTTTTGCAACAAAGCTGGAGGGGTTTGGGTTTCCTGTTTTAGAGGCGCAGGCGCAGGGAACACCAGTGATTGTCTCCAACAATGGTTCTCTGCCCGAGATTGCAGGCGGCGCATCAGCATTGTTAGTTGACCCGGATGATGTGGAGGAATTGGCAATTGCCTTGAAAAGAGCGGTCTTTGACAAACGACTTCGGGATACGCTGATAAAAAATGGCAAGAAGAATATTGCAAATTTCTCGTGGGAAAAGACGGCTAAACAGGTGTTGGAAATTTACAACCATCTCATGTAGGAAATGTGCAGTAATTTGCCTTATTTATGCTTGACTTATTCGCCAGTGGTAAAATACAATATGTATTGAAAAGTTATGGTGGATAAAGGAAAAAAAATAGATATAACTTCCGTAAAATTAAACAAGGATGAATTTTTTTATCATGCATGAATGATTCTCTTTTTGGGAAAGGGGTAAAAAGGAAATGAGCGTGAAGAAATTATGGAAAATCATCGTTTTAATGATTTTTCTTTCAGGTATATTCCCTGGGGTTGTCCGGGGACAGATATTATTTTCTGATACATTCACCGGCAGGGATGGAACACGTCCATCGGGCTGGACTATCATTGATGCACCTGAAAAAGGGTTCTGGTATCTTAAGGATGGACAGTTTTCCACGGGGAATGGCGATGACCTTCTCACACCATCAGGCTTTTCTTATGCCGTAGTCAATGCCCCCGGTTGTGAAGCGTGGAAGGATTATTCAGTTCAGTGTTCCGTGTGGATATTTCAGGAAAATGGTCGTATCCTCTTACTTGCCCGCTGGCAGGATAAGGATAATCATTATGAAGGGACGCTTGAAACGTATAAGGGGATACGTTCCATGTTTATTGACAAGTTGTCAAAGGGCAGACGCACAACACTTGCCCGCGTCAGAGATGGAGTAGGAGGTGTTGTTATTCCCAAAGTCGAGGGGGCTACATCATCGGCGGATGCCCATATAATGAATTTCACAATTGTGGGTTCAAGGTTAACCCTGAGTTTTGGGGGGCAGAAATATTTGGAAGTCGAAGACCAGACCTTTCCATCGGGGACAGTGGGACTTGGTGAATGGTATCACTTTGCATATTTTGATGATTTTATTGTGCAACAGGCGACAGCCGCAACCATCTCTGCAATGCCCGTTGCCCCCAAGCAAGTCATCACTGGCACACCGGTGGTGAGAGTGCCAGCACCACAAGTTGCAACCCCATCCGCCGTTGTTGCACCGGAGTTGCCCGGAACTATTTATCGGGTTCTTATCGGGAAGGGTATGAATGAAACGAATTCCAGAAATCTGCGCAGTCAGCTTCTGGATATGGGATATTCACCCGTGGAGGTCAGTCAATCCGGGGCGGGGTTTGACGTCTTTGTTGGCTCCTTTTATTCTGAGGCTGAGGCGCAAAAGGCAAAAAGGTTCTTAGAAGACGAAAGGTTGAATCCGCAGGAAGTGGTGTCCGTCTCTGGTGAAAAGGCGGCAGAGGTCAAAAAGCAGGCAGAGAAGGGCAAGGTCATTTATAGAGTTCGGGCGAATGATTTTCCCGATATGGCGTCGGCTTTAAAGTTGAAAACCGATCTCGAATCAAATGGCTACACAATGGTAGAGATAGCCAGCGCAGATGGGAAACAAGATGTTTATATTGGCACTTTTAACAGTAAGGATGAGGCTGAGGCTCTTGCCAAAGTCATGCGGGACGATGGTTACATCGATTCCAGAACAATGGAACTCACAGCGCCCGAAGTATCACCAGAGATGATACCAGTCACTCTTCCCTCCGCAGTTGCAGAAACCACCCAACCCGTTATCCCAAAGAACATCATGGAACGCAATGAGTGGAAGGCTCTAACCCCTGAGCAACAACAGGAAATTATCAATGCCATCGCTCAAGAGAACGCACTCCGCAAGGGCGATGTCTATGCACAGGAAATTATCGAGTTGAAAAATCGCATCATGGAACTCAGCCAGAATCAGAAGACAATTGTTTCATCCATTCGTGACCAGGCGGAGGCGGAAAATAAACGCAAAATTGAGATCGCTGACCTTTTCTCAAAGGCGAACAAGGCAAGAGACCTTGGACAATGGCAGGAGGCATTGGGATATCTTGATGAGGTGACTAAGATTGACCCCGGTAATGCCCGCATAGATATTATGAAAAAGACGATTGAGAACCTCTCAAAGAACATTAAGTTTGAAGGTCAACCGATTATTGAACAGGAAAAGGCGGAACAGATAAAAAGGGCAAGGGAAGTTGCGGAACAATCGGAAAAGGATAACAATTATCAAGTCTCTCTTGCACAATGGAATATTGTCAAGAGTCTGGCAAAACCGGATTCACTCGATTATGTAAACGCCAATACAGCAATAGGACGACTGGAAAGCATCATTAAGCAGGCTGAAGACTCAAGGCACAGGCAGGAAAGACGATGGCAGGTCATGATTTATGGCATCGCCGCACTCATTATAGTTTTACTGATTGCCATTATTATATTTGGCATGAGGAGCCGAAAACATGACCAGGAACTCCTTCGTCAGGTTCAGGAGCTGACACTCAAACCCCTTCTGGAACTTAAGGAGGGACGAGCACCGGGAGCAATTGAGGACAAAACTACTGAAGCCCCACCCGCGGGAATGAAACCCATGGTGGCAGAAGAATTAGAGCCCGCACCTGAGGTGGCGGCATCCGGTCAGACGGATATATTCTGGACAGAAGCCGTTCCTGCAAGACCTGCTGGTAAGGTTAAAACTGACGAAGCCTTTCCGGAACCTCCTTCGCCGGCTTATGAGGAAGTTCCGGAACTTTTCCCTGAGGAGGTCGGTGAAAAGGGTGAAGAACTTGCTGTCCCCGAAGTGCCCCATCCTGTGGCTAAGGAGATGCGGGAAGAAGTGAAAACTCCACAGGGGGAAATCCCTGAGGAACCGCTTTATCCAACTTCTGGCATGCAGGATATCTCCAGTCTGGGTAACATTGTTGTGGACACAAAAAGCCAGCAAAAGGGGAGCAAAACTGTCAAGGGGCGGGGTATTGATATAGATGACTTGCTTTCCATTAAATCACCCGCAGAAGAAGTTCCCCCGTTGCCGGAGGAAGCCGAGGTAAAACCTGCAGAGGAATTGCCTGTGAGTGAGCTTCTATTCGGCGAATCTGAAGAGACGAAGGGGGCAGAGGAATCAATCACCAAACCTGTTGAGGAAACTGCACCGGTTGCCGAAGCGCCTGAGCCCGCGCTGGATATTTTCCCCGAGACGGCTGTTCCGCTGGAACCGGCAGTGATGAAGGTCGAGGAAATTACGGAAGAGAGGGAAACGCCCGTTATCCAACCATCCGTCACCGTTCCACCTGAAGCAGAAATGGCACCCGCGCCAAAGCCGCCATCTCCGGTCGCTGAAGGGAAGCGCAGGGAAATGAACATCGTTTTTGAACAGGATTTTGATGAAGAAGAAACGGGGAAGAAGCCTGCAAACTGGAGAGGTGATTATACCTATGCATCTTTGAGCGTCAGCGATGCAACGCCGGCAAAGGACTCAAAAAAGTGCCTTGTTTTTGATAAGGAAAAGGGTGCGGGGAGCGCTTTTTACTGCTGTCATTTCCCGGATACTGAGGGCGTTATGGGAGTAGAGTTTGATTTTCGCTGTGATAACAAGAACAAATATCTCCTCGGATTTTACGTTGAGAAGGATGAGGATTACCGATACTCTATCCACACTGTGGTTCAATATATCGATTCCGGGAAGCAAAAATCCCAGCCCTCCCTGAGGGTACAGGGAAAGTCCGTGAACTACACGTGGGGTGAGTGGTGCCACCTCAAATACATCATCAATCTCTTTGATGGCACGGTTGATGGATATGTGAATGGAGCGCTGGTGGCGAATGGTGAGAAGCTGGCGAGTTGTCCCTCTTGCCTGAACACCATTTCCATAAGAGACAATCTTGCCACGGTTGGCAAATTGATGGTGGATAATATCAAGATCTATAAAATTTGACCTCCGACCAATACAATAAAAAATAGCGATATATTCAGACCAGGGAAAACGCAGTTGCATCTGGGGTCAGTATAACAAAAGTGGGATAAGATTTCTTATGAGTAAGCTGTCACAAAGAGATATCATTGAACAGATTAATGAAAAAATCGACCCACGGCGGCTTATCGAGAAAATAAATTACCTCCCTGAAAAGATTCAGATTATCGGGACTGCTCTCAAGTGTTTTTGCCCGATTCATAAGGAAAAGGCATTCCGTTCCCTAATCATTGACATGAAGAAAAAGACGTTCAGGTGCAGTCTGAAGGGATGCAGAGGTTTTGGAGGGGGCACCCTTGTCGAGTTATATGCCATTCACACCGGTCAACAGGAATTCAGGGCGGCATTCAATCTCGTCAAACTTTTAGACCTGCCCATTGACCTTGAAACCGTACGGAGTGTGTCGGGGAATTTTTTACAGCAGGCACAGCAGGCATTTCTTGAGCGTGATATTGAAAAAGCGCAAAATTTTGCCACGCAAGCCATAGATGCCTTTCCAGAAAATTATGAAGCCCGATACATCCTTGGGCAAATCCTGGATAATATGGGCGATAGTGTTAGCGCACTCCGGGAACTGGAGGAAGCGGCAAAAGGGTATGAGGATGCAAAGGAATATAACCCCGCTATCGAGATTTACGAAAAATTCCTCCTTAGGAAAGAGCCCCGCAACGAAAAATTCCTGGACCGGGTCGCCGTGATGTATTCCCTCTTAGGGGATAATGAACATGCCATACAATATTATATTATCATGGCGGGTGAGAATGATACACGAGGAGAGCCCGAAAAGAATGTTGAGTTGTTTAAACAGATTCTCGCGTTAGACCCTAAGAGGCAAGAAATCCGCTCCAAGCTTGCCAAGCTTTATGAATCCGCTGACAATCTTCCCAGGGCTGTTGAACAATACACAATACTTGCAGATGGTTTTTCCGAAAAGGGGGAATCAGACCAAGCCCTTACTTATCTCAAACGTATCAAGCAGATAGTGCCTGAGAATCTTATGGCACGGCAGAGACTTGCCGAGATATATGAAAAGATTGGCGACCGTGTCAGTTCGGAGAAGGAATATTTTGAACTTGGGGAAACGGCGATTGAGCAGGATGAGCTTGAAACGGCTGAGAAATTTTACCAGATACTTCTTCAGAAATATCCCGACTCCATCCTGGCGCACGAGGGATTGATAAATCTTTATGAGAAGATGCAGAACGTAACCGCCTTCAGTCGTGAGTGCACAATTCTGGCTGAACTTCTCGTGAGTGCTGGAGACTTTGAGCACGCCGTCTCTACACTTATCAGGGTGAAAAATCAGGATCCCAAAGATGTCGGTTTGCGGGAAAAAATCAAACAGGTTCTTCTCGAGTCGCGCCGTAAGGATGAAGCTGTGGCTGAGTCTTTTGAGATTGCAGATCTTTACCATGAAGCCGGCGATACTGCCATGATTGTAAAGAGCCTTGAGAGCATAAAAACTATTGATCCGAAGAACATAGATCTGCGCACCAGCATTGCCTTGAAATACTACCAGTATGAGATTCCAGCCAAGGCAAGGGAAGAATTCATTGAATTCCTTGACTATCTTATTGATGAAGAACAATATGAGACATCCATTGAGGTTTGTGAAAAAGCCCTTACCAGTGATGGGCAATATATCCCCTTCAATGAACGTCGTATCACGGCTCTGACTCAGCTTGGGCGTAACGAAGAGGCGATGGAGGTGTATAAATTAATCTATGGTATTTATAAGGATGCAAATAATAATGACCGTGCTCTGGAGGTCCTCGGTGAAGCCCTGTCACTTGATGAAGATAATGTTTACATACACAGGGAACTTGTGGATGTTCATCTTGCGCTTGGAAATGTGTCCGGTGCGCTTTCCACCCTTGTTTCCCTGAGCCAGATTTACTATGAGAATGGCGCTGTGCCAGAGGGCATTGAAACGGCTTTGAAGATTATTGAACTCAGTCCTGAGGCTGTTGCAACGCGCGAAAGACTCGCTTACCTTTATAAGGAGAATGTGGAATTTGACAAGGCGATTGATGAATACTCGAAAGCAACGGATTATTACATAGGCGTTAATCAGCCCGCCTCGGCAATACGTAATTTGAAGGCAATCCTTGAAATTGATGAAAATAATCGGGAAGCCCTCACAAGGTTGTCTGAAATCCTCGTCGCCACTGAGTCTTTTGATGTGGCACGCCCTTACTTGATGAAGGGATTGGAGTTACTGAAGAGCGGGATGGGAAGCACGGATGAGGTGGTGGCGGAGTATAGGAGGATTCTGGGCATTCAGGAGGGGCAGATTGCGCTTAAAGAGGAATTTGCAGAGTATCTAAAAACCATAGGTCGTAGTGAGGAAGCGAGTGTAGTAATAAGGGAACTCGTGGATACATACAAATCACAAAGGGATTATGCGAAGGCAGTTGCTCATCTTAAGGACCTGCATGAATTCAGCCCGCAGGATAATGGGATTAAAGCCGAGCTCGCAGATATGTGTCTGGCGCTCAATATTCCGCAGGAAGCCGTTAATTATTATGCCGAGGCCGCCCTTGGATTCCGTGAAGAGGGACAGGACAAAGAGGCTGTGAAAATTTATAGAAAAATTGTCGGAATTGACCCCGGTGAGGAATCTGTAAGGGAAGAATTGGCACTTCTCTTGGCGGAACAGGGAGAGGTCAAGGAGGCAATTGAGCATAATCTGTTCCTTGTCAACAAACACTTGATGGAGAACCGTGAGGCGGAAAACCTTACCATCTATCAGCGCCTTCTGGAACTCGATGCCGGTCTGCATGACATCCGTGAAAAACTTGCCGACGCTTATGAAGTGGCTGGTGAGAATGTCTCTGCCGCAGAGGAGTTGATGACTCTATCCTCGGTGTATGAGGAGGGAGGTGACCTCAAGACAGCCATCGGACGCGCCTCGCATGCGAAGGAACTTGTTCCGGGAAATGATGCAACAATCAGGCGTCTCATCAAGCTTTATGAGGCAGCCGGTGATAAGGAGTCCCTGAGAATGGAATACATTGACCTCGGGGATGTTTTTTTATCCAAGTCTGATCCAGACAAGGCGGAGGTATATTATCGCAAGGCGCAAGAGCTAAAGCCGGATGATATTGGCACGGGTGAATTGATTGCCAGATTGAATGAGGCGCGGAAAAACTATAAAGCCGCCTGTGAGGAATACCGCAAAATAGCGATTCTTTACGAAGAGAGCAGTAAGCCCGATAAAGCCATACCCTCACTTCGCCGCGTCAAGGCACTTGAGCCGGATGACTTTGAATGTCGGGAGGATATTGCACGGCTTCTGGAAAAGACGCATGAGATTCATGATGCCCTTCGCGAATATTACGAACTTGCCGAGATGAGTTTTAAAAACAAATCCCCCGAACGTGCAATGATTTATTTAAAACAATTGGCAACCGCGGGACCGGATGATTTTGAGATGCGCATGGAGACCGCAAGACTTCTATTCACAAAGAAGAAAAAGCCGGAAGCCATCAGTGAGTTGATTGACCTTTGCGGAGTTCTTTTCAAAGCGGGTCGGTATGGTGAGGTTGTGCAGGCGGCTGAACTCGGCATGGAAAAGGATGAGAAAAATTTTGCCCTCAGGGATTTCAAGATAAATGCCCTCCTGGGAATGGAGATGGTGACAGAGGCTGTCGTGGAATACAGGAAGGCTGTGGAGATTGCCTGGGGGAATGAGGAAATAGAACGCGCCGAGACTTATCTGAACAATATCCTTGAGCATTTCCCGGAGGACGTTGAGACGTTAACAAAGGCGGTGGAATGCGCCCTGAAGCAGAATAAAGAGGACGGGGCGATTGAATATCTTAAACGTCTTATCCAGGTTTTTGAAAAAAATAATGATATGCCTCGAGCCATAGAAGCCACCCAAAAGATTCTGGGTATGAACCCCGATGACATCGACGTCATGAAAGACCTCGCCCGCTTTTATCTACAGCATGGTGAGCAAAAAGAGGCACTTGGGGTTTTTGAAGCCATTGCCGATTATTGTTCAGGGCATGGTGATTTCGCCGAGGCGTGTAATTATCTCTCGCGGATACTGGAGTATGATAGCGAGTCCATTCCGATCGTCCGAAAGCTGGCAAATCTGATTTATGAAAAAGAAAATCTTGAAAAGGCGCGTCCACATTTTGTCAAGCTCCTCGACCTGTGCAAGGTCCACTGCAAGCCGGAAGAGACTATCAGCGAATATGAGACTGTTTTGAAAATTGATAGCACTAATGCCGCACTTCACCTTGATTATGCACGCTTTCTCAGGGAGTCAAAACAACCCCAAGAGGCAAAGATTCAATATCAGGAGGCGGGTAGGCTTCTGTATGAAGATGCACAAACACGAGCGGAAGCTGTGGATGTCTTCATTGAGCTTCTTGAGCTCACGCCGGAGGATGCGGAGCTATTAACAAAGATTGCGGCATTGTATGCGGAAACGGAACGTCCGGAGGATGCCTATCGGTATTATATCCTTTGTGCCAATCTCCATCTCCAGAAGAACCAGACAGACGAGGCGCTTCCGCAGTTTCTCTCAGCCCTTTCATTAAAGCCCGAGGAGACCTCACTGATTTCCCAAATCGCACAGCTATATGAACAGACCGGGCAAAAAGACGAGGCGGTGAGCAAATATCTTGACCTTGCAAATCTTAACGCCAAACGAAACAGGTCTGTGGAAAATATCGAGCTATATGAAAAGATTCTAACGCTGGATGCATTAAATAGTGAGGTGCGTCAGAATCTCGCCAGACTTTATCAAAAGCAGGGAGATATTGAAAAGGCAACGACTCATTATATCCAGCTTGGCAGGCAGTATGAAGACGTTAATGAGCCTGAGCAGGCGCTCTCAGTTTATAAACACGTCAGAAAGATTTATCCGGAAAATGAAGAAAGCCGCAACAGGATTGCGGAGATATTCCTTGCCGCTGGAAAGAGGGATGAGGCAAGGCAGGAACTCCGTGAACTCGTCGATATCCAGATGAAAGGCAACAAATTTGAGAACGCTGAGCGATATTTACTGCGTATGAAGGAGATTGACCCTGATGATGTCAAGGTTGGTGAGGAACTGGCGCATCTTTACGAGAAAAAGGTTGATATTGATTCAGCCATTTCTGAATACAGTCATGTGATTGACATTTACGTTCGCAAGGAAGATTATCAAAAGGCTATTCATACCCTCCAGTATGCAAAGGCGCTCTCACCGGATAATACTGCCCTGCATGAGAGGTTATTTGAGCTTTATAAACAGACCGGTTCAAAGAAGGAATTCGTCAAAGAGGGCATGGAACTGGCAACTATTTATTTCAATGCGGATAGTGAAACCGATGCAGTTCGTATATGCAAAGCCGTCTCAAGCCTTGACCCTGCTGATGTCAAGACCCGTTTGAAGATTGCCTTATTCCTCGATGAGCACAAGTTGCGCAACGAGGCATTGGAGGAATACCAGATTATCGTTCATCATCTTCTCCATGTGAAAAATTATGACGAGGCGATACGTGTTTGTGATATGGCGCTGGAGAAATCTCCTGACTATATTCCGCTGATTCAGAGTAAAATTGATGCGTATTCTGGCAAGGACGACAGGCAGGCAGGGGTTGACCTTTACATGCGGCTGGCTGATATTCACAGCACGGGAGAACAGTGGAATGAACAGGAGGAGGCATATCGTAAAGCTATTGACGTCATTCCCGAATTTATTCCAGCCCATGAAGGATTAATCAATGTATTGATGCGTTTCGGTCATATTGAGAAGGTTGTGGGACAACTTCTTGTCCTTAGTGGAATCCACAGGTCTAATAACAATCCAACCGGTTCCATATCCTGCCATCAGGAGATACTCAGACTCCAGCCGGACAATCTCGACGTGAGAGATGGTCTGGCGACGCTTTACAGGGTGCAGGGGAATACGGAGGGTGCCATCAAGGAATATTTCACCCTTGCAGAGGCGATGGAACAAAAAGATGATTACGGCAGGGCTAAACACTATTATGATGATATCATTGCCATAGATAATATGAATGTTGAAGCCCTGCGTGCGCTCATCCATATTTCGGAAAAACAGGGGCTTACAGAGCCATTCATTGCGTATTCCCAGACGCTTGCGGCGCATTTTGAATCCATGCAGGCATTTGCCGATGCCATCCCTCTTTATCAGGGTATTATCCGCATTAAGGATAGTTATCTTTCCGCATACCAGAAACTTGCGGCTTGTCTTGAGCGGATAGGAAATGTTGAAGAGGCGCTATCGATTTATAAGTCGCTTGCCCTGCAATATCAGAATCGCGGGGCGTTCATAGCTGCCATTCAGCAGCTGGAGGTGGTGGAAAAATATCACCCTGACGACCCTGAAAATCTTCAGCTCCTTGCAACGTTGCATCTGAAGATGGAACATCCCGACCAGGCAATACATTACTTCACCAGTGCAGTTGAAAATCTTCAATTGCTTGATAATCTGACCGTTGCCTTAGACCTTGTACGACAGATGATAAGTGTTCGTCCGGAGCGTCTGGATTCTCATCGTCTTCTTGCTCAGGTTCTGGAGAGTGCCGGGCAGAAAGAGGAGGCGGCTGCCACATGTGCCCACATTGCTTCACTTTTGGATGCCCAGAATAAAGTTGGTGAGGCTTTAGAGGCACGTGCTACAGCCCTCCGGCTCTCTCCGGGGTTGATTGAAGAGCGTGAGAAATATGCCCGTGGTCTCAGGGATACCGGGCGCTCTGATGAGGCGTTTCAACAATGCCTGCAGATTGCCGATGAATATATCTCCTGCGGGGACTATGACAAGGCTCACCTGTGGGCTCAGCAGGCGCTGGTCCTTGATGAATCTAATCCTGATGTTCACCATAAACTGAAATATGTGGATACCAAAATGGAGAGGATTTCTGAATCAATCGCAGAAATCACATGGCTTGCCCGTTATTACATAGAACAAGATGCGCCTCAGAATTCAGAGGAGCTCCTGAATGAGGGACTGAAACTCGACCCGAGTAATCTTCCCCTGAGGGAGACCCTTGTTTCACTTTATAAAAAGACTTCGCAACCTGAAAAAGCCACGGAGCAACTTTTGAAGATTACAGAACTTGTTTTGTTCAAGGGAGATATTGCACGGGCAATAGCAAGTCTTGAAGAAGCTAGGGCAATGGCTGGAGAGAATGTTGAAATTCGGAAAACACTCGCCGGACTGTATATCCGGAATAATGAGCCAGAGAAGGCGAGAGAGGAAGAGATTTCAGTAATGGAGGTCTGTCTTGAGCAGGGGCTTATTGAAGATGCGCATCGAATCGGTGAAAAAATTATTGAGGCTGAGCCCAAAAACTGTGACATGCGTGAAGGCATTGCTGAAATCTTTTTACTTCATGATATCCCTGAACTGGCAACAAAACAATATCTTGAAATCTCCAACCTTAAAAAGACGGAGGGGCAATATGACGCGGTGATAGAATTTGCGGATAAGTGTCTGAAATTGTCCCCCAAGAGTATGGAGGCGCGGGAGAACAGGGTTGAATCTCTTATGAAGCTCGACCGAAGGGATGAGGCTTATCGGGAGTTCCTTATCCTCACGGACCTTTATACAGAATATGGCTTATTAGAAAAGGCACGGGACGCATATTGTGAGATGGCAAGATTGGTACCTGATGACCCGCTTCCTCTTCAGAGGCTCGTAACAATATACTCCCTCATTAATAACAAGGAAGAGCAGGTAGCCGCACTCCGGGCTCTGGCGGAACTATATGTGAAAAAGGGCTCCATCGAGGATGCTGTGAGTGCCTATCAATCCATACTTGCCATACGACCGGATGATACCCGTGCCCGCCTGCGATATATTGACCTTTATTCCAGAATTGGACCGGAGCTCGACCTTGTTGCGGATTATCTCAAACTCATTGATATATTTGTCAAACATGGCGACATGGCTGAGGCGACAAGGTATTTTGACAAGCTTTCTGTTATCCTTCCCGATGACCCGAGTATCAAAGAGAAATTCATCCAGTTTCTGATTAACAATGAGGATTATCCACGTGCCTTCAAAGAAATGCTTGACCTTGCCAATATTTACACGGAGAGCGCCCAGTTTAAAAAGGCTATCAACATCCTCGGACAGGCAGTCCGGATTGCCCCTAATGACGCTGAAGTCCATCTCAGCCTTGCCGATACGTATGTGCGTATGAATGCCAAGGGCATGGCTGTCCAGGAATATATTAAGACTACCGACCTTTATGATAAGGAAGGGTTGGAGGCGAAAGCCATTGATGTGTATGAAAAAATCCTTATTATTGACCCCCAGAACTTAGAGGCTCACAGGAGCATGATTGAGCGCCTGAAAAAGGCGGGTCGGACGGGAGAGACGATTGAATGGGAGAAGAAGTTAGCAAACCTGTATATCCAACATGGACTTCTTGACCTGGCAGAAAATCTCTACCGCGACATCCTGTTTGTAGATCCGGAAAATGTTGAAGTCTGGAACTTCCTCATCCAGACTCATCTCCAGATTGGTCTCGAGGGGGACTTGATTGATGATTATATTGCACTTGGCAACCTTTATTATTCAAAAGGTATGCTCAAGGATGCCCTTCAGCAGTATAAAAAAGTCATTGACGCCAGCCCGCTCAATGTCGACACGCGCCGGAAATACATTGAGACCTACCTCCAGATTGGACTGGAACATGACTTGATAGACGATTATCTTGAACTGGCGGACGTTCTCGTGCAAAAAGGCGAGGTGAATGAGGCTATCGATATCTACTCCCATGTTATGTCACTTGACCCTGAAAACGAGAGGGCTTTAACAAAACTCTCCGTGACAAGGACACAGTATGGTGTTCCAGTAATGGAAGGAGTGAAGGGAGAATTGCCCGAGGGAGAAGTCGGCATCGGGGAAGTGCCGCAAGAGTCTGCTGAGCCTGCTCCTCAATTCACGCAGATATCCTCTCAGGATGCCATTGATAATTATAAAAATATCCTAAGTGTGAATCCTTCCAATGCCAATGTGCGATGCAAACTTGCCGAAATTTATATCCAGCTGAACCGGCTCGATGATGCCCTTGCAGAATGGGAAAAAGCAAGCGAGACCTTCATCTTCAAGGGAGAGCTGGATAAGGGAATCATGTTGTGCGAAAAGATTCTTAGTAAAAAACCCTCAGATGCGAAAGCCCGCGAGCGCCTTTCCAGGGCGATGCTTCAGAAGGATTACTTCAAAGCTATAGATAGTGCCATCTCCTCTTATGCAGATTCCGCTGAAAGACCGCCCGGAGATAAACCCTCCGGCGAACCCACAACAGGAACCTGAGTCTTACATCCAGAAATTACCGGTCGCTTGTAAGCCTTATTGTTACAGGTATGTCTTTAAGGCGTTATTTGCAGTATGAATACTCAGAAAAGCACCCAGTCATTAACGAGTGTTGTGGTTGTGCCGAAAAGATAAGCGCGAACATAGTTCAGCCGGACTTCCTTCAGCCCGTCCCTTATACCAATCTCCACCTTCCCTGCAACCGTCTCCCTTGTTTCAATGATGAAATCGGCTATGTTGGATTCACCGGGTCCTGTTCCGATTTTGATGTTCTGCGTAGAGGGTGTTTCGCCATTAGACATCCAGGTTATGTAATATCTTTCACCACTGGATATCTTGTGGGAGAACCATGCTGGAGAACCTGAAGTCTGGGTGAGATATTTATTAGTAATTGCGTCACGGACGTATATTTGTTTCACCTTCCCTGTCTTCTCAGCGCCTTTCATTTGTGAAGGGAGTTTATCCTCAAAGGAAACCACCAGTTCCAGCCATTCGCCAACCCTGATATAGAATTCCCCTTTGCCACCCGCAACATTGGAAAACTCCACGGCGCACATCAATTGAAAATTGGGAGGGATTGCGCGCGACGGGAGGGTTCCTATAGCACACTGTGTGACCTTATTTTCCACATTCGTTTTAAGAACACACCTGTTTTTCTCAAGCTCAGGTGTGCCCGTTGTCTGTTTAGTATCCCAGGTAAGTTCATGGATAAGTTCATCATTAAAGTCATCCTTCCACAGAATGGCGCAGTTTGCCGTGTATGGCAGCACAAGGTAGAAGATGGGAATAAGGAAAAAAATTATGCGTTTCTGCAATACTATCATTGAAAATTTATTTCCTGTTTATTTAATCAGGATGTATTCCTCTAAGTGTATAAATGAAAAATCAAGATAAAACCCTTCTAAATTTGGCTGAACGCCATTCTCGTGAGACCCTTTTTCGCTGATGGTTTCATATTAAGACTTTCCCATCAATGCTTTTAGTTTGCCCTGTTATCTAAGGGATACATTCTTATTGATTTCATACAGGATATTTCCACCCGCCCTGTATATCTCCCATAAATATCCCATTTTTTCCATTTGCTCAAGAGATAATTTCTTGAGGATTTGGTCGTTTTCCTCCATGGGGATTTTGAGATAGTAATCAATCCCGATTTTGCGGAGGATAGTGAACTTATCCTCAAGCGCAGGCAGGTTGTAAGCCTGTTGAACTTCCCAGTCGTCAAGATGTATGATTTTGATGGAGGGATTATAAAGCAGGTAGCGGATGTCATGCGTGAGGAGGGTCTTGCCGGAAAGTGTATTATTGATGTGGTCTATTATATTTTCATCCTCGCCGAAGACAAGGGAATAAAATTTTTCTTTTGGCATCCCCGGACGACGGAGGGCTGAGAGTTGCCAGGGATATTCTAACCTGCCGTTAAACCATGCCTCGTGCACAAGTTTGAAATTCATAAGGGCAAATGGGAATCCGGGAAGGATGAACACCAGAAGGCACCAGAGAAGGAATATATCCTTTGCCAATCTCCCCCTTAGGGTCTCAATAACCCACAGGGAAAGGATTGAAATCGGTATTAATATCGGTATAATCTGGTATAGATAGTATCCTGCGAGAAAGTAATGGTAGGCGAAAAGGAAAAGGAAAAGCAAAAGTGCGAGAATTCCAAATCGATTTGATGTCCCGATGTCTTTTATAGCCACATCTGATGAAGCGGTTTTCACGCCCCTGAATTTTTTTATGGCACATGATATCAGCAGGATGAAGAGTCCGGGAATGGCAAGGGCGTGAAAGGTTGGTGCAAGTGCCCACGACCACTTTAGAGAGGTAATGAAATAGAAAGGGGTTGCACGTAATTTTGCAAGAAGTGAAGGGCGATTGTATGGAGAGCCGGGAGGAATTGCGGCGGCTTCTATCCCATCGCCGTTGAACAACCATTCGCCCTGCATGGAGGTAATGACGTCGGGATTTATATGTCTTCCTCCCAGAATGCCACGAAAATATGGATACACTGGATTGCCCGTCATTTCCCAGTTCCGGAAATACCAGGGTGAGGCAAGAAGAAAGCAGATTAGAACAAGGCGGATAAATGAAGGAGTCTTGATTAATTTCTGAATGGTTGGGATTTCTTTTTCAAACATGAAATCGTAATGATGCGGTTCCTCATCTTCTATATCACGGCTCCTTTTGCGGGGCTTCAGTAAGAGAAGCACTATCCAGATGATGACGAGGATTGGCATAAGATAATTAATGTTACAGGCGAGGGCAGAGACAATGGCTGATAGGACAAGATGTGTGCGGAGTCCCGTTTCCAGATAGCCAAGGGAAAGATACAGAAATGCCGCCGTGAAGAGTATGGCAAGGGCATAATCGGACGTGAAGGTGAAATAGCGTATTGAATAAGGAATGCAGACAAAAAGGAGTGTTATGGAGAGTGCGGTGAGTTTTTCCATGTTCAGACGGAGGATAATGTGATACACAAGCAGGGCGGAGAAGAGACCACAGGCAGGGGAGAGAATCTGGGCGAAGATGTCAGACCAGTGTCCCGCAAGGGCGCAAGGAATGGCGCTGGCAATGCGATACATCTGGGGATAATTTGAACCCGTCCCGATGCCCATCTGTGCCATGATTTTTACAGGAAATGAGTGCTTTAGAAAAAGCATGCGCGCCATGCCAAGATAGGATAAACTGTCCACATTGATAATTGGGAATAAAATGCCGTGGTAGAATGTGAGAAAGATAACAATGGCAACAGCCGTTTTTAGAACCTGCTCCGCCATTTTTTGAAACCACGTTTCCGGCTTTATAAGGGTGGAATTGTACGCCTTAAGGGCAATGGACTGTCTGACCCTTTTCTTAATAAAATTGTCTGCGAGGTCGGGGGATTTTCTCTGCAATTTGCGGGAGGCGAGCATGAGGGAAAAGATGAACGCCGTCAGTGAACCAGCAATCACCCATTTATTGAATAAACCCGCCAGACCGAGTAGCATGCCGGCGTATGTTGTCAGCCCGACACCGAGAGTAAAGGCAATGGCTACCCCAGCCCAGCGGGGCACATATATTTCAAAGCAGTCAAGAAAGAGTTGCCCGACAAACCAGTAAGCCATCATTGTCAGAACCGCAAAGAGGATTTCCTTATACGGCAGATAATTGAAAGAGACGTCCCAGTGGAGGAAAAGTGAGGGATAAACGGACAGCAAGACTTTATTTATGTATCCGAAGTAGAGCCACCATGCAAAAATCCAGGCAAGGAATAGCAGGTTAAATATAAGACGGATTATCCGCATTATTCAACTTTCTTCGGGACTATATCCACCTTCAGGTTATAAGTGACAGGACAACATGCGGAGTGGGATACAAGGCAGTGTTTTTCCACCATATCGGAGAAATTTTCACCAACCTTTGCGGCTGCCGCTTCATCCCCAACATGGAGTGTCGCATCAACTTTGACAGATGTGAATGCAAGCCCCTTTTCTGTTTTATCCAGCACACCTTCAGCATGACTTTCATATCCCGTCACCAGGATGTTTATCTTACGTGTGAAGAAGAGGAGTGTGGTCAGCAGACAGCTTTCTATAGAGGCGACAAAGAGTTCCTCTGGCGACCACACGCCACGCAGTCCCTCGAATTCCGGCGGCGGTGCAATAATCAGAATCGGTTTTTCAGGAATGCTCAATGTCCCGGTCTTCTCACCCGTAAGTGTCAGTGATACGGCATATTTATACATCTCTTTCTCCTTTACCTGAATTTTTTGTTATGGAACAGGGCACTCGCTGGGATGCCCGGATGACTCACAAGATATCCAAAGAAGTTCCAGAAATCCTCCCTGACAAGGTTTCGAAAATCGCAGTTGTTGGAACAATTGAGGCAATAACCATGTTTTCTCAGTCTTTTGCGTATTGTCCTTGCTCGTGGGGAGAACCATTCCTTTTCAAGTGTTGTTTCGCTGGTAAGGAAATTGGCAAAGGTAAATTCCTCGCTGACGTAATGGCACGGAAGGAGATTGCCCCTGACATCCACATAAGCTGAGAGATAGCCGGCAAGGCAGGGATAAGTCCGCCTGTTTTTCAAAAGATGGTTGCAATATTTAGAATATAAGTAAGCCTTTTCGGGACATTCAGGGATTAGAGTCTTTTCGATGAAGCGCCGAATATGTTCAGTTGCCTCAGGGGAAAAGTGGAAATTATTCTTCTCAAGATTGTCAAAAAATTCAGCCTGAGTAAGTAGCGTGTATGTTATCTCATCTGTGAGGGAGGTGTAAAAGGAGTGCGCATTTTCGAGATACGGTGTGTTTTCCGGTGTGATGAGTGATAATATGCCAACGGAGAAGTTAGTTTCCTTTATGGATTTCAGGCGCTTTATGGTTTCCACTGCCTTTGAAAAAGCGCCGGTGATGCCACGAAGGGCATCGTGAATCTCCTCTTGTCCATCTAAGGAGATGCCGATTTTGAATGAGACGTGTTTCGGAAGGGAGGAAATGATTTCCCTCGTCGTCTCTTCTATCCTATCTGGAAGAAGTCCATTGGAGGGGAGTGAGATGCGTTCCAGCCGTGGGAGGAGTTGTGAGGCAAGGATGAGCAAATCCTTCAGGTCATTCCGCAAAAAAGGCTCGCCCCCTGTCAGACTCAATATCCGAAGTGAGCGCCATAGAGGGTCGCTAAAGAGGCGTTCATAATCGCTCAGGGAAGGCTCGCCGGGATTTTTTTTCGCCCATATCCGGCACATGGTGCAACGGCAATTGCACCGCTCTGTGACCTCAAGGAGGAGGAATGTGGGATAGTCGCCCGTTAAGAATGCCCTGTGTAATCTTGATAGACTGCCCCTTGCCATTCCTGTGGGAAGTAATTTGATATAGCCGAGGTTCATAGGTTTTTATTCAAACGGTCGAATACGGCAAGATATTTCTTTGCAGTGTTTTCCCATGAAAACAGTTTCACACGCTCAAGCCCGCGCATGCTCAACGTCTGCCTTGTCTCTTCATCGGTGAGTATCCTCTCCAGCGCCTTGGACATTGCATCTTCATCTGTCGGATTGACGATTAATGCCGCATCGCCTGCAACTTCCGGCATGGAGGAGCTGTCGGAGGTTATAATCGGCAGACCGTGTGCCATTGCCTCTATCAGCGGGAATCCGAATCCTTCATAAAGGGATGCGTAGAAAAGGGCGGAGGCATTTTTGTAAAATGATACAAGGTGCTCGGTGGGAGCCCATTTCACATGATGCACACGTTCCTTCAGACTGGAAGACTGTGGTTCGCGCCGGATGGTCTGTTCAATCTCATGCATGCCGGCGGCGGGCTGTCCTAAAAGAACAAACTCATAATCCTCCGCCGCCTTGCATCGGCTGAAGACCCTGAGCATTCTTGGGACGTTCTTCGATCTGATCATATGCCCCACAAAAAGGATATATTTCCCACCGATGCCATGAATGCGTTTCAACGTATCAAATGGGACCCCCTCCTCCTCAGCGAGGGCTGGGTCAAGGGCGTTGTGAGCCACAATGATGCGCTCCGGTGGCACGCCAAGGTATTTCACGATGTCGCGACCGGAGGATTCGGACACCGTAAAGATGAGATTTGCCGCCCTTACCGTTTTTTTGATGAACATGCGGAAATAGTGGCGCTCTAAGAAAGGGAATTCTTGAGGCATGACGAATCGCTTGACGTCATGGATGGTGACGGTGGAAAGGCAGGGAAGTCTCAGCGGGGCAATATCACTTGGCGACCAGAAGAGGTCTATCTTGTGTTCCTTTGCCATCTTCGGGAGGAGGAAATGCTCCGCTATGACGCGCTTGAACCTTATCAGGTTGGAAACGGGACAGACAACGTTTGAGAAGTTATCTCTCTTTATGCTGTAATATCTGGCGTTGTCGTTTCTCAGGAAAATGACATATTCGTTTTCCCTGTCCAGTTTAGAGATAGCGAGGAGCAGATTTTTTGTAAACCGCCCCGCTCCAGTAATACGTTTATGGAGCTGAAATGTGTTCACTCCGATACGCATAAATCAGACGTCACCGCTCCCTTTATCCCTGTGGAATGGGCTCAGGTTGGAAAGCACTGATTTATAACCCTTGAGTCTCTGCCGATTTTCCTCAGGAGCCAATTTTCGAGGGATTATTTTCAGAATTATTATACGAAGAAGCATATCCGTAAAAATGGACAGACGCAAGAAGAAATTTCCGGCACGTCTCTTATATTTGGCATGGTAGATACTCATGCTGTGGAACAGGTGGAATATGGTGCGGGCGCGTGCCTGAATACTGCTTTGACGATGGCTATGCACAACTTGCGCATCCGGCAGGAGGTATCTCTTCCAGCCATGTTCGGCGAGATGTTTGCAGAGGTCGGCATCCTCTGAATACATGAAATATCGCTCGTCAAAAACAGGCTCGCTCTCAATGGCATTCCGCCGGACAAGGAAGGCGGCGCCGGTTGCCCAGTCAATTTCACGCGGCTTGAAATCGGGCGTGAGGGGCGACACTTTCCGCCGAAAGAGTTTTTTCAACCTTTCCACCAGGGGAAGAAAAATGGAATGCTCTGTCCAGTAATTCCACAGGGAGGGAAATCTGAAAGTGGAGTCCAGGATGTTTCCCTTATCGTCGAGGAGTGCAGGGGCTGAAAGGGCGCATTCGGGGGTTTTTTCCATAAAGTCATGCAGAATCTCTATGGCGCGTGGTTTGATGAAAGTATCGGGGTTTAAAAAGAAGAGATAATCCGCCTTTGTGACTGAAACGCCAATATTGTTCGCCGCCGCAAATCCCAGATTTTTCTTCTGTGGCAAAAAGTGAATGTCCGGGAATTGTTGGGGAATCTCCTTTTCCGTGCCATCTGCTGAAGCGTTATCCACCACAATGATTTCAAGACTGGGCGGAGCATATTCCTTCAAGGATTTCAAGCAACGAAAGAGACTCTCTCTGCAATTCCAGCTGACAATAATAACAGCTATTTTTGACATTGCTCGATTTCTTTACTTCCAACTGTTTATAAATTTTTAGACCGGACAGTGTGGTGTCAACGATTTATTCCAACACCTGCATTACGCCCCATTTTTTATTTTTTGCGGGGTTTTTATTCCTTTTGACTTATCTGGTATAGATAGGTTGTGGGCAGGTAGTTCTCGGGCATCCCCGTTGTGTATGTCCGCTCCCTGACCTTTGTCACAGGTCTGATATTATAAACATTTTCAAGGTAAGGGTCTGTGGCGGTGAGAAGTATGGGGAATTTGTTGAAGTTTGGCTGAATGACCCAGAGAAGCAGGTCGAGATAGAAGTCCTCTTTGGATTTCGGCACAGGTGTCTGGCGGATAGTCAGGGATGGTCGGTTTGGTGAGGCACCTTCAAAATATGCGGAATACCAGCCACTATGGATGAAATTCGTGCCGACAATTGTTATGTCCTGTCTGAGCCCCAGTGCCTTCTGCATGTACCAGAGGGTGTAGATATCATTATCGCCAAATGTGAGGATAATGGAGCGATTTGGAGCGGTTTGCATGATTTTGACCCCGTAGTGAAATGTGTCAAGCCGCCGCGATTTATCCTGAGTTGTGTAAAAGGACAACAGTGGAATCAAGGGCAAAAAAAGGAGCGGATAAACGATGAAATTTATTTTCCGCCCCATGAAATATAACTCAATTCTGTGAAGGGCGCATAAAAAACCTATGCATACAGGAATTAGAATCGTTGGATAGAATGAGAGAAAATATGGCTCAATGTCAGGTATGTTGTAAAGCAGGCACATGACCACACCGAGAATGAACCAGCATACAATTGCAATGGCGATTGACCTTCTTAAACGGAAGAGCGCCGTTATCCCCCAGAACCACAATGCGCAGAGTCCAATTGCTACCGCCGCTTTTAAGAGGTTTGTGTGTGGAGGGAAGTTGTAAAGTTGTTCCACAAGCCATCTTGCAAGATGGTGCATGCGCTGGACTGTGTGCAGGAGGAATGTGTGGTTGGTAAAGGGTGTGCCGGCTTTGAGTGTAAGGAATTGCCATTTTTTAAAATCGCCGCCGCTTATGACCCAGAAGAAATTGCGGAGTGTGGAGGGGTCGCCCCAGTTGAGCGCAGGTCTCGCCGCTGCCCGTAATGGCAGGTAGAGATAGGGGAGAAGACCGACCGCAAAAAGCATCACTGCGCTTAATAAATGCTTAATCTGTTCCACTTTTTTTATAAATAACCAGAGACATGCGATGGCAACAGGCAGGAGTGTTATACTGAGCATGTGATTTGTAAAGGCAAGTCCCCAGACACCGAAAAAGGCAAGGAAAGAGGATAAATCCCCTCTGGTTGCATGTCTGAGAAATAATAAGAGGAGGAGCATGACGAATAGCATGTGCATTGTATAGACTTCAGTCGTAGTGGAGTGAAACCAGGTGGTGGGGGAGAAGGCGAAGAGGAGCGCCCCGGCTGCCGCCGCAATTTCTCTGTAATGTGGATGAAGAAAATGCCCCGTTGGCAAAAGGGCAGAGATTTTTCCGAGTACGATGAAAAACAAGCCCGAGGCAATGGCGCCGAATAAGGCGCACATGAGATTTGTCCCGAAGGCGGGATTCTGGCGGAAAATCCGGCAGAAAAAGAAGCCGAGCATGGTGAAGAGTGGATAACCTGTGGGATGGGCAATTCCACCCGTTGCACAAACGGCGGAAAGTTCGACCCCATCACCCCAGAAAATAGTTGGGGCAAGTGTGGCAAGATAAATGCTGAATGTGAAAAAAATGATAAGACAAAGAAGGATATTCCGTAAATGAGAGTCTCTTTCCACGTTCTTATTGAAGGAGGTTTCGGTCATATTTCACTCATTGTCCTCCCAATTCTTGGCGGTTTAAGCAAGTCTAACAAGATTATTTAATTGCCCGGCTTTCGAAACAGGCATAAATGTTCTCATTTTATAAAGAGCAATGACTTCAGGTGTCAAGTGGAATTCAGGGCATTATGGAGATAAATGCCTTTTTAACCTCATGCGATGAGAATGAGTCGCTTATTTTTTTGAGACGCTGGAGAAGGTCTTCATTGCTGTGAAAGCGCACCTCCAGCCGATATTCTCCCCCTTCAAAAAATACCGGTGCCTCAAGTGTGACCTCTGGTGGCAGTCTTAGAGAGTGTATGAAATGATTGAAGTTCTTTTCACATGTGGCAAGACAAGGATATCTGATTCGGTGAAGTGCGGTGCGGAAATGGGCAGTGCATTCTGCGGTGGACTTGTTTGTATCTGTAAGTATCTCCCTTAAAGGCGGCTTCTCAAGTAGTTCAAGAATGGATTTCCCCCCGCCGCGCGCGCATTCATAAAGACGTTCCAGAAATTCCCTTTGCAGGTTAACTCCTGGCTTAAGTTTTTTAACAACACTTAGAAAGGCGAGTTGCTCACTTTCCTCAAGCCGCGTGAGAAAAAGGGCGTACGTTGATGACATTTCACCTTGTGCGACGGCATCCTGTACGGGCAATGGCAAAGCGAGCAGGTCAAGCATGCGTTCCAGAAGATGTGTAGATGGTTTCAGCCCGATGGCAGGCATAATCTCAATGAGAGTTTTTTCTCTTCCAAGATAATGTTCCGATTTTTTCAAGGCAGTCGCCTGCTCTAAGATGTTCAATTCTCGTGTGGAAAGATTGTCATAGATATTGGCAAGAAGGAGGTCAGCATCGGAAAATGTCTCATCCACAATGAGGCAAGGGATGCTCTGAATACCAGTGTCTCGCGCCGCATCGAAGCGTGAATAGCCGAGGATGACAAGAAATGAAGCATTGCCTTCTGTATTAGATTTCACCCAAATGGGATGTAGTATTCCCACCTTTGCAATTGAGGAAAGCAGGCGCTCCGGCACTCTGCCCTTTGATATTCGGAATGCCTCATCTCCCGCACAAAGAAAACCTATATCAATCTTTTCCCATTTCATACATATTTCATTACGGATAAACGGTTTCCACTTTGGAGGTTGGATAATAATGCGCAAGGATTTCGCGGAAGGTCTTACCGGCATGCGCCATTGCGATGGCACCTGTCTGGCACATTCCAACCCCATGTCCCCATCCTGCTCCATGAAGTATAAAACGTTCAGGTCGCTCAGCAGGTCCCTGGGTATCAACAACAAAGGCGGCGCTTTTCAGGGGTGGCTCAAAGACCTGGCGAATAGCGAGCTCCGGTCCTGTTACAAATGAGTCTTTCTCGCTTTTAAATTCCGCCTCAATCATGCGTCCGGAAAGTCCTCGTTTTAGCGCCCTGATGGTAACAACGCGTCCGATGTCCTTGTGGGTAGCCACCCATTTGGTTAATTCCTCTGCTGTCACTTCCCGTTCCCATCTGAAATTCTTGGATGCCCAATCAGGCACCTTGAATTTGGATGGATTGCAAAAGACCTTAGGGTTGGCTGTCAGCCAACGGCGCAAATCATCTTCACGGGTCAGGTCGTAGTTGAAATTTTCGTCGCCATCAAAAACTGCGGTGTTCCAGTAAGCCTTTTCGCCGGCTCGATTGGGCCAGACATTGCGGATGTCCTCAGTATGCCCGCCACAACTGGAGGCGTAGAAAGCAGAGATGGGGTGCCCTTCATAAAGAAGGGCAAGACCATGCGTGGCGCGAACTGACTCATCCGACTGGGTTGTGCGTTTCGAGTTGCCGCTGAACGCCTGTGACTCGACATCGGAGCCGATATCATAATTTGCACCAGCATATTTTTTTGTGATTAATGCCATAAGGGCTTCAGAGCGAGCCGCCACCGCCTGAGCCCGAAGCGCCTCTTGTGGCGATGTTGGACCAATCTCCGATGGTACAACGCCCAGCAGGTAGTCCTCTAAGGGGAGGACAACTATTACCTCGAGAAATTCATTCGCACCGGCGCGCACCTCAATTCGCCCCTCATAAGTGCGGTCCTGTGTTCCAGCCCACCACCAGCCAACGCCGTAAGGGACATTTTTGATTTCGAGAACGCCTGCCGGTGTGGCGGACTCCAGTCTTATCGCAGTGTGACGAAATTTTTTGCCGTCTCTCTCAAGGATAATCTGCCCATCCTTCAAGGAAATCGTTGCCGTTGTTCCACGGGGCAATTCCGCAACAGGATTTCCCTCCAGTGTTTCAACCCTCCAGTCTGCATTGGCAACGATGGTGATTTCCGGGACGGAATTAATGAGCAGTACCCGGATGGGTGGATTATTCAAGCCGAGATGATGTATGTCTGGAGTATTCGGTCCAGAGGCTTGAAATGAACAGCCAGCAAGAAAGAGAGGGAGGAGTGAGGCAATAATCCTGTTCTCGGAAAATGGCGGCATCTTTTTTCTCCTTTTAGAATCAGTAAATTGGGGGACAATAGGTTTATTGAAAAAATCAATTAACTATGATGGCTGTTTTGTCAATATCTATTCTACTAAAATCCTTTGATAGCGTCACTAAGATGGCGCAAAGAACGCGGGATTTATTCTACAATTGCTCCCTGGGCGGCGGAGGAGACTGTGCGGGCATAGCGCGCAAGGTAGCCGATGTTTATCTTTGGTTTGCAGGGCTTAAAAGTTTTGGCACGGCGCTTGAACTCGGCGTCCGAGATTAACACCTCAATCTTGTACTTATTGATGTCAATGTGAATCAGGTCGCCCTCCCGGAGGAGACCAATCGGTCCGCCCTCAACTGCCTCTGGAGAGATGTGACCAATGGCGGCGCCGCGTGTCCCGCCTGAAAAACGTCCGTCCGTTATCAACGCCACATCATTTTCCAGCCCCATGCCCGAAACAGCGGATGTTGGCATGAGCATCTCCTGCATGCCCGGGCCTCCCTTTGGACCCTCATAGCGGACAACGATAACGTCACCCTTTTTGATTTTGCCATCGAAGATGGCACGAGCGGCATCAGGTTCGCTGTTAAAGATGCGAGCAGGTCCGGTGCGCTCCATATTTTCCGGAGATACTGCGGCCTTTTTCACGACCGAGCCATCAGGCGCAAGATTGCCCCACAGAATCGCCAGCCCTCCGGTTTTCGTATATGGGTCATCAAAAGGACGGATGACATTCGTATCGGTGACCTCAGCGTTGCGACAATTCTGCCCGATAGTCTTGCCTGTAACCGATTTGCAATCCTTGTTAATCAAGCCCCTGGATATAAGCAGTTTAAGCGTTGCCTGAACTCCCCCTGCATAGTAATAGTCTTCCATGTGATGGCTGCCAAAAGGACTGAGTTGCACGAGATTCGGCGTCCGCTCGGAGATTGCATTAACCTTCTTCAGGTCAATCTTGATTCCGCACTCATGGGCAATGGCAGGCAGATGTAACACGGTATTCGTGGAGCATCCAAGAGCCATGTCAAACGTGAGGGCGTTCTGGAAGGCATTTTTCGTCAGTATGTCGCGAGGGAGGATATTCTTTTTGACGCAATTCATGACGGCGACTCCTGCAATTTTGGCAAGGCGGATGCGAGCCGCCGTTGGTCCGGGAATCGTCCCGTTGCCGGGCAATCCCAGTCCAACAACTTCAGTCAGGCAGTTCATCGAATTAGCGGTGAAGAGACCTGAGCATGAACCGCATCCCGGACATGCCTCCTCCTCCAGCTCACACAGTTCCAGTTCCGTCATTTTCCCCGCCTTGAGGCATCCCACGCCCTCAAACATGCTTATCAGGTCAACCGCTCTGCCGTGAAAACGACCGGCAAGCATTGGTCCACCACTGACAAACACGGATGGGATGTTCAACCGAGCCGCCGCCATGAGCATCCCCGGAATAATCTTATCGCAATTGGGAATGAAGAGAAGTCCGTCAAATGGATGCGCCATCGCCATGACCTCGACTGAATCTGCAATCAGTTCCCTACTCGCAAGCGAATATTTCATGCCGGTATGGTTCATAGCTATGCCATCACAGATGCCGATACAGCCGAACTCGACCGGCGTGCCGCCCGCAGAGCGGATGCCTGCCTTTGCCGCCTCGCATATTGTCCGCAGGTGAATGTGCCCTGGTATAATCTCGTTAAACGAATTGACAACGCCAATAAGCGGACGCGCAAGTTCCGCATCAGTGTAACCCATCGCCTTGAACAGTGAACGGTGGGGAGCACGCTCAATCCCTTTCTTCATCAGGTCGCTTCTCATTTTTCAAACTCCTTTTGTGGTTCTCATTTATAAAAAAAATAATTGATGTCCTTGACAAATGTATGTCAAGGGCGATTTATTCCCACAAATTTAATAAGGATGGATTTCAGAAGAGAAAAAACTTTTTTTAACTGTGATAAGGTAGTAACAATATGTCGGGGAATTTTAAAGACATTCTTAAAAAACGTCTTCCGAAAAATAGTTATGAGAAACTGACGGCTATTAAGAATGAAAAACTGCACAGATTTGTCGCCGATGCCATCACCCTCTGCAATCCACAGTCTGTTTTCGTTTGCACGAACTCACCGGAAGACATTGCTTACATCCGCCGGCGCGCCATTGAGATGGGCGATGAAAAACCCCTTGCCATCGAGGGGCATACCTATCACTTTGATGGTCCCAACGACCAGGGACGCGATAAGGAGCAGACCAAATACCTTCTTTCCAAAGGGATGATGCTTGGCGAGGAACTGAATACCATAGATAAGGAAGAGGGGCTGGCTGAAATCCGAGGACTTCTGAAAGATTCCATGCTCAAGCGGGAAATGCTTGTCCGCTTCTTCTCCCTTGGTCCCATAAACTCAAGATTCTCCATCTCCGCAGTCCAGATAACTGATTCGGCGTACGTGGCTCACAGTGAAGACCTCCTCTATCGCTCCGGATATGAGCAGTTCATCCGCATTGGCGATTCCCCGGATTTTTTCCGCGTTCTGCACTCCTCAGGAGAGCTTGAAAATTTTGTAAGCAAAAACTGGAGAAAGAAGCGCATTTATATTGATATCGAGGATGAAGTCGTTTACAGTGTGAACACCCAGTATGCCGGAAACACAGTCGGGTTCAAAAAACTTTCACTGCGTCTCGCCATCAGAAAGGCGCTGAGAGAAGGCTGGCTTTCAGAGCACATGTTTGTTATGGGAGTGCATGGTCCCGGCGGACGCACAACTTATTTTACCGGCGCATTCCCCAGCTTCTGCGGAAAGACTTCAACAGCCATGGTGGTGGGGGAGACCATCATCGGGGATGACCTTGCTTATCTTCGCTGTATTGGTGGAGTGGTGCGCACGGTCAATGTGGAATGCGGCGTTTTTGGGATAATCCAGGATGTGAATCCCACGGATGACCCACTTATCATCAAGGCGCTGACAAGCCCCGGCGAGGTCATCTTTTCCAACATCCTTGTCAAGGATGGCGTTCCATACTGGAATGGTGATGGTAAGAGACATCCAGAGAGTGGCATCAATTTCACAGGTGAGTGGTTCAGGGGCAAAAAGGACGCGTCCGGTGCGGAAATCCCCGCATCCCACAAGAATGCACGTTATACAATTCGCCTCAGCGCACTTCCGAATCTTGATGCGCGCGCCGATGACCCGGAGGGAGTCCCTGTGGGCGGAATTATATATGGCGGGCGGGATTCAGACACATGGTTGCCGGTCCAGGAATCTTTCAACTGGAGGCATGGCGTTGTCACCATGGGTGCCAGCCTCGAATCTGAGACAACCGCCGCTACCCTTGGCAAAGAAGGTGTCCGCGCCTTTCAGCCAATGTCCAACCTTGACTTCCTTTCCATCCCCATCGGGACTTACATAAACCAGCATCTCCAGTTTGCCATGAGTTCACCACATCCTCCGATTATCTTTGCCGTGAATTATTTTCTGAAGGGCAAGGATGGAAAATATCTGAATGACAAAAAGGATAAATATGTCTGGTTGAAATGGATGGAGCGGCGGGTGCACGGGGAGATGGGCGCCATTGAAATCCCCACGGGACTTATACCGATTTATGAGGACTTGGTGCTCCTTTTCATTCAGGTTCTGGGCAGGGAATACACAAAGGGGCATTATGAGAGTCAGTTTTCCATTCGCATCCCGGAAAATATAAGAAAGATTGAACGGGTTGAGAGTATCTTCAGAAAGGATGCCACAACACCCGGGTTATTCTTTGATATCATGGAGGAACAACGCAAGCGGCTGATTGTTGCAAGGGAAAAATATGGAGATTATGTCTCACCATTCGCCCTTGCGTCAAAAGGATAGCGGGCAGATGCTCGGAATTCGGACATCTGGTATTATATAAAACGAACACTTTTTTCAAGAGATGGATTTTTTTACCGACTATAAGCCATATTTTGCTGTTGAAAACTGGTCTGAAAATTGCTTATTAACATTCATGTAATTCTTGGAGGTGAGGATATATGAAAAAACTGATGTTGGCCGGGTTAATCTTGCTCGTTGTTTTTGTTACGGGATGCTCAACGACCCAACAGGGTGCCTTAGGAGGGGCGGCGCTGGGTGCAGGCACAGGCGCAATCATTGGTCATAACACCCATTATGGCACAGGGCGAGGTGCAATGATGGGAGGTCTGATAGGTGGTCTGGCGGGAGCCCTCGCGGGCGATGCCTATCAGCAATATCAGGATAATCAGGAACAGCGCCGAAAGAATGCCTCAGATGACTATGCCCATGGCAATTGGTCGACTTATGATGACATGTGGGAATGAGCATAAAGGCGTTTTGATGTTAAAAAGTATTTAAAAAGGCAGGAGTACAAGTAAATTGTTGCTCCTGCTTTTTTTATTTGTTGGATAAAACGGTTGACATTTATTGCCGGAAAAGGCAAACCCACCAGAGCATTTTTATGGTCTTTATCTGAAACGGGTAAAAAAATCTTTTTTATGGAGGTCTTTTCAACAATGCGGAATTCACGCATCCCTTTCCCTCACAAGGTAGTCATGATTATTTTCATCATTCATCTACTGCTCATTTCCGGAGGTTGCACGATTCAAAAGAGACAGGCACAGGCACCAGAGGAAGATGCAAAAATTCAGGAACCGGTTGAGAATCCTGCAATTGTATCGGGTCTTCTCCACGTGCAAAAGACAGATGACAGGCAACAACTGGCACAGGGTTTCTGGGCACAGGGTTATCTTGGGGACTACATTCTTGAAAACGATATTTACCGAGTCGTGGTTAATGCACCAGGGCATGAGATTCCCGGCGTAAGAGGGACGGGGCAGATTGTGGATATTACCCTCAAGGGAGACCCGACTGATTATATCCGTGGCATTTATGCACGAATCGGGACTGAACAGGAAACTGATTATAATTATAACAGCGTTCAGATTAAGACCACAGGATACCCGGATAATGGGGCGGCATTGATAGTCTCGGGGAAATCTTCTCAGAACGGCAAAAAGATTGACGTTAAAACCGAATATCTTATAAAACCGGGCAAGCCTGATATGGAAATCACTACCACATTGGACAACCATTCCACCGGCACGCTTGAAAATCTTGCCCTCGGAGAAATAATTGACTGGGGTGCGTGCACAAGCTTTATTAGTGGTTTTGGTGTGATTGACCGAGGGAAGATTGAAAGGATGAACGATGTTAAGTGGTTCTGCGGTTTTTGCGACAATTTTAGCGTTGGTCTGACTCAAGAAAAAGATTATATCAAGGGGGTCTTTGAGGAATTCAAGTCTGATATCGTCTATAAGCAGGTTAATTTGAAGCCCGGTGAAAGTGTCTCTTACACCCGTTATCTTATAGTGGCAGATAAAAACCTGTCAAAGATTTCTGATTTTGTTTATGAAATGAATGAACCCAGATATGGTTTCATTACGGGGAAAGTTATTGAGCCGGATACTCGGGAACCCATCCCGGACGTGGATATCCGCATCATCAACGCAGGCATTGGTAACAAACTTGTCCCCGCAAGACCTAACACCCGAATGTATTCGGATGACAAGGGGAGTTTTGAGCTCATGGTGCCGGAGGGAAGTTATTTTGTCCAGGGAAAGGCATTTGCGAGACGAAGCGCCAGAAACCACTTCAGCTTTAACGTTGGCGATGGTGATACATACGGTCTGGAGATCAAGGTCTCCAGACCAAGCGTTCTCAAATTCACCTGCAGGGACAGTGACACTGGTATTTTGCTGCCCTGCAAGTTGACCTTTCTGAATATCCCGCCAACCAATTTATTTGACCATGGACCGGGAACTTCTCTTTATTCGCGCAATGTCTATTATTCTGCCTCGGGTAATGAGACAATTGAAGTCCCCACGGGTCGTTACAAGGTCATCTTCAGCCGCGGACCCGAGTATGACACTTATGAGGAGGAAATACTCATTGCCTTCACAAAGGAGAATGTGATTAATGCCAAGTTGAAACACATCATTGACATGAAGGGATTCATTTCAGCGGACATTGGTGTGAGGACGAATCATTCGTACGATTGTTTTGTCACACCGGAGGACCGTGTTGTTACGGCAGCCGCAGAGGGCGTGGAATATATTGTCTCAGGTGATTGCAATCAGGCAACTGACCTTTCAGAGGCTGTGCGGAAGAAGAATCTTGGCGCCATGCTCAAGACCGGCATCGGTAAGAAGATTGAATTCCCCGGGGAGAAGGGTCTGGGGCATTTTCTTGTATGGCCACTGGATGCCCAGGGCGTCCAGAATGCAGTGGATAATGCAGATCTCCAGGCGGAAGCCCCGAAAGATTTAATGAAGACCCTGCGTGCCAAGTATCCCAATTCCCTGATACAGGTCAACCGTGCCATCTTCCCCGATGAGGGGTATTTTACGAAATTCGGCTATGACCACAAGAAAAAGCCCATCATTGATGACAAGACCTTTTCCTATGACTTTGACCTCCTTGAGGTGTGGGAAGGTAAGCGCATGGGTATTACGGAAGACAGTTTGAAACTCTTTTTCAACATGTGGTTAAAGGGGTATCAAAAGATTATGCCTGTGGGCGGGACATTCAGTCATGCCACATGGGGCGAGGAGGTGGGTTATCCCCGGATCTATGTTGCATCCAACGCAGATAATCCCTCTGCCATCAATGAGCAGGATATTATTGAGTCTATGAAGAAGGGAAATATCTTAATCACAAACGGACCTATAATCAAGTTCACCATCGATGGTAAGCCGCCGGGTTCATTTATAACCGACACTGACGGTTCTGTCGATTGTCACCTTGAAGTTCTTGCGGCGCCATGGGTACCTGTCACCTATATCGACATCAACATGGATGGTATTTTTCTAAGACGTATCATCCAGTCGCCGTCCAAAGAGCTTGTCCGATTTCCACGCCCGACCGCACCCAAAGGGTCTGAGAATTTCAAGCTCAAGATAATAAAAGATTCCATCATTAATGTTGTGGTGGTGGGGAGGGGACGTGAGACCCTCTCGCCCATTGTTTCAAGTTATCCATTCTCAGAGGGGCTGATGAGCCTTGCAATCACCGCCCCTATTGTTATTGACTTTAATGGCAACGGCAAATATGACCCGCCATTGTCGGGCCAGATTGGGAATTGAGAATACTAAGTCCCTAATCTTCAGATAGTTTCACGCAGAGAACGCAGTTGCTTACACCCCATAGTCTCAGTGACGGAGCTGTCACGCTGAGATTATTAGGATTAACGATACAAGAATAATATCTTACTTTAATCATTTTAGTAGTATGGCATTGTTCATTTTTAAGAGCAAAATTATAAAATAGTTTTTGACAGCACCGAAACGCACACGTTATATGGGAAAAAGACTTAAGGGTTGTTTTGCCCTTGCCCCACCTTTTTATAATATTTAAAAAAAGGAGGAGGGAGAAAATCATTCAAAAGGAGTGATAGTTATGAAAAGGTTCTACTCAAATGGCTCAATGATGCTTCTTGTGCTGGCTCTCCTGCTGAGTCTTGCGGTGGTAGTAGTGGCGCAGGAAGCCAAAAAGGAGCCTGCCAAGACGCCAATCAAAATTGGTATCGCTGTTGCCATTACTGGACCGGCATCCTGGCTTGGCGAGCCGGAGAGAAACACTGCGGAGATGTATGTGGAGGAGATTAACAAGGCAGGCGGGATTAAAGGACATCCCATTGAATTGATTGTGGAGGATACAGAGGGAGATGTGACCAAGGCGGTCAATGCTGTGAATAAACTCATTACAAAGGATGGGGTTGTAGCCATTTTCGGTCCCTCAACGAGTGGCGAGTCCATGGCTGTGGCAAAGATTGCTGAACAGCATAAAATCCCGCTTTTATCCTGTGCCGCGGCAGAAGCCATAATTCTTCCCGTCGAGGAGAAGCATTATGTGTTCAAGACACCCCAGAAGGATTCAGATGCCGCTGTTCGTATCCTTGAACACATGAAGAAAAAAGGTTATAAGAAAATTGGTATCATGGCAGAATCCACCGGCTTTGGCGACCAGGGACGGATACAGTTGAAAAAGTATGCCCCTCAGTATGGCATCACCATTGTGGCAGATGAGGCTTATGGTCCGAAAGATACGGACATGACACCGCAGTTAACAAAGATGAAGGCGGCGGGTGTAGAAGCCATAGTCAACTGGTCAATAGTCCCCGCCCAGTCTCAGGTTCCAATCAGTTTGCGGCAGCTTGGTATGACCATACCGCTTTATCAGAGCCATGGGTTTGGCAATATTAAATATGTTCAGGCGGCTGGTGCGGCGGCGGAGGGGATTATCTTCCCGTGTGGACGTCTCCTTGCGGCGGAGTCGCTTCCTGATGACCATCCCCAGAAAAAAGTCCTTATGGATTATAAGAAGAAGTATGAGGAGCGATATAAAGAGGCGGTCAGCACATTCGGCGGACATGCCTATGATGCCCTTTTTATCATTGTTGAGGCAATCAAGAAGGC
>Ga0172366_10000088_pt1 | contig 50923 bp, 39 predicted proteins | sample LakKivSesite69cm_FD_114533 | JGI IMG/M metagenome (GOLD analysis project Ga0172366, IMG submission 114533) | Sediment microbial communities from Lake Kivu, Rwanda - Sediment site 69cm | ecosystem: Environmental > Aquatic > Freshwater > Lake > Sediment | place: Rwanda: Western Province, Lake...
AAGATATATCTCTCGCCAGCCGGTCCGTTCGGACGTCCACAGAAGCCTGTGGCCATCCTGCAGAAATATGAGGTCGGTCTGCTCGTCGATGTAGCATGGATCTTCATCTTGGATAATGAGCCGTGTTTGTCCGCTGGCCGGATCGGCTGCGAATATCTCTATGCGGTTCTGGAGTCTGTTCAGCCGGTGGTAGGTGAATAATTTACCGTCGGGGGTCCATTTCCCGCGGTAAAGATAGACGTCCAGAGTGTCCCCGGTTTCGAGACGGACTATTTTTTTGGTCTCTATATCGACGATGAACAGGCGAACTATGGGATTATTGGCCCCCGCTTTTGGGTAGGACAGAAGTTCAAGGCGCGGCCTGGCAGATACGTCATGGACGATTGGATACTTGGTCACCGGGCTTTCGTCGAACTGCATGAAAGCGATCTTCCTGGAGTCGGGCGACCACCAAAAGGCTTCGTACTGGCCCAGTTCTTCCGGATAAACCCAGTCCGGAAAACCATTTCGTAGATCCTCATTGCCGCCGGTGGTCAGAGCCTTTTCATTACCTTCCATGTCTTTTATGTACAGGTCATAATCGCGAGCAAAGGCTCTGTATTTCAAATCGGGTGACAAAACATCGCCGTAAGTCCTGCCTCTGACTCCGGTTATCTTTCTTTCAGGCTCGAAAAAGATCATTTTTCTAGTGATGAGGTCATAGATGAATGTCTTGTTGTAAGCCGAAAAAGAAATCTTGCGGCCGTCATCGAGAAAGGTGAAACTTCTGAATATGAGATTTTGCTCGGTCTTCCCTGTCACGGCATTCAACGCCGACATTATATCGGCGTCGTTGAAAAGCGGGGTTTTCACTCCGGTCGCGATATCGACCCTCCGGAATGTCTTGTTTTCATAGATATAATAGCCTGAGCCGTCGGGCGTCCAATCGATCCTCATCTGGCCTTCCATGGCGACCAGCTTGCGGTTTTCCAGACGTAATTTGTCGTAAAGGGCCCGGCCGGTGAGTTTTTCCTGAGCCAAAGCCGGCAGGGACATAAGTCCGGCCAGAACGACGGCCAGGACGCTCAGGAGCGCAGTGAATCTTTTCATATTATCTCTCCTTATATCCTTGGCCAGAATAGGCACCTTTCCCGGTATTAATTCAGGCCAGGAATGAAATAATTTAATAAAACGGCCACGATTATGCAAATCTTATTTTCTCCATGGGGCAGCAAACGGTGAAAATGAAATTGACTTTATCGGACGTATGGTTAGACTATAACCTGATACGCGCGATGAATACTGGAATAAGCGGCGAGGACGAAAAAGAAAAAGCCGTGGTCGGCTGTCTGGGGCGTCTGGGCATAAACTACGCACGCCATGAACACCCGCCTGCAGCGACTGTCGAAGAAGCCGAAAAATATTGGGGCAACTTACGTGGGGTTCATTGTAAGAACCTTTTTCTCAGGAACTGGAAAGGCAACAGACATTATCTGGTCATAACGGCAACTTCGACCAAGATAGATTTGAAAGAACTGAATAAAAAGTTGGGCGATGATCACCTTAGTTTCGCCTCACCCGGGAGGCTGGAAAAGTATCTCGGGGTCAAACCGGGAGCTGTTTCTCCGTTCGGGCTGATCAATGACGTCGAGCGGCGGGTAGAGGTCGTAATCGACGAAGCTCTGAAGAAGGCCGAGTTTCTGGCCTTTCATCCCAACGTGAATACTGTGACTCTCGAAATAGACTCAGCTGATTTCAGCAAGTTTTTAGCAGCCTGTGGCCACTCGGTCCGCTGGCTTAAATTTTAACGGAGGACTTCGAGAACATGCGGCGATTTTATTCGAGATTTGTATTGTTCAGCAGCTTGACACTGATACTCATCGAGCCGCTCGGAACACAACCGTCTCCCTTGAAAATTCCCGAGCCGTCTGGGGCGTTCACCCCGAGAAAATACATCTGCCGGCGGGTCTCGGGCCGGTTGAATATCGACGGCCGTCTCGACGAAAAGACCTGGCAGGATACCGATTGGAGCGAAACTTTTGGCGATATAGAAGGACGAAAAAAGCCTGCTCCCAGGTATCAGACCTGGGTCCAGATGCTATGGGATGATCGTTATCTCTACATCGGAGCTTACCTCGAAGAACGAGATCTGTGGGCCACCCTGACTGACAGGGATTCCATAATATTTCAGGATAACGACTTCGAGGTGTTCATTGATCCTGACGGTGACTCTCACAATTACTATGAAATAGAAATCAATGCGCTCAATACAGTTTGGGATTTGCTTCTTATCAAGCCTTACCGGGACGGCGGCCCGCCCGTCCACGGCTGGGATATTGCCGGGCTGAAAACGGCGGTTAATCTCCAGGGTACGTTGAACGATCCTTCTGATCGAGACAAGGCCTGGACGGTCGAGATGGCCATTCCTTTTTCAGCCCTGAGGGAAGGCATCGTGGGCACCCCGGAAAGGCCAGCCCCCGGAGACGTCTGGCGGATCAATTTTTCCAGAGTTGAATACTGGCTCAAGAGCGTGAAGGGCGGTTACGAAAAAATTAAAGACGATGGCACCGGCCAGCTTCTTCCCGAGGACAACTGGGTATGGTCGCCCCAGGGCCTGATCAACATGCATTATCCGGAGATGTGGGGATACGTTCAGTTTTCCAACAGGCTGCCGGGCAAGGGGCGAGAGAGGTTCATCAACCAACCTGAAGAGAAAATTAAATGGGCCCTGCGCAAGATATATTACCGGCAATGGCGCAAATTCCAGACTGACGGATTTTTTGCCGACGGCCTGGAGGCGCTCGAGTTGGCAAAGGATAAAGACTTAAAAATAAAAAACTGGGATTTTCCTCCCGTCATCCGGACTACGCTGACCATGTTCGAGGCCATCTATAGCCGCAAATCGGGCGAAAGATGGCATATCAGACATGACGGCCTGGTCTGGAAAAGCGGGGCCGAAGCTTCGGCCAAAAAGTGAATTCTCCAAGGATGGTGCCGACATGAAAAGCATGAAAATAATCGCGGTTCTGGCCATGTTCATGTTTATTGACTTGAATATGTGGCCGGCGGTCAAGAAGACAGGGGCAGGGGATTTGCCCAAAGTGAGACCTGAGGATGCCGGCATGTCATCCGCTCATCTCTCTTATCTCGACGCCATAGTCAAGGAAGCCATTGACCGTAAAGATTTTCCGGGTGCGGTGTTGATCGTCACTCGGCGCGGCAATGTCGTTTACCGCAAGGCCTTTGGCTATAGCCGCCTGCTTCCGGAAATGGAGCCGATGCGGGAAGACATGATTTTTGACCTGGCCTCGGTCACCAAACCGGTGGCCACGGCGACTTCGGTCATGATTCTGGTCGAGCGCGGCCGGATAAGGTTGTGGGACAAGGTCAAAGACTTTGTTCCGGAGTTCGTTCCCTACTTAAAGGAGGGAGGATTCCCAGGCGAAGACGCCCGTCTCTATCATCTCCTGACCCATACGTCCGGGCTACCGCCGTATATCGACGAGAAAGAAGCAGCCGCGGCTGTTGGCGATCCGTGTTCAACCGTCGATCTGGTCGGTATGATCGCCGGGCTACGCAAGGAATCGGAGCCGGGCCAGGCCTTTGTCTATAGCTGCTTGAATTACATCACTTTGGCCCACATAATTAAACAGGTCAGCGGCCAGGACCTGGCCGAATTCTCTGCTGAAAATATATTCAAGCCTCTTGGAATGACCAGGACTTTTTTCAATCCGCCTGAAGATTTGCGCAGGATGTGCGTTCCGACCCAAGTTGTTTCAGGGGTAGTTTTGCAGGGAGTGGTTCATGATCCCCTGGCCAGATTGCAGGGCGGTATATCCGGCAATGCAGGCCTTTTTTCCACGGCCGACGATCTGGCCGTATTCTCGCAAATGCTCCTCAATAAAGGCTCATGGAATAAAAAGACAATTTTGGGGCCCCTGACCGTCGAACGGATGCTCGAGATTTATCCGAAAGTCCAGGCCTCGGGCCGGGGACTGGGGTGGGATTTTTCTTCCGATTATGCCACCGTCGGAGGAGATCTTTTCAATCCCGGTTCTTTCGGCCATTCCGGCTACACCGGGACATCGATCTGGATAGACCCGTCGACGGGGATATCGGTGATTTTCCTGACCAACCGGGTCCACCCCGACGACGGAGGCCAGATTATTTCGATGAGAAGCCGGGTGGCCAATATAGTTGCCGCTTCGATTTCCAGAAAATGACCGTTCGACCGTTTCATCGTTATATTTTGACTTTCCGGAAACGTTGTGTTATTTATGACCGGAATTAAGGGAATGAGCGTTCAACTAGAGAAGGAAATCCAGCTTAGATCGAAACGCTGCTACGAATTGCTTGGCGATTCAATAGCGGCCTTCGAGAATTACCTCGATCCGTCAAAGCCGTTGGCCGACCCGATTTATTACCGGGCCAGGAACCTGCTTAAAGAGGGCAAAGCTTACTTCGATCAGACGCTGCAGCACGCCAAGAAACTTCTCGGGCCTGTTCCGATATATGCCACCAGGGAATTTGAGAATTGGCGGGAGCAGGTTCTGGTCGAAAACAGAATAATCGTCAAGGGCGAGGCGGTGGAGGAAATTCTATCGGAGCTCCAATCCGATGAACTCGTTAATCTTATGATGAATCCCGAAGAAGTCAGGGCGTATATTGAAGCCAGTTTCGCCACTCAGAAAACAGGCAAAAGGAAGCTGGCCAACATTAAGGTCAGGATGATAATCGACAGGTTGGCCACAATACTCTTCCGGGCCCAGGAACTTCAAAAAAAGGCCCAACAGAAGCAGCAGGGGATGGTTATTTGAATACTTACCGGCCGGCACTTGGCCCGGCCATATATTCACGTTAAGAATTCCTCGGTTTCCTCAGCGCTTTTGGGGCGGCTGAAGAGATATCCCTGAACCAGTTGGCAGCCGAGATCCTTCAGTACGTCCAATTGCGACTGCTTTTCTACTCCTTCGGCGATGACCGAGAGATTGAGCTTTCCGGCCAGCCGAATAATCGACTTGACTATTTCGAATATTTCGTTGCCCGGTGATAAGGCCGCGACGAAACTGCGGTCTATCTTCAATCCGCTCACCGGCAGCCGGTGAAGATAATTCATCGAAGAAAAACCCGTCCCGAAGTCGTCTATGAAAACGCGGATATTCATTCTTCTCAGCTGCTTGATTATACTCGCTGCCCGGTCGAAGTCGCGCATGACTGAGCTTTCGGTTATTTCCAGGATGAGTGAGGAGGGATCAAGTCCGGTTTCATCCAGAATCTGCCGGACTTCAGCCGTAAACCTGCCGGCCAATTGCCTGGCGGAAATGTTGATGCTCAACCCGAAGTCATGTTCCCGCCCATATTTGGCCAGCCAGTTTCTCATTTGGAAACAGGTTTGGCGCAAAACCCAGTTACCGATGGGTATAATTAATCCGTTTTCTTCCGCCAGGGGTATGAAATCTCCCGGCATGACCAGGCCTTCGGTTGGGTGTTGCCAGCGAATAAGGGCTTCCAATCCGGCTGTTTTGGCTGTTTGGGCATTGATGATCGGTTGATAATGGATGACGATTTCGTTTTTGGCCAGGGCGTGCCGTAAGTCGGATTCGAGTTTGTGGCGGTTCAAGGTAATTTCCCTCATGGCTTCCCTGAAAAAAACCGCCCTGGCCCGCCCGTCTCTCTTGGCCTGGAACATGGCGATGTCGGCATCCCTGAGAAGATGTTGGGGATTCTGATAATCAGGCCGGGCAATGCAGATGCCGAGACTTCCTGTGACGAACTTTTTCTGCTCCTGGAGTGGGAATGGGGAGTCGAAGATGCTCTGGATACGGGCGGCCACAGTCTTAGCTTCTTTAACCGACTTGACATCATCGATTATTATAGCGAACTCGTCGCCGGACCAACGGGCAACCGTATCTCCGAATCTGACACAGCCCAGAAGCCTGAAGGCGACGGATAGCAGGAGCTGGTCGCCGGCCTGGTGTCCGATGCGGTCGTTAATGCTTTTAAAACGGTCGAGATCGAGAAAGAAGACTGCGAATCGGTAAGACCGGCGCCTTCTCAACCTGGCGAATGAGACATTCAGGCGGTCGATGAAAAGTGCCCGGTTGGGCAGCTTGGTCAGAGGATCGTGAAACGCGTCGAATATGAGTTGTTCTTCGAGAGACTTGTAAGAAGTAATGTCAACCCAGTAACCTATGAATTCTCTGGGGGTGCCGGCGGCATCGAAGTCGACGCGCATTTCGTCCCTGATCCAGACATATTCGCCGTTGGCGTGCTTCATCCTGTATTCGATAGTATCGGAAACCGCAGAAGGCAGGCCGGCCAGCCTCTCCAGCAGGTCCTGCTTATCATCCGGATGAACTGAATTCAGCCAGGCGGTCGGATTAGCCAGGAGGGATTCGGGCTCAAGGCCGAGAAGGGAGCGGATACCGGCACTGACGAAAGTGGTTTCCCAGGGCTGGGAGGGACGGCAGGAAAAAATCACCCCGGGATTGGACATAACCAGATGCTCAAGCCTGGCCTTGGCAGCCAGTACTATCTCCGGGTTTTCATCATCTATGGGTGTGTCTCTCCAGAAGCGGTTTATGATTGGCTTTAATGTCAGGGAATAATCAAGCCGGTCATCGGCGGCTTTGCCTTCCAGGGCAGGTCTTTTTCTCTTTCTTCGCACATCCATTCTAATCATTAGTCGTCTAAAATATGACCGGGTTGAGTGCCTTGAGCCGGTTCCGGGAAAGATCGGGCCGGCCAGATCGCCGAAGTGGGTACTTCAGCTGTCCGAATTTTGAGATTATCGGAAACCGACGAAAGTGTTAATCCTCTCCAGAGGTGATTTTAGAGAGGATAACTGACCGGAGAAAAAAACGGACAAAACAAATCGGGGAAGGGCAGGCCTCTCCCTGGGCGAGCCTACAAGAAAATTTGAGTGCCGGCTAATCGGTCAATATCTGTTTCAGGATATCGACCAGGTCCAGAGCGTAATCTATTTCCGCCATCGGGATCTTGCCGGCTTCGGCAATCTTGTTGAACCTGCCGTCTTTGTTACTGTCCTTGGTTACCACGATGAAGTCGGCCTTGGGGGCTACGGCGTCGATCATCCTTTCGTTGTCGCTTCCGGGTACTCCGCGCTTGGCTTCCCCGCCGATATGAACTGCGATGACCGCTATTCCGTTATTCTTGCAGTAATCGATGGCCTTTTCGAGCCGTGCTTCTTCGGCTTCCAAGGTCAGGCCCGAAGCGCCCATGCCCTTCATGCTGGCGCCGATGGCAAAGATGACCGTTTTGTAAGGAGTTCCCGCGGGATATTTGGCCTGGTCGATGTAGGATTCGACGTGAAAGCCGACATCCGATTCACGGCCGCCCAGACCGACTCCTTCGGCTATGATTTCAGGAGTGGGAACGTCGCAGTAATCATACTTTATGGCTGCTTCGTCCAGGACGATGTTAAGAGTGGTGACGTCCGGACTCTGCCCGGCAGAGGTCGTCAGGACGGGAAGACCCGCCTTGGGATATTGTTGGGGCGCGGCAACCAGCAAACAGACGAATATGATTGCCGCAGAAAATAAAAGGATTGCTTTTTTCATGTTCGTACTCCCGTTTATTTGTCCATAAGAATGTCGAAAGCCTCGACTGCCTTCTTCCACCATTCGGGTTGGACCGGTCTGTTCCTGTAGTAGGTCCGTTTTACGGTATCGTAAATGAACATGTGGTTATATTTCACCAAAAGATCGTCGCCGAGCTTCCACCAGGCTTTGATCACCTTATTGGCGTTATCAACGCAGAACTCGGTCAGATAGCGGGTTGCTGCAGCTGTTCCTTTTTTGGAAAGTTCGAGCGCCTTTTTATCTATTTCAGGTATGCTGGCGATGATTTTGGCTTCGTATTTGGTCTGGGCGGCCGCGACGTCCTGGATAGCTTCAGAGTAGACGGGTTGAACATGAAAGTCCGTATAGTCGAAGGCCCAGCGCGCCGAATCCCGGCTGAATATCCAATGATCCCCGACCTGGAATGATTTTGGTAATTCGGTCACACCGGCGTAAAAAGGCATGTAACAAGCCGTATCCTGAGAGCCGAAAGCGATCCAAACCAAGCCGCCTATCTGGTCCGGCAGCCACGATCTGCCCTGGGTCACGGTGGTGTATTCAGCCCGTCCGTCGTCGATAACCCGGGTTTGCCTGTAAAGATTGGGATTTTTAAACGGTCCGCCTCTGATTCCCTTGACCGGGTCGAAAGGAGTGCCGTAGCTCCGGTCCCTGGTCAGGGCCATGACGTCCTGAACCGAAAGTTTTTTGTCGGGTTTGACCGAGAAGGGAAAGTCCATATTGGCTGTCTCAGGCTTGAATTTGCGCGAGGGAGCGACCAGATCGAAGAAACGCCACATTCTTTGGATGCGGCCCCTGGTGCTTGCGGCGCTGCCCTCGCTCGGCGAATAAGCCTTCTTCCAGCTGAAAGACTGGCCGCTCTTGGGATCATACAGTCCGTTTTCGACGGCGAACGATACCACGTGTTCGGAAGCCATGAAATAATCTTTGTTATTCAGGTCGATCTCGCCGATGCGAGACTCGTTGGGGCAGACGCTGACGTGGTCGTCGGGGACGCGTTGGGCGGACCAGATGGCCCCGGGTTTGCCGCTGTCCGGCTTCCAGAGCGGGCCGACGGGTATGATCTCGAATATCCAGACCTCCCGGGGATCGGCCACGGCCAGCATCTCGCCGTCGTCATGGAAGCCATAGCCGTATTTTTCGGCTAACGAGCCCATGAGCTGGATGGCTTGGCGGGCCGTCGAAGCCCTTTCCATGGCCAGCAGGGTCAGCATGGTCAGGTCAAGGGCCGGGGTCTGGGTCGGGTTCCTGAGCTTTCTCTGGCAGCCGATGGTCGACTCGCCGATGGCCACCTGCCGGTCATTGATGTAGCCGAACGAGCCGTGATGGTAACCATAAGTATGCGGCACCTGCGGGATCTCGAGGCCGGTGAAATCTTTTTTGATCAAATCCCACTTCAGCCCTTCCGAAGGCGGCCAGGTCCTGTACTGGGAAATGTGGTAGATTTTCCTGGTCGAACCCGGCTTGTGGTCGGCGGCCGGCACGTGCCGCCAGGTCCAGTCGCATATCCCGCAGTCGCAGGTATGGGTGGTCATGGTCGAGCCGTCCGCCGAGGCGTCCTTGCCGACCAGGATCGAAGTGCAGGATTCCAGCCCGGCGGTTTCGGCCGTGGCGGTAAATTCCTGCCAGTCGCTTAAAGCCGGCCCGGAGGACATAATCCTGGCCGTAAGGAAACCGGCCAGAAATAAAACCAAAGCCCCGAGCCCGATTCGCACGTTTTTCTTGCTCATGATTTTCTCTCCCGTACGATCCAATTACGGATCATTTTTTCTTTTCGTTATCGGACAATACATCTATGGCCTTGACGGCTTTCTCCCACCAGGGTACGCCGGCCGATGGAAGGCGGCCGGTCCTTCTCTTATTTGTATCGTACATTGAAAGGTGGTTGTATTTGACCCAGAGGTCGTCCCCAAGTTTCCACCAGGCATCGATAACGTTCCCGGCGTTGCTGAGACAGTAGTCCGTCAGGAAGCGATAAGCTTTTTTCGGGTTCTCTTTGTATAATTCCTGGGCCTGGCGGTCGATATCGGCCGTCCGGGCCACCGCCTCGCCTTCCCATTTATTCTGGGCTGCCTTGACGTCCTCGATAGCTGAATTGTAAACGACCTGGGTATGAAAATCTACGTAGTCGAAGGCCCAGCGGGCAGCCCGGCGATCGAGAACGAAGTGATCGCCGATCGTGAAAGATTCGGGTATGGCCTGAACGCCGCCATAGAACGGGATATAACAGGACGTGTCCTGAGCTCCGAGAGCCACCCAGACTATGCCGCCTATCGGATCGGGCAACCATGACCGGCACTGGGTCAGGGTTGTGTATTCGACGTTAGCCACGCTTATGAGACGCGTGCCTTTGTAGTAGTTGGGATTCTGGAAAGGGCCGCCTCTGATACCCCTTACAGGATCGAAAACCGCGCCCTGGGACTTGTCACGTGTCAGGGCCATGACGTCCTGGACGGAAAGTTTTTTGTCGGGCCTGACCGAGAAAGGGAAGTCCATATCGGGTGTTTCGGGCTTGAATTTGACTGAGGGAGCCACCAGATCAAAGAAGCGCCACATTCTGGATCGGCGCCCGGCCGAGCTCACGGCACTGCCCTCGGCCGGCGAATAGGCCTTCTTCCAGTTGAAAGGCCGGCCGCTCTTGGGATCATACAGTCCGTTTTCGACGGCGAACGATACCACGTGTTCGGAAGCCATGAAATAATCTTTGCTATTCAGGTCGATCTCGCCGATGCGAGACTCGTTGGGGCAGACGCTGACATGGTCGTCGGGGACACGTTGGGCGCACCAGACTGCCCCGGGTTTGCCGCTGTCCGGCTTCCAGAGCGGGCCGACGGGCATGATCTCGAATATCCAGACCTCCCGGGGATCGGCTACGGCCAGCATCTCGCCGCCGTCGTTATAGCCATAACCGTACTTTTCGGCCAATGAGCCCATGAGCTGGATGGCTTGGCGGGCCGTCGAAGCCCTTTCCATGGCCAGCAGGGTCAGCATGGTCAGGTCAAGGGCCGGCGCAGGTGTCCGGTTGGAAATCTTCCTGACGTTGCCGATGGTCGACTCGCCGATGGCCACCTGCCGGTCATTTATGTAGCCGAAAATAGAATGCAGATAACCATGAGTATGCTCGGGTTCCGGGATCTCCAAACCCGCAAAATCTTTTTTGATCAAATCCCATTTCAGGCCTTCCGACGGCGGCCAGGCCTTGATTTGATTGATATGATATATCTTTCTTGTTGAACCCGGCTTGCGGTCGGCAGCCGGGACGTAGCGCCAGGTAAAATCGCAGATCCCACAGTCGGCGGCATGCGTCGTCATGGTTGAGCCGTCGGCCGAAGCATCCTTGCCGACGATAATTACCGTGCAGCCTTCTGGAACTGCTTCGCTTTGGCTGGCGGGGTAATTTCCGGTCGGGCCTGAAATCAGCAGTATGATTGCCAGACCGATGATCACCACCGGCAGTTTTTTAAGTCGACTGGTTTTTGGCTCTAAAAAAATCAAGAACCACCTCCCGCGCTAAGAGCATTACCAACCGCATCTTACTATAAAGAAATTTATTCTTTAACGACTTTTTCAGACGGAAAGGTCGAAGGATCGAGAAAAAAACTGCCGAGCCCTTTTTCTATGATCTGGCCGTAACGCGGCACGTTCTGTACGGAGATGGTCCTCGCTTGATTTTTCCTTGAGTATTGACGGAGCAATTCAAGGATAACGGAACAATGCTGGCCGACTCTTTTATCCATTGGCCAGCCCGATTCGTCATAGGGTACGAATAGTTTTCTCTTGGCTGAGAGCTTGAGTAAGAAAGGATCTTTTCCATCGAGCAGCAGACGCTCGGTCTTGGGCCCGGTCGGTTGGTCGAGGAAGGCGATCGGGGCTTCGAGGAGAAAAGGCAGGGTTTCAGAGTAATCTCCTATTTCACGGTGGGATAGCCCCCTGAATCCGGGTGGAGAAGGCTCGACATGATTTTCGAATCCTTCTCTGGCCTTAACCGTCAAAACGGCCATGGTCGCGATTTTAAGGGATTTATCCGGGGCGACTATGCAATTGGTGACAGGGAACATGGTTTCGGCGCCATGCATATCTACGGCCAGGTCTATGGATTCCTTTCTCATCAGTTCCATGGCTCCGAAAGTCACTCTTTCCATGAGCGGCCCGTCCGGTCTTCCTGGCCAGGTTCTGTTGGTGTTTCTGACGTCGATGTAGGATAAAAGCTGCTTTTCGGGATAGTGGATGTAAACATCCGGGTCGGGCCACTGATCTAGCGGCGAAGCATCGCGATTCCCCATCCTGAATTTTTTTTCTCCCCATGAAGTCTTGATGCTGAAATAAAGCGGGTAGCCGTCGCCCGCCCTGGTATTGAGGCTGGCGCTGCGGTTAAAAAAGGGAATGACGTAAAGAACGCCCTGCTCAACGACCGCGTTTTCGACGAAGATAAGAGCGGCCAGGGCAGCTTCGGGTTCGTTGGCGTGAGTCCCGCCCATAATGAGCGCTTTACCGCCGGGCAGCTTGCCGCGTAATACATATACATTTGTGTCGGCCTTAGTGCCTCGCAATCCGGGCGAGTAATCGCTAAGGCGGAAAACTGAACTAACGCCCGGCCCCATGACCACAGGCGTTTTGTAGGCCCGGTGTTTAGACAAAGGAAGGCCGCCGGCCAGGGCGATGAAAATGAAAATTATCGCGGCTACCAGCTTGAATGTGAAGCCTTCTTTCATTTCACATCCTCACTTGAATCTCAAAAGTCTGAGGAGGAAAGGGAGCATGACCAAAAGATATAGAACCGCTTGGTCCCGCTCGGTTTTCTTGGTTTTTAAAAAACTCAGGCCGAGAACGATTAAAAGGAAGGCGCTTATCAAATAATAAAAAAAGCTTATGATATTCATCGTCCAGCCTCACATGCTCCAGCCGACGAGGAATGAAAGCTTGGAGCTGAATATGATCATAGCCATCCCGGCCGCGGTTATGACCAGCCAGGGAAGCCAGGTGGCCAGGAGGAACTCCCGGTAGGAACCCTTGTATCCGGATACCATGTTACTCAGCCGGCCGATAAGAGCAGTCGGCGGCAGGCCGTCTCCAAGCGGCCAGAGAAGACTCAAGCCGGCCATGACCACGGTCGCGTGATATCCTATTGAGTCGAGGGACCAGACCAGGGGGATGCCGAGAATAGCGGCAGCGCCGTAGGTCAGGATGCCTTCCGAAACGGGGATAACGAAGGGCAGTATTATGAACAAGGCCAGCAGAGGCATAGATATCAGGGCGTAGGAGAGAAGTCCCCTTACTCCGGTAGCCGTCATAATTTGTTGCAGCATACCAACCGCTATCATGGTGGCCAAAAGAGGCAGCAGCATGCGGACCGTGTTAAGCGAGAGAGACATGAAGTTCAGTTTTTTAGGGCTCAGCACAAAGGCGGCCGCGCAGGCGACGGCGAATTCCAGGGGAAGGCCAAAAAACGGCATACCGAATGGTTCTATCCTATAAAGAACAACCAGTCCGAAGAAGATCACGAAAGGTATAGACAGCCGCCACCAGTTCATTCCTTTGACCGGGACGGGTACTTGCCCCTTTTCAAACTCGGGCTTGGGCTGCCTTTTCCAGCCCAGGGCAAAGACCGCAAAAGTGCCGAGCAAAAGAACCGGAATGCCCAGGGTGAATTCAAAGCCGACATAGGGAATAGCCGTTCCGGCACAAAGGATCATGGCCCAAATATTGACTGGTGGGGCAGCGGCACTTAGCCCGGCCAGGATGAAGAGAAGGGCTGCGGTTCTTCGGGTCGGAATGTCAAGTTGTCGCAAGGCCTTGGCCACTGGTGCGCCCACCACCAAGAGTGATACGCTTCCGGCCCCGGTCAGGGCTCCCGGGATGAGCACTATCAGCATGAGAATGATAAGGACAAAGAACCTTCTTTTGCCGAAGGTCCGCATGGTTGAGCTGACCAGGTAGTCGACTCCGCCGGATTCATTGACCACGGTCATAAACAGAGTAGCCGTAAAGAACACCAGGATAACGTCGAGATAAGTAAAGGACCCCTCAACGAGGTGCCGCGGCAGGTCAGAAAGCATGGGGGTTCGGAAGAAAACGCCGGCCAGGCCGCCGCATACTGCCGACACGAAGAGACTCAACTCAACCGATAGGCGGGCCCAGGCCTTGGCTATTGTATAGGCTATGACGATTACAGCGAGAACTATATATATATGCGTGATCATCGGTTGAACCAGGATGTTACTTCAATATACCCGTCCGGTCAAGCACCTATGGCATTAACCTGATTTGACTGGCATTTCTATTGCGGCTTATAGACAAATGCCTGGAATTTAGCTATTATTGAATACGGAAAGGGGTCGAAAGGAGTTAAGACCCATGGAAAAAATGAACTCCATCCACCTTGAAACTATCCTGAATAAGGTTTCGACAGGGATATCGCTGCGTTTCAGGAGGAGAAAAATGACTGCTCGCCGGTCGATGAGTAAAGCTTTTTCGGCCATTATCGCTCTCGCCTTTTTCCTGGCAACCGTGAATCCGGTCCCGGCCCAATACTACGGACGTAACAAGGTTCAGTACCGGAGCTTTGACTTTCAGATCATGAAGACCCAGCATTTTGACATTTATTTTTATCTGGCCAGTGAAGAGACCGTTAAACTGGCTGCTATTATGGCTGAGAGGTGGTATTCACGCCTGTCGCGAATGTTCAACCACGAGTTAAAAGGCCGGCAGCCGCTGATCCTTTACGGAAGCAGCCCGGAATTCCAGCAGACGACGGTCATCGCCGAACAGATGGGCGAGGGAACGGGTGGCGTTACCGAATCTTTTAAGCGCCGCGTTGTTCTTCCTTACGGGGTCTCGCTGGGCGAAACCGATCATGTCATCGGTCACGAGCTCGTTCACGCCTTTCAGTACGACCTGATGTCGCAGGGCCATTCCGACGACCGCCGTATGAACGATATCGGCCTGCGTATTCCCCTTTGGTTCATAGAGGGGATGGCCGAGTACCTGTCAATTGGCCCATATGATCCCAACACATCGATGTGGATGAGAGAGGAAGTCAAAAAAGACAAGTTGCCCCAAATCTCGAAACTAGAAAACTCATATAAATATTTCCCTTACCGTTGGGGTCAGGCGCTGTGGGCCTACATAACGGGCCGATGGGGTGACGAGGTCGTCGGCAAGATAATGAAAACCGTGGGCCGGAGCGGCGACTACCAGGTCACCATAGAAGGCCTTCTCGGTACTAAGTTCAAACAACTTGCCGCTGACTGGCACAAGGCCATGCAGGATGCTTATAAACCTGTTCTGGAAAAGACCCAGGCCGCGGATAAGTTGGGCCGGATCGTTTTCGCGGGAACGGAAAGCAACGCCTACAATTTATCTCCTTCGCTCAGTCCCGACGGCCGGGAAGTCGTTTTCCTTTCCAGCCGTGACATGTTTTCCATTGACATTTTCCTGGCCGACGCCGAGACGGGAAAGATAAAAAAGAAAATCGTTTCGACCGCCGTCGATCCGCACTTCGAAAGCATACAATTCATCAAGTCGGCCGGCGCCTGGAACGCTTCCGGCGATAAATTCGTCTTTTCCGGCGCGGCCAAGGGGCGTCCGATTTTGACCATCATCGACATGAAGAGGGGCAAAACCGAGAAGGAGATCCCTTTCCCGGAATTGGGCGAGATCCTCAGCCCTTACTGGTCCCCAGACGGCAGATACATCGTCTTTTCGGCTTTGACCGGAGGGGCCTCGGACATTTTCATTTACGAAATGGAAACCAATTCGCTCAAGCAGGTAACCAAAGACCTATACGGGGACATCCAGCCGGTCTGGTCACCGGACGGAAAGAAAATTGCTTTCGCCACCGAGCGGTTTTCGGCCAACCTGAAATGGGCCGAATCAGGGAATTATGAAATAGGCCTCTTCGACGTGGCCAGCGGCGAGATCGAAAAGCTTCTGGCCTTTCCCCAGGGCAAAAACATAAATCCGCAATGGACTGGCGATTCCAAGAGTCTGTATTTCATTTCCGATCAGAACGGAAAAACCGACCTTTACCGGATCGAAGTCGAGTCGGGAAAGATTTTCCAAGTAACCAACATCGAATCCGGAATTAGCGGCATAAGCGATTTGAGCCCGGCGATTTCCTTCGCCCAGGGCGGGCAAAGACTTTTTCTGAGTTTCTTTGACCGGGATTATCACTCCATTCTCGCTATCGATGACCAGGCCGTTCTCGAAGGGCAGGCGTTTCTGGCCCAGTTCGAGCGGAATCCCGGCTTGCTGCCGCCCAGGGTTCAGCCGGAAGGCGCGCTTCTCGGCTTGTTGCGCAATCCGCTTTTCGGCCTGCCGAAGGACACGGATTTCGCGATTGCGGACTACAAGCCAAAGCTGACCCTGGACTATGTGACTCCTCCGTCATTGGCCGTGGGCGTCGACCGGTACGGAACTTACGGAGCCGGCGGCATATCGGCGTATTGGAGCGACATGCTCGGCTACCATACGATCGTCACGACCGCTTTGACCGGGCCTCAAATCGTCGATACTTCGGCTGTCCTGGCTTATCTTAACCTTCGCAAACGGTTTAACTGGGGAGTTGCCGGCCAGCGTCTGGTCTATCCGTATCCTTATTATTACCTCTACGAGGACGAATTCGGCGGTGAGCCTGCGATCATAGAGGTCGAAGATATATACAGGATAATAAACAACGATATTTCTTTGTTTGGATCTTACCCGTTGAATCAGGTAAGGCGGTTCGAATTGAGCGCCGGCTTCCGGAATATAGGCTTCAGCAGGACGCTCTATACCCGTGTTTATTCGTTGTATGACGGTTCGTTAATCTTCAACGGCAAGGAAAAGGGCGACGCCCCTGACTCCATCAGTTACGGCTATCTGACCCTGTCGCATTATTATGACACGGGTATTTTCGGAGCCACCAGTCCGATACTAGGACAGAATTACGGGATTTCATTCAACCAGACTTTAGGTCAGCTTACCTACAGCACGGCCGTGGTTGATTTCAGAAAGTATCTCATGCCCTTCAGGCCGGTCACCCTGGCCTTCCGCGCCCTTCACTACGGAAGATACGGCTCGGATGCCGAAGACGACAGGCTTTATCCGATTTACATCGCTTACTGGGATCTGGTCAGAGGCTATGAATCTTTCACTTCCGAGGAATATTCCGACGGTTTAGGCTTCGATTACAACCGGCTTTTCGGCAGCAAGATGCTTGTGGCCAATGTTGAACTGCGCTTCCCTCTGCTCAAGGTGCTGGGCATAGGTAAAGGGTATTACGGCGCCTGGCCGCTCGAATTCTTCGGCTTTTACGACTGGGGCATCGCCTGGGCCGACGAGCCGGGTTATTGGTGGGGAGGAACGACAAACGAGGACGTCCGTGCCTGGTTTGCCGGCGGAAACCGGAGACCGATATCAAGTACGGGAATTGGCATCAGAACCAACCTGTTCGGCATGCTCATTCTGGGTTTGAACTACGTCTATCCGATATCGAGACCGGAAAGAGGCTGGCATTTTCAGCTCAGCTTGAGCCCCGGCATCTGAGCATCTGAATCGGACGGTATATCCGGGCTGTCCAGAGAAACTGAGATTCAGTCTGGTTTGAAATGCTCGAAGCCCCGGCCCTCTAGTTTCATTCTTTGCCCGTTTTTGAAATACCTCAGACCGGAGCTTTTGCCGGTGATCCGGCCCACCGAATACAGAGGCCGGCCGAATTCTCTTCGAAAATCGGCGGCAAGGCGTTTGATGAGTTGTGGATCGACCGTGGCCAGCAAGCAGTAGTCTTCTCCGCCTTTGGCCGCGGTTTCCAGAGGGTCTGCGCAGAGGCCCTTGGCTTTTCGAAGAAGGGGAGGAGAGACGGGAAGTTTTTCAAGATAAATCTCAGCTCCCGAACCGGAACTTTCCATTATTCTCCGTATATCCGAGTCAAGCCCGTCCGAGACGTCCATCATGCTCCTGACAGCCCGCCTGGCCGCCAACCAACTGCCTTCGGACAGTTCCGGTTCGGGGCGATTATGTTTGCGGATTAGATAACGGGCGTCACGATCGAGAGCCAAGTCGTTCAGAAGTGTCGATAGGCCGGCGTTCGAATCACCTACGTAATTGGTAAGCACTATTACGTCTCCCTCCATGGCATTGCTCCGGTACTTTATCCTGTTCTTGAAGGCGCTTCCAGTTACAGCTATATTTATGACTAATCCGAATCCGGAACGGGTCGTATCACCGCCGACTATGCCCACTTCGTATTTGTCTGCGATAGCCTTCATCCCCTTGTAAAATCCGTCCAGGAACTCGACCGACGTTTGCGGCGGAATAGCTAGCGAGACGAAGGCCCATTCAGGACGGCCGCCCATGGCCGCTATGTCGCTCAGATTCACGGCCAGGGACTTATGGCCGAGGTCATGGGCCTTTATCTTGGGAAGCATAAAATGGGTACCCTCGACCAGCATGTCCGTAGTGACCAAAAGGCATTTACTGCCGGTTAAGGGAATTACGGCGCAATCATCCCCGATCCCGGCTGCGCCTGGAGGTAAACGCTTCTTGAGGAAGCGGTTTATGCGGTTGATGAAGCCGAACTCGCCTATGGCAGTGATTTTCAAGTCTGATTCTCACCTTTCAGCTGGCTGGCGGATTCCACGATGCGGCGCAGCCGCCGGGCCGCTTCCTCGGGATCTGAAGCCTGGCAGATGGCTGATACTACTGCTATGCCGTCGGCCCCGGCCTTGAGTACCCGGGCGGCATTGGTTTCGTTTATGCCGCCTATGGCCACGAGCCGGTGATTTGTCAGTCTTTTGACTTTTTTAAGACCGTCAAGACCCAGAGCCGGCGCCGTGTCGGTTTTCGTGGGAGTCAGGAAAACCGGACTGGCCGCGATATAGCTGACGTCGAAGCTCGAGGCTCGAGCCGTCTGATCGGGATTTTCGACCGAGATTCCAATGATCGCCTCCGGCCCGAGGATTTTGCGGCCGTCGTCGTAAGACATATCTGTCTGGCCCAGATGGACGCCGTCGGCGCCTGCGGCCAGGGCGACGTCGACGCGGTCGTTGATTAAGAGAGGAACTCCGGAATCAGCAAGCGTATTTTTCAGGAGCCGGGCTTGACGGATGAATTCCCGGGTCGAGGCCGTTTTCATTCGCAGTTGAACGGCCGTAACACCGCCCATTACGGCCCGGACCACCGTGTCTTCAAGTGATCTGCCGGCCAGACAGTCAAGGTCAGCGACCAGGTAGAGCGAAAAGTCGAACTTAATATCAGCCATCACTCTTTTCTGCTCTTATTCTTTCTTTCAGGTCTCTGAGTGCCAGATTGTAAAGCGCATCAAGGAAATGGATTTGAAAAGTTCCGGGTCCGGCGGCTTTTTCGGCTGCGATCTCACCGGCTATGCCCATTACGATCATCGCATGGGTAGCGGCTTTGAAGATAGACGGATTAACGGCCGCGAATACTCCGGTTAAGGCCGAAGCCGTGCAGCCCAAGCCGGTTACCCTGGGCATCATGGAGTGGCCGTTGCCGACTACAGCCGTGAGATCCTTTTTTATTATCATATCCTTGGCCCCGCTGATACTGACCGTGAGATCGAACTTTTCAGACAGGATCCGGGCTACATCAACTGCTTCCTCGGGACGGTGAAGGCTGTCGACTCCTTTCGTCCGGCCACCCCGCGTTTGAAGGGACATTATTTCTGAAGCGTTGGCCCGGACGACGGCCGGCCTGCCTTCGGAAACCAGCATCAGAGCGGTTGATGTCCTGTATCTCGTGGCGCCGGCTCCGACTGGATCCAGGACTACGGGGATATTTTTTTTGCCGGCCCTGGACATGGCCTTTCGCATGGAAGCCACCCAGGGCGGGGAAAGGGTCCCGATGTTTATAACGAGAGCCGAGGCCAGACCGATCATATCTTCGATTTCTTCGGCGGCGTGAGCCATGACAGGAGAGGCTCCGATGGCCAGAAGGGCGTTGGCGGTCGTATTCATGACGACGTAGTTGGTTATATTATGGATGAGAGGCGATCTCTCATGGATCTTTTCGATGTCCTCCCACACTTCGGATGGATCAATCGGGATCATGCTTCCTCCTTTCCGGATGCCAAAGCCGTTCAGGAGTTCGGCCTGATGGGGAAGGTTACTTGAATCGTCGGACGATAAAACCGTCTCCCTACGCTGGCACGACCCAGATCAGGTTCTAAGGGTTTTTCTCAGCCCGGTCCGGATTCGCCTCCGGGCACCCCTGAGCGGCTATCCGCCTCTCGGCGGCGCAAATAAAAAGATAGAATAAAAACGTTGCGGAGTCAAGGCTTTGCCGGAACCTGACCAGGATATGCCTGGTTTCGCGATTGACCCAGAGCATTATTGCGTACTGGCTGTTTCATCTGTTATAGTAGAGGTTAGCAAGGAGGTGGGTCATGTCCTATCGAAAAGCGCAAAAGATCATTTCCGGGCTGGCTTTAGCCGCGCTCCTCATATGGGCAGCCTCGTGTGCGATAAACCCCGTGACGGGGAAAAAGGAGTTCATGTTGCTTTCGGCCAGTGACGAGCTGGCCCTCGGACAGCAAACCGATCCCGAAATCATTAAATCCTACGGTTTATATAATGATCAGGTTCTCGGCGGTTATATTGACGGAGTCGGGAACCGGTTGGGAAAGCTAACCCATCGTCCTGAGCTGGCCTATTCGTTCAAAGTCCTCGATAGCCCGGTAGTCAACGCTTTTGCCGTGCCCGGCGGATTCGTTTACCTGACCCGGGGCATCCTGGCTTATCTCAATGACGAAGCCGAGCTGGCCGGGGTGATGGGCCATGAGCTCGGCCACATCTCGGCCCGGCACAGCGCGAAACAATACAGCAAGGCCCAGGCCGCCCAGTTGGGTCTTGGACTGGGGGCCGTCTTGTCGAAAACTTTTCGAAAGTACGCCGGTCTGGCTGAGATCGGCATGGGACTTCTTTTTCTAAGCTTCAGCCGGGAAAACGAGCGCCAGGCCGATGAGCTAGGCGTGCTCTATTCGTCCAGAGCCGGTTACGACGCCCGCCAGATGGCCAACATGTTCGTCACCCTGGAGCGGTTGAATCCGGGGGCTGGCAAAGACGGGTTGCCGGCCTTTTTCTCGACCCATCCGAATCCGCCCGATCGCGTCGCGGCCGTCAATAAGGATGCCCAGGATTGGAGGACTCAGAATCCGCAAAGCGGACTGGCGATAAACCGCAACGAATATCTGCGGCGTCTCGACGGCCTGGTCTTTGGTGAAGATCCGCGGCAGGGCTATGTCGAAGGCCAGGTCTTCTATCATCCTATGATGAAATTCCAATTTCCGGTTCCGTCTGGCTGGACGGTCAACAATACGGCCTCCCAGGTCCAAATCTTCAATTCCAAGCAGGACGCCGTCGTTCTATTATCGCTCGCTGAGGAGAAGACGCCAGAGGCGGCCGCAACCGCTTTTGTATCCGGGACCAAGGCAGCGGTCGTTAGATCGCAAGCGGCCAAGGTCAATGGTCTTCAGGCCCAGCGCCTGGTGGCTGATGTCGCGACGGAACAGGGCAACATCCGCGTTCTTTGTTATTTCATTCAGAAAGACAACGTGATGTATGCCTTCCTCGGCTATACTGCTCTTGCTCAATTCGACGCCTATTTTGCCACTTTCGACGGGGTTATGAGCCGTTTCAAGAACCTGAGTGATGCCTCGAAGATAAACGTCAAACCCGAACGCCTGGCCATCAGGAAAACGTCGAAACGGGCTAGCGTCCGGCAGGCGCTTCAGGCTCTTGGCGTGTCCCAGGACAAGTTGGAGACTCACGCCGCCCTGAACGGGATGAAGCTTGACAACACTCTTGCCGCAGGGACACTGGTCAAGATTATCTCCAGGTAACCGGAACGGACTCCTGCCCTTAATCCGATACCGGCCGCGGCGGCCAGGGGATGAAGGCGTTGGTCCGGCGGGCATAAGCCTCGAATTCAGGATTGCCGGCGTATTTTTTCTCGAGCATCGGCACTCCGGACACGAAGCGGAGAAGGATCGTCATGAGAAGCGGACTTATCACCATTATCCAGCCGTTAGCGACCGGCAAAGCAAGCATCATTATTCCCCACCACATAAGCGCTTCACCGAAATAGTTGGGATGGCGGGAGTACTTCCATAATCCCTCGGTCAGGATACGGCCCCGATTGGCCGCGTCTTTTTTGAAGCGCGACATTTGCCTGTCAGCTGCAGTTTCGAATATGAAGCCGGCGATCCAGACGGCCAGGCCCAAAATGTCGATAAAACCAAGAGCTTTTTGATTCCCTGTACTGTTTATGGCCATGACCGGCAAGGCGATGATCAGCATGAACATTCCCTGCAGGAGGAATACCTGAAAGTATGTCCTGAGTACGAAAAACCTGCCCCACTTCCGACGCCATTGCGCATACCTGAAGTCCTCGCCTCTTCTCTTTTTCCTACGCAGCCATATGTAGCCTGAAAGCCTTGTCGCCCAGAAAAGAATCAAAATAGAGGTCAGAAGGCTTCTGGCATGAAAATGAGGAGCGGATAAAAGCGTGTAAACGGCTATTATCAGGAATCCCAAACCCCAGGCTACATCGGCCAGCGAATTATCTTTATATATAAGGCTTATGGCGAACCAAGCTGTCATATAGATTAAAACGAGAACAGCGTTTTCCCAGATGACCGCGGCGCTCATGCCTCCTGAAATCCTTTCTCATTCGTACATGACGGCTATGCCGACGACTCCTATTCCGTTATGTACTCCTACGGCAGGGGAGATCTCGTTTATGAACGCGGCCGGTTTGCCGGTTATAGATTCCAGCTTTTCCGCGTATCGGCGGGCCCGGTCAATATTCATGGCGTGGACGATGGCATAATTCCATACCCGGCGGCCGGCTGTTTCTTCGGCGATCATGTTCAAGATTTTCTTCATGTTGCCGCGCCGGCTGAAAGACTTGCCGAGAACCGAGGCCTGGCCTTGCTCGTCCAGGCTGATTATCGGTTTGATATTCAAGGCGGAGGCTAATAGACCCTTGAGCCTGCTGACCCGGCCGCCGCGGACCATGTACTTCAGCGTCCGGATGTCGACGAAAAGGCTGGTTCTGGCTGCCCAGCCGGCCGCCTGGTCGGCGATTTTTTCAGTTTCCAGTTTGCCCCCGGCGACAGCCTCGGCCGCCCTCATGACTATCAGGGCGAGCGAAACGGATAGATGACGGGAATCGACGACGGCAATCTTGCCCGGGAAAGAGGCATGGGACAGCTGTTTAAGTTGGCCGTATATGCCGCTAAGCTTTCCCGAAATGGTTATGGCCAGGACCGATTCGTAGTGTTCGGCCAAAAAAGCGACCTGCTTCCGGAGGGCTTCAGGCGACGGCTGACCGGTCCTGGGAAGTTCGTCCGAATGCCGGAGTTTCTCGTAGAACCTGTCAGGCTCGATGGTCACTTTATCAATGTAAATGTCGTTGCCGAATGAAAGAGAGAAGGGCACGACATGAATTTGATATTTATTCAGGATATCTTCGGGCAGGTCACAGGTCGAATCGGTGAGAATGGCCGTCGGGCCAATTCTGGAATGAACCGCCTCGAACTGGCGTTTCATGTCGTCGGCCTTGACCTCGACGATTCTGCCGAAAGATTCGAGGCTGGCGAAAAAATCTGCCGGCCTGTCGGTATGAAGGTGAACCCTGATTTTTTTTTCGTCCCCGGCGATAACGACGGATTCTCCGTGTCTTTCAGCCCGTTGCCGGATAGCAGCGCTATCCAGTGCTTGGCCTTTGATCAGGGCCTCGGTGCAAAATCTTTTCGTCGGTCTGTCATGGACTTCAATGGTCTTAAGGGTTTCGACCGTTTCCATGGCCGCCTGCTTCAGGGCGTTTTTTAGATTTCCCTTCCTTATGAAAATTGCGATGCCTTGTATGAAGTCGTAAAAACCCCTTGCCCCGGCATCGACGACACCGGCCCTGGCGAGGACGGAGAGTTTTTCCGTGGTTCGCTTGAGAGAGCTTTCGGCTTCATTTAACGAGTGAAGAAGAAGTTCGACGAAGTCGTCCAACCTTAAGCGTTCCCGGTAGACGGCTTCTCCCCAGTCGTGCATGACCGATAATATCGTGCCTTCGGCCGGCGAAACGACCGCTTGCCTGGCATGGTAAACCGCCTGCCTGGCAGCATCGGCGAACTGATGCGTGCTGACCTTGATATCATGTTTGATTTCCCGGCTGAGGCCGAGAAGAAACTGGGCAAAAATCAAGCCCGAATTTCCTCGAGCTCCGACAAGAGCGGCATCGGCTATGGAAGATAATGTTTCTCTGGGTGAGCGAAAAGCACGCGCTCTCCTGGCGATGGCCTGCATCGTCGAGGTCAGATTTGTACCTGTGTCGGCGTCGGCAACCGGGAAGACGTTTATCTTGTTCAGATAAGCCTGATCGTTGATAACCGCGTTGCCACCGGCGATTACAGCGTAATAAAGGCGTTTGCCGTCAATATATCTTATTTTCAAGCTTCACCGCGGCCATTATACCATACCCCCCTCAAAGCTCCTTTATGAAGACGTTCCTGAAATAGACCGGTGACAGGCTGTCGTGATTCTGGAGGCCGATATAGCCTTCGAGTGAGAAGTCTTTCACCTTGCCCCTGGGCGCGGCCTCCCAATCGAGAGATTGCCGGCCGTTGATTTCGACCTGGATTCTTTTTCCCTGGCAGGTGATCTTCATATGGCTCCATTCGCCGGCGGCCTTGAAGGCGTCGAGACTTGGCGCTTCAGCATCGTAAATCGCGCCTGTTTTATGTATGCCCTGGCCTGTGTCATATATCTGAACCTCGAAAGAGTGGTAGATGTAGTCATCGCTCCTCGGGAACTCGGGCAGGCGGATGAAAATCCCTGAGTTGGTATCGGGACTTGAGCATTTATAATCGAGCTCTAGCACAAAGTCCTTGAATTTCTTTCCAGCATACCAGAGAAGACCCATGCCGCCCTGTGATTTCAGGACTCCGGTTTTCGGGTCGAGCTCGAAATAACCGGGGCCGTAATGGTTCCAACCGTGTTTTTCGTAATTCCAACCGTATCTTTTAAGAAGCTGTTCATAGCCTTCGAAATAAGCTGTTTTGCGGATGAATTCCAGACTCTTTTTAATATCCGGCTCCGGAGTCATGACTTTTTCTTCGTTCTCATACTCGATGGTCAGGAAACCAGCGTAATCCTGAAGGGTCAGCTCGGCCAGAATAGTCCGCATTTCGGCCCGGCCGTCGCCCCAGGCGACGTCCACGGCTGATTGTCCTTTGCCGAAATCGCTCCGGTCTTTCAAGTGGACGTCGATTATCCTGCCCTCGAGCAGTCTGAGGCATTCGACCGGCCGGAGGTTTTCTCTCATCCAGTGACCGGTGTCAGCGCAGACGCCTATCCTGTCGTCGAGATTCTTGATGTGTTTCAAAGCCGTTGCCGGCGACCAGTATTTGCTCGGGGCGGGGTGATTGTGAATGGCTACACGGATATTAAATTCCTTGACCAGTTTTTCGATTACGGGAAAATCCTGGTCTTTAGGTTCACAGACGATGGTCCTGATGCCCATGTCCCTGGCGAAATCGAAAACCTTGCGCATTTCCGGTTCGGTCCGGCCGGTATCCACAACTCCGTAGGCTATGACCGACAGCCCGGCCGCGCGCAGCATTTTCTTAAGGGATGCCCTTATTCCTGGGGCAAGATGGTGGTTGAAGGCCGCTCCCTGAAATTCGCCACCCAGCTTCTGGCCGGGATAGGCTTGCAGGTACTTGATACCGAGACCGGTGACTTTATCCATGGTCTCCAGAAAAGTGAACCTGCGGAAGCTCCAGCATTGGACCGCCACAGGATAACTTTTTATCCTGACCGAAGCATAGTCGGTTTTTTTGACGGCCTCGGCCACCGAAGCCGGAACATTGAGGCCGGCTTCTTGTCCCCCGGCAATCGCCACCTGACCGAGGAAACCGGCAGCGATCAAAGTCAATAATTTGATATTCGGCATGGCCATCCTCCAAGTCCAAATTCGAAAACGGCCGCACCGGGCTCCTGGGAAAATTGAGAAACCCGGCCGGCCCGGATCTTCAACGTTTCTTTTTTTTCGGAGCCCAACAACCCCGGGCTACAGCCGGCCTGAAATTTTCGAGGCCGGGCGGTGGAAAAGCGATGGTCCGCTCCTGCTCGGCGCTCATATAAGCGGCCATCAGGAGTTCGGTTACGTTGAGTCCGTCCGAGAAGTTCTCTTCCGGGCGCCGGCCATCTATAAAGGCCTGGACCATGTGTCTGTCTTCGGCCGTATAGCCGTATTCTATCTCCTCGGAACTTACGACCGGCATCAAACCGACTTCAGCGTTCTGTTTTTCGACCAGGTCTTCTCCCGCCCGGCCTTTGACCCTGCGGCTGAAGAAAACCTTAAGGTCGGTGTCCAGCGTGTTGATAATCATCGAGTATTCGGGGCCCAGTAATTCCATTGTAAGTCGCAGTCCAGCCCCGACGTAACACCAGGAAGTCGTCGTTTCGACTACCAGAAGATTGTTATCTTTATCCTTGTACTCGATCAAGGAACGGGCAAAATCCTCGGCCGGTCTTTTCAGGTAATCGGTTTTCCCTCCGCTGGCTTTGAACAGAATCCCGGCGTACTCGGGTATCTGCCATTTCAGGCAGGAGGCATAGGCCGTGACTTTTTCTGGTTTCAGGTAATTCCTGGGAGCGCCGGGAGGAGTTAACATGAACCGGGCTTCCTCGACCGAGTGGCACATCATATCGTTCATTACCCCCCCGCCCTGGAGGCTTCCTTCCCAGAACCAGGGCATGTGCGGGCCGCTGTGTTCCTCGGCCGCCCGGGCTAGATACGGCCGTCCGCAAAGTTTGGCGCCTCGGGTCCAAATGATTTCCTTGCCTCTCGTGACAGACGGGGCGAAAACCTGGTTCTCCAGGTAACCGTCGAGCAGACGGGCTTTGTTTGCCAGGCCGAGCAGGTTTTTGGCTTCCTTGACGTTGCGACCGAGCGGCTTCTCGCAAGCAACGCCGATCAAACCGGCTTTTCCAGAGAGGACGGCGGCAGCGATTTCCTCCATGACGTCGACTCTTGTATAGTTGGGCGAGCAGATCCAGATGGCATCCACAGCCGAGTCGGCAGCCATTTCCGATACCGACCCGAAGAGCTTCCCTTCTCCCACCCGGAGTTTCCGGGCCATAGCGGCTGCTTCCTCGGCTCTTTTCCTGTCGGGATCGAAGATGCCGGTAACGTCGGCATCACGGACACCGGTCCAGCCCTTGATATGAAAGCGGGTAATGAAGCCGGCTCCCACGAATCCCACTCCGATTCTTTTCTTTTTTTTCATGTCTGCACCTCACTGATGATTATGCAGCCCGACAGACTTTCTTCAGGCTGGTTCCTTGCCCGTTGCTGCCTGCTTCCCCGTTTCACGGAAGAAAGCCAGGAAAATTATCAGGCAAAGTAGTGTCAGAACAGTTGGAACCATGAAAGTCGCCCGCCAGTCTATGGTTTTGATCACGGCGCCGGCGCTGTCGACCGTTTCGCTGGTGAACAAATCTTGTATCCAGCCGCAGAACAGGCTGCCGACGAAGTTGCCGAAGCCGAGTATTATGGTCGCGATCAGACTCTGGGCCGAGTGCCTGATATCACTGGGTGATATGTTATCCACGTAAATATAGGCGGCGGTAAAGAAAAATACGTAGCAGAAACCGTGCAGCGCCAGCGAGGAGACGACCAGCCAGGCCGGCTGGCCGATGACAAAGATGATATATCTGATCGGCCAGGCAAGTATGCCCAGGACGAGCGTCCGGCGCATGCCGAATTTTTTCAGCGCCCAGGAAAGCATGAAAGCCATGACGAAAATTTCGGCGATTTGAGCTATGGTCATAACGAGCGATATGTATTTTTGGCTTATGCCCACCTGCTGGGTCAGGAATGGAGAAGTAAGAACGTAGTAGAACTGGAGCTCGGTAGCGACCACGAAGGAGATTAAGGCGAAGATCAGGAAGTTTTTGTTCTTGAGCATTTTCAAGGCTTCGAGGAAAGCCCATGGTTTGGCTGGCTGCTTCTGGGGAGGTGTATGAGGAAGGCCGAATGAGAACAGTCCCATGACTATGGAAAAAATACCGGCCAGAAGAAGCGTGTCACCTTTTATGGCGATGCTTTCGGGGGATTTGGCCAGGGCCCGCCAGCCGGCAAGGGCCCAGCCCGCGGCTATCCAGCCGATCGTTCCCCAGACTCTTATGGCTCCGAATTCTTTTTCTGAGCTTTTCAGGTTGACGAAGGCTATGGAGTTGGTCAAGGCCAGGGTCGGGGCGTAAACCAGACTATAGAGCAGCATCAACCAGGTCATCGGCCCGAAAGAGGTTATGTTAGCGATCAGAATTAGGATGGCGCCTCCGATGAGCTGAAGAAAGCCGATAACTTTCTCGCTGGCAAAGTAACGGTCGGCCAGCTGGCCGCCGAGGAATGGCGAGATAATTGTCGCCAAAGGGAGCAGGCTGAATATTATCCCTAATTGGGCGCCGGTGAAGTTGAGGTTGTTTTGCAAATATGCCGACAGTACCGGCGCCCAGGATCCCCATATGGCATACTGGAGAAACATCATTGCGCTCAATCTGAACTTCACGCTCATCCACGCCTCCTTTTTCGGCTGAAAATTAACTCAATTCAAATTTATCTGTCAACCTTCTCAGGCTCCGGCTCGGTAAGGGAAAGGCGGCTGATTATCGTCCGGTTCTGGTGGTTCAGAATGTTCTTTCCTTCGGCTGTGAACATGAAATTAATCCTGTTCTCGTAATACTCGGCGATTCGGGTTCTGACCATCTTGAGGGTCGAATTCAGGAAATGGTTTTGCTCGGAGAAGGTCTCGCCCAGGACGGCCACGGCCGCAGGCAGCCAGCGGGATGGGAATATGCCGGCGAACCGGCCGCCCTCGGCGAACTGATCTATCTCGCACTCGAGCAGTTTAAGGCAGGCTTCCTGGCCGTCCGGGGCTCTCGGCGAAAGTTGTTTTTCCCGCAGCCATTTCAAGACGGCTTCTTTGTTCGGAACGAGAAGAGCGACGGTGTAAGGAGATTGGTTGTTGTAAAGCATGATCTGGTCGATGTAAGGCGAAGCTTCGGTTATGGCTTCTTCTATTTGTTCGGGACTGTACTTCTCCCCGTCGCTCCCTATGAGCAGGCTTTTTGTCCTGCCTAACACATAAAGGAAGCCGTCCGAGTCGAGGTAGCCTATGTCGCCCGTGAACAGCCAGCCGTCGCGAATCGTCTCGCGAGTCGCCCTCTCGTTTTTCCAGTAGCCGGCCATGACGTTCTCGCCGCGGACGACGATTTCGCCTTTTTCGCCCGGAGAAAGATCCTGGCCTTCCACGTCGCAAATTCTGATTTCTATGCCTTTGGCTACTTTTCCCGATGAGCCGAGCTTGTGTTCCTTTTTGTTATTGGCCGAAATGACCGGAGAGGCTTCTGTCAGACCGTAGCCCTGGAACATGGGCATGCCGATGGCATAGAAAAAGCGCTGCAGCTCGATGTCCAGCAGGGCGCCTCCGCCAACAAACATTTCCAGACGACCTCCGAAATTTTCTCTTATCTTCTTGAAAATCAGGTTATCAACCAGGAAGTAAAGAGGTTTCTTCAATTTGCGCCGGCCGCGGCCTTTGTCCCAGCCCTGTCCGTTATAATCGTAAGCGGCCTTGAGACCCTTTTTAAACAGGGCTTCCGCCCGCGATCCTTTGTCGCTAATGGCTTTTTCGATGTTTTTTTTGAAGCTTTTGGCCAGGGCGGGAACGCTCAAAATGACGTGCGGCCTGGTTTCTTTGATATTGCGGGGGATGTTGCGTATGGTTTCAATGGCCGATTTCCCGGTTTGGACGCAAGCCAAGGCCGCTCCCTTCTTCATCATGCTGTAAATCCCGCAGGTGTGAGCGAAGGAATGGTCCCAGGGAAGTATGAGCAGGGTGACGTAATACTCGGGGCATTCGACGAGCGACAGGGAATGTTCGACGTTGGAAGTATAATTACGGTGGGTGAGAATGATCCCCTTGGGATCGGCCGTGGTGCCGGAAGTGTAGCAGATGTTGGCCGAGTCGGATTCTTTAACCGAGCGCCACACGGTCTCAAATTCCTTGTAATGACGGCTGAGATAGGTCTCGCCATCGCTAAGGACTTGGCCGTAGAACTTTTCTTCCGTTTCGTAGTCACCCACCTGATCGAGGACGATGACCTTTTCCAGTTCCGGCAGGTCTTTTTTAATTTTCCGGATTTTGGCCAGTTGCCCCCTGGAAACCACGGCCAGCCTGCTTTCCGAATGGGACAGCCGGAATTTCAGGTCTGTTAATTCATCGATCTTAACCGAGACGGGCACGTTGACCGCCCCGGCGTAGAGGATGCCAAGCTCGGCGATAAGCCATTCGCTCCGGCCTTCGGATATCAGAGTGACTTTATCGTCTTTACCCAGCCCGAGGCTCATTAGGCCGGCCGCGAAACGGTAAACCTCTTCTTTGATTTTCCTGTAGGTAACTCCCTCGTAAGAAGCTCCGCGCTTCTCCCAGATAAGCACGTTATCCGGATAAGCTTCGACGCTCTGTTCAAAAAGAAAAGGGATGGTTCTTTCGGCCATGCGGATTCATCCTTTCGAGTTAACTTGCCTCTAATCTTAATAATATTGACTGCCGCGTGTCAAAAGAGAATTGAGTTGACCTTGATGTTTAATCTCTGCTATTATCTGCGACAGGGAAGGGATCCGATAAGGGCTTATTGGCGGTAAAGGGAATGCTGTGACCATCGAAAGGCGGTTGGGATTCAGAAAAATAGAGGAAAATCAGGTATATATTACTTCTACTGAAATGTTTCGAGACCAGGCTATAAGTTCTCCTTCGGGTTGCGTGACCAGGGATATTTCCATAGCCGGTACGAAAATCGTGATCGATTCTTTTTTAAGTGTGCTCGACAAGGTGAATCTGGAAGTAAAGCTGGCAAAACCGGGCAAGAACATCAGGAGCGCGGCAGTGGTCCGTTGGATTAGGCAGATTCCAGAGACAGAGTCTTTTGAGGCCGGTCTTGAGTTCACGGAGCTTGATCCCGAGGACGAGATGATCCTTATCGATGACGTCTACGACGTGGGCTGATCGGCCGATGAGCTCATCACCGGGGACTGGAGGATTGGGAATCGTGTTTTTGGCGGCGGCAATCTGTTTATGGCCTATGTCGGCCTGCCACCGGGCTTCCGAAGCTGAACTGATCATCGGCACCGTCGATTCAATCGCCCGGGCTTTGGAAGAAAGGAATCTGGCCGGAGCTATGGAACGAGTCAGCTCCGCGTACCGGGACTTTGAAGACCGTGACAGGACAGGGCTGGAAAATCTGGTCATGGATTATTTCAATCGGTACCGCGGGATAATTATCAACGTTCTCGGGAAGCGCTTAATTCTGGAAAACGATGCCTTGGAAGGCGAAGTGGAAGGCGACGCCGTCGTTTCATCGGGAGTGGCTGCGGCCTTGAGGAAGACGGTCCGTTTTTACGGGGAATACTACAGGTTCAGGTTGATCCTGAGGCCCGAGAACGGCATCTGGCGGGTCGTTTACTCCGAATGGCGGCCGGCCGGTTTGAATGAACTTCTGCCTCAATCGGCCGGGAAGGTAAAGGAACTTTTTCCGGAATTCTGACGTCTTATCTAACGAGAGATATACGTGTATCAGGAGGAATAGAATGACCGAAGAAAAAAAAGAAGGCCGGACTAAATTTGAAGAATTCAAATTGAGCGGGGGTGAGCTCCTAAACAAAATCAAGGAACTCATCCATCAGGGAAATGTCAGAAGAATAATTTTCAAAGACGAGCAAGGCAAAACCTTTATGGAAATTCCTGTGACAGTGGGAGTAGTGGGGGCCATTTTCGCTCCGGTCCTGGCCGCCATAGGCGCGGTTGCGGCTCTGGCTTCCAACCTGACCATAGTCGTCGAAAAAGCCGAAGACTGAGATACTTAGTTATAAGCGCAGCCAGACGAAACTAGGAGGGATTTTTTTGAAGCCGTCCGGAAAATGAATTGCCTGGCTGGCAGTGCCGCCGCGATATGATACAATGCAGGGCGTGAGACGTCGCTATCATTCGTCCTAGCTGTTCGCGAAACAGGGATTCGTCCCGAACACAAAGGAGACGGGCACGCCGGCGGCCTGATTGTTCAAATTGAAATACGGTGTTAAGTTCCTGAGTACGGAATACGCCCGTCGGTTACCGGAAAAAGAATGGAAACTCGTGCCTGCGGTCCGCCTTGACCACTGGCAGTGGCTGGATAATGACTTTAGACCTGAAGTCATGGCCAGGCTGTGCTATGCGCAGTCTTTTCTGATGGTCAGGTTCGACGTCCGGGACGAAGTGCCGACGGTTCGTTTTATCCATCACCAGGACCCTGTTTACAAAGACAGTTGCGTCGAATTCTTTTTTCAACCGTTCCCTGGGCCGGGCCAGAAGTATTTTAATTTCGAGGTCAATGCCGCCGGGGCCATGCTGGCTGCCTTTGGATCCAACCGATCTGATCGGATCTTTTTGCCGGTTGATGATATTGCCGGTTTGGATATCCGGGTCGGCTTAAAATCAGAAGAAAGCCGTGAATCTAATAGAGAGGTCTCGGGTTCGGGCTGGTTTGCCGAATATGCTCTGCCGCTCGGGTTGATCTCTTCGTTCAGCGGGGTGAATATCATTCCTGGACATGTGGCTGCCGGCAACTTTTACAAATGCGGAGATGAAACGCCGGTGCCTCATTACGGCGTCTGGAACCCGCTCGAAACGTCAGAGCCGGATTTCCATCGTCCGGAGTATTTCGGTATACTTGAGTTTCTTGTCCCGTGAATGACGGTTGATCGGGCTCGGGACCGGCGGGTGAAGAACTTCTCTGCGAGAGGACGAAACGCCAGAGAAGGATGAGGCATAAAGAATGGCTGCTCTTTATAAAATTATGAATTCAGTTGATTAACGCTTCATGCGATTAAGGAGGCCATGGATGTTCGACAGAGAAAAATCAGCCCCGGTTAAAGCCGGCGGGGCTGCCAGGCTGTGGAAAAAATCTTTTCTCACCGGCTCGGCCCTGTTTTTCTTAAGTTGGATCTGGTTTTTCGTCAGGCAGTATTTCAAAGACGGTTCCTGGGCGTTCGATCCGACGCTTATCAACAAGTCATTGGCCGTGACTTCACTTCTCCTGATTTCTTTTTCGATGCTTCTTACGGGGTTGGCCATGCTTCGGCGGCGTTACATGAAGTACCTGCCCTGGAGAAGGTTTTTGGGCATCACCGGATTCGTATTCGGTATGGCCCACGCTCTGGTCGGTCATGCCGTTTTTCCGCTTATTGGAATAGAGATGGAGGAATCAGGCGGGCTGGCTATTTTATCGGATGTCCTGGGATATCTAAGTCTGGCTATTTTCGGCTTGATGGCCGTGGCCTCTTTTGCCAAGGTCAAGGGTTTTATCGGAGGGGCTATGTGGCGGTATTTTCTTCGTTTCTCTGGTTATACCGCCTTGATCCTGGTCGTGGTCCACTCCGCGTTGTTGAAATGGGACAGTTGGTTGAAATACGTAAATACTTTCGGTTCCGTTCTGCCGTCGTTGAGTTTGCCCGCGGTCCTGGTGGGGATAGCGGCGCTTGTCTTCAGGCTGATGGGAGAAAAAAGAAAATCCAGGCGCCGGCCGGCCGGGGTAACTTCTACTTGAGCTTTTCTTCCTCTCCGAACTTGCGGTAAGGATCGAGATAAGTCAATGTTTCCCGGTCTTCCGGAGTGAGCCGGTTCTGGATTATTCTGGCGAGCAGTTCGGCCAGACCGGGCCCGAGCATGAATCCCTGTCCGCACATGCCGCCGGCCACAAGGTATCCCTGAAGTTCGCGGGCCCAGCCGATGACCGGGAAACCGTCAGGAGTCATGGGGTATAAGCCGCGCCAGGTTCTTCTGACCCGGACGTTCTTCAAACGGGGCATGACTTCAATCAGGCGCTTTGAAACCAGGGGCAGGAAAGAGCTGGTTTCCCGAATATCTGTTCCCCAGATGCTCGGCGACGGTGTCAGGCAAAATAATATCTGGCCCGTGTCATGCTGATAGAAATAGAAGTTGGCCGAGCCGGCGGCCGGCCGGATGTCAACGACCATGGAATCAAAGAAACGAGCCAGCGGTTCGGTGACGGCTGCTTCATGGCTGTCCGGACGGACCGGGATATCGATGTTTGAAAGAGCGCCAAGCTCGGCTGCCCAGGGACCGGCGGCGTTCAGAACGACCTCGGCCCCGTATTCGCCCTTGTCGGTTTTGACCCCGGCCACCCGGCCGCCTTTTTCGATCACGGCGTTGACCGTCTCATCGAAATGGAATACGGCGCCCCTCTTTATCGCCTGGGCGTACATGGCGTGCACCGCGAGCAGCGGGGAAGCATGCCCGTCATCCGGGGAATAAGTGCCGCCCAGGAGTCCGGCCTGGTTCAGGTCCGGTATGACTTCGAGCAACTGCTGGGCGTCAAGCCAATCGATCTTTAATCCGTATTTCTTCTGGACGACGACGAGCTCTTTCAGAACGCGGGCGTCTTCGTCCCTGTAAGCGACGAAAGAATACCCTCCCTTTCTCCATTCGATATTATCTCCGAACTCCTGTTTCCAGGCTGATATTATTTCCAGGCTGCGAAGAGAGATTCTGATTTTGGCTGGATCGGAATGAGTGGCCCGTATGCCGCCGATGGCCCTTTTATTGGATCCCTGGCCGACACTCGGATAGCGGTCGATGACCAACGTCTTAAGCCCGGCTCCGGATATGGCGAAAGCAGCCGGCACCCCGACGCTGCCGGCGCCGATGATGATCACATCGAAGAATTTATCGTTGTTGGTTGGCATTGTCGTCATCCTTTGAGCGGTTGTCCTCTATCCCTGCAAATACGCCGAGCGGAACTTCCATGAAAAGAGGCCTGATCGGCTGATCGATTATTTCCGATTCGGGCACTCCTTCTTCCCTGAAGAGCCGATGTATGAGCGGAGTGCAGGTCTTAGCCTGGCAGGCCCCCATGCCGGCCCGGGTGACGGCTTTGATCTCGTTGATATCGCGGACTCCTTGACGTATCATCTGCCGTATCTCGCCGGCCGTGACCCGTTCGCAGCGGCAAACTATGGCTTCGTCGGGAATCCTGGCCTGGTACTTTTCCAGGATGATGGCTTCTTCAGGCTTCTGGATTCTCAGCCCGGCAATCTTCTCTGCGTATTCCTTGGGGGCCAGAACCCTGATGATAACGGTCCGGTCATTGACCTTGAAGGCTCTTACGGCCGTAACTTCTACCTCTCCGAGCGGATTGGCTTCGGTATCGACCACCGTGACTCTGTCGCCGACGTTAATGACTCCCCGCATGAGCTCAAACGGGATGGACACAGTCGGGAAATCTTTGTTTTTTCTGAAATCGACCATGGTTATGGCCAGGGCCGGGCAAACGGCTACGCATCTTTCGCAACCTATGCATTTTTTGCCGTTCTTTGTTCCTACGAATTTGGGAATATTCCTGATGTCGCCCTTTATCTCGATCAGTCCGAACGGGCAGGCCGCAGTACATGGATTGCAGGGGATCTCCTGATTGCAGTGTAGTACGGGATAAACTCCGGTCATTATATGCGGTTCTTTTTCCTCGAAAGTCTGTCCAGGCCGGGATTTCAATATTTCGGCGGTTTCATACCAGTCAGCCGGAATTTCGATTTTTTCAACTCCCAGACGGCGGGCTATTTCGACGCCTCGAATCCGGCCCGAGAATATGGCGGCCGAAGCTTCGGCGATTTCCTCGGCGTCACCGGCCGCATAAGCGGGGATTTTGAATTCCCTGGCTTTAGCGTAGAATTCGTTGATGGGATCGAGGCCGACTGCTATCAACACCGTATCGCAAGCGAAGGTTTTTTCGGTTCCCGGGACGGGCTTGAACTTTTCATCAACCCTGGCTATGGTCACGGACTCGACTTCCTCACGGCCCTGGGCGCTGACGACGGTATGCGAAGTATAAATTGGAACTCCCAGACGGGCTAATTTATCCTTATGAGCTTTGTAGCCGCCGCATTCCGGCATGACCTCGACCAGTCCCACTACGGAAATTCCGGCCTGAAGGGCGTGGTAGCCGGCGATCAAACCGACGTTGCCCCCACCGACGATGAACAAGCGTTCGGCAGGCCGGACGAGGTCCCTGTTAGCCAAGGTTTGGAAGGCGCCGGCGCCGTAAACGCCGGGAAGCGTATTGCCTGGGAAGGCAAGGTTCTTCTCACGGGCTCCGGCGGCGACGAGGAGTATTTCGGGTTCGATCAGGAGATATTCATGTCCGTCCCTGATCACGCCGATTTTTTTGTCGCTGAATACGGCCAGGGCGGTAGTTTGAAGCCAGATCTGGATGCTGGGAAACGCGCTTACTTCCTTTTCCAATTTGGTGGCAATGTCGATGCCTCTCGTTCCGGCATATACCGCTTCGTGCGATCCGAAGAACCTGTGGGTCTGGAGAACAAGCTTGCCGCCGAGGCGATGCTTGTCGTCGATCACTATGGCCTTGATATTCCTCTTGCCCAACTCGATAGCCGCCGAAAGCCCGGCCGGGCCGCCGCCGATGATCAGAACGGATGTCTTGACGGTTTCTACATCACGAAAACGGGGTGGTCTTTTTCCAGTTGATTGGGTTTTCGGCAGCTTCGGGAATCCTTCAACTGGTTCGACCTTCATTCCGGGCTTGACCAGTTCCATGCAGGACTTGACGGGAAAACCGTCGGCAATGACCAGGCACTGGGCGCATTGACCATTGGCGCAGAAAATTCCTTGCGGTGCACCGTCTTTGGCATGGTGTCCGAAGATATGGATGCCGTTGGCGAAGAGGGCGGAAGCGATCGTTTCCCCCTTTTTGGCCTTGAGGGGCTGGCCGCGCCAGTAAAATTCCAGTTCTTCGCGTTCTGGTACGGGTAAGATGGGATGTGTGTCGATTCTACGCACTTTTGATAAACTCCTTTGTCCGTCGACGACGGGGAGATGGTCAAAAAGTTCCTGCCGCTTGGCGGAAGTAATATATTATATCAGAAATTTCCTGCTCTTATTACAAGAAAATGACCGAGTTGTTATATAATCCGGGAATAAATCATCTCTAAACCGGAGGCTGAAATGAAATTGAAGGCGGGAACCGGATTATTTTTATTCGTTTGTTTCATTGCTGTTACCTTCAGATCGGAGGCCTTGGCCGATTCGGTCTCCTCTGACAAGCTTTTGACCGTGGATACTTATATGGAGATGGAAAGTATCCAGTCACCCGGAATATCCCCGGACGGCGCTGATGTCATTTTCGTAAGATCCTGGGTTGACAAAATAAGCGACCGGATGCGATCGAACTTATGGCTGGCCTCGGTTACCGACCGGAGAATCCGGCAATTCACAAGCGGCAACTGGCGGGATTTTTCCCCGGTCTGGTCGCCCGACGGCCGAAAAATTGCTTTCTTGTCTGACAGGGACGAGGGAAAAACCCAGCTTTTCGTAATGTGGTGGGACACCCGGGAAATAGTTCAGCTCACTCACCTCGAAAGAGCCCCGGGCAATCTGGCCTGGTCGCCGGACGGCCGGAAACTCGCGTTCACCTGTTTCATTGAAAAGGATGAACAGCCTCTCAAAGTCAACCAACCGCCCAGGCCGAAAGGAGCCAAGTGGGCGGATCCTCCCGTGATAATTAACCGGCTTTCCTGGCGGGCGGACGGCCGTGGTTTTTTGCCCGAGGGTAACGAACATATCTTCGTGATCGACGCTTTATTAGGAGGAACTCCCGTTCAGATAACTTCCGGAGATTACTCGCACGGGGCTCCGGTATGGGCTGCCGACGGCCGGAAAATGTATTTCAGTGCCATCCGTAAGCCTGAACCAGAGTATGAGTTCGGAGATTCCGAAATATACCGGGTTGAACTGGCAACGCGTGAGATAACACCCTTGACTGACAGAGAAGGTCCGGACCGGAGTCCCGCCGTGTCGCCCGACGGCCGGTGGCTGGCTTATACCGGATACGATGAAAAGAATTTCACCAGCCATCTTTCGAGTCTTTATGTCATGAATTCCGAGGGCGGCGGGAAACGTCTGCTGGCCGGGGATTTGCCTAATTCTCCCCGGATAGTTTCCTGGGCGGGTGATTCTACGGGTGTTTATTTTATTCTCCAGGCAAGAGGCCGGTCGGATTTATATTTTGCTCCGCTGGCCGGGAGGCCGAAAAAAATAACGGATGGCAACCACGTATTATCCGCTGCTTCGATTTCCGAGACCGGAACCGTGGCCGGCATCCTGTCGACTTTTCACAGGCCTGGTTTTCTTGTTTCTTTCGACCTGTCCGACCCGGCTCGAATGAGCGAGCTGGCCGATTTCAATTCGGACGTTCTTGAGGGAATTAAACTGGGCCAGATCGAGGAACTGGTGTTCAAATCATCCGACGGACTCAGCATCCAGGGCTGGCTGATAAAACCAGCCCGGTTCGAACAGGGGAAAAAATACCCGATGCTTCTTTGGATTCACGGCGGCCCTTGGTCGATGTATTCGGTGGCTTTCAACTGGGAATGGCAGAATTTCGCGGCCGGGGGCTATGCCGTACTTTACATAAACCCTAGAGGCAGCACGGGTTACGGACAGGATTTCGTCAACGGTATCCAGTACGCTTATCCGGGAAGAGATTACGACGATTTGATGGCCGGGGTGGATGCGGCTCTGGCCGGAGGTTTCATTGATCCCGACAATCTTTTTGTCTGCGGCGGGAGCGGGGGAGGGGTGTTGACGGCCTGGATAGTCGGCCAGACCGCGAGATTCAGAGCGGCCGTATCAATGAGACCGGTAATAAACTGGCATTCGTTCGTCGGAACGACTGATTTCCCTTCCTGGTACAGACAATTCGTTAAGTATCCCTGGGAGGATCCGATGGAGTATGCCAAACGATCCCCGCTTCATTATGTGGCCAAGGTAAAAACACCGGTAATGATAATGACCGGGGAAGCGGATCTGAGAACTCCCATAAGCCAAAGCGAAGAATATTATCGGGCTTTGAAAATGCTTAAAAAAGATACTCTCCTGGTCCGGATGCCTGAGGAGTACCACGGCTGGAGGAGGCCTTCTCACCGCCTGCTGCAGCAACTTTATCTGCAGGCTTGGTTTGAGAAATACCGTAAAAAATGAGCGAAAGGAAAAAATCGATGAAAGCTAAGATTGGTTTGAGTTTAGTGGCTGTTTGGCTCTTGATTTTGTCGCCTCCGGCCCTGGCCCAGAGAACGGAGAAGCCGGTTCTCCACGGCAGGAACTGGGTGGCGATAACGGGCAAACCCATTGCGGCCACGGCCGGGGCCATGATTTTCATGAAGGGCGGAAATGCGGTAGACGCTGCCTGCGCCATGCTTGGGGCAGTGTGTACGATGTATGACGTCCTGAGCTGGGGAGGCGAAACCCAGGCCTTGATATACAATCCGAAGACGGGCGAGGTCATTGGCATCAATGCCCTGGGCGTGGCGCCGTCCGGAGCCAGCGCTTCTTTCTTCAAGAGCAAGGGATACGAATATCCTCCGGCCGACGGACCTCTTTCGGCGGTGACTCCCGGAACACCGGGCGGCCTTATGACCATGATGGCCGAATTCGGAACCATGAGTCTGGCCGAAGTTTTAGAACCGGCCATAAACATGGCCGAAGGATATCCCATGGAGAGGGAAGCCAGCACCAGGATTGAAAGAGCCAAAAAAAAGTTAAAGGGATGGAAGTATTCAAAAGATATCCTTTTGCCTCACCCAGGTTCGGATTGGGAAGCTGCGGAAGCCGGCGAAATATTCCGTCAGGCCGACCTGGCAGAAAGCCTGCGAAAACTCGTCTCGGCCGAAGCTGAAGCGTTGTCGAGCGGCAAAACGAGGAAAGAAGCCATCTACGCGGCTTATGACAGGTTTTACAAAGGAGATATAGCCCGTGAATTCGTGCGGGGGGCCACGGAAGAAGGATCGCTGATAAACATGGCTGACATGGCCGGATGGCAAGTTTTTCTGGAAAAGCCGGTGTCAACGAATTACAAAGGAATCGAAGTTTATAAGTTGACTACCTGGGTTCAGGGGCCGGTCATGCTGCAGGTCTTGAACATGCTCGAAAACTTCGATCTTAAAAAAATGGGCTATAACACCACCGAGTATATTCACACGCTTTACCAGGTTATGAACCTGGCTTTTGCCGACAGGGATTTTTACTACGGTGATCCCTATTTCCCGCCGCAGGAACCACTGGCGGGGCTTCTGTCGAAAGAGTATGCCGCCCGGAGAGCAAAATCGATCGACATGACGAAAAACGATGCCAACGCCTCTCCGGGTGATCCATATCCTTTCCAGGGCGGTAAGAACGTTTACGCGGAGCATCTCAAACGCTGGCTGGAATGGGGAAGGGGCGAGGCCCGCCTTCTGGACGAAAAACAGGCGAGCCAATTCGAGGAAAGTTTCACGACCGGCACTACTTCTATCCAGGCCGCCGACAAGGATGGCTGGGTGGTTTCGGTCACTCCGAGCGGAGGCTGGATTCCATGTGTCATAGCGGGGAGGACAGGCATAGGCATGAGTCAGAGGGCGCAGAGTTTTGTCTTGGACGAATACAAGAATCCCTTTAACGTCATAGAGCCCGGCAAAAGGCCAAGAGCCACTCTGACTCCCGGCCTGGCGCTTAAGGACGGGAAACCGTTTTTGTCCTTTGCCGTTCAGGGCGGCGACACCCAGGATCAGAACCTGCTTCAGTTTTTCCTTAACGTGGTCGAATTCGGTATGAACGTCCAGCAGGCGTGTGAGGCCGCCAACATTGCCAGTTATCAGATGCACGATTCGTTCGACGATCACATGAGCTACCCGGGCAAACTTGATCTCAACCAGAAGGTCCCGCTTGAAGTCAGGAAAAGACTCGAGAAAATGGGATATATAATTTCGGTAAAAAAGTATACTTCGGGTCCGATCAACGCCATATTTTTCGACCGCAAGCATGGGACATTCTGGGGAGGAAGCAGCAACTATGGCGAGGATTACGGAATAGCCTGGTGAGCGCTGGCCTACGCCGGGCTGGTCCCGCCGGGTTTAAAATGAGATTTTTGCCTTGCTTTAAGACGGATCTTTTGTATAATCAGGGCTGAATATGAACGAGAGGAGGGATTTCGGTGTTTAAAGAATTCAAGGAATTCGCCATGCGGGGATCGGTCCTCGACATGGCTGTCGGCATCGTCATCGGAATAGCTTTCGGCGGCATAATCTCCTCTCTGGTCAACGATGTCATTATGCCGCCGATTGGCCTTCTCCTGGGCAGCGTTGATTTCGCGGATCTTTTCGTCGTCATGGCGGCCGGGCAGCCTGCGGGGCCGTATGCGACGCTCGCGGCGGCCCGGGAGGCCGGAGCCGTGACTCTTAATTACGGGCTGTTCATTAATACCATCATAAACTTTCTGATCGTGGCCTTCGCCCTTTTTCTGATCGTCAGGGCCATGAACCGGCTGAAGAGGAAAGCCGAAGGCCCGGCCCCCGAAGCACCCCCGGCTTTGAAAGAGTGCCCCTATTGCCACACGATGATTCCGGCCAAGGCTGTCAGATGCCCCAATTGCACGTCGGCCCTGAAAGAAGAGGTCTGAGTAGCCTCGAAATCTAAAAGATATCAGCCGGCAGCTTTCCCGGGGCAGGCTATCGATCTTTTTCCTGCAGGGCTTAAAATGCCTCCCGGGCCGTTATATACATCCCGAAAGTTCCCTTGCCCCAGGCGAAGTCCAGGCGGATATTGGCCCCTTCCTGTATGTCGAATTTATACCTGAAACCGGTGCCAATAGATGACTTGATTCCTGAAGGAAGCAGATCGGACAGTCGACTGCCGACCTTTCCCAGGCCAACGAACCCGGCGACTCCAAATCTTTTACTGACCGGAGCCCGGTATTCGGCTTGAAGGGCAATTAGGTTTTTGTCGCGGTAAAGGCCTTTGTAATATCCGCGAAGGATGGTATCCCCGCCAAGCATTGAAAGTCTATAGAAAGGCGGAGAGCCGGATGTTATTCTCATATATAACTGGAGACCAAGGGCATGATTCGAGGCGAAAGGAAGATAAGACCGCAAATCCAGCTTCAGACTGCGGAAAAGGAAATCGCTTCCGAGCGCGGCAACATAAGCATCGGCAACCATTGAAAGATACTGACCGTGCCTGGGAAAATAAATGCTGTCCCGGTTGTCCCAGGTCAAATTGAAGCCAAGTCCGGAAGCGAGGCCGCCCTCGACACCGTATATCTCGCCCGTGTCAAGCAGGCCGCCCGGAAGCAAGTTCTTGATCTTAGTGAATTCCGCTTCATACTGAACTCCGCCGTAAAGAGCTTTCCAGATGCGTTTGCTTGCCGAAAGCTGGATCAGCGTGTCTTCTGGCGTGTATGTCTCGCCGCTTACGGAAAGCCCCAGGCCGTTGCCGACGCCGAAGAATTTTTGCGGGAAGCGTTCCTGTTTGATGTAAGCCGCCAGGACAATGGAGTTATTATTAAGATAGATCTCGGGCTTCAATGACAACTGGTACTGTTTGTTCTGGGTATATATCGCTGTCAGCCACAGGGAAGAAGGCCTGGCTTTTTTCTTATTAGGACCGAGCCTGTAATTTATGTTGCCTCCGGCTCCGAAGGCAATCCTCGTTTCGGGAGTATAATAAAGAAGAGGTACTATGGTTATGCCCGGCTTGTAGGCTTTGGTTTTTTTAACTGTTTTTTCGCCTGTCTCCGCTTCTATGTTGATCGGGGAGGCGTGATCTGAATTTATAAAAGGCAGGGGCCGGGGAGCGGCCTGGATGTCTGGGCACGTCAATGATATCCAGGGGATCAGAAAAATCCAGCCGAGCAGCGAACCCTCCTGCAGCCTGAGTCTCAATTTTACGAATCATCCTGATTTGAAAATCAGGCATGATGATACTACTTTGATTTTTCTTTGTAAACATGACCTGCCGACGCGTTCAAGCTCATTGAAAATCGCCCGGATTAATAATAGTATTATTTTTCTGGGTGCGGTCCGTGGCTCCGGAACAGGGCCCGTTGACTTCAGGCCCGACGGATTTCAGGCGCCCGGTATTAAACGAACAGGCCGGAGACAGAAAAAATGAAAAAATATAAAATCGCCGTTTTGGGCGCGGGTATGGTCGGCCGGGCGATTGCCAGGGATCTGGCTAAGGATTGTGAAGTCATGTCGGCTGATTTGAGCGCTTCGAATCTCGATGCTCTCAAGGACGACCGGATAAACCGCATCCAGGCCGATCTGGCCGAACCTGAAACGGTCGGCAGGATAGTCGCCGGTTGCGATCTGGCGGTGAACGCCATGCCGGGGGCAATTGGCTTTTCGGTTCTGGAGCGAATGATCGATGCCGGCAGGAAGGTCGTCGATATCTCATTCTTCGCCGAAGATCCTTTTCTTCTCGACTGGAAAGCACGTGAAAAAGGAATCGTGGCCGCCGTGGATTGCGGAGTCGCTCCGGGACTGAGCAATATCATTCTCGGCTATCACGCTGGCCGGATGGAGGTCGAAAGATTCAAATGTTACGTCGGAGGATTGCCCGTGGTCAGGGAATTCCCGTTCGAATACAAGGCTCCTTTTTCCCCTTCCGACGTCATTGAGGAGTACATGCGCCCGGCCAGGATCGTCGAAGACGGCCGGCAGGTCATCAGACCGGCGCTCTCCGATCCTGAATTATTGTTTTTCGAAGGAGTCGGCACTCTTGAAGCTTTCAACACCGATGGACTCAGGACGCTTCTGAAAACCATGGATGTACCCAACATGGTCGAAAAAACGCTTCGTTATCCCGGACACATCGGGCTTATTCGGGCCCTGAAAGAGGCAGGTTTTTTGGACCGGGAACCGCTTCGCTTCGGAGAAGGGATGATGAGGCCCCTGGATTTCACCTCGCAAGTTCTTTTCAAAAAATGGAAGCTTGAGGAAGAAGATGATGAATTCACCATTATGCTGATTCATATCGAGGGGAAGACGGGCGGCCATGAAGAGCAGGTGACGTATGAAATCCTGGATCGCAAAGACCCGATAACCGGAAATTCATCCATGGCCAGGACCACCGGGTTTACGGCCTCGTCTGTCGCCCGTCTGATTCTGCAGGATAAAATCGGCGGTCCGGGTGTCGTCGCCCCGGAACATATCGGAGCTTGCGGAGAGTGCTTCGATTTCATCGTCGCCGAGTTGGCGGCCAGAAATGTGAACATTCGGCGCAAAGTTAACGTTTGATATGCGGGCCGGACCTGTCTTATAATCTTGGCCTGCACCATGAGACTTCGGCGGATATGAAATTAATCTAATCTGGGAGGTATGAGTATGTTTAAGAAAGGCTGGTCCTTGGCCTCTGCGGCCGCCATGCTTATTATGTTGCTGACCTTGCCGGCGGGCGCTCTGGCCCAGAAAGCCGGTACGGTCAAGGCCCGCCCGGGCACACCGGGTCTCGGGCAGTTCGTCGAAGGCATATCGTTCCGATCCATCGGACCGACCCGTCAGGGCGGCAGGTTCGTCGACTTCGCCGTCCCTCTCCAGCAGCCGAATACTTTCTACGCTGCCACCGGTTCCGGCGGCCTCTGGAAAACGGTCAACAATGGCCAGACTTTCGAACCGATATTCGACAACGAAAAAGTTTTTTCCATCGGAGATATAGCCATTGCCCCCTCGGCGCCAGACATACTCTGGGTGGGAACTGGCGAAGCCAACAATTCGCGATCGACATATTGGGGGAACGGGCTTTATAAATCGGAAGACGGCGGCAAAACCTGGAAGCACATGGGCCTTGAGGAATCTCATCACATCGGCAGGATTATCGTCCATCCGGAAGATCCGGACGTCGTTTATGTGGCCGCGCTCGGTCACTTGTATTCCGAGAATCCGGAACGCGGCCTGTACAAGACAGCTGACGGCGGTCTAACCTGGATTAAGGTTCTCGAGGTCAAAGCCGGCGGCAGGGATATCGGCGTCGTGGACGCGGTCATGAGTCCGGAGAATCCAGACGTTCTTTACGCAGCCGCTTATGATCGTCTCAGAAAACCATGGACTTTCCAGCTCGGCGGGCCGGGTTCGGGCATATATAAAACGACGGACGGGGGCAAGACCTGGAAAAAACTGGCCGGCGGCCTGCCAGACGGAATTCTGGGCCGGATAGGCCTGACCGTTTATCCCAAAAATCCGGACGTTCTTTACGCCGAAATCGAAAACGCCAACAAACCGGGTTTGAGCCAAGCCGAGAGATGGCAGGAGATCATCGAGGGCAAATCCAGCCGGGGAATGATCGACGGCGAGATTTACAGATCCGATGATGCCGGAGAAACCTGGACCAAGGTAAGTCCGGAGAAAAGAAGCATCGGAGGATCCCCGGGATATTACTACGGTCAGATAATCGTCGATCCGAACGACGATAAGAAAGTTTTCGTACTCAGTGTCGGGGTAATAGGCAGCAGGGACGGCGGCCGGACCTGGGTTCAGCCCTTCCGTTTCGGCGGTGACAACCATGCTCTCTGGATCGATCCCAAGGATTCGAACCACATGCTGTTGGGCTATGATCACGGCATGGGAGTGACCTGGGACGGCGGCCTGAACTGGCATCACCCTGATTTCATGCCTCTGGCCCAGTTTTACGCTGTTGACTACGACATGTCTTATCCATACAGAGTGGCCGGCGGTTTGCAGGACAACGGCTCGGTCCTCGGCCCCTCGAATAAGTGGAGCTCGGCGAGCGGCGGCGGCTACGGTTTCGATATCGGGGGGGCCGGGATCAGGCCCGGGCCACCCATAAGACTCGAGGACTGGTCGGCCATGGGCGGCGGCGACGGCATGTACAACGTTTTTGACAGGAAAACCAACGGATTTCTATACAACGAGTCTCAGTTCGGAGTGATACAGAGGATTGATCTGGCCTCGGGATTGGCCGTGAGCATAGCATACCAAAGGACGAAACCCGAGACACGATGGAACTGGTGCTCGCCGATTCACGTCTCTCATCACGACAGCAATAAGATATACCACTGCGGGAATATCATCGTCATGTCGACCAATAGAGGTGATACCTGGAGGGAAATAAGCCCCGATCTGACGACCAACGATCCTTCAAAACTGACCGTCGACGGCAAGGGCGGCGACGGAAACATCCAGTACTGCACGATAACTTCATTCGACGAGTCAGCTCTCGTTCCCGGCCTGCTCTGGGCAGGCACCGACGACGGCAACGTCTGGATCAGCCGTGACGACGGTGGCAACTGGACGAAGCTCAACGACCGGATAAAAGGCAACCCGGGATACTGGGTCAGCCGGGTGGCCGCCTCACCACGTGATCCGGGCACCGCTTACGTGAGTTACACGGGTTACCGCCGGGACGATTTCAGGCCCTACATATATAAAACGACCGACTACGGCGAGACATGGAGGTCAATCGCCGGCGATCTGGCCGAGGGCCCGGTCAATGTGATACAGGAAGATGACGAGAACCAGAACCTTCTTTTCGCCGGCACGGAGTTCGGTGTTTACGTATCGATCGACGGCGGCAGCCACTGGGTTAAAATGGAGAACAATATGCCGACGCAGCCCGTACACGATCTCAAGATTCATCCCCGAGATTCGGACCTGATCGTCGCTACCCACGGCCGGGGGATATTCATCGCTGATATCAAGCCTCTCGAGGAACTGACCGAGGCCGTTTTGGCTTCCGACGTTTATTTGTTCGAGATCGAATCCAAACCCCGTTGTGAATTCCAGGACCGGCGCAACGCAAGCTCCTCGAATTATGCCGGCGAAAGCGAACCGTCCGGGATAATCATCAATTATTATCTCAAATCCAAGCCAGAGGGCGAAGTGAAGATCCTGGTCTACAAGGGAAATTTGCTGATAAATGAGATCAGGGCGGCCAACCAGACGGGCTTGAACAGAGCCGTCTGGAATATGACTGCCAGGCGTGAAAGAACCGCCGAGGAGAAAAAGGCGATTCAGGACCGGCTGGAACGCATGCGGGAAATGGGCTACTCAAGAATGGGCGGCACCGACGTAGGTTACGCCTACTTCCCGGTCGGAGAGGGCGAATACACCTTCGAACTCGTGGTTGGCGAAAAAAAGACGGTCCGCCAGGCTTCGGTCATTCCAGACCTCTGGAAGCGCTGAAGCAGGAAGCCGAAGCGACCCAGACCGTAGCTAGCGGCCGGCGTTCTTCAGATATCTGAAGAAATCACTGTCCGTGGACAGGATGACCCACGACTGTTTGCTTAAGGTGGTGCGGTAGTTCTCGATCGTTTTCAGAAACTGGTAAAAATCGGGGTCTGTCCCGTAAGCCCGGGCATAGATAGCCGTCGCTTCCGCATCCGCCTTCCCTTTGATCTCTTCCGCCTTACGGTAGGCCTCGGACAGAATGCGCTTCAGTTCCCTTTCCTTCTGTCCGCGGATCTCAGCGTTTTTGCCGTCCCCCTCGGAGCGGTACTTGGCAGCTATGCGTTTGCGCTCGGCGATCATCCTGTCAAATACTTTGCGTTGAACCTCGTCTACGTAGTTAACTCTCTTGATCTGAACGTCCTTCACCTCGACGCCGAATTCGGGCGTTATTTTAGCCGCGTTCTCGAGGATAAATCTGGCTATGGCGTCACGGCCCGTGCTTATTTTTTCGATCACCGTTGATAAATCCAGGATGGCCGCATCCTCGGTCAGCTCGAATTCCCGGTTCGAGGAACGGACGATCTCAATCAGGTCGAACTGAGCTATGGCATTTCTGGTTTCTCCGTCGATTATGTCGTCGAGTCGGCTGTAGGCTCCGCGCTGGTCTTTAACTCTTTGGAAGAACGTCAGAGGTTCACTTATCCGCCATCTGCCGTAAGCATCGACCCAGATATACTTTTTGTCCTTGGTCGGGATCTGATTGGGATCGCCGTCCCATTCCAGCCAGCGCTTTTCGAAATAATGCGTTTTCTGGATGAAAGGCATCTTGATATGGATGCCCGGTTTGGTTATCGCGCCGCCGATCGGCTCTCCGAATTGAGTAATGATGACCTGATCGGTTTCGGAGACTATGTAGACGGCGTCCAGGGCAATGAGCAACAGCAAAACTATGATGACCGCGCCCATGACGGTTATGGTTTTAGTTCGTTCTTTCATTTCTTGACCTCCTCGGCCAGATTGAAAAGGGGCAGCACATTTTTGAGGTCCTTGTCGATGATTATCTTCCTTTCCAGAGCGGCCAGCGTCTCTGTCATGGCCTCGAGATAAAGGCGTTTCTTGGTCACGACGGGGGCCTTGGCATATTCCCGGTATATGGAAACGAATCGGGCGGCATCGCCGTGAGCGTTATTGACCCGTTGGGCGGCATAACCTTCGGCCGCCCTGATCATCTGCTCGGCCTCACCGCTGGCTTTGGGGATTTCCTGATTGTATTCGGCCCAGGCGTCGTTGATCTTACGTTCTTTCTCCTGAAGAGCTTCGTTAACCTCATTGAAGGACGGTTTGACTTCATCCGGAGGGTTTACGTCCTGGAATATGAGCTGGTTGACTTCTATTCCGATTTCATAGGCATCACAAAGTTGCTGCAACAGCTGCTTGGCCTCCTCGGCGATTCTTGTTCTGCCTATGGTTATGACTTCGTCGACCGAGCTATCGCCGACGACCCGTCTGACCGAAGCCTCCGACATGGCTCTGAAGGTATCGGTGGGATTCCTGATTTTGAACAGGAAATCATAGGCGTCGCGGATCTTGTATTGAATAATCCATTCGACGTCGACGACGTTTAGATCACCAGTCAGCATCCGGGCTTCTTCCTCGGTATTGGCCGTCTGAACATACTCCGACCTGATGGCCGGCCTGATGGTTCTGAAACCGAATTCCAGCTTGAGCTGGCGTTCGACCGGAACTTTCATCACCCTTTCTATGCCCAGGGGCAGTTTCAGATGGAGCCCGGGATTGGTGGAGCGGACATATTTGCCAAGGCGGAGTATGACGCCCATTTCCTCGGCCCCGACCTGATAAAAAGACCCGGCAACGATGATGACCAAGACGAGTACGATTAGACCAAACTTTATGGTTTTGGCCCCGATCCTGGAGCCGGGCGGCGGTTTGAAACCGCTGAAATCGAATTGCATTTGTAGGACCTCCTGCTTTTTGACGTTTTCAATCGGTTTTATGCGTAAGGAGCTCCTCGACTCTTTCCAGAGGAGCGTCTTGAAGTGAAAACCGGCCATCTTCGGGGGCAAGCGCCGTCTTCAAACCGCTGCCGGTAATGACCAGGACCGCGAGGCTGTCCCTGGCCATCAAACCGGCCCGGGCGAGATTGACAAGAGCCGCCAGAACGGAAGCAGACTCCGTTTGGCAGAAAACGCCTTCCGAAAGGGCCAGTTCTTTGGCCGCAGCCAGCATCTCCTCGTCGCTGACCGCGGTCAGAATGCTTCCATGCTGCTTAATTTTGGCCAGAACCGTGTTTCCGGCCGGTGGCGAGGGATTCGATATGGCATGGGCAATGGTCCGGGGCTCTTCCACCTGGCTGAAAGATATGGCTTGTTTTTCGAATGCGCCGGCCAGAGGAGCGCAGCCCTTGGCCTGGACGCCGACGAATACCGGAAATTTGTCGGTTTTTCGGTCGCGAATCAGATCTTCGAAGGCCCTCATGAGCCCTATGATGTGGCCGCCGGAGCTTACCGGAACGAAAAGGTAGTCGGGCACTACTCCTCCGAGTTCCTCGTAAATTTCGAAAACCGTGCATTTATAGCCTTCGACGCGGAAAGGATCGGTCGAGTTGGCGAAATAAACGCCCGACTTGCGTCCGATCTCGTAGCTATGCCGGAACAGACCGCCGTAGTCGCCCTTGATCCGGACCATGGCCGGTCCGAAAGCCGAGATCGTCCGGAGAGTAGCCGCTGGAGTGCCTTCTTTAAGGAGGACGACCGTTTGGAGCGAAGCCCTGGCGCCGTAGGCAGCCGTCGAACCGGCCATATTACCGGTCGAGACGGTACCTATCCGTGAAAACCCGGATTGAACGACTTTTTGGATCATAACGGCCGTGCCTCTGTCTTTGAAACTTCCAGTCGGATTCTGGGCTTCGTTCTTGGCGAAGACAGCGAAAATACCGGTATTTTTCTGCACGTCAGGCAACCTGAGAAGAGGCGTTTTCCCTTCACCCAGACTCCAGGCCGGATCAACTTCCGTTAAGGGCAGGAATTCCAGATATTTTTCCAGGGAAGTTTTTGCCCCTTGGTGAAAAACGCGTCCTGCGGTCTTATTTTCGTAGTGGACGAAGCCCGGTTCGCCGCAAACGGGGCAGAAAGGATGAAAAGGATCATGAGCAAAGACTTTTCCACACAGGCAACATTCCAGGAAATTCATGTTTTCCATTATACCTTCAAATACCGGTTGGTAAAAGGAGAAGAAGTGGTAAAATCGGTACGGAATGGAAAATGAAGACCGTTCAAAGGCCGATGAAAGGGCGATGCGGGCGGCCCTGCGTCAGGCAGCCAGGGCGGCTGCCTTGGACGAAGTTCCCGTAGGCGCGGTCATTACCGACGAGGCCGGGAGGATCATCAGCCGCGGCCACAATCAGCCGATCGGAAAAAACGACCCTACCGCGCATGCCGAGATCGAAGCCATCCGGAAAGCAGCCAGGAAAAGGCGCAACTACAGGCTGAACGGCTGCACTATTTACGTTACCGTAGAGCCGTGTTACATGTGTCTGGCGGCCATTATTCAGGCCAGACTCAAGCGCCTGGTTTACGGAACGGAAGGTCCGAAATCCGGCGCGACCGGATCGTTGACCGCCTTTCCCTTCGGAAAGATGAACCACCGGCTCAATATAAGTGCCGGGGTCCTGGGCGGGGAATGCCGGGAGATCATTCGCCGCTTTTTCAGTGAAAAGAGGAGGCGGAAAATCTCAAAGCCGGCCAAGATCTGAACTGCGCTTCGCACCGGGACGTTTTTCCTATATAATTCGATGATTCCTGAATATAACATCGTGCGGAGAGGTGGCCGAGTGGTTGAAGGCGACGGTCTCGAAAACCGTTATCTCGAGCAATCGGGATCGCGGGTTCGAATCCCGCCCTCTCCGCCATGCCTGGATGCCATTTTTCGGCGGATTTCCTGAATACGAGGCCATGATGAAAAACGTAGCCCTGGCAATAGCTGGTTTCGGAAACGTAGGCCGGGCTTTTTTCACTCTGTTAGGAGACAAAGCCAGCGAAGTCGAGAAAAGATACGGCCTCCGTTTCGAGATAAAAGTCATCGCCAAGTCCGATGGCTGCTTCAGATTGAAAAGCGGTTCGCTCAACCTCCGTCAAATCTCCCGGAACGGCCGCTCCTGGACCGAAGGCAATCCTTATTGGAAAGCCGGCCTCAGTCTGGTCGAAGCGATAGCCGGATTGGAGCCCGGGGGCTGTCTGATTGAGTGCACCCCATCGAACCTGGAA